>Ga0209606_1000135_pt1 | contig 122114 bp, 88 predicted proteins | sample AD_UKC057_MetaG_FD_184412 | JGI IMG/M metagenome (GOLD analysis project Ga0209606, IMG submission 184412) | Active sludge microbial communities of municipal wastewater-treating anaerobic digesters from USA - AD_UKC057_MetaG (SPAdes) (version 2) | ecosystem: Engineered > Bioreactor > Anaerobic >...
CATGTGGGTGGCAGCCTCAAAGCGTAGTGCAACGGAGCTTTGGGGATGGCGAATGGGAGTGGCGCATCCGTACGGAAAGGCCTCTGCGAGGCGATCCATCCCCAAGTCCTGCGGATCCGTTCGGCTTCGCTCAGGACAAGCTTTGAGGCTGCCACCCCTGGCGGTCTGCGCCCGCAAGGGAATGCTGCCCTGAAATCCTGATAGACACGCCGAGCGAGTGTCTGTGAAAATATCCTGGCAGCCGTGTGGCAGCGGCAAGCGCAGGCTTGCCGATGGTGATACGCATGCCGTCGAAGCCATCGGCAAACTCCGCCTTGCTCCGTTTGCCGCTGCCACACAGGGCGCTCCGTGGTGGAAAACGGGCCTTGCCGCGAAATTCGCACAGACACGTCCGCCCATGTGCGCGTCAAGGCGCTGGCGTTCTGATCCACAGATCGGTATCATGCTGGCTTTCTGCCTGCGACGATCGCGGTTGCAAACGGATGGTGACACTGGGCGGGATGGATAAGGAGAAAGAACATGACGCAATCTGGTTCAACGAAGGGCACTACCACGCGGCGCGAATTCATCGGCAGGACGGCGGCGACGACTGCCGTCACATTGGCCGCCTCATCGCTTCTGTCTTCGGCAGGCTGCTCCAGCTCGACGGCACGGCTGGCTGGCAAGAAAGGCGGACTGATCGGGTCCGGCAACGTCGTCCTGTTCCAGGGCGACTCGATCACAGACGCCGGGCGCGATCGGCAGCGAGAGGGCAGTGCTAACGACATCCGAGCGTTGGGGAGCGGCTACGCCCTCTTGGCCGGCGCCGCCCTGCTGGCCAACCATGCCGAGGCGAAGCTGACGATCTACAATCGCGGCATCAGCGGACACAAGGTGTTCCAGCTCGCCGAACGATGGGACAAGGACTGCATCGCCCTGAAACCCGATGTCGTCAGCATCCTGATCGGCGTCAACGACATCTGGCACAGGCTCGACGGCCGATACGATGGCACCATCGAGGTCTACGAGCGGGACTATCGCGCCCTTCTCGAACGAACCAAACGAGAACTCCCGGGCGTGAAGCTGGTGATCTGCGAGCCGTTCGTGCTCCGTTGCGGCGCGGTCAACGAAAAGTGGTTCCCCGATTTTGACGGCTATCGGGCGGCGGCCAAACGCGTCGCGGGCGCGTTCGATGCCGTGTTCATCCCGTTCCAGACGATGTTCGACGAGGCGGTGCAAACGACGACGCCGGCCTACTGGGCCGGTGACGGCGTGCACCCCACCCTCGCCGGGGCCGCCCTGATGGCCCAAGCCTGGTGCAGGGCCGTATCGGCGACCTGAACGCAGTGAAGCTCGGCGAGATGACTCGCCCGGATTTGACCCTCCATCGCCTCTAAAATGGTGTATGGTTTAAGTAGCAGGAAATGGAGGGTCGGTCATGAGCCAACGATCACGCACTCAGTCCGTGGTGACGCCGCTTTCGCCCTGGGACAGGCTCTGGTCCGGCTGCGAGCCGCAGGATTCTCGGACCGTGCGGAAGCGGTCACTGGCCGGGGTCATCCCCTCTGCCATCGTGCTGCTGTCGATGTCGATCGTCACCGTCGTCGCCATCGTGGGCATCGTGACCGCTGTGGCCGGCACGGAACAGATGCAAAGCTCCGACGGCAACCTGCCACGGTGGAGTTCGAGCCCGGAACTCCGATTCGGCGACAACGGCGTCGGACCATCGAGCTACACCGCGATCGTCGAAGGTCAGATGATCGAGCTGGCGATCGATGGAGAGTATGCCGATACGGCGTTCGCCGCGCCGGAGCCATAGACAGCAGGCCGCCATCGATCGCCGATCAGTGCAGGGAGGCCCTGGCCTTCTCGGTGAACTTGATGATCGCGTTCATCATGGCGACCGACTCGGACGGAAATTTCCCCGCCGCGGTCTCGCCCGAGAGCATGACGTAGTCGGTTCCATCGAGAATGGCGTTCGCCACATCGGCGACTTCCGCGCGCGTGGGCCGGCTGTGCTCGGTCATGTGCTCGAGCATCTGCGTAGCGGTGATCACAAACTTGCCCGCCTCATTGCACTTGCGGATTATGCGCTTCTGGACGATGGGGACCTCGTAGATCGGAATGGCCACGCCCATGTCGCCCCGTGCGATCATGATGCCGTCGGCCGCGTCGATGATCGAGTCGATATTGTCGATGGCCTGGCGATTCTCGATCTTGGCGACGATGCGGCACTTTGGCAGGGGCGGCTTGACGATCTCGGCCACCTCGCGGACGTCTGCGGCGCTCCGTACGAACGACAGCGCTACGAAATCGACGTGGCGCGCGATGCCGAAGCGCAGATCACGCTTGTCCTTGTCCGTCATGGCGCCGAAGGCCAGGTCGGCGCCGGGCATGTTAATTCCCTTGCGCTCCTTCAGAATCCCCCCTTCCACCACGACGGCCTTGAGGCTCGTCGCCGAGCTTTCCTTGACGCGCAAAATCAGATTGCCGTCATCGATGAAGATGAGCTGGCCCCGCCTGATTCGAGTCAAATCGCCCGCATAGTCGAACGGAATGGTCTTGTGACCCGAGGCCGTCTCGTCGTTGGTCAGCCAGACAACGGACTGATTCTTCAGTTCCCGCGTCTTGCTGCCGTGGAACCGCCCCACCCGGATGCGAAACCCCTCCAGGTCTTGCATGATGCGGATGTGACGGCGGTACCTGGCGTTGAGCCGGCAGACCAGCTCGATGGACTCGCCATGCTGCGCATGGGTGCCGTGCGAGAAATTCAGGCGGACCACGTCGAGCCCTGCTACGAACATCTTCCGCAACACCGACGCGTTGGCGCTGGCGGGTCCCAACGTTGCGATGATCTTGGTCTTGGGCATCGGCTTCATGCTCCTTTCCGGCCGTTGTGCATCTTCTCAATCGAAGGCGTCAGTCTACCGCCGATGGCGTCGTACAATCAACCAAATATCCTTTTGACCGGGCGGCAGATGTGGTAATCTGCCTCGCGTGCGTAGCAGGAATGTCGGCAAGTGACCCCACGAGAGGCACGGGAGAAACCGGGCATGCAGGTTGTCGTCATCATTGGAGTCATTGCCCTGATCATCGTCGGGGCGATCATGGGACATGCGGCCGCCAAGAAGCGTCGGGAGCAGATGCTCGCCATAGCGGCCCGGCTGGATCTGCACCTCGACCCGGGCAAGGATCGGGACCTCGCCCGCCGCTTCGAGTTCCTCGACAAACTCCGCCAAGGCTCCAATCGCTACGCGTTCAACATCCTGACCGGCCGCTACCAGGACCACGACGTCACGGTCTTCGACTACCACTACGAGACGCATTCCAGCGATTCGAAGGGCCACACAGAAACACACCATCACTACTTTTCGGTCTTCCTGCTGCGCCTGCCGGCGTCGTTTCCCGAACTGACCATCGGGCCGGAAGGGTTCTTCTCGAAGATCGCCCAGGCCATCGGCTACGATGACATCGATTTCGAGTCGCATGAGTTCAGCCGCACGTTCTGCGTCCGCTCGAAGGACAAGAAGTTCGCATACGATGTGTGCAACGCGAAGATGATCGAGTACCTCCTGGCCCATCGCGACCTGACGATCGAAATGGAGCGCGACGCTTTGGCGGTCTCGTTCAACCACAGGCTGAAACCTGAGCAGATCGAACCCAATCTACAGAGACTGATCCAGGTCCGTTCGTTGCTGCCCGAATACCTGTTTGCACGGAGCTGACTATGTGGGTGCCGTTTGCCGTTCTCGCCGCCGTCGTCCTGCTGCCGATCCTGTACGTAGTGCTGACGTACAACACGCTGGTCGCTCTGCGCAACCATATTCGCGACGCATGGGCCAATATCGACACGGAGCTGAAGCGCCGCTATGAGCTGATTCCGAATCTCGTCGCCACGGTCAAGGGCTACGCCGCTCACGAGAAGGAGATTTTCGAGCGCGTCACGCAACTGCGGGCGCAGTGCATGGCCAGCCAGGGCCGTCCAAATCAGCAGGCCGTCGATGAAAACCAACTGGTGGCGGCCTTGCAGAAGCTGATGCTGGTCGTCGAGAACTACCCGCAACTGAAGGCGGACCGGAACTTCCTCGAACTCCAGAAGGAGTTGGTCAACACGGAGGACCGCATCCAGGCGGCCCGGCGATTCTTCAACGGCAACGTCCGCGACTACCGCAACAAGTGTGAAACGTTCCCCAGCAGTCTCATCGCGGGGGCCTTCGGCTTCCAGCCGGAAGACTACTTCCAAGTCGATCCGGCCGTCCGCGAAGTGCCCAGCGCCGAGTTCGACCGGTGAGACGCCCAAGCCGGAGACGGATCGCCGACAAATCCCCTACTGCTCGTTGAGGAGGTGATGGGCCGCCAGAGCGAGGAACATGAAGTTCGAACCGCCTCCGCCGATCACGTACTCCGACTGCTGCCAGAAGAACGGCCACTCTTTCAGCTCGGGGAAATCCGGGCGGATCAGCGCGGTCCCCGAGCCGACGCCGCCAGGAATGTAGCTCCAGTCGGCGCGGTTGACGCCGTAGGCGACCGTCAGTGATTTGGCGCCTACTCCGGAGGCAAACGAGGCGGTGTTGGGGCCCGGATGGCAGCCCAGGACGAAGTTCAGGGCGTTGAGCATGTACGTCGCGTCGAAGACGTCGGGCCAGCCTTCGTGCAGGAAGAACTGCGGCACGCCGAAACTCTGGACTCCCCAGCCGGCCCCCCAGATGTTGGGACGGTATGGCACGCCGAACGGCGTCTGTTTGCCCTGTTCCTCGATCCTCGTGCGATATTCCGTGATCGCGGTTCTGACCGCGACGTGGAATTCCGCATCGTCGATGTGCTCCATCACGCGACCGAGCACCCAGCCGTTACGGTCGATCGTTCGGACGATCTCCGGCTGCATGGCGACCAGGGCGTCGAGATACTCCCGCTCGCCCGTCGCGAGAAACAGCTCCGCCGCCACTTCGATCTTCTGGCTCGCTACCCGCCTGTCCTCCACGTCCCGATGGGCCTGGTAGATTGCCTGGGCCACCTCGATACACTCGTCGGCCAGAGCCGGTCGGTATTCCTTCAGCGCCCTGGCGGCCGCCGCCAGCCCGGCCGCGACGTTGAGTTCGCGCGAAGGATTCTCTTCTGTGAAAACCCAGCGATCGTCCGGCTTGCCCGACCAGTCGCCGTCCGTTTCGTCGGGTTGCAGGTTCGGGTCGTAGAAACGGCCGTCGGTCATGTTCGCGCCGTCCCCGAGCAGGACATACTGCGGGATCGTCGGACAGATGATGCCCCGGTAGAGCCGGCCCAGACTCCGATAGCCGCCGAGGATGCTCAGGACGCCGTGCTCGATCTGCTGCAGGATATCCGGGACGCCGTCAGGCAAATGCATCTCGACCAGGTGATGCTCCTGATCGATCGTGGTCGCATCGTAGTCGACGCCGAACGCTTCGTAGATCTGGGAGAGAACCCGCACGGTCCCGATCTGCGACTCGACACGCAGATCGTAGTCGCCCGCATCGTGCCAGCCGCCTACGTTCAATCCCGGCACCGGCTCCTGCGGCTCGTACTCCGTCAGCGTGGAAGGCCCCTGCACGTAGCCGTCGAAGTGATTCCGATCCACCGGCGCCATCAGGGCATCATCCATATGGCAGAGGCCATGCCAGACCCGATACCGATCGTTGACGCGCATGTGGCACATCTGGACCGGCAGGAAGTACTCCAGGGTGGGCTGCCAGACGTGACGCGCGTACACTTCTTCGTCGATCGCAAACGTGTTGGATTGCTGGTCTCCGTACTGGACGAGATAGACACCCGGAACGTTGACGTCGGAAAAGTCGAATCGCAGATAGTGGTAACGCAGAAAATCACCCCAATCGTCCGGCTGCGTGCGAAGGACCTCTTCGCGACCCCCGGAAGGCACTATCCTCACCAACACCGCCTCTGTGAAGGCTCTGTCTCGCTTGTCGAGCTCGATCACGGCCACCTTGTCCTGACCGGGGTGATAACCCACCTGGGACACGTGGATCACCGGGGTATACCGCCAGTCGGGCAGCGTGCTGCACTCGATCCTCCATTGCAGTGCACCGGCCGTCGCGCGGGCGGGCAGCGTCGAACGCACGACGAACCAGCCGTTGTTGTGCTGCGCCCTGCCGTCCAGCAATTCCAGTGTGCCGTCGATCGACTCGATGGTCATCCGCAGAGCCGCACTGTCGGGCGCGACACAAAGCCGGCGGCCCCTGGCCAGCGGCTCGGCCTGAGGAATACAATCCTCATCGACGTGCATCGGCCCATTCAACTGCCGCGGGAAGATGCCCGTCTGGTCGTCCATATAGTACGGCCGGCCGAAGTATTCGCCTGGGAACAGTTCCAGGTTGAAGCCGACCTTGCCGACCCACTCTTCGGGAAGAGGCTCGTCCAGATCCACCACGATGCGAAAGGCCTCGCCTTCCGGCCGGACACTCACCCGATACGAGAACTGAAGGTCCGGGTAGATGATCGGATTGAATCCCTTGCGGTCGCGGCTGGGGTCAGGATAGCTCAGAAACGCCGTGATCGCCTGGTTCTCCGCGTCGACCTCCCGCTTGTCGAGCTTGGGGATCGGCTGCCACTGCCCGGGGGTCGGTTCGAGACGGACGTCGCCGTTGGCCGCGACGCGGACGCCATTCTGGATGATGCTCACGCCGCCCTGGTGCCCTTCCGGATAGAAGTCGCTGAACACCATGACATCCAGGCCGACCGTCTCGAAGTACTCGGCCTCGTTCAGCGTCAGGCCGTTGGCGTCGGGAACGGCCGCCGGCGGCGCCACAACCTGGGGCGATTCCTCCAGAACCGGCGCGGGCGGCGTTTCATGGCTCCGCTGGCACGATGAAGACAGAACCAACAACAGGGAGATCGCCAGCTTCCCCCCACGTCGATAGATGAACGCGGACATGCAGGATTCCTTTCCTTGCCGTGTGGCGCGTGCACAGAGGCCGGACGAGGCCGGGCGTGCCGCGCAGGCTTCACTTCTCCGGCTCGACGCGCTGAACCGAGATGATCCGGACCGGATCGACCGGCAGATGCTTGCTGGTCACCGGAACCTCGCCGATGCGATCGACGACCTCCATGCCTTTGACCACTTCGCCAAAGACCGTGTGCTTGCCCGTCAGCCAGGGGGTGTCCACCAGATTGATGAAGAACTGCGAGCCGTTTGTATTCGGGCCGGAATTGGCCATCGCCAGAGACCCCCGCTTGGGGGCGTGCGACTTGAGCTTGGCGTTGTACTTGTATCCCAGATTGACGTACGCCTCCTTGAGGCGCATCGTGTGAACGCGCTGATTCACCTCCTCCTGGCGTGCCGCGAGCTGCTCGTCCGAAGTGATTCCCATGACCCGAAACAGGGGACGCAGCACGGTGTTGTTGAAGTCCTCCTGTGACCGGATGCCGAGCCAGGGATGGGGGCGGCCCTGCTCGTCGAGAACGTTCAGTTTGTCGAGTCCGAGCGCATCGGCGTTGATCTCGTCCTCGAACTTGTAGCCCGGTCCGCCTTCCCCGGTCCCCAGCGGACAGCCGCCCTGGATCATGAACCCCTTGACGACGCGATGGAACGTCAGGCCGTTGTAGTACGCCTTTCGGACCTTGTGCTCCGTCTTCGGATCGACGAACACCTTGGTCCCCTCGGCCAGCCCAAGGAAGTTCTCGACCGTCTTGGGGGCCTCTTTGGCATAGAGCCGAACGACGATGTCGCCCACGTTTGTCTTGATCAGGCAGTGGGGATCGGACGACGGTTCGTTGGGTTCGGCTGCCATGAGGACTCCACCAAGACAAAGGACAAAGGCTGCTGCGATTCGATTCATATCTGCTCCTTTGTACGTAGACCGGTCACGTTCACTTCGACGCCCATATTATACCGAATCCTGGGGCTTTCCGCCAGCAACCGTACCGACAAGGCAGAAGATTCGATGGGGCAGAAGCGGAGGAGTTACCAGCCCGATAAGAACAGCAGACCTGGCGTGTGGACCGACGCAGACAGTGCGGACAGACGCTTCGAAGGCAGTAGCCGCAGAACCGGTGGCAACGCTAATTCTCTTGCGTGTCGCCGACACCCACCTTCTGACCGAGACGCTGACAGCTCTCGCAGTGGCAGCAACCGACCTGCCGCAGATGCGACGAGCCGGCCAGACGCCGCGTCTCAATCAGCCGGGCCCCCTTGGCCTCCATCTTGCGGAAGGCCATCTTGGCCTCGCGATTGTCGTGGTAGCCCACCGCGTCCACGACGACGGCCACCCGTTTGTCCCTCTGGAGCAGCCCCAGCGCCGCCGCCTTGACGGCCCCTTCGGCACAGGCCCCGATGAGGATGAACTCGGACGCCGAGACCTCGCTGAGCAGGCGATCGATGCGCGGCTCGTCGAACGGATCGACGCACCGCTTGTGGAGCACCACCTGCTGATAGCGCCGAAGCATGTCGCGAGGCAGGTCCGTGCTGCCGTCGGCCGGGAGAATGATCCGATTCGACATCAGAGTGTAGCTGATCTTCTCCTGACCGGGAGTGCCGTCGATGCAGTACTTCGGATCGCCGTTGTTGCCTTCGAGGTAGACTTCGCACGTCGAGATGATCGGGATATCCCTTCGTCTGGCCCACGCCATCATGCGCCGGATGTGGGCCAGCACCCTTCGGTGGTTTCGGATGCAGGCGCCGCCGTCGGCCAACAGGTAGTCCCTTTGCGTGTTGACGTCGACGAGGACTTGCCTTCGTTTTGCCCTGACCATTTGAAGTATCATCCTTCGACTTCCTTTCCGCGCCGGCAGGGTTCCTTGGGTCTGGTATACCCGCGGCCCACAAAAGAGTTCACTTGCCTAATCATCGTGTGCCGCTATGCGCCACTTTAGTAACGCGGGCAGGAGAAAATTATCCGCACCTTCACTCGACTTCGGACTTCCCATATAATGCGGCGAAAACCTACTGTCGAATGGATGATGAACGATTCCGAACACGACCACGCGATGGGACGTATCCTGAGAGAATACAGTGCGATTGTGTTGCGCCCGGAAGATTTCCCGGGCCGGATCGATCGAGCCCGCGTTTTCGGACGTCTTGGACCGTTTCATATCGAAATCGGATCGGGCAAAGGAACGTTTCTCGTCCAGGAGGCGCAGGCGCATCCGGAGGTGGACTACCTCGGCATCGAATGGGCGAGCAAGTTCTACCGGTATGCGGTGGACCGGCTGGGACGCTGGGGGTTGGCCAACGTCCGTATAATCCGAGCGGACGCCGCGACCTTCCTGCGGGAACACGTGCCGGCGGCTTCGGTGGACTGCTTTCACATCTACTTCCCCGACCCATGGCCGAAGAAGCGGCATCACAAGCGGCGGTTCGTCCGGCAGGACAACGTGGAGATGCTGATCGCGTGCCTCAAGCCGGAAGGCAGAATCCAGATGGCGACCGATCATGCCGAGTACTTCGAGCAGATGCGGCAGGTAACGTCAGCGCTTTGTGACGAGTTGGAGGAGGCCGAGTTCGTGCGTCCGGCCGGGGCCGCAGGCGAAGAACTGACGGGGACCAATTACGAACGCAAGTACATCAAGGATCGACGCCCCATCCACGTTCTCGCGTTCCGAAGAAAGCGGGTGTGAGAGAACGCCAATCGGAGCGAGATGCGGCATCAAGGGACGTCCAGTCGCTCCAACGCGGTCAGGGCCACGCGCTTGACATAGTCGTCGGAGTCGTTGGCCGCGGCCTTGATCTGGGCCAGCGCTGGACGGGCCTTTGCGCCCAGCTTGTCGAGCGCGACGATGGCGAACATGCGGACTTTGTCCGTCGGATGCTTCAGAGCATCCGCCAGCACGGGCAGCCCACTGTCTTCGGCTCCCCAGTCGCACATCGCATGGGCCGCGGCAACGCGAACCACCATTGATTCATCCGCCAGCCGGGCCTTCACCGCCATTCGGGCAAACGCGACATCGGCCCGGAACTTGCCGGCGGCGTGCAGCCCAACAATCGCCCAGTACCGAATCGACGGTCTCGCATCGTCCAGGTACGGCAGATAGGAATAGACCGCATTGGCGCCCTCGTAGTCCAGCTCCTTGAGCTTCCAGAGTCGCTGACGCAGGTTGGCCGCGTCGATGCTATCCCGCCAATGCTCGGCGCCTGTCGGCGTCGGCCGCTCGGCGACGGGAACGCCCGGCTCGAACGTCGTCAGATCGCTGTCGCGGAAACCGATCCGGCAGGCCTTGGCGTACAGCACGTCGCCCGGTTTCAGCGGGACCGCGCGCGAATAAAGCAACCACCCCGTCCTGTCCTTCGGGTCGCCGCCCACGCGATACGCGATGGAGGACCCCGCCGTGGCGCAGGCCAGCGTGACGCTCGCTCCCTCGGTCGCATCGCCCGTTCGCTTGACGACCACCGGCGGCGCCGTCTTCTCGTATTGCCCGTTCGGCCGTTTCCATTCGTCAAAGATCGGCTCGGGAATCAATCCGACGTCCTGCGTGTCTTTGTACCACTGCTCATGCGCCCTTCGCAGCCGCTCCAACACCTCCGCGTAGGCCGGATCGCCGGCCAGGTTGCGGACTTCATGAGGGTCAGCGACAAGGTCATAGAGTTCCTCGATCGGCTTGGCCGGTTCGAAGTACTGCTTCTGCGGCCCATCCAGTTCGCCCTCGGCGTGGAGCCGTCGCATCTCCTGCATCGTGGGCATCTCATTCATGTAACGGATGTCCTGAGCGCGTGAGACATACCACATGTGGTTGCGCATGTACTTGAAGCGTTTGTCCCGGACGGCCCGGATCAGGTCGTACGCTTCATCCATGCGATCGCGGGCGGCGAAAACGTACTCCCGCGGCCTGGCTTTGCGGGGTCCCAGAAACGCATGGCCCTGCATGTGGGAAGGGATCTCCACTGTGGCCAGCGAGAGCATCGTCGGGGCGAAGTCAACGAAGGCGATCAGGTCGTCGTTGACCGTTCCGGGGGCGACCGCTTCGGGCCTGTCCGGCATGGCGAGTTTGCGCCACTTCGGGGGGACGCGGACAATCAGCGGCACGCGAAGGCCGGAATCGTAGATCCATCGCTTGGCGCGAGGCAGCCCCCGACCGTGGTCTCCCCAGAACCACACGATCGTATCGTCGGCCAGACCGTCCTGCTCCAGGTCATCGAGCACCTGCCTGACCTGTCTGTCCATCAGCGTGATGAGGTCGTAGTACTGCGCCCAATCCTGCCGGACCCTGGGCGTGTCGGGGTAGTATGGCGGAAGCACCGCCTGGGCGGGATCGTGCCGCTCTGCCGGACCCAAACCGGCCAGTCGCTTGAGCATCGCGTCACTTCGGTTGCGGATCTGACTCTCATGCGTCGTCGTGAAGTTGATGACCGCAAAGAACGGCTTGCCGTTTGGGCGGTTCCGCCAATGCGCGCTGCTGCTGCACTCGTCCCACGCCGTCAGCGGAGCTTCGAACTGGTAGTCCGTCTTGACGTTGTTGGTGCAGTAGTAGCCGGCCGCGCGCAGGTACTCGGGAAAGCACTTGACTTGCTGCGGGGGCACGCCCGCACAGCGCATGTGGTGTGTCCCGATCGTCGTCGGGTACATCCCGGTGATGATTCCCGATCGGGTCGGCGCGCAGACGCCGGAATGCGAGAACACATGGTTGTACCGCACGCCTTCCGAGGCCAGCCGATCCAGGTTGGGCGTCACCGCATAAGCATCGCCATAACAGCCCAGGTCCGGGCTGATATCCTCCGTGCTGATCCAGAGGAAATTGGGCCGGTCCTGCCGGCGAACCTCCTGAGCAAGAAGGGAACGTTTCGGCAGCGTCATCGCCGTCAGAGACCCGCACGCCACTTTCAGAAATCGGCGCCGGTTCCAGTTGCCGTTCATATGACCTCCAGACCGGGCGTTTCCGATGCGCTGGCCCATCGGAAGATGCCAACTCAGAACAGGGAACGCCCTGTGGACACTCCACAGGATCTCATTGCGGCGTTCCAAGGATCTTCAGGGAATCCTCGATCACAGGAAGGGTCTTGGTTTCCACTTTGGGATTGTCGGCCTTCCCCGTGACCTCCATGCGAACGACGGCGCCGCCGAGTCCCTCGGTCAGCGACTGAAGGATCGACGGTTTGGCCGCCGCGACGCGTCGACCGCGAGCGGTCAGCGTGAGATTGACGTCGTTGTCGCGCAGGTTCATGACGCCGCTGCCGGTGAAAGCCAGATTCTTTCCCGACATGTCGAACTTGCTGATCAGCAGCTTGTTGCGCTTGAGATACGATTCCAGCAGCATCCGTTCGAACGCGAAGTCCGTGGGTTCCGTCAGACTCAACACGGCCAGGAGATTGGCCAATGGCGAGACCTTTCCCACCTGCATGTCCGCCACATCGATCCGGCAGACGCCGAGACGGGAGGAGCCATCACCGATCGAGGCCCCCAATCCCAGTGTCGCGTTCATGGTCCCGCTGCTGGCGCTCGTCTCCGCCGCCGGATCGAGCTTGCCACCCAGGAGAAACCTCTTGAGATCGACCCGGACCAGACCGACGGTCGCCAGATACTGAACCACGCCGGCAGCAACCGGTTCGATACGGAGACGGCCGAGAAGATGACCGCCGTAGCAGTCGCCCAGGAAGTTGTCTGCCGACCACGCGCGCGTGTTCGGATCGTATACGAGTTCGGCGTTCAGACGGGTAACGTCCTTGCCCTTGATGTTGAACCGGTCGGCCGCCAGTTGCATTCGCCCGGATGAAAACCCGGTCTTCGTATTGTACGCCGCCTCGATGCCGACAGTCCCATACACCTCGGTTCCCGTGCCGGAGACATGGAAGCTGCACGGCCGCAGGTCCATCCGACCGCCGAGCCGAACAAGCTTGTGGTCTTTTCCCGAGACCTCCAGCGTCTCCATGTCCAGATCGAATGGTCCTCTGGGCGAGGAATCCCGATAGATGCCCTGGAGACTCTTCGGCAGCGACTCGCCCAACTGCGACGTGAACAGGATGTCACGCGCTCGCGCAGTGAATACCCCTTCCCCCCGGCTATCGGGCAGAAGGCTCAGACGCCCGTTGACGCGCACCGAAGGCCGCAGGGACGGATCGGACTGGAGCAATGGCGCCGCTTCGATATCCTGGAACGTCACGGCCTTCGCGTCCACGGCAATCGTGCCTGTGACGTCTTGCAGAGGGTACGGAAATCTCTCGTGGTTGATCTTGTTTCCGAGGCACACGATGGAAGCCGTCAGATCGGGCGGCTGGTTGCTGTCGACCTTGCTGTAGCCTATGGTGACGTCCACCGTCCCCTCCGGCCGGAATGCCAAAACGTGCCGCCTGGCCGCCTCCGGCAGCAACCCCAGCACCGTCTCGTCCAGTGGCGTTTGCTTCGTCGTCACGTTCAGATGGTACTGCCCCGGCTGGTCGGCCCTGGCGAACTGTATGCTCCCCGCCAACCGCACTTCACTCTGGCGGTATTGCCCGACGCAATCCGTGATCGCGGCCGAATCCGGCGTGATGGAGGCCTGACCCGAAAGACCCGTCAGCACCACCGGCCAGGAATCCATCTTCAGGGAAGCATCGGCCACGGAAGCGTCGGCCGCGAAGCGGATGGGATTCGGGCTGTTAACATCGGCGGCGGTGAAGATCCTGGCGCGGACCCTCGCGGTTCCGCTGGCGTCGAATCGTCTGGCCGCCGTCCGGTATTGCTCCGGCAGCGCTTGCCTCAGCGTCGCATCCAGCGGGATGGCGTTGGCATCGACCGTGATATTGTAGATCGGCCGGCCTGTGTCGCGATCGGTGACCTGACCGTCCAGTCGGATCCGGCGCCCCTGCCCCGATGCAACAACGTCGGTCACAAGGACCCTCTCCCGGTCGAAGTAGATTCCTCCCGTCATGTCTTGCAGAGGATAGGGGAACTTCTCGTACGTGGCATTGACACCGCGCAGGTCGATGGCGATGTGGCTGCGTTTGTCCGACGGGCTCGACCGAGTCAACCGGTAATCCACGCCAATGACCCCGCTCGGGGAGAAAGCGTCCCAGAGCCGCTTCGGGCCCGGCGGCAGCGCCGCATAAAGGTCTTCGTCCAGAATCATATTGCCGCTGGAGATCTGGTATTGATACTGTCGCTGGTCGCCATGGCCCCTGGCCCAGCCCTGGATCAGCACATCCACCTGGCCGTGCTTGCCCTTGAGCTGGTTCAACTTCACCTCGGACTGGGAGAACTCCACCGTTCCGGACAGATGATCGACCGCGTAGGGAAACCGGCTGTCAAGGATGGACATATCCTCGCACACCACACTTCCCGTGACCTCACTGTCAAACAGGGCGTGGACATTGCCGCGTGCATCGAGGCGGGCCGACGCAACTCGACCGAACGGACGAAACCGGGCGAAGAACCGCTGGGCGGCCGCCATCCCGCCGGACTGCCGAGCCGGATCCGTCGCGAGCAGCCGAAAGGCGTCAACCTCCGGGCTGTGCTTGCTGTGCAGGTCCTTGATCTGCAGGTGCAGCTCATAGGCGCCGGAACGATCGTACTCGACGTCCGCGGCCAATACGTCGACGGCCCAAGCCCGTTCGAGAGAAGGAATGTCCGTCGAGGACAAGCCGCCGGCCACCTCAAATCGCCCGGGGGTCCAGGAGCCTCGCAGAGCGCTGTCTCCGTAGCCGCCGGAGAGCTTGGCCGTCTTGATCTCGAAGCCGTGGCTGCCGTCGCTGACGCCGGGGAATCCGAAGCGCGCTTCCACAGGCACCGAGGTCACCACTTCCGTCTCGCCGCCGGACACCTTGCAGTAGCGCAGCTTGCCTCGCCGAAGAGCGACGACCGGCACTCGTCCGCCTTTGCCCGAGGAGGTATTCAGCCGCAAGCCACCGATATTCCATCGTCCGGAATCGAGATCGTGCTGGACGTCGAGAATGAAATCCACAACGTGAATCTCCTTCACGCGAGGTGACAACAGCAGCAAACTGCGCAGACTGAACTTCGCATAGACGTTCTTGGCGCGCAGGATCGTGTCGTCGTAGAACAGCGCCTCGCGTTCGGGACGAATGACGATGCCGTCGATGGAAACGGAGGCGTTGCGGTGGAAATCGAAAGGCCCCATCTCGATGCGCGTGTTCGTCAGCCGGCTGATCTCCACAGCGGCGATCCCGGGCAGGGCTCTGGCCACCCAGACGCCGAGGACGACGACGGCCGCCAGGAGAATCGCGGGCAGAACCGCCAGGCGGATGAGCATGCGGCGACGCCATCCTCTCTTGGTGAAGTCTGCTCCCTCGCTGGAACGTATGGATCGGGCCATGAGAACTCACGCATCGTTCGAATTGCAGGGCTAACGCGACCGCCGAATCGCCTTGTCGGAGATATCGCGACGGCAATACGCCCCTTCAAAGGAAATGCGATCGACCGCCTCATAAGCCCGCGCCTTTGCGGCGGCCGTATCACGTCCCAGGGCCGTCACACCCAGAACGCGTCCACCGCTGGTGACCACGTTGCCGTTCTGCTGTTCCGTCCCGGCGTGAAACACCACCACGTCGCCGAGAGACTCTGCCTCGGCAATCCCCGTGATGACCTTGCCTTTGGTGTAGGCATCCGGATACCCGCCGGAAGCCATCACGACGCACACGGCCGGGCGCGGGTCCCACTGAAGGCACATCTCATCCAATCGGCCGTCGCAGACCGCCAGGAAGACCTCCAACAGGTCGCTCTTGAGTCTCATCAGGATCGGCTGGGTCTCCGGATCGCCGAACCGCACGTTGAATTCCAGAACGCGCGGCCCGCCGCTGGTCATCATCAGCCCCGCGTAGAGAACTCCCCTGTACGGCGTGCCGTTGCGGTTCATCGCATCCACGATGGGCACCAGTATCTCGCGCGAGATGCGGCCCATCATGTCGTCGGTGACCACAGGCGCAGGGCTGTAGGCGCCCATCCCGCCTGTGTTCGGGCCCGTGTCGCCGTCGCCGATAGGCTTGTGGTCCTGCGACGACTCCATGAGATAGATGTTGCGGCCGTCCACGAACGCGAGAATCGAGGCCTCCTCTCCGAGCAGCTTGTCCTCCACGATCACCCGGTCTCCGGCCGCTCCGAAAATCCGGTCGACCATGATCCGCTCGGCGGCCAGAATACCGTCGGACGGCTCGTCGCAAACGATGACACCTTTGCCCTTGGCCAGGCCGGTGGCCTTGATCACGACGGGCTCGTCGCGACTGGCGATGTACGCCTTCGCGTCGCTGAACCGGTCGAACACGCGGGATTCGGCCGTCGAAACGGCGCTGGCACGCATCATCTGCTTGGCGAAGGCCTTGTCGGCCTCTAACTGCGCGGCCGCACCGCTCGGGCCGAACGCCTTGATCCCGGCCGCTTCCATCGCGTCCACGAGCCCGGACGCCAGTGGATCCTCCGGGCCGACAACAACCAGACCGACGTTCTGCGTCCGGGCGAAGTCCACCAGCGATGCAACGTCGTTATCCCCGATCGCGACGTTCTGTCCACACAGGGCGGTGCCCGCGTTTCCCGGCGCGATGTAGAGCTTGCCGAGCTGTTGGGATTGTCTCAACTTCCAGGCGATCGCGTGCTCGCGTCCCCCACTGCCGATCAGCAGTACGTCCATTCTCTTACCTCAAATCTCATCCTGAGTCCGGCCCGACATTGACAGAGCCCGGGCTGCCCGCCGTTCGGGCCCGGCGACCGTAGGGTTCTACTGTATCAAAGCCGCGCCGTTTGCTCAAGCCGATAGTTGGCAGGGAAGAGATGGCAGAAACGCGAAACAGCAGGGCAACCTGGTCACCAGCGCGCAGAGCATCCTCACGCCGCCCAGAGGACGCCGCACGTTCGTGGTCAGGCCGCCAGATGTTCCTTCGGACGCTTCAGCAGGCACACGGCCGAGAGGTCACGGAACCGCATACCAACCGATGCCCTCATCGAACCAGACATCGTTGGGCAGTGCCCGGAGTTTTTCCGCCTCACTCTCGCTCGTGGTGAAGAAATGGGCTCCGGCACTCTGCGACCAGAAACGATACACCGGGATCGCCCACGCAGGCTGCTTGCCGACCGGATAGGCGTAGAAGGCGATGCCCTGGTGCGTCCATACGTCAGGATACTGCTCCAGAAGCTTGGTGATCTCCCGCTCCTTGAGCGTGTAGAAATGCGACATCGTCTCATCCGACCAGAAGCGGTGAACGGGCAGACAGTTGGGGTCGGAGTTATCCGGGAACGCGCGGAACGCGGTGCCCTGGAGGGTCCATTCCTTTCGGTGTTCGTTAACGAGCGTGGTCTTCTCCGTTTCACTGATCGTGTAGTAGTGAGCCTGGTTGATGGGCGACCAGAAACGATAGACCGGCTTCAGCGATGCCTCGATGATCTTGCCGTACGTGACCACCACATTATCGAGGTAGGCGCGCCCCGAACCGATCGCCAGACCGGTGGATCGGCCTCCGAGGTATATGAAGATGGGGCCCCCTCCCCAAGTCCCACGGACCAGATCGCGATAGGCGCCCCACGCCGCATCGAGACCGTAGCCCCAGGTACTCACGTAGAGCGCATCGAGTTGCGAATCGTAGGATATATACAGTGTTCCGTCGTTGACCCATCGTTCACTGTACCCGCTCAGCGTGGCATACCCATCCACCCTCTCATAAGAGAAGCTGGGGAACCGATTCACACACCCGGCACCGAATTCGAGCCGGCGATACCGAGGGTTTTGGTCGCTGGGGGTCACGCCAATCCCGATCCACCCCTCCTCTTCGACAGTCAGAAGATCGTAGTGGAAATCGACCCTCATCCCGAAATCGTATCGAGGATCGAGTCGCCAGGTGTTTGCCACATACGCGGCGAATGCCTCGAAAGGCGGCTCCGAAGCCCGTAGTTCCAAGCGTCTGTTCGTTTCCTTGACGAATATGTTGTTCGGGTCCTCCGAGTACTCCTTCCACAGCCAGGCCCGCGAGTTGTCATCGAACGAGTCCCTCAGGGCGATCTCGTTCTGGGAACTCATGGTGCCGTCGCTGACCACGATAGTGGTTTCGTCCGCATGCACATCCGGGCAGAATCTCGACGCGGCGAGAATCCCTCCCACCACCAGCACGCAAACAAATGTGTTACGTATCATGATTCTCATCCCCCTTCTCCTCAATAGGGTGCTTGGCATTCCTGACAACGCAGGCAGCACGCACGCGGCCCCTGCACACAATAATTCCGGGAATCCCTTCCGAAAGGCTTCATCCGAACGGCCCTGATCGGTCGCACCCAACCGCAGTCGGGCGGCCCCCGCACTATCCCCCAACGCAACGCCTCGGTAGCTGGGCTCTGAAACGTACGGTTTTCGGGCCGTATGCCGCTTCCATGGCAACTTAAAGCGGTTTGTCACCGCTGTTTACCTATTATAACATCTCGGCCTGGAATGTCAAGCAAACGGGGCCAAATCGCGTCTTTTTCGTGCTCCGGCTCCGCCGCCGCCGGAGGGCAAGTCCAGGCTACAGGGACCGACTGGCTTGGGGCGTTCCGCCATAGGCGCCCATGTTGATCCGACCACCGTTCGGGGCCGGCTCGTCGCCCGAATTGCCCGACGGGTCCCCCGCATCGATGCAGGGGCTACTCACCTCGTCGATAACCCAGTCGGACACTCGGGTATCCCAGCGGCCGGCCATGGACCTGAGGTGATAATCCCCGCTTGCGGAGTCAGCAAAAAGCGGGTCCGCCTCGATGTTGCCTTCTCCCTCGCAGCCCCCCTGGATGTCGTTGAAGCGGACGTCGTAGAGACCGCCTCCCGTCAGAGAACTCGCCTCGAAGTACAGTTCGTTCTCCCAGACGATGTTGTTCAGGAGGCAGGCTCGTTCCGGCACGCTGCCCGACGTGAGTCCCCTCGTGGACCCCAGATGCAAGCCATTCGGCCGGTTTCGAACGATCGTGTTGTTGACCACATGCGGGCGGCCGTAGAGATTGTAGAGACCGCCGCCCCAGTACGCCGAGTTCTCCGCGATGACGTTGTTGGAGACGGTCGGCGCAGCGCTGTAGACGTGGATACCGCCGCCCTCCCAGTCTGCGGTGTTGCCGACGATCGTGTTATTGGTGATGACGGCCCGCGAATCATCGAGACAGGCAATCGCACCGCCGCTCTCGGCATGGTTGTTCGAGAAGCGGCAGTGGTCAATCACAGGACTCGAAGCGGGATCGGACTTGGAGCGGGCGTCCCCCGGCCTGTCGGCCTTGCAGCAGAGCACCGCTCCTCCGACCAGATCGACCGTATCGGCGGCAGTGGCATAGGGCTTGTTGGCGAATGCGAGATGGCAGTATTGCAGCACGTCGTCATCGCCTGAACCAACGAACCGTATGCCGAACCAGCCGTCAATCGTGTCGGTGGCACTGAACAGAATCAGGTCGCATTCTGTGCCCACGGCGTGGAGCGTCGCGTCCGGCCCGACGGTCAACCCAAAATGGCCGGCAAACTTGACGGTCGCTCCTGGCTCGATCGTCAACGACTGTCCTGCGGCGACCTCGATGTCACCTGTGACGGTGTAGGGACTGGCTGCCTTCGTCCAAACGCCGCTGACCGACCCGCCCGGAACGAGCGTGCCCAGGCCTCCCGTGCCCCGCAAAACGATTCGTCGAGATGGCGCGTTGGTGCTCGTCGACGTGACGTACAGGATACCGGAGTAGACCCGCTCAGCCTGCGGCGCGAAACCGAGCCTCACTTCCATCGACTGCCCCGGCGAGAGCACGTGCTTGCTGACCGGATTGAGGATCGAGAACACGCCCCGGGCATCAGAGAGATTCGCGGCGCTGACCTGGAAATCGAGCTTGCCGGTATTGGAGATATTGACCGTGGTCACGGCATTCGCATCTACAGCAACGCACCCGAACTCCGCCGTACCGGCCGGCTGGACGCTGATCAAAGGCAGGTCCAACTGGTTCTCGTAGGCGCCGATGTCGGCCACGGTGCTGTGGACCCGCGCGTTCCCGGCAAGATCGGCACCCTCGGTGACATCACCGCTTCCGGCATTGATGCATGGCGAGGACATCTGGAGCGTCCAGTTCGCCGCCAAGGCATCGTACTCCGACCCGGCGCCGTCGCTCGAATCGAAGAAGCATGGATAGTCATTGAGGTTCCCAGGCCCAGGGTGGCCCCCCTCCACGTCGCAGAACAATACGGAGACCTCTGATTCGTAGCTCGCGATCTGGTAGTTGCTGTTGCCCCAGATGATCGAGTTCGTCACCTCGGTGCCCAGCTCCGATTCACTGAAGACGCCGCCGGAAACGTTGTTGACGATCGTGCAGTTGTCGATCCGCACGGCGCTGCCCAGATAGCAGCAGACGCCCCCACTCTGGGCCTCGCCTCCGATGCAGGTGTTGTTGGCGATGAGCGTGTTGCTGATCGTCGCCGAGCTATAAAGGCAGTAGATCGCGCCGGCCCGCCCGCAGGTGTTGTTGGTGATCTTGCAGTGCGTGATGGTCGGGCTCGAGGAGTTGCAGCAGATGGCGCCACCCGACACCTTGTCGATGTCCCAATCGAACTCCAGGACCGGCGTCTCCACTCGGTTCTTCGCGAACGTGACCGAGCAGTGGCTCAGCGCGTCGTCGTCGCCCGAGGAGACAAACCGAAGGCCGGACCAGCCCAACTCGCGATTGCCGGCGGTGAATTCCACCGGGCGTGCGGCCGTACCCTGAGCCAGCAGCCGCGCATCCGGGCCGACCGTCAGGGTGTACCGCCCCATGAATTCGATCCGTGTCCCCGCCTCGATGCTCAACTCGCCGCCCCGGGCCACATCGATGTCGCCATACACATAATATGGGGAATGGGCTTCGGACCACGTCCCGGACACGTGGCCTGTTTCGATTCGGGTTCCGCCGGTGGTCGCCGCCCCGCTAAGCGGCACGTGCTTGACCCGGCTGTCGCCGTAGTGAACGGCGAGCAGTCCGTAGTAGACCCCTGCGGATTCCGGATGGAACCTGACGTAGATCACCGCTTCCTGTCCCGGCGTCGAGATCGGGAATGAGCCGATGCGGTCCGCGTATTCCTGACCGGTCAGCGACACGACGAACCCTTCAGGGCACGTGATCGAATCAACCGGCAGCACAGCCGTCGAGCTGTTCTTCAGCGACAGCCTCAAGGGCTCGGACGGCTGTCCCGGGACTCCACGGAAGGACAGAGAGCCCGGACGGAGTTCAACCGGAGGCGTCATCGGCTGGATATTGACCAACACGGCAGAAATGGCATTGAGCGCGTGCGGAATACCGACGGGCAGACGATACCAGGCCTCCGCAATCGGGGCCGGATACGGCCGGCCCCATCCGAAATTCAGGTGGTACTCCCCATCGGTGTTGTAGCCGTCACAGACCACGGCGTGCCCGGCCATGCCGTCGGGCGTGTGAATGCCCAGAATCGCAGGCAACCGATTGGCGAGGTTTTCGCGGAGTACACGCGCGGTGTCCTCCGACAGATCGTCCGCCAGATCGGCTGAATACAGACGGAAATCCTCGACGAGTCCATTTGCCATGTCGTAGGCCGACGCCCCGGACCCTTCGCTGGAGTAGTCCATGCGAGACGCCACGCCGCAGGCGAAACATAGGGCCGCAATATCCGCCTCATTCAGACTGATTCGAGCGTCGTACTTGAGCCGAGCCAAGGCAAGAGACTCGTTGAGTTCGGCCAGCGACGGGAAATCGTAGCGGACGTGATCGGCGTCAATGTCGATGCCGCTGACCGTCGTATACGAATCGCCCGTATCGAAGACGGCACCGCACTGGCGGTGGTAGTGAAGGACCTGGGCCATCGCCGTGGCGACGCAGCCGACGTAAGACCGAAAGCCATCCACCGGATCCAGTGGACAGAAGGCATTGTAGGGCGCATCCTGTTCCCAGGTGGTCTCCAGCCAGCCTCCGGTGGAGGTGCTGTTCTCCGGCGGCCACTGTTGGAACGTCTGCCCCCCGGCCATCGGCAATCCTCCTCCGGAATAGAAGCGCCACTGGGCGTTGTTCTGCGCCGTCGCCAAGGGGTTCGATGGGTCCACAGCCGCCAGACGCGATCGCATGTCCCGCGTCAGCAGGCAGTAGAATGGATGGCGTTCGTCCAACCGATCCGGGAATCCGCCGCGAAGTGAGTATGCGACAATCGGTTCCACGTCCGTGTCGGCCGATGTCACGACAAACCCCTGAGGCTCCAGTTCGACCGCGTACGCGAGCGTTGTCCCGTCGCTGTCACAAATCTCACGAACACCGACACGGCTCGTGTCCCCAATCGTCTTGCCTCTTCGGGGGGCAGCCAGCCAGGGCGACGCGTTCGACGATCGCGCCTGCCGCATCCGGAGAAACATGTCCGCCGCCTGGGAGACCTGCTCGGGCCAGACCGCCTCCGCCCGGAGTGCCGGACAGCACATCAGGTGTGCGAGGATGCACAGCACCACAGCCGACCTGCGCCAGACAGCAGAATCCATGACTTCAGTCTCCGATCCGTCCTTCGACTATTTCCGGAACCGGCCCGATCTGGCTCCCGGCAGGCGTCGAGCCATATCCGGGACTCAGAGCCGTGCGAAACGACCAGACCGGTCCTTCCAGTTGACCGCAGGCGTTCCGAGCCACCACCCGCCAGTAGTAGGTCGCGTCCTTTCTCAGGCCCTTCGGGCTATAACGGGGCACCACCAGGCCGGTCGCCACCTGATTCATCGCCATCGGATCCATACCCAGATACACGTCATACGCCGGCACCATCATGCTGAATGTCGTGGCCCGCGTCACGTCTTCCCATTCGACGCCGTCGTCGGACGGACACCCGGTGTCCGGACACACCAGGGACCGGTCGCATCCCAGCGCTACATCTTCGACAAACTCCTCCATGCCTCGACAGAGAATCCCCTCGACCTCCATCGAATCAAGGTTGATCACAGGCGATCCGGAATTCCCTTGATACGTGTCGAGATTGGCCTGGAAGAACGTGGGCTCGGTGTTCTGTCGGACGATCGCTCCGGCGTCGTACTTGCGCGGAATGCCCCATGGATGTCCGATAACCAGCAGCCGCTGGCCGTCGGCCACCCGCCCGCCCCGGCGCAGCGACAGCGGCGTGCGACCGGTCACCCTGCGATCCAGCCGGATCAGGCCCCAGTCGGGATACCCCACGTGATAGCCGACGACCTCCTCGATCCGGTAGACCTGATCGGCGCGCAGCGTCATCGTCGGCGTCAGCGCATCTTCCATGACAAAGTCGAACACAACCACCACATCCGACGCCCGGTCGCACGAGACGCAGTGCCCTGCGGTGATCAGCAGGTCCGCCCCCACAAGCACCCCGGTGCACATGCCCGCCGAAGGCTGGTCCTGGAAAGGCTCATCAGGACAAAGCGCGTGCCCGGTATCCAATGGATCGAGCCATTGGTACCACCACGCGAACGAGCGAGCGTCGACCTGGAAGGTGCCGTCGCCCCGCTCGACGAGGTTCGAGGCGTAGACCAGCACGGCTGTCGCGCTGCCCGCAGCCAGAATCCGAGGATCCTCTATCTCGTATTCTTCCCGCCGGTCGTCTTCGCCGTAGATAGTGGTCAGTTGGCGCGCGCCTTCCTGACTGAACACAACCATGCTCCGATCGGTCTCGACGGCATCGGCCGCGAGAGAATCATCGCCCCATGAGAGCACGATATCCGCCTGGTCGACGTCCGCACCGTCGGCGGGACTGGGTCGATCCGGCAAGGTTGCAGGCGCCGGTTGGTGCGGGGTTACGGCAAGCGAGTACGCGCCGGTCTCGTACTCGTAGCCGGCCACGCGAATCAGGTACTCCACGCCGGCACTCATCCACATCACGATCACCGAATTGGTGCTCTCGCAATCGTCGTCGCCGCAGGCCAATTCCGCGCCCGTCGGGTCGAACACCGCCACCGTCGTGTCGAACTCCTCGCTTTCGACGCGGACCGTCACCGGCCCTGTTTGCGTCGCCGTATAGGAATGCCACACGTCCAGCGCGTCGCGGTAGCCGCAACTGCTCTCCAGTTGCCCGGTCGCCCCCAGGCTCGTGCTCACGCAGGGCACGCCGGCTTCGACCACGATCGGATGATCGCGATCGTCATGGGTCTTCACGTCCCAGGGGCCTTCATAGTAGATCTTGATCCACCAGGAATCGATGTACCCGACATTCCCCATGCGCACGTCCGTCGCGCGCAGGATCCAGGCCTGATTGGCCTGCTCGCCCGCGAACTCGGTGATGCCGGTCACGGTCCGGGAGAGGTGTTCCCCTTGCTGATCGTCCATGAGCCAGAGGTTGCGTCGGCGCGTCCGCGCCGCATCGCACAAGTCAACCCATAATTCTCCAACTTCCGGATGCACAATCTCGTAATGGACGTCCACGCTGGTGACCACGGCCTTCGATGGCGCGCCGGAAAGAGAAATCTCACTGCTGACCCAGTCCCATTCCGAAATGGCCTGATCCGCTTCATTGCTGTCGGTGATCGCCCCCCGCGAATGCAGCCAGACCCACGCGGCAGATGGATCGGCCTGTGCCTCCGCATCCATGCTGCGTCTGTCCGACAGCAGGAAGTCCCGCAATACGGTCAGGTCCTGTCCCTGGTCGATCAGATCAGCGACAGCCGTCGCCGCCAACTGGGCAGTGGCCCGTCTGCCGTCCTCCAGCAGTCGCACTCGGCTGCCCGGCGCCTGGGGCAGTCGCGCCAGAGCGGCCGCCGTCAGAGACTCATTCAACACCACCTCGATTTCCGCGAAATGGGCGTAAGGCGCCCGCATGGCGCGTGCGCGCCGGCCGGCAGAACCACTGACGACCTTGCTGACGCGGGCGGAAGTCGGGATGGGTTGCGTTTCATCCCCTTCGACTCTGCCCCAGGGAGGAACCAGCACGGAAACGACAGCGATCCACAGGACCTGCACCCACCCGCGGACCCGACTCGGGAATGCCACCCTCATGGCGCGCTCCTTCCACCCACTCCTTTCTCCTTGTCTGCGACGCCGGAATACGCTCCCATCCAACGCGAGGACGATCCGGCCGATGGCATTATACCCGAACAGATCGCGGACGACAACCTCCCAGACCACCCATATCCCGCACGCCCCGCAGCTTCCACGCCGGCTGCTTCGTTCGCCTTGCCGCTGTGGTCTTGCCATCTGAAAAACCATGCGGCACGCAAATCGTTGTATCTCCTTCAAAATTCCCACCTTGTGACACCCGTCCCATAAAAGGTAAAGCTTTCCAACTGCTCGGACCGATGAGAAAAAGGGGTGATAGGCCCTTTCTCAGTACTGGTAACATCGTTCCTTGGACAGCCGTGCGGACGCGATCCTTTTTCACGCCAGACGCACATGAAGGACGCCAAACGAAAGCCTGTCGTCATACGAGTAGGAAAGGAATCACGATGAACGCAAGGAAAGGACTCGACACAAGGCGATCCGTCATCATAGCGATCCTGTTCGGCGCTCTGGTGGCCACCGCGTTCGGCGCCGCCGGATGCGGCGACCAGATGGCCCGGATGCAGCAGAATCAGGTCAAGCTTCAGGCCATGGTGGCCGCCAATGCCCGCGAGCTGGCCACGCTCTCCTCGCAGGTCCACGTCAGCCAGAGCCGGATCGAGGAGGGCTTCGCCAGCCTCGAACAGGACATCCGGAACACCGATGCCCGAGTCGCCGCCGTCCAGAGCGAGCAGGCTCAGCTTCACCAGACTGTGGCCGCGAACGACCAGAACATCAACGCCAAGCTCACCCAGCTCGCAGATAACCAGGCGTCTTTGCGAGACGGCATAGCCCACGTCGCCGATATCGCACAGCGCACCAATACCACAGTCAGCACGGTCGCACGAGACCAGGCGACGCTCCATCAGCTCGTGCAGAACAACAAGAAAGAACTCGGCGAGAGCATCACGACCGTCGCGAACAACCAGCAACAGACGCACGCCGGGATGCATCAGCTCCAGCAGGCCGACCAGAACCTGGCCAACCTGATCGCCACGGTCACGGCGAAACAGGAGGCGCTGCAGAAGCTGACCGAAGGAAATCACGAGCAACTGACCGGAAGCCTCGCCGCATTGTCGACCCACCAGGGCCAGTTTCGAGGCGAGATGGGCGATCTTCGCTCGCTCACGCAGACCGTCGCCGCCGACGTGACGGCGCTGGGCAACGAGCAGGCCGCGCTGCACGACACCGTCAGAGCCAACACCGCCACGCTGGTTGCCGGCCAAGGCGCGATTCGAGACACTCTCCGGACGAACAACGAAGTCGTCGCCGCCGGATTGACCAACCTGGCGGTCCAGCAGCAGGACATCGGCAACAATGTGACGAACCTGCGTGAGAACTCGGACAAGCTGGCGGCGGACCTGGCAACGGTGGCGTCCGAGCAGACCGCACTGCGGCAAATGGTCTCCAACAGCACGGAGAACCTCGCCGCAATCGCCGAAGGCCAGGGCGCCCTTCAGCTCAGCGTGGGCGCACTCGACGCCAAGACCACAACCTTGGCAAGCGATATCTCCTCCGTCTCGCAGCAACTGAGCGCGTTGGACGAAAACGTCAAGGCCGGCAACGAAACACTCACCTCGCACACTGCCGCACTGGCCGATGGCCAACGGATGATCCAAACCGGCCTGAACACCATGACCGCAACGACGAACCAGAGTGCGCTGACCGTCCTGGCCATGGGCAACCGGCAGGGCGAAATGGAACAGGCCATGCAGGCCGGCATCGACAGACTGACCGTCGAGACGCAGCAGCTTGCCTCGGGACAGCAGACGCTAGACGCGGCACTGCGAGATCGCAGCGAATCGCTCAGCAGTCAACTGGTCAATCTGACCCAGAAGCAGCAGCAGATGCAGAGCGGCCTGGACACGCTGACCATGACGACGGGGCAGGTGGCCCTGGACGTGCTGGCCATCCACGACACGCAGGCCGGCCAGGGTCAAGCCATCGCGTCTAACCAGCAACAGCTTGTCGCCAAGCTCGACGCGACCGCACAGAACCAGCAGCAGATCCGAGAAGGTCTCGATACGATCACAGCCACCACAACCCAGACCGCTCTCGACGTCCTGACCGTCAGTGAAATCCAGGCCGGACAGACGCAGACAATCGAGGCCAACCAACACCAGCTTGTCGCCAGGCTCGACGCAACGGCCCAGAACCAGCAGCAGATCCGAGACGGTCTCGACACGATCACCACCACCACGACGCAGACCGCTCTCGACGTCCTGACCGTCAGTGAAGTTCAGGCCGGACAGACGCAGACAATCCAGGCCAACCAACAGCAGGTCGTTGCCAGACTCGACGCCGCCGCACAGGACCAGCAGCAGATTCGAGACAGCCTCGGCACGATCGGTGCAACGACCGCGCAGGTGGCACTGGATGTCCTGGCCGGACATGATAGCCAGGTGCAGCAGGCCCAGACCTTGCAGGCCGGCCAACAGGCGATTGCCGCGGAGCTCTCGACAGTGACCGAGGGCCAGCAGCAGGTGCAGGGCCACCTTGAAACCATCACGGCCACGGCGACGCAGGTCGCTCGTGACGTTGTCCAGGTCGGCGAGAATCAGGGCAAGCTCGAACGAGCCTTCGAAACCAACCGCCAGGAACTGGTCGCCAGACTCACCGAGATCGCCCAAGGCCAGCAGGAATGGCTGACGCGCTTCGACGCCGCACAGGCAAACATCGAAGCAATGGCCACGGGCATCGCCTCGCTCGAACAGCGGGTCATGAAGCTTCAGGGGACCCTGCAGAGCAGCCTCAACGATCTGAACACTCTGCTCGATGCGAAGTCGCAGCGACAGGCCCAATTCGAGGAGACGGTTCGCCAGGACGTGCAGTCTCTGGGCGATTCGCTCGTCCAGTTGAGAGACGCTCAGACCGGCCTGCAAAAGCGAATCCAGGAAATGCAGAGCAGCAGCGAGAGCCAGACCGAGGATCTTCTCTCGGCCATCGAGCAGTTGCAGCAAGAAACCGACAGCAACAGCGCCCTGGTTCCGGCGGAGATCAAGAGTTCCAAGGCCCAGCCCGAGCAGATCCCACTGCCCTGACCGGCGCACGACATCACAGGTACGGAACAGTCGAGGGGATGGCCCGAAAGCCATCCCCTTTTCTATTTGGTGTTCGGACGGGACTGAGGGCGGACTACAACAGCGTGATGCCGGCCGCACGGCACTTGGCGACCATCTCCGCCGGCCAGACGCTGGCGTGGACCTCGCCGACGTGGAGCTTGCGCAGGAAGAACATGCACAGTCTCGACTGGCCGATGCCGCCGCCGATGCTCAAGGGCAGATCGCCCGCCAGCAGGCGCTTATGCCACTCGTACTGCCGCCGCTCCAGGGCCCCGCGAATCTCCAGTTGCTGCAGCAGACTGTTCTTATCGACGCGGATCCCCATCGAGCTGATCTCGAACGCCCGGTTCAACAGCGGATACCACAGCAGGATATCGCCGTTGAGCCCCCGGGTGCGGCTGCCTGTCGGCGTCACCCAATCGTCGTAGTCCGGCGCGCGCCCATCGTGCAGAGTCCCATCGGCCAGCTCGCCGCCGATGCCGATGACGAAGACCGCCCCTCGCTCCTGTACGATCCGGTCCTCCCGCTGGCGCGGCCCCAGATCGGGCCAGCGCTCCAATAGCTCTTCGCTATGCACGAAAGCGATCTCTTCCGGCAGCATCGGCTCGATGTGGAGATAACGCTCGCAGACAACCGCCTCGGTCTGGCGAAGCACCGCGTAGATGGCCCGAACGACGTCCTTCAGAAAGTCGAGGTTCCGTTCGCTGTCGTGGATGACACGCTCCCAGTCCCATTGATCGACGTAGACCGAGTGCAGGTTGTCCAGACACTCCTCGTCCGGCCGGATGGCGTTCATGTCGGTGTACAGCCCTTCGCCGGGACCGAACCCGTAATCGGCCAGCACCATCCGTTTCCATTTCGCCAGCGAGAACAGGCACTCGGCCTCGCTGTAGCCGTCATCCTTGATCCGGAACGTGGCCTTGGCTTCGATGCCGTTCAGGTCGTCGTTGACGCCGGAGCCCTTCCTCACAAACAGCGGCGCCGAGACCCGCTGGAGATTCAGCGCCGCCGCCAGGTGGTCCTGGAAGAAGTCCTTGACGAACTTGATGGCCTGCTCCGTCTGCCGCAGGTTCAAAATGGGTCGGTACTCACCGTTCAAAATCAGCTCAGGCATCGAAACCTCCCACATCTTTCCGGTCAACTCCCCCTCAGTAACGGTCTCAGACCATACCGGGGACCCGTCGCGAGGTCAAAGCAAAACGAGCTTCTGCCTTGAAAACCTCAAATCCAGATGCAATAATCGCCCGCCGGCAGCGACTACAGAGTTGTATTGGTTCCAGACTAACCTCAGACGGGAGATACTCGTATGGCCAGAATCAGTCTTGTCGGCACGCTCGTATTCGTGGCGCTTTTCGTCGGATGCTGTGTCAACGTGGGCAACGACTATCGGGCCAAGGCCCAGCGAACCGAGGACCTGACCGTTCCCGTGGCGGACGTGACCGGCCTGGATGTCCGCACCAACGTGGGAACCATCACGCTCCAGAGCGCCGACGTCAGCGAGGTACAGGTCACCGCCGAGATCACCGTCAAGGCCAAGACGGAGGAAGAGGCGGAGGCCCTCGTCAGCGAGGTACAGGTCGTCGCCGAGCCCTCCGGCCGGACCCTCGTCATCAAGGCGGAGAAGCCATCGGACTTCGGCCGCAACCAGCTTGCGGTGGACTTCACCATCACGGCCCCCGCTCGCCTGGCTCTTGACTGCACCACCAATGTGGGCGACATCCAGGTGACGGGTTTCAGCGATCGCGTGGCCGCCAAGACAGACGTTGGCGCCATTCGCTGCACCGACTTGCGCGGCGACGCCGATCTTCACACCAATGTGGGCGATATCCATGCGGCGTGTGCGGCGGACGCTCCTGCCGCACTCGACATCACTGCCGCCACCAATGTGGGCAACGTGGACCTCACGGGCCCAACCGAGATGTCCGCACGCCTGGCCGCCACCGTCAACGTTGGCTCCATCGACACCGACCGGCCACTGACCATCACCGGGAAGATCCAGAAATCCATCAAAGCCACACTCGGCAACGCCGAAGGAGACGTCACGCTCCGCACGAACGTCGGCTCGATCCGCATCCGCTGAGTCGTCGCCCTCTCAAGGGGCAAAGAACGCCATCAGGAAGCCGGCGGCCGCGATGCACAGCGCCGGCGGCAACACGCGGAGGATGATGCGTGCCAAAGGCGTGTTGAAGTAGCTGGCCGACAGCGCCAGGCACAGGTGGATCGGGCTGATCGACAGACCGAATTGCAGACCCGCAAACGCCAGCGTTTCCAGCCCCAGGTTCGTCTGCCCCCCTTGCGTGATGTAGGCCATCAGGAACGGATAGGTGATCGCCACCGTGCCCATCGTTACGCCCGTGCTGGCGGCCACCAGGAACGGCAGCAAGAACACGATCAAGGCCACGGGCATGTGGAGCTGGGCAAAGAAGCCCACCACATTGGGAACCGCGCCGCCGGCCTCGAGGTTCAGTTTGAACCAGAGTGCCCCGAACAGCAGCAGGACCATGTCCGGCTCCTTGGCCGCCTTGAAGATGCCGGGCCATCGTCGGACGCTCACGCGATGTAGCAGGAGCAGGCCGAGAATCGCCAGGAAGATCGCAATCGCCGGCGGCACATCCAGCACGACGTACAGAATCGCCGTGAACGCAATCGGCCAGAAGGCATGCACGAAGTCCTTCGTGTGCGAGCGGAGGCCGGCCCTGGCCTCCATGTGTTCGCGCTGCCGAGGGGGAATCCCAGCCAGCAGCAGAAACACGATGCCGCTGACGATTCCCGCGACGGTCAGGACAATGTGATGACCGAGCAGCCGTCCGGCGGAGACGCCCAGCATGCCCTGGATCAGCGGGATCGCCGGGAACAGAGGCCAGACCGGCTCCCACTGATGGCGAAAGAAGAAGTTGATCGCCGCCAGGCGACTGCGGTCAACACCGATCTTGTCCCCGGCTTCGCGCACCATCGGCGCCGACAGCATGATGCCTCCCGGCGTCGGCAGCATCCCCATCATCAAAGGAATTGCTGCCAGCGCCACGCGACGGCTGCGGAACAGCCCCTGCATGGCCGGCACCAGACGCGACGAGAGCCCGATCTGCCCCATTGCCTCGCCCACGACGTTGACCAGCAGCAGCAGGGAAGTCAGCGACACGAACAGATAAGGAATCGTCTGTGTCAGCGCCTTGTTCGTCCACTCGTCCACCAACTGCGCCCACACCGCCTGTGGCGTCACGCCGAGCAGGATCGCCAGCACGCCGGCAGCCACCACCAGCGACAGACCGATCTTGACTCGGAATCGCAGCAGCACCACCAGGACCAGCAACGAGACGAGAATGGCTCCTAATGCGTACATCGCGGTTTATCTGCGCTCCAGCAAGGCCTTGCAGCACCCGTTCGGACGTCTCCGAAGAACCGGGGGATTCTAATCGGTCCCGCCACCGGACGAAAGTGTGAATCCGAATGCACAAGGTCCGGGCTCGCCTGGAGAGCTTCTCCCACTTGAACTGCGGCCCCTCCCCCTGTGCCCTTGCAGGGACCTTCGCGTATTCCGACCCTGTGGCGCCGTTGTCCGCCCGCCCGAAGGCGGCAGTCTCATGGTCGAGCAACTCCTTCTGCGAGCGATAGAAGACGTTGCGGTTGAGCTGGTAGCGCTCGTAGATCTCCGGGATCGGTCTATCCTACAGCAGGTGCAGCCGGAGAATCTGAACTTCTGCTGCCTGCGCCGAGAACGTGCGCGGCGCAATCATGGATATCCCCTTTCAGAAGGACACGAGACTGTTCACTGACACTCAACCCGGGAATGTCCATTTCCATCTGAGGCAGCGTGAGCGGGAATCGAAAGACGTGATGCGCCGGAAATGAAAAAGGCCCTGCCGCAAAGCAGAGCCTTCCAGACTCTGGAGTCTTGCTGACAATCAGCCGGGGATCACGTTGGTCGCGCACGGGCCCTTTTTGCCCTGCCCGACCGTGAACTCCACCTTCTGGCCCTCGTCCAGGGTGGCGTAGCCCTCGGTCCTGATTTCGGAATGATGCACGAACAGATCGTCGCCGCCATCATCCGGAGTGATGAATCCGTATCCCTTATCCGCGTTGAACCATTTTACCGTGCCTGTACCCACTTGCTCTTCTCCTTAGGCCCAGCGGGCCTGTAATGCGCTTTCCCTCTGCTTGTGAAAAAGGGGTAGACTTCGAGGGAAGAAAGCATACACCTTCACATGCGTGCCATGCTATCGCCGCGACGTCCTCTGGCCAATAAAAATGACGGCAAAAACGCAAAAAAAAATGCAAAGGAGCATCCTGCCCGTCCTCTTCGCTACACTGACGCAGCCTCCGCTCGGATATCGCGGGCCGGCCTGTGATCCCCTTTGGGCGGATGCCCTGCTGTGACAGTCCCGTCCCGGTACACCGCTCCGCCCGCCAAACCGAGGTTGACGCAACGGCACTTCGGTGATAACCTCAGCACAGCCTTAGGAGATGTAACTATGGAGTTGTCCTGGATTAACAAGTTGCGCATCGGCGCAGTCATTGCACTGGGCATCGTGGTCATCGGCGTTTTCGCCTGGCCTCTGGCGGCTCCGGACGATCCCATGTCCCCCGTCCGGTCGAGCGACATCGGTTTCGTCGGCACTCTGTTGCTTCTGGCTCTGAGTTTTGCCGTCGGCGCTATCAGCTTCTTCGTGGCCTGGCCTCACGGCCGCGAGATCGGCATTCTCGCGGTACCCTTCGGCCTGGCGGCGTGGGCCATTCGTTCCGGGCCGATGCTGTCTCTTACCCAATCGCATGCCACCGCTCAGGCAAGGCAGGAGGTTGTCCGGTCCCTGCTGTTCGAACCGGTCTACTGGCTGCTGATCGTCGCGGCCGGGTTTGCCGGTGTTGTGGTCGCCCAGTGCATCAGTGCCAATCGGACCTCCAAGCCTGGCATTGCCAAGCTTCAGAACTGCCTCAAATCCAATGCCGCGGTTATCGGTCTACTCGCCCTGGTCGTGGCAGTTCTCCTCTCCAACTTCTTCATCGGGGTCTTGGCGCAAGGCTTGCCCACCTCGGCCAAGACACCAGCCGCTCAGCCTCCGCGAGGTCAGATTGTCTTTGCCGGAATCGCGGCCTTTGCTGTGGCCGGGTTCGTCGTCAAGAAGTTCTTCGATCTGACCTATGCCTGGACCATCCTGACCACAGCCCTCGTGCTCCCTTTTGCCACCATGGCCTACTGCCGATCCGACACGATCCAGAAGTTCGCGGAGGCCCTGCCGGCGGTGTATTTTCCCCACGCGATCTTCGCCGTCCTGCCCGTGCAGCTTGTGGCCTTCGGGGCCATCGGCTCGGTGATCGGCTACTGGCTGGCGATTCAGTATGATTACTGGCGGCAGCACGGTAGCGACTGATAATCGACAGACAATCCCCTTTTTTCTGCCGGCTCTCATGCACGCAACTCCCTTTCTATAAGACGGTTACGTTCACTTCACCACTTGGACGCCTCCCTTGGGCCAAAGAAAAACAGAATTCTTTGGTTTCGCCCGCCCAATTGACCGACATATAGATGTCCTTACCCCCTGTTGGGAGGATACGGGACCGGCGTATGGCTGCGTCGCCATGGCTGTCTGACAACGTAGAGAGTCAACAAAACGAACACAGAAATACTACTTTACGTAGGGAACACTGTAAAACCAGCCGGCAAAAGGAGTTAACGATGTTGGTTCTGAGCAGACAAAGAGATGAATCCATTATGATCGGCGATGACGTCGAGATCACGATCGTCGATGTCCGCGGGGACAAGGTGCGATTGGGCATCAACGCGCCCAAGCACATCCCGGTCCATCGCAGGGAGATCTACGACGCCATCCAGAAGGAGAAGGCCGAGAAGGCCGAGGGCGGGGAGGCCAAAGGCGCTGAGGAGAAATCCTCACCGAAGGAATCTTGAGAGTATTGCCCCTCTGAGTCTGTTTCCTACCGCATCGCCGCTGCCACGCCTCACCTCAGTATCCTGCAACCCTCTGGTCCCATAAGAGGGTTTTCTGTCCCCCGGTTGCTCTGACACCCAATGTCGCGGCGCATTCGCCATTGATCTGGCCCTTTTGGCTCGCCCGATAATTCCCGAGACTCTCGGCCGAAGTCGGCAACGTCACCCTACGGGGTTGCACGAATCCTCACAGCGGGTATGATCGGGTCTTCGATTCGTTCATGATAACCCTCATGGCAAAGGATGGTCGCAATGTCACATCGAACGAGAAGAATCGCCGGTCTGTGTACATCTGTCATCATATTCGGACTTTCGGCTGTATCGTATGCCGTCAGTCAGGATCAGGCCAAACTCGAACGGGACTACAACGTCAAGCCCGTCCCATTCCATCACGTTCACATCGACGATGGTCTTTGGACGCCTCGCCTGGAGACCAGCCGCACGGTGACGATTCCCTACGCGTTCGGAAAATGCGAGGAAACCGGCCGCATTCGCAACTTCGAGAAAGCCGCCGGCCTGCGGGAGGGCAAACACGAAGGGATCTACTTCGACGACTCCGATGTCTACAAGGTCATGGAGGGAGCGGCCTATTCGCTCCAGGTCAGCCCCGACACCATGATGAGACTCTACCTCGACAAGCTGATTGCGGTCATGGGCAAGGCCCAGTGGGAAGACGGCTACCTGTACACCTTCTACTCCATCCCCGACAGACAGCCGCAGATGCGATGGACCAATATCCAGTCGATGCACGAGCAGTATTGTGCCGGACACATGTACGAAGCCGCGGTTGCCCACTATCAAGTCACCGGCGATGCGTCCTTCCTGAAGATCGCCACCGATAATGCAGACCTGATCTGTGACATCTTTGCGCCGGACAAGCGCACCGATCCATCGGGACATGAAGAGATCGAGATTGCGCTGTGCCGACTCTATCGGGCGACCGGCAATGAGAAGTACCTCGATCAGGCCAAGTTCTTCCTCGATCAGCGCGGTCGCACCGGTCGGCGCGGACCCGACGGCAACGGGGCGCTCTACGGTGAGTACGCACAGGACCACAAACCAGTGATCGAGCAAACGAAGGCCGTGGGACACTCGGTCCGCGCCGCCTACCTGTACACAGGCATGGCCGACGTCGCCGCCCTGACGGGCAACCGGGAATACATCCGGGCCATCGACGCGATCTGGAACGATGCCGTGGGGACCAAACTCTATGTCACCGGCGGCATCGGAGCCAGCGGAGGCAACGAGGGTTTCAGCGAGCCGTATGAGCTGCCCAACCGGACCGCCTACTGCGAGACCTGTGCGTCGATCGCCAACGTCTACTGGAACCACCGCATGTTCCTCATGCACGATGACGGCAAGTACATCGACGTTCTCGAACGCACGCTGTACAACGCCGCCTTGTCCGGCATCTCCATGCAGGGCGATCGCTTCTTCTATCCGAACGTGCTGGAATCCGCTGCCGGAGACGAGCGCAGCCCCTGGTTTGCCTGCGCGTGCTGCCCGTCGAACGTGGCGCGGTTCATCCCGTCGGTTCCCGGATATGTCTACGCTCACAAAGACCGTGACATCTACGTGAATCTGTTCGTCGGCGGAAACAGCACGATTCAGACCGCCGACAATGCGGTGACCCTCACGCAGGAGACGGAGTATCCGTGGGAGGGAAAGGTCACGATCCGCGTCGAGCCGCAGGAGAGCGAGGCATTCTCCATCTGTGTCCGCATTCCGGGCTGGGCCCGCAACGAGGCCGTTCCGAGCGACTTGTACCGGTTCGCAGAGTCCATGAAGGACGAACCGACTCTGGAGGTGAACGGCAAGCGCCTCTCGCCGCCGGTCGTGCGAGGGTACGCTCGCATCGAACGGCGATGGGAAAAGGGCGATACGATCGAATTGCGTTTGCCGATGCCGGTCCGCCGGATCGTTGCGCACGAGGCCGTGAAGGCCGACCGGGGCAAGGTGGCCCTTCAGCGAGGCCCCCTGGTGTTCTGCCTTGAAGGATGCGACAACGAAGCTGCGGTGCTGAGTCTGGTGATCCCGGACGATGCCAAACTCAGAACCAAACACCGCCGCGATCTCCTGGGCGGCGTTACGGTGGTTACGGGCAAAGCCCGGACCGCCAAACGCACGCTCGAAGGAGACGTCGTCCTGACACGAGAGCAGCCCTTCACTGCGATTCCTTACTACGCCTGGGCGCATCGGGGACGCAGCCCGATGACCGTCTGGCCGGCCCGCGTGCCGGAAGCCGCCTATCCGGAGCCGGCCGATACGCTGGCCTGCACCAGCAGGACAACCGCCTCGTTCGTTCATAAATCGCTCGACGCGATCAAAGACCAGATCGTGCCGGCCAACTCGGCCGACGCCTCGGCCGGGCAACTGGACTTCTGGCCGCACAAAAACACCACCGAGTGGCTCCGGTTCGAGTGGGACCGCGAGGAGAGAATCTCCCGCGTCAAGGTCTACTGGTTCGACGACAGCGATCACGGCGGCTGCCGCGTGCCGCAATCCTGGCGTGTGCTCTATCGCGATGCTGCCGGCGCCTTCCAGCCTGTCAGCACAGCCGATTCCTATGGCACCCAGAAGGACGTGTTCAACACGGTGACGTTCGAAGCTGTCGAGACCGACGCGATCACGATCGAGATCGTGCTCGACGAGAAGTGGTCGGCCGGCGTACAGGAGGTGGTGATCGAGTAGCCTGTTCTCGATCCGGCCTCAGAACCGGTTGAGGTGCACCTTCGACGTCTTCAGTTCGTCGACCGGCAATGGCGTCCTCCGCTCGGCCGCATAGCCGACCGCCACGATGGACTCGACCTGGATGTGCTCGGGAATGTCCAGGAGCTTCTGAATGTGCTGCTCGGAGCTGACTTGGTTGTCGTGCATCCGCTGCCGGATCTGAATCCAGCAACTGCCCAGTCCCAGCGACTGCGCCGCCATCTGTATGAGGATCGAGGCAATCGAACAGTCCTCGATCCAGACGTCGCTCTGCGTGCCGTCCCCGCAGATGACGATCCCCAGCGCCGCCCCCTTGAGAAAACCGGCCCCGTGAGGCTTGCACGTCGCCAGCTTCGCCAGCAGCTCGCGGTCATCGACGAAGATGAACTCCCACGGATCGATGTTCCGCGAGGACGGGGCTCTCAGTGCCGCCTCTTTGAGCCGCTCGATCTTTTCGGGCTCGATCGGGCGGTCGAGGTACTGGCGGATGCTCCGCCGATTCCTGAGCAGTTCGATCATGTCGGTCTCCACCCGATGGCGAAAGGCCCCTACGTGCGTTCTTCGATGGGCGTGTACTGTCGTTCGCGCATGCCGGTGTAGATCTGTCGCGGCCGGCCAATCCGCGCCTTGGGGTCGCGGACCATCTCCTTCCAGTGGGCGATCCAGCCAGGCATGCGGCCGATGGCGAACAGGACGGTGAACATATTCGTCGGAAATCCCAGGGCGGTGTAAACCAGGCCGCTGTAGAAATCGACATTCGGATACAGCTTGCGGCTGATGAAGTAATCATCCTTGAGCACCGCCTCTTCGAGACGCAATGCGATGTCCAGCAAGGGCTGATGCGCCGCCTCCTCTTCGAGAACCTTCATGCAGATCTTCTTGATGATCCGCGCACGAGGATCGTAGTTCTTGTACACGCGGTGACCGAAACCGGACAGCCGGAAGCTCGATTCCTTGTCCTTGGCCATGTCGATGTACTTCTTGATCTTGCCGCCGTGACGCTGGATCTTGCTGAGCATGTCCATCACCGCCTGATTGGCGCCGCCGTGAAGCGGACCCCACAGGGCGGAAATGCCGGCCGAGATGGACGCATACAGATTGGCGTGCGCGCTGCCCACCAGACGAACCGTCGAGGTCGAGCAGTTCTGCTCGTGGTCGGCGTGGAGAATCAGCAGCACGCTGAGCGCGCGGACGTGGTCCTCCCGCAGCTCGTAGTTGTTCACGGGCGACCAGAACATCATCCGCAGGAAGTTCTCGCAGTACTTCAGTTCCTTCTTCGGATAGACGACCGGCTCGCCGATGCTCTTCTTGTAGGCGTAGCAGGCGGTGGTGCGGATCTTGCTGATCAGTCGCGTGGCCGTCATGTCGATGTTGTCGCGCATCGACAGCAGATCGACGTTCGGATAGAAACTGCTCATCGCGTTGACCATCGTGCCGAGGATGTTCATCGGGTGCGCATCGCCCGGAAAGAAGTTGTACAGGTGGCGCATATCCTCGTGCAGCAGCGAGTGCTCGTTGAGCAGACACGAGAAATTCTCCCGCTGCTCCAGGGTCGGCAGGCGGTTGTGCAGGAGCAGGTAGCACACCTCCGTGAACGTGGACCGCTCGCATAGGTCTTCGATACTGTAGCCGCGGTAGCGAAGGATGCCCTCTTCGCCGTTGATGTAGGTGATGTTGCTGATGCAACTGCCCGTGTTGGCGTAGCCCTGGTCCATTGTGATGTACCCGGTCTCGGCCCGCAGTTTGGTGATATCGATCGCGCGCTCGCCCTCGGTGCCTTCGATGATGTCGAGTTCGAGCTCGCGTCCGTCGATGATCAGCTTGGCGTTCGGTTTCTTGGCCATCCACACCTCTTTTCAAGGAAGTTGCTGCAAACCGCCTGCCGGCGTGACCATGAAGGAATCTCCCCTTGGGCATGGCACCACGGCATACATCCGTCCCGTCCCCCAGACGGCCGGGGCCGGGTCCGACGCGGAGAATTCTACGCGATTCGATGGTTGTCTGCAACAAGCCCCCTGCGGCAACCCAACGGGGGGCGATTCCGGACGTCTTCCGGGCAAGCAGGTGTCTTTGAGAGATTTCCCATTTTTCCTGTTGACAAGTCTTACACTTGTACGATAATGATATCTGACATTTGTAAGAGGAGTTGACTATGACCAAGGAGCACTTGCGTGCGATGAGCCCGGCGGAAACCGAGATCCTGCGGCTGGTCTGGCAGCTTGAGGAGGCCACCGTCCAGGGAGTCTGCGAGGCCCTGCCGCCCGAGCGGAAGATCGCCTACAAGACCGTGCAGACCCTGCTGCGCCGCCTGGAGGAAAAAGGCTACCTCCAGCACAAGAGCGAAGGCAAGGCCCACGTCTTCGTCCCGGCGGTCCACCGCGAGCAGGTCGTCCGGCGAACCGTGCTCGACTTCGTCGACCGGCTTTTCGGAGGCGACCCCAAGCCGCTGATGCAGTTCCTGGCCAGAGACGGCCATCTCGAAGCCAAAGACCTCGACGAACTCAAGAAGCTCATCGACAACCCATAGACTCGTTCGCTGCGGAGGTGCAACGATGAATCTCTATCTGACCGAACTGGTGCGGTATCTGGCTGCGCAGAGCTGGCAGATCGCTGTACTGACCCTCGTGGTGGCCGGCGCGACGTGGGCACTGCGGCACAAGACTGCCCACATTCGCTATCTGCTCTGGCTGATTGTCCTGGCCAAATGCCTGGTGCCGCCGTTCTTCGCGGTGCCGCTGAGGGTTTTGCCCGAGAAGACGGCCTCGCGCGCTATTACGGAAACCCCGGCGGCTGAGCCTGCGCCGATCAAAGCAGAAAGCACTCCAACCGCATCGATTCCGCCTTCACGGCCACCTGCCGTCGTGGAACCGGGCCGGGTCGAGCAGGTGAAACCGTCTCGCGTGGAGGACCGCCCGAGCAGGCCGTTGGACCTGCGGCTCTGCGCCGGGATCGCTTGGATCGCGGGCGCAGGTCTGTATCTGGCGATGAACCTGCTGAGAGCCTTGCGGGGCCGATACTGGCTCCATGCGAGGCGCCGGCCCCTGCCCGATGCGATACGGAAGGAGACGGAGACCCTGCTCTCGATTCCCGGCCGAAGGCCCGTGCCTCCCATCTGGGTCATCGACGAGATCGGCCAGCCCTTTGTATGGGGTCTTCTGCGCGGCAGCATTTACGTGCCTTCCCACTTCCTGAAGATCGGGGACCGCACGCATCGACGGCACGTGCTGGCCCATGAATTGAGCCATGTTCTTCGTTGCGATGCGGCGGTCAACGCCCTCCAGACCCTCGCCCAGGGCCTGTTCTGGTTCCATCCATTCGTGTGGTGGGCCAATCGAGAGATTCGACGAGAGCGGGAGAAATGCTGCGACGAGATGGCCGTAGCGCGGTTGGGAACTGAACCGAGGGAGTATTGTCATGCGGTGGTGGAGACCTTAGCGAGTGCGGAGACGTCGACCCGGCCCGTTCCTTCGTTGGCCGTAGCCGGGCCGGCGAGGAATCTTGAGGAAAGGATCAAAACCATGTTGAAACCGGGAAGACAATTCTATCGAAGGCCCAGCGGCCCTGCGGCGCTCGTCGTCCTCCTGACGGCGATCCTGATCGTCCCGACCGCGGTGGTCCTGACCGTCCGGGCGCGGGCGGAAGGCCAGACGTCAGAGGAGAAAGCCACGTTTGAAGAGGTGGTCGCGGCATACGAGGCCAGCCGCAACGCGGCGCCCCGCAGGTATCTGATGGTGGTCAAGAACAACTCTGACGTCTATGTCACTTACCAAAGCGAAGTGCAACTCTACCGGGCCAAGTACGCCTTCGGATCGCCGAAGGCCGGGCAGAACGTGGACATGCAGGCCGTGGCGAACGACCAAACGAACGCCGGAGAGACGATCCGGTCCATCCTTGCATGGGCCCAGCAGCACACGCCCCAGAACGTGGAGGTCCATGACGGGACGTACACGTGCAGCCTGTGGCCCGACGGCTACGGCCATTTCGAGGGCGGCCAGAAAACAGCTTCTCCTCCAGACGAGATGTTTCTGCCGACGCTTGGCGGGCGGGGCTGGCCGTTGCTTGGTGGCGCGAAATCCAAGTTAAGACTGATCTCGACGGACCGGTACGCTCTGGACCACAGCCTGATCTGTATCGAAGAGCAGCACGAAGCCATCAGAGACGGTCGAGAAAAGGTGACGCTGACTACGCGATTCTACCTCAATCCCGAGCGGGACTACCTCTGTCGGCGAAGACTCGAACCCCACAATGACTATGCGGAGGAAATCACCGAGTATGGCCAGATCGACGGTGCGAAATGGTACCCTCTCCAGATCAGTGAGTTCGGGTACAGACACATGCGCGCGCCGATGACCAGCGAACCTTCGCGGATCAATACGATCTATCTCGACCTGGACCCCACGTTCCCGGACGACATCTTCAGTCCGGATGCGCTGCTCGCGCGGTACGCCGATCTGCTCGTCCCGCCGCAGCCGGAGACTCCATCTACCGGCGTCAAACCAGAAGACGATTCGGCCGTGCGCGTGGCCGGCCGGGTCCTGGCGGGTGACACGCGGGAGCCCATCCCCGATGCCCTCATTCGTGTCGCTGTCCCGGCGGTGGATATGCGGGATGCCAGAGGCCCGTCGAGGCAAGTCACCCAGGAAGATGGAACAACATCGGATATCTACGAGACGAGGACGAACTCCGAGGGCCGGTTCGAGATGATCGTCCCCGCGAAGGAAGGCAATGAGTCGTTCTCCGTCGACGCGTGGGCTCCCGGATTCGGCACCGCCGCCGGGACCGGGTACGGCGGAGGCAACAATCCGAATCTCGAATGGCTCCCTCTTACCGGTGCCTCGGAGAGCGAATCCTCGAACCTGACGATCCTGTTGACGCGCGCGATCTACGTTGCCGGGACCGTCACGGCCCCCCAGCGCGTGCCTCTGCCAGGTGTGAAGGTCGCCGGCTACATCTACACGGATAGCGGTACTGCCTGGGTCGCCAGCACGGAAACAGACGAGCGGGGCCGATTTGAAATCTTCGATTTCCCGTTGGAACAGCAGGCCGGTGGGAGAGCCGAGTTATCTTTCACGTCCCCGAAAGCGCTGCCCGAGAGGCGTAGCGGACTGTATGACCTCCCGGCCGAGCAGCGCCGTTCGCTTGACGTGGTACTGATGCCGGGTCGGAGAATCACGGGCGTGGTGCAGGATGCCAATGGCCGCCCTACCGCAGGTGTCACCGTGCAGGCCATTCAGGAGCGGGTTCTCAGGGACACCACGACTGACCGCGATGGACGTTTCGAGCTGGCCGGCCTTCCTGAGGTCGGAACGTTGACCCTGCGGGCATTCGCCGGCGAAATCGATCAGAAAGCCGTTGCGCTGGCGCCCTTCGTGAACCGCCCACGGGACGATGAGATGACCCTGAGGATGACACCAATTGAACTGAGAAGTCCGCTCGAACCTGTCACGCTCTTCGGCATGCAGTTGGTCGATGTCACGGCTGAGCTTGAGACAGCCTACGATCTCTTTCCATACGGCTTCTCAACGGATGGCGTGATGGTTCTTTCACCTGGAGCCGATCACCGACGGCTCCGAATCGGCGATTTGAAGAAGACCTACTGCTTCCACGTCATCGAAGAGCAGAGAGTCGCAAACGTCCGAGAGATGATCGCCGAACTCCTGGGGCAGATCACGCGGCACCCGACCTATCGGCAAGGTGATACCCCCAGTCCCATCCGCGTGGTCTACACCATCCCGAACGGCGTCAGTACCCAGTACCTGGAACTGACGCCTGCGGACGTTGCCGAACTCCGGCAGCTCGCGGACCAGCTTGGGATCGCCGTAGCCAGCAACAACCGATGACATAGATCGAATGAAACGGGCGAGGCGGTGGAGGGCCTCGCCCGTGGTTTCCTGATATCGCAAGCGCGGGTCTTACATGCGTTTGTAGCGGGGTCCGCCGCCGCCTTCGGGGGCGGTCCAGCGGATGTTGTCGAACGGACACTTGCGCTGGCAGGTCTTGCAGTGCAGGCAGTTCGATGGGTTGGCCGGCTTGACCTCGCTGTGGACGGTCTCGTAGACGCCCGCCGGACAGAACGTGATGCACGGACTGCCATAGACCGGCGTACACTTCGTCTCGCAGATCGTCCTGTCGAGGATCGTCAGGTGCGAGGGCTCCTCCTCGCGATGTGCGGTAGCCGCGACCGCAGTGAACGTGTCCTTGTCGAAGTTCTGATTCGGCTTGAGACGATAGGGCGCCGTCGTCATCATCTCATAGTCGGGCTCGACCTTGAACTTCGGCAGCCAGCCGCCCAGTACCGACAGGGGCATTCCCTGCAACGGCCCGAACTTGGCGATCGTATGCCGCGAGTTCCTGGCGATCGTCATCTCCTTGGCGATGTTCGAGCTCTCGACGTTGTCAGTGTACCGCCTGGCCGCCCCTTCCGGCTTGTCCATGCAGGTGACGATGGCTCTGGCGGCCTGGATGCCCGAATCGATGGCGTTGTGCAAGCCTTTGATCTTGAGCATGTTCACGAAACCGGCGCTGTCGCCCAGGATCATGACGTTGCCCTTGCCGATGCTGCCGGTGTGCGGATCGCGCGGGACCGCGTACCAGCCGCCTTCGGGGATCATCTTGGCGCCGGCCTCGACGACCGTCCCGCCCTCGATGAACGGTTTGATGTAGCGATGCTCCTTGAGACGGACCAGCGCATCCTGCGCGTTGAAATTGCGGTACTTCCAGTCCAGTCCGACGATCATGCCGACTGCCAGATTGTCCTCGGCGCCGGCGTAGACGATCCCGCCGCCGAACATGCCTGGCCCGATGACCGGGGTCCAGATCGGATACCCCATCGCGTGCACGACGCGGCCGCGAGAGAAGTTCGCATATTGCTCGGGCGTGACTTTGATCAGCTCCTTGACGCCGAGCGAGTAGAGCTGATGCGATTCACGCTTCAGACCCGCCGCCTCGACGAACCGCTCAGTGACCAGGCCGTCACAGCCCTCGGCCAGCACGACGAACGTCGCCTCGATGGTCTCGCCTTCGACGTAGTTGGGCTGCTTGTGCCCTTCCTTGTTGACGCCCTGATCGATGAGCTTGACGCCGGCGGCGGTTCCCGCGCCGTCCAGCACGACGTGATCGGCAGCAAACCCCGTCAGCACCTCCACGCCCTTCTCGCGGGCGATGCTGCCGAGCCATTTGGTGAGCTTGCTGATCGAGAGAGAGTAGTCACCGTGGTGGATCATCTGTCCCCACCCGATGCCCATGGATCGGGCCATCTTGAGAGCCCAGAAGATGTTGAACGACATCTTCTTGCCGAGCAGGAACATGATGTCGTCTTTGTCGATCACGTTGGCCAGGACGTCCTTGGCCTCGGGGGTCTCGCGCCAGTCGGGCTTGGCCGCATCGAGCAGCGAATGCAGCGGCTCCTTCTCCAGCACAGCACCCGAGAGATTATGGTTTCCCAAATCGAGGGCCTTGTCGATGACGCACACGTCGATGTCAGGCCGCAGGACCCGCAGTTGGATCGCCGTCGCCAGACCGGCCGGGCCCGCGCCCACGACCAGAACCGAGACCTTGTTGTATTCGTTGTTGTTCGGCACTTTCCATTCCTCAATCAATCAGGGAACAAGTCCGAGGGGACCATTAGGACCGATGGCATTTCACATGTTGTCGAGAGCCTGCACCAGGTCCGGGACAACGTCTTCGGCGGTTCCAACGATATAGTAGTCGCACTGTCTGAAGATCGGTGCGTTGGGGTCGCTGTTGATCGCCACGATCGTCTCGGTGTTGGCGACGCCGATCATGTGCTGGATGGCGCCCGAGATGCCGATCGCGACGTAGAGCTTCGGGCCGACCGCCGTCCCGGTCTGTCCGACCTGATGAACGCGTTCGACGAAGCCCTGCTCGACTGCCGCTCTGGAAGCGCCGTACTCGACAGCAGTGTCCAGCTTCCTGCTCATCTCCGCGCAGAGCATGTGAAGCAGCCGGTCGAAGCCGTCGCGGCTCTGCATGCCTTTGCCGCCGGAGACGATGGCTTCGGCGCCGAAGTTGACCTGCCCGCTGCCCAGTTCGGTCCGGATGATGTCGAGACTGACGTCCTCATCGGTCAACTCGACTTTGTGCTTGATGACTTTGCCCTTGCGCTTGGGGTCGGCGGGAATCCGCTTCATCACGCCGGGCCGGGCCGTCGCCATCTGGCTCTTGGAGTTCTTCGTGCGAATCGTCGCCATGACGTTCCCGCCGAGGGCCGGACGGGTTTGAAGCAGCAGCCCGATATCGCCTTTGCGAGAGCTGTCGCGAATGTCGAGGCCCGTGCAATCGGCGGTCAGGCCGCAGCCGGTCTTGTACGAGACCATCGGAGCCAGCATGCGTCCCTGCGGCGTCGCTGCGTACAGCACGATCTGCGGCACGTACTTGTCGATCGCGTCGGAAACCGCTTTGCGGTAGGCGGTCGGATCGAACTCCTTGAGCAGCTTGTGCTCGATCGCGTAGATGTGGTCGGCGCCGGCCGCAATCAACTCTTCGGCCATGTGCGCGACGTTGTCGCCGGCGATGCAAACGCCGACTTTCGTTTCGAGCGAATCGGCCAGCTCGCGCGCCTTGCCGGTCAGCTCGAACGTCGCGGGATGGATGACGCCGTCTCCACTGTGCTCGGCGACAACCCACACCTCGCCTTTAAAGGCCGGCTCGACCAAGCCGAAGCCGCCGATCATGTCTTCGAGAGCCTTCTTGTGGAACGCCCCGCCCGCCTTCTCCACAACCTTGTCTTTGGTCGCATCATCCAGCTTGGCGGCGTCGGCTATCTCCATCTCCTTGAGGATGCCGGCCAGGATGTCGTAGTCGTCCTGCTCCTTCTTCGTCGCCTCATAGGGCCGCTCCAGGAGGCTCTTGCGTCGAGCGGGCAACACGTATGGTCCCGGCCCCTCATCGGCCTTGCCCCCTTCGCCATTGCCGCTCTTGAAGCTCTCCACGATGATCTTCGCCAGCGATTTGACGTCCTTGACTTCCTGACACTTGCGGGTGCTCTTGCCCGGCGGGAAAACGCGGATCACCGCAGTCTTGGAGCCTTTGGCTCCGATGTGCGTGGCGTTGATATCGTCGGCGCCCCACTTAACGACGTCGACTTTGTTGGCCCACCGCGTTCCGGCGAACGTCGCGAACAGCGGGTATTCGTACTTGGCGACGGTGATGACCGCGGGCATCTTCCTGGTCGCGACGGTCTGGCTGCCGCCGCTGATGATGCGGGTGAACTCGAAGCGCTTCTTCTTGTACTCGGCGCCGGTGGCATACGCGATGCAGGGCAATTGCAGTTCCTCGGCGATCTGTCCCGGCACTTGGGCGGTATCGCCGTCTACAGACTGCATGCCGGCGACCACGAAGTAATCGTCGCCGCAGTGGAGGATTTCCTTGACGATCCGGCGAATTGCGTAGGCCAGCGGATTGGCGGTGGCCCAGGTGTCGGCCCCGCCCAGTGCGCGGTCCGTCAGGAGCACCACCTGATCGGCGGCACGGGCCAGGCTGTAGCGGAGGACCTCCTCCGCCATCGGCGGACCCATCGTCAGTGCGATGATCCGCGCCTTGGCATCGCCGCTAATCTGCTTCATGTATCGGGCGAAGGCCAGCGCCTGAGCATCGAGTTCGTTGACGACGTTGGCCAGTCGGGATCGGACGAGCGTACCCGTCTCCGGGTCGAAGGCGTTGTCGGTGATTTGCGAGACGTCAGGGACCTGCTTGACGAGAACGATGTAGTCACTCATAGACCGTTTTCCCCAAAGAAAAGAAACACTCCCACTGTCGGGGTTGATCGAGCTTCTTCCAGACGCGCGCCGCCCGCGAGCCCACCGTGTGCTTCAGGGACGATAGACCGTCCACCGTTACACGACCACCATCCGTACTTCTGACAGTAGATGGCGCATAATAGGCCCCCGTTACAGACCTGTCAACCGAAAACGCCAATTCCCATTTGGGCGGCGGGTTACACCGCCGAGCGATGGCCCTCTGGCCCCCAGCGATCACAGCCCGTATGGCCTGTTGCCGGCCGCAGCACTGGAACTGGACGGATGGGGAGAATGGAGAAGAGGCGGTCCTGCCGGCGGGTCGGCCTGGGACGACGACGGAGGGATCCAGGCGGCGAAGGGATGAGCCGTGCCGCAGTCGGGACAGGGAATGGCGCTATAGGCGGCGCCGCACTGGGGGCAGACAGCCCGATGCTCGAGCATGTCGAAGGGGTTGCGGCAGTGGCCGCAGGTCCAGATCGCACCGGCCGGCGGCGCCGTCCGACAGACCGGACAGGCCAACGCGGCGTGACGCGGCAACCTGCTCACGCGCACAAGGTGCAGCGCATGCCGCAGCCCGTTCCAGCAGTTCAGCAGAATGAACGCCGCGAGAATCCCGAGCCAGACCGACCGCTCCCAGAGGGCCAGTACGAACAGGCCCACGACACCGATCAGGCCGATCACCGTCGCGGAGATCAGGCTCCAAGCCCGACCAAGCACGAACCACAGCAGCGATCGGAGAATCTGGCCGCCGTCCAGCGGATAGATCGGCAGGAGGTTGAAGACCAGCAGGCCGACGTTGATAGCTACGATGGTCCGAAGCAGCCTGAATAGATTCGGCGCCTGCTCGGCCAGACCCGAGGCATCCATCCAGAGTACCAGCAGGAAGAATGTGGGCGCCAGCACGACGTTCACGAGCGGTCCGGCCGCAATGCTCCAGAGAATGGCGCCGGGCCGTTGCGGCGGGTCCACGTAGGCGACGCCGCCCAAAGGCCACAGGACGATGCGATCGGCGCGGCCTCCCACCTGACGACAGGCCAGCGAATGGCCGAACTCGTGAAGCAGGACGATGCCGAACAGCGCCAAGTACTCCAGCGCGCTCCACATTATGGACGGATAGCGTCCCGCCCGCATCTGGATCCCATAGTACGCCACGAGGAACCATGACCAGTGCAGGTACAGCTCGATGCCTGCCAGGCGGAACAGCCGAATCGATCCCTGGTTGGTTGGAGTCATGCGCCTCTTTCCGTTCTCCGAAGGCGGTGGCGGCGCTGATGTACGCACCTGCCACCAAGACAAGCGACAAAACACTCAGACGTATTCGCTGAACGCGGCGGACATAATCTGCTCTTCGGACCAGCCATCGCGAGCGAACGTCCCGGCCACCCGACCGGCCGAAAGCACCAGAATCCGATGAGAGATCGCCATCAGTTCCTTCAGATCGGATGAAACGAAAACGATCGTCTTACCCTGCTGCGCCAGAGAGGCCAGCATGCGGTAGATCTCAAACTTGGCGCCGACGTCGATCCCGCGCGTCGGCTCGTCGAAGATGAGGATGTCACAGTCGCGGTAGAGCCACTTGGCGATCACCACCTTCTGCTGATTGCCGCCGCTGAGCTGGCCAACCGCCTGTTCGCATGAGGAGCAGCGTACGTCCAGCGAATCGACGTATCGCTGGGCAACCGCCTTTTCATGCGCTTCGCTCAGCCAGCCCAACGTGCTGACATCGTCCAGATGGGCAATCGAGACATTTGCCCGTATCGCGAGGGGCAGGAACAACCCCTGCTCCTTGCGGTCTTCGGTCAGCAGCGCGATCCCGAGTTGCACGGCGTCGCTCGGTCGCCGGATCGTCGAGGGCTTGTCGGATCCGTGCAGGTAGATGCTCCCGGCTTCAAGCGGATCGGCTCCGAAGACCAGGCGCATCGTCTCGGTCCGGCCCGAACCCATCAGGCCCGCCACCCCGAGGATCTCGCCGCGATAGGCCTCGAACGACACGTCGCGAACCTTCGCGCCCGCCCGCAGCCGCACCGCGCGAAGGGCCAGCGCCCCCCGCCGCCCGCCCGGCGCAAGAGCGTCTCGGTCCAGGTCGCGCCCGACCATGAGGCGAATCACGTCATCCGAATCCCACCCTGCCGCATCGCGAGTGGTCACGACCTTGCCGTCTCGCAGCACGGTGACACGGTCGGCAATCCGAAGCACTTCCTCGATCCGGTGCGAAATGTAGATGATCCCGACCCCGTTGGCCTTGAGTCCGGCGATCTGGGTGAAAAGCAGCTCCACCTCGCTGTCGGTCAGCGACGCGGTCGGCTCATCGAGCGCCAGGACGCGGCACCGCCGTGACAGCCCCGCTGCGATCTCCACCATTTGCTGCTGCCCGACGCCCAACGTACCGACCGCCGTCGACGGATCGATCTGCGAGAGACCCACCTGCTGCATCGCCTCGCGGGCGGAGCGGTTCAGAGTTCTGTAGTCGATGAAGCCAAACCGATTGGGCAGTCGCTCAATGAAGATGTTCTCAGCGACGCTCAGATTGGGAATGAGGTTCAATTCCTGCATCACCATGCGAACGCCCGCCGCCTCCGCCTGCCGCCTGCCACCGGGGTTGTAGGGTTGCCCGTCCAGAAGCATCTGTCCGGCATCAGCCGTCTCGATCCCGGCGATGATGCGCGTCAGCGTGCTCTTGCCGGCGCCGTTCTCGCCGACGAGGGCGTGCACCTCGCCGGCACGCAGATCGATCGCGACCTGCGAGAGCGCCTGGACGCCCGGAAAAGCCTTGTCGATGCCCGTGACGGTCAGCAGCACATCGGTCGCAGAAGGCATCATCCGAGCGTTTCCGCAGTGATCAGATCGACGGGAGTCTCCTTATCGGCAGGCGTCGTCCTGCCGGACAGAATGTCGAGGGCGTACTGAATCCCATACAGCGCCAGCTTGTCGGCGTGCTGATCGACGGTGCAGAGGATCTTGCTCTCTTTGAGCAACCTCCGGACCGCCGCGATGTTGTCGAAACCCACGACGTAGACCGAGTCGGACTTGCCCGCGTCCCGAAGCGCTGCCACCGCGCCCAGGGCCATGCTGTCGTTGGCACAGAGGAGGGCCTTGAGGTCCGGATGCTCGTTGATCAACGCGGCGGCGATGGGCTGGGCCTTGTCCGTTTCCCAGTAGCCGGTCTGCGAGGCCACGATGTCCATGCTGCTGCCGATCATGGCGTCGTCGAACCCGGCCTTGCGCTGGATGCCGTTGAAGGCGTTGGGGGCTCCCTCGATGATGGCGACCTTGTCGCCCGGCCTGAGCCGGGCCGCCAGATACGTGCCCGCCAGTTTGGCCCCCTTGCGGTTATCCGGCCCGACGAACGGGATCTTGATGCCCTTGTCCTTGAGCACGTCGTCGTCGAACTTGTTGTCGATGTTGACCACGACGATGCCGGCGTCCATCGCTTTCTTACAGACGGCGACGAGCGCCTTCGAGTCGGCCGGCGCGATGACGATCGCATCGACCCCCTGGGCCATCATCATCTCGACGTACGCGATCTGCTGGGTGACATCCGTCTCGTCCTTGATTCCGCGAACTTCCAGGTGGTACTGGTCCTTGTGCTCGGCGTGATGGGCGCGGGCTCCTTCCTCCATGGTCTTGAAAAACTCGTTGGCCAGCGACTTCATCACCAGAGCGACGGTCGGCCGGTCGTCCTTCTTCTGGCACCCGCTGAAGGTCACGACGAAGGCCGTTAGCGTCATGACCAGCATCTTCACGATCGATCGGTTCGAATGACTCATGGCGTTCTCCTATCAGTCCATTTCGTCAGGGACGAAACGCTTCCACTTCCTGCCTCGTCGGCATCGACGGCTGGGCTCCCATCCGGGTGGTCGACAGCGCCGCGGCGCGGCTGGCGAAGATAGCGGCCTGGCGAAGCGACTGTCCCTGGGCCAGGCCCACCGCGAGACTGCCGGTGAAGGCATCTCCGGCGGCCGTGGCATCCACCGCCCGGACCGGCGCCGCCGGAACGAATTCGCTTGTAGTCCCGTCCGCCAGCAGAAATCCCTTGGCGCCCATCGTGACGATCACCGCCCCGACACCCGACGACAGCAGCCACTCGGCCGCCAGCGACGCGCTGGCCTCATCGCTCACCTCCATCCCCGTCAGGATCTGCGCCTCGGTCTCGTTGGGCGTCAGCACCGTCACCTGTTTGAGCAACTCGGGCCGCAGCTTCTGCGCCGGCGCCGGGTCCAGGATAAAAGGCACGCCCGCGTCGCCGGCCATCCTGGCCGCACACTCAATCGTCTCGACAGGAACCTCCAACTGGGCCACCACCGCACCGGCCGAGGCGATCTCGCGCTGGGCCCGTCTCACATCATCGGGACCAAGCCGGCTGTTGGCACCGGGCGCTACCACGATCATGTTGTTGCCCGCCGAATCCACCGCAATCAGCGCCACGCCGGACGCCACGCCTGGTGTCGAGGCCACATAGGTCGTGCGGACCCCTTCCCTCTCGAAGTTGGCCAGCGACCGCTGGCCGAACAGATCGTCGCCGAGCCGGGCAACGAAGTACACCTCGGCGCCGAGCTTGGCGGCCGCGACCGCCTGATTGGCGCCCTTGCCGCCCGGCACCATGACGAAGTCGCCGCCCAGCACCGTCTCGCCGAGCAACGGAATTCGCGGCGTCTTGACGACCAAGTCCATGTTCGAGCTGCCGACCACTACGATCTTCGCTGGCTGTTGGGTGATGATATGGCCTCCTATGACATGCCGTGACGCGCCGAATCCTGCAGCGCATCGCTACTTCGTGAGCCGTTCGACCAGAAAACCCTCGAATCCATCCAGGGATTTCCACTCAACGGCGCAGTTGATGACCTTGGCCCCTTCGACGATCTTCGTGTAACCATCGTCGGTAACCTCGACAGGCAGTTGTTCCATCCTGACCAGGTCCGTGTTGATTGCCAGATAGACCGCCACCGTGTCGAACAACGTGGAACTGGCGCTGTTGAGCTGGTTGTTGACCAGTCGCGCCAGGTTGGCGGCGTCGATGCCCTTGCGCTCGCCCTTCAGTCCGTCAGCCTGCCAGGCGCGATAGTTCTGGATCAGGTTGCTGGTGATGGCACTGTTACGGCGGAGGACCTTCTGATACTTGTCGCCGCGAAGGTGGATCAGACCGCAAGTGTCCAGCGGCGTAATCGTGATGGGCCAGCCGGCGGTGAAGACCTTGCGGCAGGCCTTGGCGTCGGCCACGACGTTGTACTCGGCGCTGGGCTTGTCGCTGCCGCCATAGCCTTTGTAGATACTGCCGTGCATGCCGACGAAATTCGCCTTCTCCGCGATGCGAGGCTCCCGCTCCAGCGCCGCGGCGATGTTGGGCAGAGGCCCGAGGGCGATGATGGTCACCAGCCCCGGCAAGTTCATGACCGTGTCGATCAGCGTCTGGACGCCATCCTGGTGAATGGTCCCGGGGTAAGTGGAAAGACCATATCCCTGGACCCAATCCATCTGGCGATGCGTCCCGTCGTGTTGCTTGACGCCGATCCCAACCGGGATATCCGCCCGCCCGACTCGGTCGAGGAACCTGGCGACCACCCGGGCCTTGGCTTCCGTGTTGCCCACCGCCGTTGTAACCAGCTTGCAGTCCAGCTCGGGCGACTGGAGCAGCAGGGCCAGCGCCCAGGTATCGTCGATGTCGTCGCAGATGTCCGTGTCGAGGATCACCGGCTTGGCCGCGGCGCCGGCCCCAGGCGCCAGGCTCAGAACCGCCATCACAGCCGACAGGCACGCCAGAGCGGCTCTGCGTAGCGAGAAGATGGCAATCGGCTTCGGTCCTGTCATAATGCAGCCTCCCGCGATTCGCGATTTACAGGTGAAGGTCCACAGTTTACGATTGGCACTCGCTCGCGATAGTAAATCGTCAACCGCACATAGTCAATTGCAAAGGTCCGGCTCATGGATGTGATTCCAGCGATCGACCTGCGGGACGGCAAGGTCGTCCGGCTGATTCAGGGGCAATACGACAAGCAGATCACGTACCGGGACGACCCGGCCGAACAGGCGAGGCAGTTCCACGCTGACGGCGCCCGATGGCTGCACGTTGTCGACCTCGACGGCGCCAAGACGGGCCGGCCGGTCAATACCGCGAGCATCAAGGCCATCGCCAGGTTGGGCCTGCTGGAGATCGAGGTGGGCGGCGGCCTGCGCGACGAGGCCTCGATCGCGCAACTGCTCGATATGGGCGTGACGCGCGTCATCATCGGGACCAAGGCGGTCAGTGACTTCGACTGGTTCCGTCGGATGGCCGAGACGTTCGCCGGCCGGATCGTGCTGGGTCTCGATGCGCGAGGCTCGATGGTCGCCACGCACGGCTGGCTCGAGGACAGCGAACAAACCGTTCTCGAATTTGCCGCTCGTGCGGACGAATTGCCTCTGGCCGCGATCATCTACACCGACATCGCCAAGGATGGGATGCTGACCGGACCGAACATCGAGCGGACAAAGGCCCTGGCCAAGGCCGTGAGGACCCCGGTCATCGCTTCCGGCGGGGTCAAGGAAGTTGACGACATCCGCCGGCTCAATCCCATCGGCGTCGCCGGCGTGATCGTCGGCCGCAGCCTCTATGAAGGAACGCTCACCCTGCGCGAAGCCATCGCCGCCGCAAGGTAGCCTATCGATAGCAGTCACTTGGGCCGATGATCCCCTTCTCCACCCTGTTCTCAAGAAGAAACTGGCGGATGTGGGTGCAGAGATGGCACTTGTCGGCGTAGACGTCGAGTCGGCGGTAGCCCTGAGACTCGGCTTTGTCAAGTAAGCCGTAGGGCCCCTTCTGGCACAGCGTCCCGATGAGCCCCGCCGCACGAGGATCGAATTGTCTCCAGATCTCTTCGAGTGGCTTGTCGTTGACATTGCCGAGGACGATCCCGCTGCATGTGCCGCTGAAGACGTTGCCATAGGGGTCGATGTGCACACCCTTGGCGCCGAGGAAATCACCCAGACAATTCGCATCCGCGAAGGCCTCCGCAGGCTTCGAAGCGAGCAGGTTCGCCAGACGGCCGGCGGCGCGGCCCGTAAAACGAAATGGATAATCGCGGGCACTGTTCACATAGGCCTCATCTCGCTGAGTCGGCGAGAGCCCTTTCGTAGGTACAGGTTTGACGAGATACTTCTCCCAGCGGACCAGCACGTTATCGGGATCGAACATCTCCAGAGCCATACAGGCCAGGAAATGGACGGGCTTGATATCCACGTATTCCTGGTGGAACGGGTCGGCGCTGATCTTCAGGCGTTGAACGCCCAGGATCAAGAGCGCATCGAGTCGCTCCTCGACTACGGATTCGCTCGTTGCCCAGAAGCCGTTCGTCTCGACCAGATCAACGGGACCGAGCTTCTGCCTCGTGCCTTCAGCGAGGATATCGACGAGGTGGTCCCAGTAGAGAAACGGCTCGCCTCCGGTCAGGTGGATCCTCGCCGTGTCGCCGGCCAGGTTCTTCAGCGATCGCCAGGCGGCAAGGCAGGTCTCGACGGGCATGAGCCCCCCCTTCTCAGGAGAGCAATGATAATAGCAGAACTCGCACGCGGCATTGCACCGGTACGTCAGCAGCAGCCCCGCCGAACGCCACAGCTTGAACTTCGGTTCATCCCGCGCCAGCCTCCGATTGTACGCATTGTCTGACAGATCAAACATGGATGTCACGCCGGCCCTTTCCGTGTCCCCTACGCCGGGCCCGAGAGCTTCTTCAGGCAGATTTGCAGAACCGTGATGTCGGCTGGGGTGATGCCGCTGATGCGAGAGGCGTGGCCCAGCGTGGCCGGCTTGAAGGCGGAGAGTTTCTCCCTGGCCTCGCAGCGAAGGTGCGTCACGGCAGTATAGTCAAAATCAGCGGGAATTCTCTTGCTGTCGAGGTTCTGCTGCAAGGCCACGACGCGCTGCTGCTTGACGAGGTAGCCCTCGTACTTGGCGTCGACGACGGCCGCCTCGATGACGTCCCGCCCATACCCGGCAGCCTTGACTTCGGGCAATTCCGCCAACCGCCCGGCCAGGTCGCTGTTCGGCCTGCGCAACAGATCCCACAGACTGCTGCCGTCGCGTCGTGTCGTTTGCAGGTACGAGCAGAGGCCCGCGATATCGGCCAGCTTCTTCTGGAACCGGGCGTAGCGAACGTCGTCGACGAGACCGATGGTCCGGCCGATCTCCGTCAGCCGCCGGTCCGCGTTGTCGTAGCGCAAGGCCAGACGATGCTCGGCGCGCGACGTGAACATGCGATACGGCTCGTCAATCCCTCGCGTCATCAGATCGTCGATCAGGACGCCGATGTAGGCTTGATCGCGGCGCAGCACCAAAGGCTCTTGCGAGCAGAGCTTTCGCGTTGCGTTGATGCCGGCCAGGATGCCCTGCCCCGCCGCCTCTTCGTAGCCGCTGGTCCCGTTGATCTGCCCGGCCAGGAACAAACCGCCGATGCGCCTGGTCTCCAGACTGGGCTGCAACTGCGTCGGAGGACAGTAGTCGTATTCTATGGCGTAGGCGTAATGTACGATCCGCGCGCGCTCGGTGCCGGGCATCAGGCGGAGCATCTGTTCCTGCACCTCCCGGGGCAGCGACGTACTGATCCCGTTGCAGTAGATGGTCGTCCGCGCCTCATCCTCCGGTTCGAGGAACACCTGATGGCGATCCTTGTCTGCAAAGCGGAGGATCTTGGTCTCGATACTGGGGCAATAGCGAGGCCCGGTCGAGCGAATCTGGCCTGTGTACAAGGGAGCGCGATCGAGGTTAGCCCGAATCAACTGGTGAATCCGCTCGTTCGTGTAGGTGATCCAGCACGGTGTCTGATCGCGGTCGATCCGATCGGTCATGAAGGAAAACGGGACAGGGTCACCGTCGCCATATTGGATTTCGAGCGTATCGAGGTCGCAGGTGGAGGCGTCAAGCCGCACGGGCGTGCCGGTCTTGAGACGCCGCACATCGAGCCCCAGGCGTTCAAGGCTCTCCGACAGTTCATCCGCCGGCGGTTCGCCGAGTCGCCCGCCCGGCTGCTGCTCGCTCCCCACGTGCATCAGGCCCCGCAGGAACGTTCCGGTGGTCAGTACCATCGTCGGCGCAAAGAAAACTCCTCCGTCCTGACAGCGCACACCCCGGACACGGTTCTGCTCCGCAAGAACCTCGCTGGCCATCGCCTCGACAATGGTCAGGTTCGGCGTCTGTTCCAGGGCGGCCCGCATGAAATCCTGGTAGCGGTATTTGTCCGCCTGGGCCCTTGGCGCGCGGACCGCCGGTCCCTTGGAGCGATTGAGCAAGCGGAATTGAATGCCCGTCGCATCCGTCGCCAGACCCATCAGGCCGCCCAGCGCATCGACCTCGCAGGCGATCTGGCCCTTGCCAAGTCCGCCGATGGCGGGATTGCAGCTCATCTTGGCGATCGTGTCCCGGCGGAGAGTGATCAGGCAGGTCCGAGCGCCGATCCTGGCGGCCGCGTGTGCGGCCTCGATTCCGGCGTGCCCCGCCCCCACGACGACGCAGTCAAAGTCATTGGGCTTCATGGGACCGTGCCAGCGCCACGGCCGAGGCGATGGCGAAGTTGGCCGTGTGCGTAATGCTGATGCTGATCCGTTCGATCCCCAGCTCCCGGGCGATCCTCTGGACCTCTCCGGACAGAGTCACCTCCGGCCGGCCTGACGGATCGTTGGTCACCTCGATATCCGTCCAGGCGATCTTGCCCCGCCAGCCGGTCCCCACCAGCTTGAGAATCGCCTCCTTGGCCGCAAACCGGCCCGCGTAGTTCTCGATCGAGTTCATTCGCCCCCGCGCGCAGGCCTGCTCGGCCGGCGTGAAGACACGGTTGAGAAACCGCTCGCCATGCCGCTCGCACATCTCCTCAATGCGGGGGCAGTCCACCAAATCGATGCCATGAGCGATGATGTCCATGTCTGGCTCGCAGGAAACGTGGGGTCTTTACGGTGCAGGCGCCGGGAGATTGACGGCATAGTACAAACGTTCGAGACAGCCGTTGACGAACCCGTCCGTGTCGGCCAGGGCCATCTGTTCGACGATCTCGTCATCCAGTCGGGCGATGGCCTCGATGCGCCGGGTCTCCTCGATGTTTGCCTCCACCTTCTCCTGTACCTCGGCCATCGGGAGATATCCTTTGTCACGCCTCTGGACCAGTTTCATGATGAACGCGTGGCCCGGCGCGTCGAGGGGACCGGCGAGATCACCCTCTTTCATCTTCTTTGCCCAGTCGACCAGCACCGCGTAGGGCGGAGCCAGCGACTCGGGATCGCGAGCCGGCCACAGGCCTTCCGACCCGCCGACGTAGTACTCCGCGTACTGCGAATACTCCTCGGCCAGCTTGCCGAAATCCTCGCCCGCCTCAATTCGGGCGACCAACGCTTCGGCCAGCCGGCGCGCCGTCTCCACAGGACTGTCGTTCGGATCCGCCAGCTCCACGCGGGCCGCCGAGATGTCAATCAGCCGAAACTGAATCAGGCCCGGCTGGACGAACGCCTGATCCTTCATCCGCTCGTACGTCGCGGCCAGCTCGCTGTGCGTAATCGGCCGGTTCCGCGACAGCTTCGACTCCACCGAGTACTGCGCCAGAATCTGCTTCTTCTTGTGTTCCTTGAACGTCGTGCGATTCATGCCCATCGCCCGGAGGGCTTCGTCGGCTTCGGCGTTGTTGCCCCCATGCTCGATCACGAATCTTCGCAGTTCCTTGTCGACCAGCTTGTCCAGCGTGTCGTCAATCTTGTCCCCCAATTGACGCTGCGCCCGTTTGTAGAGCACGATATTGCTGACGTTGGCGCCGAGCTGCTGACGAAGGCGGGGCCGCGCGACTTCCATGAACTGCTCCAGCGTTGCGACCTTCGCCATCTCCTCAAGCCACGTCTTGAACGACGCGTTCGACGCCTCCTGTCCGGACGAGATGGTCATGATGTCCTCGCAGGTGATCCGCTCGCCGCTGACGATCAGTTCGTCGGGCGCTACGGGCCTGGCCGCCTCGCTCAGACGCTGGACCTCCTGCTCCGTCAGCGACGCCTTCTTGGCCTCGGTCCCACCGCAGCCGGCTGTCGCGAGGGCCGCTGCGACGGCCACAACCGCGAGGATCAGACCTGCGCTTGATGGATCACACATCAACTTCGTTCGACTCTTGTGCATCCTGAGATTGTCCCCCAGTGAAGAGGCAATTGATGCGCCCCATTAACTCGGATCGCCCGCAGTGCCTCGCAGTCCGATCTGATCGGCCACTTCCTGCATAGCGGCGATCGCATCTTCGATCAGGACCGTCAGCTCGACTCCGAGCATTGCGGCCCCCTTCTCAATGACCTCGCGGTTGACTCCGGCGGCAAACGACTTCTCTTTCCATTTCTTCCTGACCGACTTGGCCGTCAGGTCCATCACGCTCCTGGTCGGACGCACCAGAGCCGTGGCCGCCACCAGCCCCGTCAACTCGTCCATCGCGTACAACACCTTCTCCAACTCACTCTGCGGTTCCACATCACTGCAGATGCCCCAGCCGTGCGAGACAACTGCGCGGATGTAGTCCTCGGGCCAGCCGCGCTGACGCAGGATCTCCTCGGTCTTCTTGCAGTGCTGCTCCGGGAACCGTTCGTAATCCAGATCGTGGACCAGACCGATGACGCCCCACTTCTCTTCGTCCTGGCCTGTCTTTCGCGCCCAATGCCGCATCACCGCCTCAACAGCCAGCGCGTGCCGGAGCAACGCTTCATTCTCGTTGTATTCCTGGAGAAGCGCCAGGGCCTGGTCCCGTGTCGGAGCGGTTTGTTGCATCGGCAGAACCTCTATCAGAACAGTATCTTGCGCCAGCCGCTTACTCTACCGAGAGGGAGGGCTGATTGCAATCGCCATTTGGAGGCCGCAAGCCAAAGGGCAGGACGGCTTGGCGCCGCCCTGCCCTCTGACAACTGGCACCTTGACAAACACGGACGCTTCCAGAGGGCTCAGTCTGCGTGCGGCATGGCCGCCCCCTGTGGCGTGGCATCAGAACGATTTGTGCATCGGCGTGGTCCTGCCGGCCAGCCAGGCAATCTCGTCGGCTGAAAGCGCCCGATCGTAGAGGCGCACTTCATCGACCGCGCCGGCCCAGAATTCGGCGAGATCGTTCACCTGGCGTCCGATGTGGGCGCGGTCCGGAACCAGATTCCAGTTCCTGGCGGCCGAGATGACCTCGATGCCGTCGGCGTACAACGTCGCCGTCGCGCCGTCGTAGGTCAGGGCGACGTGGCGCCACTCGTCCAGCACCCAGAACCCGGCCACACCGATGTCGTCACCGTAGCCGCCGCCATACAGGTCAGGCCCGTTCATGCCGATGAACATGGCTTGCCCGGTAGCGTCATTGCCGTATGCCGCCATGAACCGCCAGCCCGCATAGACCGCACTCGGCTTGCCCCACGCAGCCATCGAGCGCGACGCCGTCCCCGACGGCCAGCCGGCGGGATTGCCAAAATCGATGTACTGATCCACACCATCGAGCTGAACGGCCTGCCCCTGCACACCGGTGACATAGGTCGGCGCGCCCATGGCCGTGCCGTTGTAGCCGTTGCCCGAACTGTCATCGGCGTTGCCATCCAAGGCGTACCGCGCCACCAGACCGGCCGTTGGCTCACTCGGCGTGATGTACTCCACGGCGTTCGGATACAGACGGATGTCGTCGATGTACAGCATGCCCGTCGCGGCGGGGCCGTCCACGCCGATCGCCAGCTCCGTGACCTGGCTCAGGTTGCCCACGGCCGACAGATCGATGTTCCAGGGCTGCCACAGCGCCCGGCCGATATCAGCCGCATCGCCATCATACACCACCTTGGTCCCGTCGATCTTCACGTACAACTGGCCGCCGTTGCCGGCCGTACCACGAAAGTACAGACCCAAGCTCTGCACGCCATGTCCGGTCCAGTCCTGTGGAGAATCGAAGGTCCGTACCGCCTCGGAGTAGTTCGGCGAAACGGTGTTGTCGTACCCCAGAGGCATGGACTGCCCGCCGCCATGCACGATGGTTCGCTCGGCGAAGGGCGCGTCGAAGTAGCCAACCGTCGAACCGCTGCCATTGACCCAGCCATCAATCCAGGTGTCGAAGATCGTAGTGCCGGTATCCAGATCGTCCGTATAGCTTTCCATATCATCGACGATCCCGTACGCCGCCGTCGCAAAGCTCCAGACATCGCCTTCCCAGCGACTGATCGCCTCGGCCTCGTTGACCTCGTCCACGCGCCAGTAGTAGGTGCCTGCATACACCAGATCATCAGGCGTGAAGGCGCTGTCGGTAGCGGTTCCAGCCAGAGAAAGAGCCGCCGGATCGGTCCCCAGATAGACCTCATGCGAAGCGGCCTGCCGCCCCGCTCGCCAGCCGAGAGGCATGCCCGGATCGACGTCGGTCGCTCCATCGGCCGGTTCCGGCTGCCGTGCGTGACTGGGAATGAACATGAACCGCACTTCGCTCAGGCCGAACTGGCCCATCATGCCGAAACCGCTGCTGACGTTCAGGCGAACGTACTTCACTGGGACACTGCCGAAATCAACCGTGGTGTTGTAGGTGTACGTGGTCTTGGCCGTCGCCCGGGCCAGTTCCACGTCGCCCAGGACCGTCCAGTCCGCACCGTCCACGGAGTACTCCACCGTTGCCCCTTTGACCCCGAAGCCGAGCATCAGCTCGAACTGCACGTTGTAGTTCCAGACCAGCATCTGGTGCAGTTGGTAGACGCGGTCGAACTCGTACTGAATCCACAGCGGCTCGGCGCCCGGCATCGCCAGCCACATGTCGGTGCTGTCGGTCGAGTGCTGATCGTTGGCATTCAGGCCCGAACCGTTGACTGTATTCTCCGGCCCGGCCCCCCCTTCCGACACGCCGTTGCTCGTGGCTGCGACATTCGGGACGGCATACGCAAATGGCTCGGAAGTGAAGCTCCAGACCTCGCCTTTGAAGATCGTGTTGTCGGGCGCCGCGTTGACCTCGTCCACGCGCCAGTAGTACGTTGTCTCGAAGTCCAGCCGTCCGATTGGATCGTAGGTCGTCGCGCTCTGGGCCTGACTGACCAGCACGCCCATCGGATTGGCCCGGCTGGCCGCGTTGACGTCGTCGAAGGCGGTTCCGAAGTACACATCGTGCGTGGCCGCGAATTCGCCCGGCGTCCAGCTCAACTCGACCTCGCGCGGCACATCGACCGCTTCGTCCTCGGGGCTGGGATCATCCGCCAGCTCGACATTCATGCCCGCCATCACGTCGGCGATCTCAGCCGGCGTCAGGGCCTGGTCGAAGACACACACCTCGTCGATAATGCCGTTCCAGAGCTCACCGGCGCCGTTGACCTGTTCGCCGATGTACGCCCGGTTCAGGACCAGGTCCCAGTTCTTGGCGGCCGAGGCAATCTCCACGGCGTCGGCGTACAGGCGCGCGGTGGTCCCATCGTACGTCAGGGCCAGATGGTGCCATTCCCCCACCGTCCAGAAGTCGGCCATCTCCACGTCGTCGGCGTTGTAGCCGCCGCCGATGGCCCGGGTACCGTTCATGCCGATGAAGCAGGCCTGTGACGTGCCGGCGGTCCCGTAGGCTGCGAACCACCGGTAACCGGTGGCGACCGTGTTGGTCAGACCCCACCCGCACAGCGAACGCGGCGAGCGACCCGCAGGCCAGTCGGGCGGATTGCCAAGGTTGATGTAGTCTCCGTTGCCGTCCAGGCTCAGCGCACCCTTGAACACGCCGGCGACCCACGTGGGATTGCCCATGATCGTGCCGTCATAGCCGTTCCCGGTGGCGTCATAGGCAGTCGTGCCGGTCCCCTCATCCAATCGCCAGTGTGCCACCAGGGCAGCTCCCGCATCTAAGGTCGCGCCGAGCACGACGGCAAGACAAATCAGCAGATACAGTCCTCTACACATAGGAGTCCTCCTTCAGACAACCAGCTCACTCACGTCACAACGCTTCAGCCGCATGGCGGAAGACACTCTTCCTCCACGTGATGATCCGATGATTCCGCTCGTTCAGAGGCTACCCGACACCGTGCCGCTCCTCGTCTGAATCGCCGCCGCCCAGCCGCACCGTACGCTCCACTGGAGTCCTTTCGGTCTCTTTGGTCCCTGCGGTCCCTCCGGCCGAACAAGGACCCCAAGGACCGCAGGGACCTGAGAGACCTCCGGCCGGCACCACTGCCGCCCGCCGATTCGAAACCCGCTGCACCGATCTCGCACGCCCCGACGTATGGGGGAGAGCCGCGCGAGAACCTGCGTCACATACGCTTCTCAACCCTTCTTTATATCAGATCGAACGCCCGCGTGCAACAGGTTTTCCCGGCGAGATCGGCGGTATACGAAAGGCTGTCCCGCTGACCGAGAACTCACCCACAAGTCCTTGTCCAACAAAGAGTAGAGGCAGCCTTGCCGGCCGCGAGGAAACGGCAGCACATTGGACGGAACGCTCCGGCGGAATCCGGCGCTATTTGTAGGTACGGCCGAGATACTCAACGACGGCTCGCTTGACTTCCAACGGGTCGATCAACCCCATGTGGCGATAGATGATCTGGCCGCCGGGCTTGACCAGCAGCGTGTAGGGGATCGCCCCGAGCCAGTCCTTGTCCACCGCCTCGATGAACGGATAGATGTCATCGCTGGCGAAGTGGTAGTTCTTGAACGAGGCCTGCCTGTCCTTCAGGAAGGCGAGCACCTTGTCGTTGCGGCTGGCCGGATCGACGTTCACCGCCACCATCTCGAATTCGCGACCCCGGTACATGCGGTTCATCGTCACGAACTCGGGAAACTCGACGATGCAGGGACCGCACGCCGTCGACCAGATGTTGATGAGGCGCAGCTTGTCGGTGTCGTTCTTGACCAGCTTCTTGACGCCTTCGAGATCGATCTCCTCGATGCCGACCGGCTCCTTGGCCCAGGTCTCGAACGCCTGCTTGACCGAGTCGCGCTTGTCGGACCACTTGATCGAGCAGCCCATCGTCCTGGTCGTCTCGACGGCGACGGGCTTGCCCGCCAGCACCGCCTCGATGGCGCTGCGGGTATCGTGCGATGTGGCCTTGTTCGGGTCCCTCTCGTTGTTGTCGACCCGGCCGGCGAACCGCAGCTTCCGCTCGCTGTCGAAGACAAACACGTGCGGCGTCGTCACCGGGCCATAGGCCTTCGACACCTTCTGATCCAGCCCGTCGTAGAGATAGGGGAAGTTGAACTGGGCGGCCTTGGCACGGATCTTCATATCTTCGAGCGAGTCGCCCACGTCGGTATAGCCCAATTCGTCAAGCCGCACCGCCTCCGGGTCGTTGGGCGAGATCGCCACCAGCGCCATGCCCTTGTCTTTGAAGTCGGCCGCCAGCTTCTTGATTCGCCCCTCGTACGCCTGCGCCGTCGGGCAATGGTTGCACGTGAACACGATCACGAGAACCTTGGCCTGGTCGTAATCGGAGAGCTTGTGGACCTTGCCGTCGACGCCGGGCAGAGCGAAACCCGGCGCTCTGGCCCCGATCGCCAGCGTCTTGATCTCCTCCGCCCCCCACGCCGGAACGGTCACGATCACCAGAGCAACGATCAGCGCGATGAGTCTGCAAATGGGCTTTTGCATCAGTCTTCTCCTGGCAAGCAAGGGCGAAAGCAACCTTCCAAACCAACGTCGCACCATTATACCCGTCTTTCACCCTAATGGTTCAGAACTTCTTGCCTGCACGTAAGCGCGTCGACCAAGAACCCGCCGTGCCCGCCTGTGCCATTACTCCTGTTCTTGTCACCCCAATCCCGATACACATCGCGACTCGGAATGACAAAGTCGTGGCTCAGCGGGTCCCCTCAGAAGAGCCTGGCACATTCGCCGACTTGCCTTCCGCATTCTCGCCATCGGCCCATTTCAATTGCGCCACTTCATCGGCTTTGACGAACCGCACACTGCTATCCACAAACGATACGCTGCAACCTTGCCCTTTGTGATTCTTCATCGTCAGCAACTCAGGACCGCCATACTGATTCCAACTCGGCTTGCTCTCAAACAGCAGTACGATGTCGCCGGCGCCGTTCGGATCGGCGTTCGGATTCATCGCATAGCTGCACGGCCCTTCTCGGTCGCCCGGGCAACGGAAGACCTTGTTCAAGTCTTCGTGCTCCCCGTATTCGGCGACGAGTACGTCGCACCACCGCTGGGCCGGCGGATACCGTCCTTCGTGTTCCTCGGCATACATTCGCAGGCAGAGGCCCAGTTGCCTGAGATTCCCCAAACACACGATTGTACGAGAGCGTCTATGGCGCTCCTTGCATGTCGGCGTCCAGACGAAGAAGAAGACAGAGAACACGACCGTGATCAGAATCACGACAGTACCCGTCAGGGGAGAGACCCTGAGTTCACGACGCGGTTTCTCACCGGTTGCCTTGTTCATGCCTGATTCTCCGCAAGGATTTTGGCCAGGACGGTGACGAGGGTTTGGGGTTCGAAGTAGCTGGGGGGCAGGCGGAGGTAGACGGTCTTGGGGTCGGCGATGCGGACGGTGCCTTTGACGCTGGCGAACAGAGCGCCCACCGTGGCGCGTCCCGATGGACATCGGGATTGCCCGCGCTTCGAGGGCGTCGCGCCCTCGACGCTCTGGCGGAACGAGAAGATCAGGTCGCCCGCTTTGAGCGGATTGGGCTGGGAGGCGACGATGCTGCGAATGTCCCACTTGGCCGCCGCGATGCGCAGCTCGGCCAGGTCGAGCAGGCCCTTCGTCTCGTCGGGGATCGGGCCATAGACATCGGCCAGCTCCGCTTCGATCTGCTGGAGGTCACCGGGCGTTCGCGCCACGGCGATCTTGCGATAGACGTCCATGCGATGCCGGTCGATGGGAACATAGTTCTTCGGGATGACCGCGGAGAAGCCCAGGTCGATGTTGGCGGTCGGCAGAGGCTCGACCTTCTCGTTCTTCATCTCGCGGACTGCCTGTGCCAGCATGTCGCAGTACATCTGGTAGCCGACCATCTGAATATGGCCGGACTGCTCGGGGCCGAGGATGTTGCCGGCGCCGCGAATCTCCAGGTCGCGCAGCGCGATGCGAAAGCCCGCCCCGAGGTGCGAGTATTCCTCGATGGCCTTGAGCCGTTTGGCCGCGATCGGCGCGATGGGCCGGCTGTTCGGCAGCAGCATGTAGGCGTAAGCGCGGTGCTTGTAGCGTCCGACCCGGCCTCGAAGCTGGTGCATCTCCGCCAGGCCGAAGCGGTCGGCGTCGTTGATGAAGATCGTATTGGCGTTGGGAATGTCCAGACCCGACTCGATGATCGTGGTGCAGACCAGCACATCGGTCTGTCCCAGCACGAAGTGAATCATCGCGTCTTCGAGCTCTCGCTTGCTCATCTGGCCATGCGCGATGTCGATCCGCGCCTCCGGGGCCAGCTTCTGAATCTCCATCGCCTTGGCCTGGATCGACTGCACGCGATTGTGCAGGAAAAACACCTGGCCTTGGCGGTTCAGCTCGCGATAGATCGCCTTGCGGATCAGCTCGGGGTTGTACGCGGCCACCTGAGTGACGATGCTGCGCCGGTCCAGCGGCGCGGTCGTCAGCGAGCTGATGTCACGCAGGCCCAGCAGCGCCATGTGCAGCGTGCGCGGAATCGGCGTGGCCGTCATGGTCAGGATGTCCACGTTGACCCGCATCCGCTTGAGGCGTTCCTTGTGCTCGACGCCGAAGCGCTGCTCCTCGTCGATGATCAGCAGGCCCAGGTCCTTGAAGCCGACGTCGCCGCTGAGCAGGCGGTGCGTGCCGATCAGAATGTCCACCTGGCCCGCCCGGGCGCGGGCGACGATGTCCTTAGCCTGCTTGGGCGTCTTGAAGCGGTTGAGGACCTCGACCACAACGGGGAAGTCCGCGAACCGCTCGGCGAACGTCCGCGCGTGCTGGACCGACAGCACCGTCGTCGGCACGAGCACCGCCACCTGCTTGCCCGCTTCGACCGCCTTGAAGGCGGCCCGCATCGCCAGTTCGGTCTTGCCGTAGCCCACGTCGCCGCACAGCAGCCGGTCCATCGCCACTGGCTCCTGCATGTCCGCCTTGATCTCGCCGGCGGCAGTGATCTGGTCCGGCGTCTCCTGGTATGCGAACGACTCCTCGAACTCCATCTGCCAATTCGAATCGGCGCCGTAGGTGATGCCGCCCATGGCCTGGCGTTTCGCCTGGATATCGAGCAATTCGGCCGCCAGATCGCGAACCGACTGCGCCACCTTCTCCTTCTGCTTCTGCCACCGCTTGGAGCCGACCTTGCTGAGCGTCGGGCGCTTCGGGCTGGTGCCGATGTATTTCTGCACCAGCGCGATGTTCGCGACCGCGACCTGAATCTTCACCTTGTCGGCGTACTCGATGGTCAGGTACTCGGCCTTGCCGGCCTTCTCGTCGATGGTCTCGGTCCCGAGGTACTTGCCGATCCCATACGACGCGTGAACCACCATGTCACCGGGCTGCAAGTCGGCCAGCGTATCGACGGGCGCCGTCGCGCGGACCGGCCGCTGCCGGCGGCGCAGCGCGTACTGCCCGAACAATTCGTGATGGCTGACGACGATCGTGTTGAGCGACTCGATGAAGAAGCCCTGGTGGACGTAGCCCAACGGAAGCTGGAAACCGCGCGGGACCTGCCCGTCGATCTCCTTGACGATCTCGCTGACCCGCTGCACCTCGGCGGGACTCTCGCAATAGAGCAGGACGCGATTGCCTTCCTTGGCCCGCCCGATCAGTTCTTCGAGGGCCGCCTTGTGTCCGGCCCAGAGCGAGGTCGCCTTGCGCTCGAACTGCTGGATGCTCTTGACGCCCAGCTTCAGGGATTCATCGGGCGCCTCGCTCGCAAACCGGCAGATGTGCAACTGCGTCCGCCGCGACACCGACTGAAGAACATCCGCCCAGTTGTAGAGCCGGCCGGGATCCTCGACACGCGCCAGAAAGACCTTGGCGACCTCCTCGACGTCCAGCGGCTCTTCGAAGACGACGATCGCATCCTCCGGCAGTGTGTTGGTGAACAGCTCCCGCTGATCGGACGCGGCGCCGCACGCGGCGCCGACGATGCCCAGGCCGGCGATCTCGTGCGTGGAACGCTGCGTGTCCAGATCGACCTGGCGAACGCTTTCGATCGTGTCGCCGAAGAACTCGATCCGAATCGCCTGCGATTGCCCGGATTCCCTGCCGTCCGCACCGGCGTGGGGGTCTGCCCCTACCCGGTCGCGGATCAGGGGGGCGTAGATGTCGATAATGCCGCCACGGCGGGCGAACTGCCCGGGCAGATCCACCGCGTCGACCCGCTCGAAGCTGTTGTTGACCAGCCACTCGACGATCTTCTCCGGATCGACGGTCGCGTTGGTCTGAAGGTGCAGCGAGCCGGCCGCAAGGGCCGCCGGCGGGGCCACCGGCTGGCACAACGCCTGTACCGGCGCGACGATAATTACGTCGCTCGTCACCGGTCGCTCGTCGCTCGTGACCGATTCGTGCCCCTCGCGCGACGCGCGACGAGCGACGAGCGACGAAACGAGTGAAACGAGTCTGAGCCGCTCGGCGCGGGTCTCGTCCGTCGCATCGGCCAGCTCTTCCTCGCCTTCCCAGGCGGGCAGCAATTCCACGCGTCCGGCTTCGAACGTCCGCAGATCGTCCACCGCCCTGTCGGCGTCGTCGATATGAGGACAGACGTACAACACGAGACGACCGGCGGTCCGCGCAACGTGAGCGGCCAGCAGGCGCGCAAAGGATCCCCACGTCCCCTCGACTTTGACAGCCCCCTTCTCGGACGCCGCCAGCCGGGAGATCATCTGCGAAACCACCTTGTCCCGCGAGAGATCCATAGGCTGGGTGGCAGCCTCAACTCCGAAGGAGTTGGGGATGGGTTCGCGAGGACTCCATCCCCAAGCTTCGCTTGAGGCTGCCACGCCGTGAGCAACTCGCAAATCTGAAATTGGGTCTCTTAGGTCCCTTTGGTCCTTTCGGTCTCCAAGGACCTAAGGGACCAAAGGGACCTAAAGGACTTGGCCCGATCAACCTTCTTGCTTGAGCTTCTTGACGAGGTCTCGGGCGGCATTCGCGACGTTCTCGGCCGTGATGCCGAACTCCTTGAAGCAGACCTTGCCCGGCGCCGAGGCGCCGAAGCCCGTCATGCCGACGAAGACGCCGTCGTCGCCCAGCCACTTGCGCCAGCCCATCTCGATGCCCGCCTCGACGCCCACGCGGACCTTGACGTCGCGCGGGATCACCGAGTTCTTATACTTGTCGTCCTGCTTGTCGAAGAGCTTCCAGCACGGCATGCTGACGACCTGCGGGGACAGGCCGTCGGATTCGAGCATCCTGGCCGCCTCCAGCGCGACGGCTACCTCTGAGCCGGTCGCCAGCAGGATCACGTCGGGCTTGCCCCGGCTGGTGAGGATATACGCCCCGCGGCTGATGTTGGCCGCCGAGGCGTACTTGCTCTGATCGATCACAGGAACGCCCTGGCGGGTCAGCAGCAGCGCGACCGGACCGTCCCGATGCTCCAGAGCGTATTTCCACGCGTGAGCAGTCTCGTTGGCGTCGGCCGGACGGAAGACCAGCAGGTTGGGAATCGCCCGCAGCGCCGCAAAGTGCTCTACCGGCTGGTGCGTGGGCCCATCCTCGCCGATCCCGATGCTGTCGTGCGTCCAGACGAAGATCGTCGGATACTTCGACAGGGCCGCCACGCGGACGGCGCCGCGCATGTAGTCGCTGAAGACCATGAACGTGCCGCCGTAAGCCCGCAGCAGGCCGGACAGGTTGATCCCGTTGAGGATCGCCCCCATCGCGTGCTCGCGGACGCCGTAGCGAATGTACCGGCCGTCGGGCACATCCTTCTGGAAGTCCTTGGCATCCTTGAATCGCGTGTTGTTCGATGGCGTCAGGTCCGCCGAACCGCCCAGCACCAGCGGCATGTGCGGCATCAGGGCGCCGAGCACCTGGCCGGACGCCTGACGCGTCGCCAGCGGCTTGTCCACCGCGAACTTCGGCAGGAGTGAATCGATCTTCACCGGTAGTTTGCCCTCTGCGGCGGCGCGGAACGCCTTCGCCAGATCCGGATACTTCTTCGCGTAGGACTCGAACAGCGCGATCCACTCGCTCTCGGCCTCTTTGCCCCGTTCGACCGCCTGGCCCATGTGCTCGCGAACCTCGTCGGGCACGTGGAAGGTCTTGTCGGGGTCCCAGCCGAACTTCTCCTTGACCAAACGGATCTCCGCATCGCCCAGCGGCGACCCGTGGGCTTCGGCGGTGTCCTGCATGTTCGGAGCGCCGTAGGCGATGTGCGTACGCAATGCGATGATCGAAGGCCGCTCGACCTCGCTCTTGGCGTTGATCAGGGCCTTCTCGAACTTCTTCATGTCGTTGCCGTCGCCAGCGACTTTCTGCACGTACCAGCCATAGGCCTCGTAGCGTTTGGCACGGTCCTCCGTGAACGACAGCTCGGTGGGGCCATCGATGGAGATGTGGTTGTCGTCGTAGACCACGACGAGATTGCTCAGCCCGAGGTGTCCGGCCAGCGAAGACGCCTCGCCGGAGATGCCCTCCTGCAGGTCACCGTCGCCGGCAAAGACGTACACCTTGTAGTTCACGATCGGGAAGCCCTCGCGATTGAAGTAGTTCGCCAGGTACCTCTGGGCGATGGCCATGCCGACGCCGTTGGAAATGCCCTGGCCAAGCGGGCCGGTGGTCGCCTCGATGCCCAGCGACGGATCGTACTCGGGGTGTCCCGGCGTCTTGCTGCCCCACTGCCGGAAGCTCTTCAGGTCGTCCAGGCTCATCTCATAGCCGCTCAGGTGCAGCAGCGAGTACAGCAGCATGCTGCCATGCCCGCCGGAGAGGATGAAGCGGTCGCGATTGTGCCAGAGCGGATTGGCCGGACTGTACTTCAGGTGACGCGTCCAGAGCACGTAGGCTGCCGGCGCCATGCCCATCGGCATCCCAGGGTGGCCCGAATTGGCCTTCTGGACCCCGTCGACCGCCAGCAAACGGATCGTATTGACGCACAACTCATCGAGCTTCGACAAACCAGGATGACCCATGGCACCTTCCCGTAATCATCTGTTAGTATTCAGTTTGGGTAGCTTGACCGGACGCACAAGCATACTCGCTGGCCCCTGCCCTGGCAAGCCCTTTCCCAGCCTGAAGCGGTACTGTTGGGTCTCTTGGGTCCCTTTGGTCCTTGGAGAGCGAAAGGACCTAAGGGACCAAAGGGACCTGAAGGACGAAACTCTCGCGATTGGCGCAGCCGGATCGAGGAGCTACCATCGCACAACACTACTGGATCGTTATGGGGCGCCGACTCGCGGGAGGTTATTGGATGAATCGAAGAGAGTTTCTGCTGCGTTCGGGTCTGTCGTGCATGGGGCTGGGGGCTGTCGCGGGCTTCCCGGCGCGCCGGGACGCCGAGCAAAGGACCTTACGCCGGCCGAATATCATCTATCTGCTGGCCGACCAGTTGCGATACCAGTCGTGTGGTTACGCCGGCGACAGCCGTGCCTGCACGCCCAACCTCGACCGCCTCGCGTCGGAAGGGATGAACTTCCGTCAGGCGGTCTCGCACATGCCCGTCTGCTCGGCGTACCGCGCCTCGCTGTTCACGGGCAAGCACACGACCGGCACGGGCATGGTCATCAACGAGCTGCGGATGAACCCGAACCAGAGGTGCCTGGGTCACGTGCTGACGGAGGCCGGCTACGAGACGGGATACATCGGCAAGTGGCATCTCTACGCCAACCAGCTCGGCAATCACTTCGATCCGGCCAATTCGTTCGTCCCGCGCGGGCCCCACCGTCTCGGCTTCGACGGCTACTGGGCGGCGTACAACTTCCACCATGACTACTACGGCAGCTACTACCACACCGAATCGCCCGAGAAGATCTTCTATGGCGATGGCGTCTTCGAGCCGGATGCGCAGACGGACATGGCGATCGAGTTCCTCTCGAAGAAGAGCCGCAACGAGAAGCCCTTCTTCCTGATGGTCTCGTACGGGACGCCGCACGACCCGTGGGTCAAGAGCAACGTGCCCGCGAAGTTCTACGAGATGTTCAAGGACGTGACGTTTGAGATGCCGCCCAACTACTCCGACGAGATGGACCCGTACGGCGACGAGTGGTCGAATATCGAAAAGAGCCCTAAGCAGATCGATCAGTGGATGCGCAACTACTACGCGATGACCGCCAACCTCGACTGGAACATCGGCCGCATCGTCGACGCGGTCGACAAGGCGGGCCTGGCCGAAGACACCCTGATCGTGTTCACCAGCGATCATGGCGAGATGTTCGGCGGGCATGGTCGGATGAAGAAGAACATCTTCTACGAAGAGGCCGCCCGCGTGCCGTTCCTGATGCGCTGGAAGGGCCGGCTTCCCGCCGGCAGCGTTTCCGACGCGTGCCTGAACACGCCGGACATCATGCCCACGCTGCTGGGCCTGGCGGCCTTGAGCTCGCGCATCCCGCAGAGCGTCGAGGGCATGGACCTGAGCCACGTGGCGCAGGGCAAGAGCGGCCCGGAACCCGATGCGGCCTTCCTCATGAACACCGGCGCCTGCGCCATCTGGGAAGACGGCCACGAGTGGCGGGCTCTGCGTGACAAACGCCACACCTACGCCGTCTTCCGAGGCGAAGGACCCAAGAACCTCCCGCGAAAAGAGGTCCTGTTTGACCACGTCACCGACCCCTGGCAGACGAAGGATCTGTCCGCCGACCCAGCCCACCGGGACGCTTTGCAGAAGTACCGGGCCATGCTCCAGGCCAAGATGGCCAAACTCAACGACACCTTTCCGGCCTCAACCTGGTACCGAGACCACTGGACCGACGGCCACCGCCGCATCACCGCCGCCGCCCAAGGCCTCTTCCCGCGTGAAGTGTGACGCGTAGAGCCGGCGGCTTGTGTGTGTGAAAACATTCTGGCATTCGTGTGGCAGCCTCAAACGCGCAGCGTTTGGGGATGGCGGACTTGACTGCCGAAGCGATGGCAGAGGGTCGCCCATGCGCGGAACCATCCCCAAGCTCTTCGAGCTTGAGGCTGCCACACACGGTTCTCTACGGCTCAGTGGGCCGTGCCGTGAAATCCGCACAGACACGGCGGCTTTGCACTTCACAGTCGATCTTGACGCGCCGGCGGGCGTGTGGTATCGTGGGATGTTCGCTTGGAGGTGCCCCCATGCCACTGACCAGGAAAGAACTTGAGGCGCTGCGCCGGGTGTTCCGACTCTCGGCGCGGGAGGTGGAGCTGATTGCTCTGATTCTCGACGGGGTCAGCACGAACGCCGAACTCGCCCGGCGCACCGGGCTGTCCGTCGCGACGGTCAAGGTCTACGTGCACCAGCTTCTCTCGAAGATCGGCGCGCCCGACAAGCTGGCCGGCGCGATCGTCTGCCTCAAGAGCGTCGGGCGGCTCTGACATTTCCGATTGCGGATTGGGGATTTCCGCGGGTGGCAGCCTCAAGCGCAGCTTGGGGATGGCTTATTCACGCGTACCATCCCCAAGGCTCCGTTTCACTGCGCCTTGAGGCTGCCACCCAGCCTGCCCCTACGGGCGAATGATGATTCGCCCCTACGTGGTCTGTGGCCTCCTCGGAAAACAATCTGCGAATTCCGTCGAAAGTTCTTGCGTTTGGCTCAAGTCCCGATAACCTATCGGTCGATAGTATCCATAGATGGCTCCTTTCACTCCGTTGCGGGCGCGCGGGCGCGTGCGGCGGATCCGCCAGAAGGCGGACTGCCCGCCCTTGCAAGCCGCACACCGCACGCCGGAAAGGGTCACCACGAGAGGCCTCTACAAACGGTGGTTCCGCCGAAGGCGGACGGGCGCCCCGGTTCTGCGCCGGGGACGCCGCAAACGAGGAAGCGACGCGGGATTCGTCGCGCTGCGCGAGAGGAACGCGCGAAGAATGGGAGAAATCTGTATGCAAAGCAACCAACACAGACCGATTCCGATGCCGTCGGCGCGACAGGAAGCCCCGGACGACAGCGAGGCGCGTGTCGCGCGGCTGCTGGACCGCCCGGCGGTGACGCGCCTGTTCGACAGTTGGCTGATCGACCTGGAGATCCTGTCGGGCGCGCTGAGCCGGCGCGAGATCAGCGAACAAGCCTACATGGGCGCGCTGCCGAGAATCCACGAGCAGTTGCGCTACTACGGCAGCGGGGGCGAACTGCGCCGGGACCTGGAGCGCCTGGAGGCGATCCTGACCGGCCTCGACGGGGCCGGGACCGCGCCGCCGGAGGCCGGGGCAGACCCGAAATCGTCCCCGGTGGCGGAGGCGGAGAAACAAGATAGTTCCGCTCCGGAATCGGCTTCTGGCACGGAAGTTGCAACTTCGAATTCGAAACGAATGCGAAAGATCAGGAAGTAAATCGAAAGCGAAATCCCGAGTTCGAAAGGGAATGGAAACTACTCTTTCTTCGAACTCGGTGGTCCGCCTGCGGCGGACTCGAACTTCGGAGAAAAAGATGAATTTTTCGATTTCGCTTCGCACTCGCTCGCTGGCGTTCTACGAGAGCCTGCTGGCGGCGCTTCCGGCCCGGACGGTCAGCGACCGCACGGGCTACCGCCGGATCGCCGCCTGGCTGATCGAGCAGGTCGAGGCCGGACAGCGCGGCGACGACATCTTCGCCATCGTCCTGAGCTACGCGACGGAAGCCGCCGCCGCGGCGCTGCGCTGCGGCCCGCCGGCCCTGCTGGATCCCGACGCGGCCGCATCACCGCCAGCGCCCAAGGCCCCTTCCCCCGGGAAAAACCAATTTCCTGAGGGTTTTTGGCGATTCAGCCGTTACCATTCGTTTGTGTCCCGCCTTGTAACAATGGGGGACCAAGGTCAGTTTGTTAGTACGAGGCCGACGCGGATGGGATGCAGAACACTGTTGCGGCTGATTCTGATGGGGACGTTGGCGATTGCCGGTGGCTGCAAGAAGGAGCCTCAGCAGAGCGCAAGCCCACCCAAACACGCACGATCCAAAGCAGCCACACCACTGCACAGGGCCGCCGAGAAAGGCGACATCGAACAGGTGCGATCGCTCATCATCGGAGGGGCGGACGTCAACGCACAGACCACGGGCGATTGGACGCCGCTTCACTATGCGGTCCGAGAAGGACATGGGCAGATCGTTGCTCTGCTGCTCCATCACGGAGCCGCCTTGAATGCCAGAGATACGGGCGGGAACACGCCCCTGGATGTCGCGATCTGGTCGAGACATCCTGATTTGGCGGAACGGCTCATCGCCGAAGGCGCCGATGTCAAGGTGGAGGATCGTCACGGGGAGACACCACTTCACGAGGCGGCCAATGCAGGCTATGACGACATCGTAAAGCTCCTGATCACACGAGGGGCCGATGTCAAGGCGGCAAACGCATGGAACGGGACTCCTCTGAACTGCGCCGCTTCAGGCGGCCATCTTCAGGTCGCCCGATTGCTAGTCGAGGCGGGGGCGGACGTCCATGCGAAGTGCATTGGACACAAGACCCCGTTGCATTACGCCGTAGAGTCCGGGCATGCGGACGTCGCTGAATTCCTTGTCGCCAAGGGCGCCTCACTGGAAGAGAGAAACGATGCAGGCGACACGCCTTTGCACGTTGCGGCATCGCGCGGTTGGGAAGAGGTCGCGGAGCTTCTCGTCACACAAGGTGCTGCGATAGAATCGCTGACGTCCGATGACCAAACGGCGTTACACCTGGCTGCCAAGGAAGGTCGTAGCGACGTGGTGAAGGTTCTGGTGGCTCACGGCGCCAACGTCAAGGCCCGTGATCGGGCGGGTTCCACGCCGCTGCATCTGGCGGCCGCCTCAGGAGAAGGCGAAAGCATCGAATGTCTCATCGCCGCCGGCGCCAACGTCAGTGCCCGGGCGGACAACGGACGAACCCCGCTGTACGCGGCGGTCCTGCGAGGGCACGGCGAGGGAACGTATGTGCTGCTGAGCCACGGGGCCGACCCCAACGCAGCGATCTCGTCGGGCTCGACGCCGCTGCACTGTGCGGCTCGCAAGGGCCTCGTCCAGTTGGCCGAACTGCTCCTGGCCCACGGCGCCGATGTCGACGCAACCACGAACGCAGGCTTTACGCCGTTACACAGTGCGGTCCGCGCGGGTCACGCCGACGTGGCCGCCTTACTGATCGCCCACGGCGCCGATGCAGCAGCCCGAACGAGCGAGGGCAGGACACCTATCGATCTTGCGCCTGAGATGAGCCGGCAGGATTTCGTGGCAGTTCTGACGCAGGACCGCTCCGGCAGCGCAGCGGAAGGACCGCCGACGGCAAGCGATTCGCACGCGGAGATGATCGAGGCGCCCTTGCCGGAGCCGAAGACTCCTCTGGAGGTCCTCGTCCGCGGCAACACGGCGTTCGCACTGGATCTGTACCGCCAGTTGCAGACGCCGGAACGCAACCTGTTCTTCTCGCCGTACAGCATTTCGACGGGTTTGGCGATGGCCTTTGCCGCCGCCCGGGAGAACACGGAGAAGCAGATGGCCCGGACGCTGCATTTCACGCTGGACCAGGAGAGGCTGCATCCGGCCTTCGCAGAGTTGCGGACGATGCTGGAGAATATCCAGCAGGCCGGCGACATCAAGCTGAGCCAGGCCAATTCTCTGTGGCCGCAACAGGGATACCCGTTTCTGCCTGCATACCTTTCGCTGATCGAGCGGCACTACGGGGTCTCGATCACGGCGGTCGATTACACGAGCCAAGCCGCGCGGCAGGCCGCCTGCAAGACGATCAACACGTGGGTCCAAGAGAAGACGGAAGGCCGAATCGCAGATCTCATCAGTGAAGCGAATCTCGACAAGTGGACGCGTCTGGTGCTGACCAACGCGATCTATTTCAAAGGCCGATGGGAAAGCGAGTTCGACTCCAAACGCTCGAAGGACGCTCTGTTCTTTCTCTCGGCCCGCAAGTGCGTCGAAGTCGCGATGATGGATCAAACCAAGCACTTCAAGTACGCCGAGACCGATTCGGTGCAGATCGTCGAGCTGCCCTATCGCGGCGCCGAGGTGTCGATGCTGGTGCTGCTGCCCAGGCAGATTGAAGGGCTTGCCACACTCGAAGCGAGTCTGTCGGTGGCAAGGTTGAACGCGTGGCGAAACGCCCTGACCGAGCGGAGGGTCAACGTCATGCTGCCGAAATTCGCGATGACCTTCGAGGCACGGTTGGGCAAGACACTCAAGGCCATGGGCATGGCAGAGGCCTTGACGTGGCCCGGCGCGAATTTCGCCGGCTTCGACGGCGATCCGAATTGGTTCTACATCGACGAGGTCATCCACAAGGCCTACGTCGAGGTGAACGAACGGGGCACGGAGGCGGCGGCCGCAACAGCGGTGGTGATGATGCTTGGGGGAATGCCCGCGCCTCCCCCGGTCTTCCGGGCGGATCATCCGTTCCTCTTCCTGATCCAGGAAAGGCAGACCGGCAGCATTCTGTTCATCGGCCGCGCAACCGATCCCACCTCATCGGGTCAGTAGGATGTCGTCAGATTTGCGCCGGCTCGCTCCGCCTGCGGCGGACTCAATCGGGCGAAGCGGGTTCGTCGCTGTAGTCGTAGGGTGGTTTGCCCTGTTGGAGGCGGCAGTCGTGCTGCATCTGGCGGAGGGTCTGGGTGAGCCAGTCGGCCAGGTCCTCGTTGCTCATTTTGCGGATCTGCTCTGGCGGCAGGGGCTTTCCGAACCAGACGACGATCGAGCCCGGCCGGAAGAGCTTGCGATGGCGCGGCCAGCACTCGAACGCGCCGTCGACCAGGGCCGGCACGACCGGCGCCTGCGACCGGCGGCACAGCAGGCCGAAGCCCGGCTTGAACGCGGTGATCCTGCCATCGGCACTGCGCGTCCCCTCGGGGTACAGACACACGCCGTGACCGTCCTTGAGGTTGGCGAGCACCAGCTTGATCGCGCCGATGTCGGCCCTGTCCCGCGACACGGGAATCGCGTTGGTCGAGCGGATCAGCCCGCCGAACCAGCGCGAGCGAAACAGCGTGTCGCGGGCCATGAACAGCAGGCGGCGTCCGGTCCCGATGCCCATGAAGACCGGATCGAGGAAGCTCTGATGATTGCCGGCCATGATGAACGGCCCCCGCTCGGGAACGTGGTGGCGCCCGTACGCGCGGTACCGGAAGAACGCCAGCGTGAACATCTGGCAGAGGAACCGCGCCACGAAGTACCACTTGACTTTGATCGTTTCTTTCAGCATGGCCGAAATTCGTCCCTTAGGTCCCTGGGGTCCTTGGGGTCCTTGTTTGGCCAAAAGGACCTAAGGGACCAAAGGGACCTAAAGGACTCTGTTTGCATTTTGCCTTCGATTGATGTGGCGCAGCAGACACTCGACGACTTCCTCGATGGTCATGCGGGTCGTGTCGACGCAGATGGCATCGGGCGCCGGCTTGAGCGGGCCGACCGCCCTGCTTTCGTCGCTGCGGTCCCGCGACTCGATCGCCCGGTGCAGCTCGTCCAGGTCGGCCTCCACGCCCTGCGATTCCAGCTCGAGCTGGCGCCGCCGGGCCCGCTCGCGCGAATCGGCGACGAGATAGAACTTGACGCCGGCGTCGGGAAACACCACCGTGCCCTGATCGCGTCCTTCGGTGACCACGCGTCCCCATCGCCGGCCGAACTGCCTCTGCATCTGGACCAGCCTGGCGCGCATCGGAGGCGACGAGGCGACGCAGCGGACGTTGGCGGTCAGCTCGGGGCTGCGGATCCGGTCCGTGACGAGCTGCCCGTCGACGAAGACACGCATGGCGTCGTCGCCCGGCTCGAATCCGAACGTATGGCGGCCGATCACGCCGATCAACTGCGATTCATCCTTCAGATCGACCCCGTCCTGCATCGCGGCGAAGGTGACGGCGCGGTACATCGCGCCGGTGTCGAGGAATGTCGCGCCGATCCGCGAGGCCAGTCGTCGGGCGACCGTGCTCTTGCCGCTGGCGGCCGGACCATCGATTGTCACGACAAACAAAGCCATCACTCCTGTCCTGCCCTCTCAAGCCCTTTCCCGACTCGCGACGCGGGCCGCAAGCACGAAATCCGAATATCGATCCGCCTATGGCGGACGAAACAAACACGAAAGCCCAAACCCTCAAATTCGAAAGCGGCCTTCGGCCGGGAGTTTGGAACATTCGCATTTGCGTCATTCGAATTTGTTTCGGATTTCGAGATTCGTGCTTCGAATTTCAGCCCGTTCTCTTGCCGCTGGCGGCCGGACCATCGATTGTCACGACAAAACGAGCCATCGCCGCTCCGGTACTCGTCGGTTCTCAGTTCCCAGTTGACAGTTCTCAGTTCCCAGTCCACCGCCAACTGCCAACTGACAACCGCCAACTGACAACTGACAACTGACAACTGACAACTGACAACTGACCGCTGTCAACTTCCCCCCGCAGACTCGCACTCGCGGCACCCCTCGGTCCGCCGTGGCGGGCCCACCTTGACGGCGATCAGACTGGTGTCGTCAATCTGTCGAGCCAGGCCGGCGAATCGGCGGCGGTAGGCCAGGATGTTGCGGACCACGTGGTCGGCCGGGCAGTCGGTGAACAGCCTGGCCGCTTCGATCAACCGTTCGCGGCCCCACACTGTGCCGTTGAAGTCCATGGCGTCGACCAGACCATCCGTGTAGAACAGCAGACAATCGCCGTCCTCGAGCTGCACCGTATCGATTTCGAACTTCGCCTGCGGGTCCACACCCAGGACCAGTCCGCCCTTGGCAAGGTCTTCGACCTGCCCGTTTCGGATCAGTGCCGTCGGCTCATGTCCGCAACTGCAATACGTCATGGTCCTTTCGCGGGCATCGATGGTCGCGTAGAACAGCGTAATGAATTCCCCTTCGCGACACTCGATGCACGCCATCTTGTTGAAATTCTCAATCGCGTTCTTGGTGCGGATGGCCGCCTTCAGACCGCTGTTCAGATCGCCGGCCACCGGGCCCACGTCCTTGAGGATCTCGCGGAACCCCTCGGTGTAGGCCTGGACCGCGCCGCGGAACCAGCTCATCATGATCGCCGCAGGAACGCCCTTTCCGATGACGTCGGCGATGGTGATGACGACCCGCCCGTCGCTGATGGGCAGGAAGTCGTAGAAATCGCCGCCGACGTCAAAACAGGGAATATAGGTTGCCGCGATGTCCAGCCCTGTGATCCTGGGGGCTTTCTCAGGGACCATGCGGCGCTGGATCAGGCCGGCCAGACGCATCTGCTCGGCGATCCGCTGTCCGGCAATCGCCTCGCTGTAGAGCTTGGCGTTGGTGATGGCCACGGCGCACTGCGAGGCCACCGCCCGCGCGACGGTGGTATCGGCCTCCTTGAACCCTCGCGGCCGGGGGCTGTACAGGCGCAGCACGCCGATCGGATGGTTCCGGAACTGCATGGCAACCGTCAACTGGCTGACCAACCCCTCTTTGAGGGTCGTTTCCTTGTACTGAATGCGGCTGTCATCCCGCATGTCGTCGATGACGATCGCTTCGCCGGCAAAGGCGGCGCGAATGACCTCGTCATCCTTGGTCACGGGGCCTTTGTTGCGATACTCCTCGCTGAGTCCGTAGGTGCTGCGCATCCTCAGATCGTTGGTCTCTTCGTCCAGCAGCCGGATCGAACAGGCCTTGGCGCCGACAATCTTTACCGCCGCCTCGGCCAGTTGGTCGAGCACTTCCTGAAGCGAGAACTCCCCCGCCACCAGCGTGCTGAGCTGATAGATCTGCTCGTTTCGTGCGATGTCTCTCTTGGTCCTACCCATACTTCGACAATTCCACCCTTTCAGCGGGGGCATTATAAACGACATCGGGCCTGGGTTGAAGTCTGAAGTGTCAAACGCCCGACTTCACACTTGACACTTCAAACTTCAAACTTGCCCCTGGCGTCAGAATGGTCCGACCAGGGTCACGCTCCCCTCCACCGGCGGCGGGGTGAACGCCTTGTATTGGTGTTTGTCCCAATCCCACCAGAGCCACTTCAACGACGGATCTTCCAGTGGCACCTCGAATTCGAAGGCCACCTCCACCGGGAAGCCTTGTCCATCGACGGCGCGGACCTCGGCGGTCATCCGTTCGAGACGGACCCGGTCGCCGGCCTTGAGCGGATGGCCGGGACCGCGAACGTCGCTGAGAACGCGATAGAAGAACACGAAATCGAGCCGCTCGCCTTCCTGCTGGCAGTCGAAGAGGCTTCGCGAGACGGCTCTGACGGTCAGCACGTTCGCCGCCGGACGGGCCACTTCGACGGCCCCGAAGCCCGGAGCCAGAATGCGCAGGCCTCTGGGCAGGGTCTGACGCCCGTAGGCCCGAAGGAAGGGCTCGTAGAGAAACGAGGCGGGATTCGGAGCGTTGACGATGACCAGGTCCTGCCCGTCAAGGCCCGCCATCGTGCCCAGGTCCATCGTCCTGGCCACTCGCAGCTCCATCTGTCCGGTCACGCGAGGGGCCATGAAGCGGGTGACCGCCGCGAGAGCGGTGTGCACCACGACGAACAAGACAAAGAGGTTTCGGGCCAACCCCCGCAGCCACCATGGCCTGATATAGACCGCCTTGACTGGCAGGAGCCTGCCGGAATCATCCCAGGCGTTGGCGAGCCAGCCGGCGATGAATTCAGAGATCAGGCCGAACGCTCCGATTGCAACGAACAGAAGCGACCGGCTCATCGGAAGGGTCGCGCAGAACGGAACCGCCGCCAGGACCATTCCGAGCAACCAGAACCCGGCGCGCCGATGCGACCTCACGAAACGCCAGAGAACCAGCGGGATCAGAACCGTCAGAATACACAGGACAAGCCAGAGCAACGTCCGGCTCGCCGGCGGCAAGAAGCTGTGCAGTTCCGGCGGGATGGTCGTCCACTGTCCGGCCAGCAGGAAGGGCGCCCGCTGGAGGAAGGCCAGAGCGTAGCCGAGCGGCTCGCGCACCGGATCGAAGTAGAAGCCCCCGCCGGAGGCGCCGTAGCCCAGCAGGTTGTAGACGAGACGCCAGAGAACAATCACGCCCGCCGCCGGAGCCAAGGCGAGCAGCCGATTCTGCCAGCGGTCCGACCGCAACGCAACCTCATACGCGAACAGATAGGCCATCGTCGCGATGCCCGCTTCGGCCGACAGCACCGACAGCAACACGCACAAAGGCACCAGCACCGCGCCGGGCCGCCACCGGTCTTTCCGCCAGCGGTCGTGTGCAAGAACAGCCAGCAGCCCGAAGAACAGGCAGATCAGCAGGTTGCGGTTGGCAATCCACATCGTCGGAAAAAAGCTGCTGTCCTCCAGCACAAACAGCAGAGCCGCCAGTCCCGCCACCGGCGCCGCGTCGATGAACCTGCGGTAAAGCGCCGCAACCAGCCACACAACCGCCGCAAACCAGACAATGTTGTGCAGGTGCATCAGGACCGGCCGGTCGGGAAAGAGCCGGTAGTCCAGCCAATGAGTCAGTGCCGCCGCCGGCCGCCAGAAGGCGACACGATGACCTTCGTACGTCCACCAGGGCAGAGCGCCATACGCCTTCAGCGCGTCGAGGTTCTGCCCCGGCGTCACCGCAACAAACAGATCAGAGAGACTTGGCCCCAGAGAACCCGAACCGTCGGGCGCCAGCCCCTTTTCAGCTAACTGATCGAGGAACGGCGAAGGCCCCACGAGTATCGCACGGTGCATGTAGTCGTCGTTGAGCAGTCCCCTGCCGACCGCCGGCAGCGAGAACGCAATCGCTGCGACCACCAGAACCACTGGCAGGCGCCGCGAGCCGAGCCATCGCGCGGCGCATGCCAGCACCGTCGTCGCGGCAGTCCCGAACCGGGACCGCGCAGCGACACGAACGTGGCTCTTCTGGGCCAGCCCTTTGCTGCGTTCCATCAGGCGAAGACTCACTCCCTGAAATCTGTCGGTAGTCTTCCCGCGACGCGGCTCGTCCTTGAAGACGGACGAAACAACCGTTAGAATGGCGACGTACGGGAAGTATCGGGCATAGAATACCGGCTTCGAAAGATTCGTCAACCGCAAACGGGCCAGAGCGAATGGACCGAATCGCCAAGCACGTCATCTTCAAGGGACAGGTTCAGGGCGTGGGCTTCCGCTACACCACGCACCGGATCGCGGGCCGATACGAGATCACGGGTTTCGTGCGGAATCTGCCCGACGGGACGGTGGAGATGCTCGCCCAGGGTCCGGCCGACGAGGTGGACCGCTGCCTTGCAGACGTGCAGGATTCTTTCTCTGGCTATATCCGAGAGGCCCGGATCGTGGAGATTCCCCACCACCCTCAGTACGACGACTTCCGCATCACCCGCTGACGTCTGCGGCGAAGACCGCACGCACCGAGCGAGTCCCCTACACTTTGGCCAGGAGCACGACGTAGTTTTTGCCGTAGGCCTGGGCGCACTTCGGGCAGGTCGTGTAGAAGAAGTACAGCTTCTCCATCGCCTTCTTCTTCGACGTGACGTAGTCCTTCATCTGCGCGACCCATTTGCGGATGTCCTTGTACGGTCCTTCGAAGACCCGCGACAGGAAGGTCCCGGAGATCCTCGCCATCTCGGCGCCAGGCACGTCCTTGCTCACAGCGATGTACACGTCGGCGCCCCAGAGCGAATTCTCGTCCGACAGCATGAGTGGTTTCGACTCCAGCGCGCCGGCCGCCTGTATCCGCTCCATGTTGCGAACCATCACCTGCCCGAAGTTCAGCGGGATGTGCAGGAAGCTGCGGACGCGATCCTTCACAAACAGCTTGTTTTCGAGCACCACTTCCTTGTCGTCCCACGGTCCCGGATCGAATCGCGGGCAGCATCCGGTCTCCGCCTGCTCGTAGAGCTTTTCCATGGCGATCGCCCCTTCAAAAGAATCATCCTTGGTCTCCACACCACGCGTATCGCCTTCTATCATAATGCCGAGTTCCGTCGTCATCAACACACTTCCTCCAAGAACCAGCCTTGCAGGCGTGTGTGCATGTAGGCAAACACCCTGGCATGCGTGTGGCAGCCTCAAGGCGCAGCCTTGGGGATGGCGGTTTGCAGTGTGCCCGCAAGGGCATAACGCCTGACGGCGTCACTACGAACAGCTCTTCGAGCTCGGGGCTGCCACACACGACTCTCTACGCCCCAACGACGCTTGCCGTGAAATCTGCCCAGACACTCGCCGCCCCAAGAAAAGGCAAGCGACAGACCGCAGCATCCGATATAGTGAGACAGGTTCGCAAGCAGGCATCGCAGTATCAGAAAGGGACCCGGCAAGTGACGAGTCGACACAAGAAGAAGGCATCCGCCGGCGCCGGCAAGGGACCTGGACGTGCCGAATCGCGAAAGCCGGTGTCGAAGGCAAGCTCCGGCCCTGCCGCCCCCGGGCCAACGGGCGGACGGCTCTGGGCATTTCGGCTTATCGCGGCCGTCGGCGTGCCCGCTCTGCTGCTGGCGACGGCGGAACTGGGTCTGCGTCTGGTCGGCTACGGACACCATGCCAGCGCCATCATCGAGACCAGGATGGACGGCACTGCGTGGGCCTGCGACAACAGCCGGTTCGCGTGGCGGTTCTTCCCCCGGCATCTGGCTCGCGAGGCCAGTCCGTACATCTTCCCCGAAACCAAGCCGGACAACACGTGCCGAATCTTCGTGCTGGGCTCCTCAGCGGCGATGGGCGTGCCTGAGCCGGCCTTCAGCTTCGGACGGATGCTCCGCGTGATGCTGGCGGACCGCTATCCGGGCGTGCGTTTCGAGGTCGTCACCACCGCCATGGCCGCCATCAACTCGCACGTCGTCCTGCCGATCGCCCGCGACTGTGCGCGCTATGACCCGGACCTCTTCGTTGTGTATATGGGCAACAACGAAGTGACCGGGCCGTACGGGGCCGGCAGCGTGTTCGCGCCCCTGGCGGGGAACCTGTCGGCCATCCGGGCGGCCATCGCAGTCAAGGGCACGCGGCTGGGGCAGTTGGCGACCAACCTGCTGGCCGCGATCGGACCGCGCGAAGGAACACCCGAGATGTGGCGAGGTCTGGAGATGTTTGTGGACAAACAGGTGCGGGCCGACGATCCCGGCTTGCAGGCGGTCTACGCCCATTTTCGCGCCAACCTTCGGGACATCGTCCAAGTCGGCCGAGACAGCGGCGCCAGGGTGATCCTCTGCACTGTCGGCAGCAACCTCAAAGACAATCCGCCCTTCGGCTCGCTGCACCGACGCGATCTGACGGAGGCGGACACCGAACGATGGGACAAGACCTATCAGCAGGCCGTTGCCCACGAAGAAGCCGGCCGCTGCGTCGAGGCCATACAGGCGTATCTGGCGGCGGCGGAAATCGACGACACCTATGCCGACCTGCAATTCCGACTGGGCCGATGCCACTGGCGCCAGGGCGAGTACGAGAAGGCCGCCGAGAGGTACGCCAAGGCCAGGGAGATGGACACGCTGCGTTTTCGCGCCGACAACGGGATCGACAAGGCCATTCGCGATACAGCGGCGGATTATCCCGACGGCGTATTCCTGGCCGATGCCGCCAAGGTCTTCGCGGAGAACAGCCCCCACCGGGTCCCCGGCGAAGAGCTGTTCTACGAGCACGTCCACATGAACTTCCGCGGCACCTACGTGCTGGCCCGTTCGATCCTGGAGCAGGTCGAGCCGGCTCTGCCGGACCGCATCCGGAAGATGAAAGCGGATGGACGAGAACCGCTAAGCGAGCAGGAATGCGCATCGCGTCTGGCCTGCACCGACGTGGATCGCTATGTCATCGCCGGCAAGATTCTCAACGACTTTCTCAAGCGGCCCCCTTTCAGCAACCGCCTTTATCACGCCGAGCAGATCGAGCGGATGGAACGGGACTTGGCGGCGCTCCGAGCAGCCGTGACGCCATCGGCAGTCCAGCAGGCCGCCGAGCAATGTCGCCAGGCCGTCGAGAGCGATCCTGATGACTGGCTTGGGCGCTGGAAGTACGGCCAGTTCCTCGCCCAATACACGAGGGACCCGCGCGCTGCGGCCGAGCAGTTCCGCTGGGTGCGGGACCACCTGCCTCACTCGTGGCTGGCCCACCAGAGCTTAGCCACCGTCCTGGCAGCCCTGGGCAACACGGACGAGGCCATCGCGCTGTACGAGCAGGCCCTTCGACTCCAACCGACCTCCGGCCGCACCCATTACTATCTGGGTGAACAGTGGCACAGCAGAGGCAAGAACGACAAGGCCCGCAAGCACTACGTCGAGGCCGTGTGATGGGAGCCCGACTGCGTGCCCGCCTACAACAACCTCGCCAAGATCCTCGCGGCGGAAGGCAAACACGCCGAGGCGACGGAGGTCTGCCGGCGAGGCCTGATCTTCTCGCCCGACAGCGCCGTCCTCCACTGCACTCTGGGGACGCTGCTCGCCCGACAGGGACAGCGGACCGAGGCGATCAAGGAATTCCAGACCGCCCTGCGATTCGACCCGAATTCGGCGCCGGCCCGCGACTCACTGAGAATCCTCCTGAATGGACCGAACTGATCACACTCGACGAAGGAACGCACCGGGACCGTGCATGATGGCCCTCTTGCGGGTCTTGACGCTGCTCGTGTCCGTATCAGCAACGACCGGCGATTGCTTCGCAACCTCGTGGGCCTGTCACGTGATCGATGATTCCTCGCGGGGAGCCGATGGCATCAAGCTGGCGGACATCGACGGAGACGCTCTGCTCGACATCGCCACCGGCTGGGAGGAAGGCGGCGTCACCCGGGCCTATCTGAATCCCGGTCCGGCCGACTCCGGCGAGCCCTGGTCCGCCGTGACGGTTGGACACACGACCTCCGTGGAAGACGCCGTCTGGGCGGACCTCGACGCCGACGGCGCAACCGACATCGTAACCTGCTGCGAAGGCGACACACGTACCATGTTCGTGAACTGGGCCCCCACCGACAAAGATCGCCTGCTGTCGGCGTCGGCCTGGAGGCAGGAGGAAATCCCTGCCACGAAGGATCGAATGCAGTGGATGTACGCGCGGCCCGTCGATGTGGACGGCCACAACGGCATCGATCTTATCGCCGGGGGCAAGAATCGCGATGCCCAACTCGGATGGCTCGAATCGCCACCCGATCCATGTCACATGGAGGACTGGCGATGGCATCCGATCTCGGAGGCCGGCTGGATCATGTCCATCCTGCCCTGCGATATGGATCACGACGGGGACGTGGACATTCTGATCACGGACCGAAAAGGTCCGGCACGCGGCTGTCGCTGGCTGGAGAACCCCGGACGAGGCGCCGCCCAGAGTCAGCCATGGTCCAGTCATTTCGTCGGCGGACAAGATCGAGAAGTCATGTTCGCCGCAATGGCTGACCTGGACCGCGACGGCCTGGAGGACCTGCTGGTCGCGAGCAAGCCGGCGGAGGTCCTGTACCTGCGGCGTCTTGACGCCACCGGCAGGAGGTGGACCGAGTCCCGAATCGCCTTCCCGGCGAACATGGGCGGCGCCAAGGGGATCGCCGCCGGCGACATCGATCTGGACGGGCAACTCGACATCGTGATCTCTTGCGAGGGCGCCGTCCCGCCGAAGTCAGGGGTCAGGTGGCTCTCGTACGGGGAATCGCCCTTCGAACCGACGTGGCATGGGCACGAGATCAGCGGTCCGGCGGGCATCAAGTACGACCAGATCGAACTGCTCGATCTCGACGCGGACGGCGACCTCGACGTGCTGACATGCGAAGAGCAGCACGAAGCCAAGGGGCTCGGCGTCGTCTGGTACGAGAATCCCGCTCGATAGGAAGAAGGTGTGCGGTGCACGCCCTACTGCGGAACTCAATTGGCGACTCGTTCGACTATAGGATGGAGTGAGCGAGGACGCTCGCCCTACCCGACAGCCCAGGAGTGTGAACAATGCAGAGGACCACAAAAGCCGCGACACGATACCATGCGATAGCCACCGCTCTGATCCTTGTCCTCGCAGGCGGCGCCTTGCAGGCGGCAGCCGACGCCAACGCGTCCTGCCCGTACTTTGCGATTCAGGTCGTGGACCGCCAGACCGGTCGCGGCGTACCACTGGTCGAATTGAAGACCACCAACAACATCCGTCATTACACCGACAGCAACGGGATCGTCGCGTTTTGCGAGCCGGGCTTGATGGATCGAGAGGTCTTCTTCTTCGTGCATAGCCACGGCTACACGTTCCCCAAGGATGGCTTCGGGTCGCAGGGCACGCGACTGAAGACTACGCCCGGAGCAACGGCGACGATCCAGGTCGACCGCATCAACATCGCCGAGCGGCTCTATCGCGTCACCGGCCAGGGCATTTATCGCGACAGCGTCCTGACCGGCCGCGCCGTCCCGCTGAAGAATCCCGTTCTCAACGGCCAGGTGATGGGACAAGATTCAGTCTTTACGTGCCTCTATCGCGGGCGCATCTTCTGGATGTGGGGCGACACCGGTCGGCCTTCCTACCCGCTGGGCAACTTTGCCATGAGCGGCGCCGTGTCGGACCTGTCCGAGCGCGGCGGACTCGATCCAGCGGTCGGTGTCGATCTGAGCTACTTCGTGGACGAGAGCGGCTTCAGCCGGAAGATGGCGCCCTTCAAGGAGCCTGGCTTGGTCTGGCTCGACGGACTGTTGACGGTGCCGGACCCGCAGGGCAACGAGCGGATGGTCGCGAAGTTCGCTCGACTGAGCGGACTGGACAAGGTGCTCGAACGCGGGCTGATGGTCTATAACGACGATACCGACACGTTCGAACCGCTGGTGCGGCCGGGCCTGGAGTTCCTGCCCTACCGAAACACGGGACACGCCTTTCCCGTCAGTGTGCAGCGCCAGCCCTATTACTACTTCACGTCGCCTTCGCCTATGGCCGCGCGCCTGCGCGTCCGTGCCACGTGGGACGATGTGATCGACGCCAACCGCTATGAGGTCCTCACCGCCCTGCCGCCTGCACCCTCCCGAGCGACGAGCGACGAGCGACGGATTTCCTCCGCCCGCTGGGTCAAGTTCGGCGAAGTGCTGGCTCGGCGCGGGTCGAGCAAGGCGGATGTCATCGAGGCCCTGGAGGCCGAAGCCAGGGACGTGCGGGTCTACGACATCGAGTCGGGCAGGGCCGTCACGCCCCACAACGGAACGGTGTATTACAACGCGCATCGCAAACGCTGGATCGGCATCTTCGTCCAGCACTTCGGCGGCCCGTCCGTTCTGGGCGAAGTCTGGTACGCCGAGGCCGACACGCCTGTCGGTCCGTGGGCTTACGCCCGCAGGATCGTGACGCACGACAAGTATTCCTTCTACAACCCCAAGCACCATCCGCTCTTCGATCAGGACAGCGGGCGAACGATCTACTTCGAGGGTACGTATTCCTTCACGTTCTCCGGCTCGGAGGAAGCTGCGACGCCCCGTTACGACTACAACCAGATCATGCACCGTCTGAACCTCGACGATCCGCGATTGACCCTGCCGGTTCCGGTGTATCACGTGCAAGGCAACACCTACCGATTGGGAAGGGACGGTGTGGCAGCCTCAACTCCGAAGGAGTTGGGGATGGCTCCGACAGCGCACCATCCTCAGGCAGCGATTGAGACTGCAACGCCCGGTGTTGCATGGGTCGCTTTTCTCGCTGTGGAGCCCGATCGGGCCAGTAGCGGTCTCATCCCCATCTATGCGACGAGCGGATCGAGCGTCCGTCTGACCACGGAACGTCCTGAGGAATCGGCCGCTCCGCTGTTCTTCGCGATGCCACCGACCGAAACCGCAGATGCGAATCCGTGCGTCGTGGACCTTTACGAGTGGCGGAACACCGAGTCCGAACAGGTTCTCTACAACACCGATCCGCAATTAAACCGCCAGGGTTGGAAGCGCGCCGACAAACCGTTGTGCCGCGTCTGGAAGACCCCGCCCGGACCGCTGCTGATCGACCCTCAGGCCGGACCTCGTAATGGCAACTGACCCGCAGGATGCGCACGGCGCACGCTACGGCCGCTCAAAGACGCCGCGCAGCACATTCCACGAATCATTCTCCTGCCGGCCGGTGAAGATCAGCGAGAATCCCGTCCCGTCCGGGCTGAGCCACTTGTTGGAGAAGTTCCAGTAGAATGTATTCAACGGCACGTGTTGCTCGCCCCAGTTTTCGAAATACGCCACCGTCGTCCAGGGTCCCCACGGCTCCGGCGCGTCGAAGATGCCGAGCTTGCCGCGATGCGTTTCGCTGTGCTCCGTGCACATCAGATAGCGCTTCAGGCCCGCATTGTAGCTGACGCTGATACACCAGCCGACGCCGTTGTCGTCGCGGAACACCGGCCGGCGTCGCGACAAATCCTTCGTCCAGACGGCTTGGCCGTCTTCGTCCAGGCGTTCGAAGAACTCCCACGCGGTGCGGTTGAGCACCTCGCGGTGCGGGACGCGAGCCAGGTCGATGCGCCCGGGACGCTGGACCACCAACCACGGAACCTTGTCGGGATAGTCGTCCGGCCCTTCCTCGCTCTGATAGCGAATCAGGTAGTGATAGACATACGCGTCGCGGGCTCCGGCGTAGTTGCGGCCGAACTGGCAGATGGTCGGCATCATCACGCCGTCTTGCCTGGTGAACGACCAGTCGGCCAGCGTCCATGTGGCGCCGTGATCGCAGGAGGTCGCCAGCCGCACTTCTTTGAACGGATCGTTACGAGGCGTGAACATACCCACCCACATGGTGAGCACGCCGTCGATGCAGACGATGCCGTAGCTCTTGCCCTCGAACGTAGCCGGATGCTCGGCCTCATGACCACCCCAAATGTTGCAGCCATGGTGATCGTCCCACGGCCCCTCAATGCGGGCGACGCCCAGGCTCACGCGTCCCTGCGAGTTGGTGCCGCCGAACCCCCCGCCATCGCCCCATGCGGCGTATTGATGCCCATCGTCGGCCCACGTCACCGGCCAGTTGTCGCTGCCCGGTGCGGCCCGCCTGTGCGTCGACCAGTCGAACGAGATGCCCCGGATGGAATCGCTGAACGCATACGGGATGGTCGGTCCGGCGACCGCCTCGGTCAATCGCTTCAAGGCCTCGTTTTCCATGTCACGGCCGTCGATGCGGGTGTCGTTCCAACTGACGATCAGGTCCAGGCTCGGCACGACGACCATCGCGCGTTTGCCGCCGTGGCCGAAGCAGCCGTATGCGTCGATCGGCACATCGGGCCAGTGCCGCTTGCCTTCGCGGTCGACGCCGTTGATCCACCACAGCCAGCTATAGCTGCCCATGTGGTCGGTCTGGTTGTCGGGGAGCCGCCGCGAGCCGATGGACCGCTGACCCGGGATCATCTCAGCGGCCTGGTCGCCCGCCCTCGGGATCGAGTTGGGAACCGGACTCGTCACCGCCATTCGCGCCAGATCGGGACGCAGAAGGCGCCCGTCCTTCCACTTGCCGCCTCGCAGGTACAGCAGTCCGAACCGTGCGAAGTCACGAGGAGAGATCGCGGCTCGTCCCGGCCGGTCGTCCGTCCCAAACGCCATGAAGCTCGGATCGTCCTGGCAACCGATCCGGTCGGTCAGTTGCGCGTGCAGGACCTTGTCGTCGACCGTCTCGTGCGTCGCCCCGTAGACCTTGGTGAACAGCGTGTCGAACAGCAGCGCCATCTGCCAGTCGTTGTAGGCGTAGGCGGCGCCGGGCTCTTCGACCAGGCCGTAGCACGAAATCTGGTTGGCCATGTGACGCCACGTGATCCGCGCATCCTTGTGATCCAGGCCCGCATTGATCTCCTTGAGCCTCGGCTCCCATTCGCTCACCGGCTGATCGACGCTCGGAATCCTGCCGGCCTCGACGGCCTTGAGCAGAAAGTGCGTGTAGAGCGGCTTGGCGGCCGACGCCACATCCATCCGCCGCGACGCATCCCCCCAGGTGTAGACCATGTACCCGTGCCGGACGACGCAGCCGAAGCCGCCCGTATACCCGCTGAACGCCCGGAGCTTCTCCGCATCGAGCCCCACTTCACCGGGCGCCTTCGCCGCCCACTCCTGGCCGGGATAAACCGCTCCGACAGCTATGCCGCCGAGGCACAATACCAGCATCGAACAGGCAAGCCACTTGTTCATATCATCTCTCCACCGGACGGCGGGAAATACGAAGCACGAAATCCGAAATCCGAAACAAATCCGAATGATTCAACCTCGAATTCTCCAAACGGGCCTCGATGTGAGGCCTCTGTTTCGGTCATTGAGGTTTCGTGCTTTGGGTTTGTTTCGTGTTTCGATCCCGGCGCGCCGGGACGGATTTCGTATTTGCGGCCGCCTCGGCCGCGTGCTTAGTTCTCCGTGAGAACGACGTCGTCGTACTCGATCTCGAAGCGCAGCTTGTGTCTGGCCTCTTCGGCCGCCAGCGAGCGGAACAGATCCGCCAGTTCGTCCGCCCCGGCGGCGTCCGCCAAGTCGAGATAGAGCCTGTACGCAGCCTTTTCCTTCTTCATTGCAAGGATCAGGGCCTCGGCATACGTCATGTCACCTTTCGGCGGCGACTCGACCAGATAGTCGGCCAGGCCAAGGCTCTGAACTCGCTCGCTCATCACACCGAAAGACCGCGAGCCGCGTTTGACCGCTTCGAGCCGGGCCTTGTGCCCCAACTCCTCGGCCGCGAACTCCTCGAACACCTGCTTCATCGCCGGCACATCCATCTTCCGCGCCAGCTCCAGATAGAACGCATTCGCTTCGACCTCGTTGCCAATCGCAAAATCCAGCGCCGCCTCAACGCTCTCAAACCGCTCAGCCATCTCGTCCCCCGACTCGTTTTGAGGTTCCACGTCACGGCAGCACACCGCCGCCGAGCACGCCATGGATTCTACCAGGGACCGCCCCATGACAGAAGGTCGAAACCCATGGCGAAACGCGGATCAATTGAGTTGGTCCCCTGCGCCTGATTCGAGAGCGTTCGCGATGTGGCAGAATGGAAACGCAGAAGGGTGTTGCCCGCGTAGGGGAACTGGGCCGGGTCGTGCATCGATGCTCCGTACGTGGATCGGTACGCTCCCGGATCGCCCCAGCGTAGAACGCCGTGCTCTCTGGCCGGATGCAGGTCACTCGGACATCAGACGTTGGCGTATCCAGCTTGGGTTCCGCCTGCAATCGAGCACCGCCATGATGAGGTCCTTCTCGGCGGCATCGAGGATGGCGACCTTCACGAGACGTTCTTTCGGATTCTCTGCTTGGCCTCGTCCCAGTCGCAGACCTTCGCCTTGCCGGCCTCCAGGGCTTTCTGCCGATCTCGGAGGACGTCCGCGTGCCAGCTTGGCGGTTCCAGCGACTGCTGGTCCTTGGTGACATCGTCCCAGATCGCTTCGATCAGATCGAGCTTCTCCGCGACTGTCATTTCCGACAAGGGCAGATTCACGCGTTCCATGTGCTCTCCTCAAGGTACTACTGTTTTTGACCTTTCATATCATACCAGATATGACGTGTCTGGGCCAGCCCATCCAAGCACCGATGGGCCCGCAGGAGCGTTCGGGATGTGGTGGAATCCAAACGCAGAAGGGTGTTGCCCAGGGCAAGTGATTGGCATAGGCTGGGTGGCGAATCCCGACCTGCATCGGGGCTGGGCCAGTTTGCAGATTCAAGGAAAGGTGAAAGACATGAGTGGACGAGGCAAAGATCTGATCGGGCGCAGCGTTCTGGGCTGCGTGATACTGGTGGCGCTTGGCGCGGCGGCATTCGGCCAGAGTAGCCAAAGCAAAGAAGTCTCCTATACGATCGATCCGGGGCAGGTGCTGAACGGGATCGACGAGAAGGTCTATGGGCACTTTTTCGAGCACATCTACCACTCGGCCAACGGCGGGCTGTGGGGCGAGCTGGTGTGGAACCGCAGCTTCGAGGAGAACACGGCGGGCCGCTGGTCGGTCGAGGACGGCCAGCTCGTCCAGAGCGGGTCCGGCACAGACCTGCGTCTGGTCTTCGGTGATCGGGCCTGGACCGACTACGAGTACACGCTCGAAGCCATGAAGACCGGCGGCGCCGAAGGCTTTCTCATCCTGTTCCGCGCCGCCAGCGACCAGGCGTATTACTGGTACAACCTCGGCGGCTGGGGCAACCTGCGGCACCAGTTGGAAAAGGGTGTCGGCGGCGGTCGTCGCACCGTGGGCCGGGCCGTCGAAGGCAAGATCGAGACGGGCAGATGGTACACGATCCGTGTCCGTTGCGAGGGCAACCGCTATCAGGTCTGGCTCGACAGCCAGCAGGTGCTCGACTACACCGACGAACGCTCTGCGCATCTGTCCGGCCACGTGGGCATCAGCACCTGGTCCACGCAGGCGAGGTTCCGCAACTTCAAGGTCACGACGCTCGACGGTAAGACGCTGTATGAAGGTCTGCCCTCCGTCGGCGAGGACAAGTTCGGCGCCAAGCACTGGCGCATCGTCGGCGGTGGCAAGGCCAGCATCGAATCCGAAAACCCCTTCAACAGCAACTTCTGTGTGCAGATCGACGCCTCCGAGCAGAGCGAAACGGCTCTGGCCCAGGACCAGTTCAACATCCGCAAGGACGACGTCTACGCCGGCTCGCTCTGGGCTCGTGGCCGGGCTTCGCGCGGCCTGATCGTGCGACTCGCCGATGGCACCGACAGAACCATCGCCGAGCAGAAACTCGACGCGCCGGGAAGTGACTGGCGAGAGCTGAAGTTCGAGTTGCATCCGAAGGTCTCCGACGCCAACGCGACGTTCCAGGTCTACGCACCGGGCGGCGCCAAGGTCTGGATCGACCAGGTGAGCATGATGCCGCGATCGTGGCAGGCTGCCGGCGGCTTCCGTCCCGACCTGCTGAAGGCCGTCGCGGAGATTCGGCCGCCGATCATCCGCTGGCCCGGCGGCTGTTTCGCGTCCCCCTACCGCTGGAAAGACGGCATCGGCCCGCAGAGCAAGCGCGGCGTCACACCCCGCGAACTCTGGGACGACCTGGACATCAACAGCCTGGGGACCGACGAGTTCATCGCGCTGTGCCGCAAGGTGGGCGCCGAGCCGCTGCTCGTCGCCAATATCGGCACGCCGCAGTGGAACGACGACGCCGACACCCACGACTTCCTCCAGGATGCGCTCGACTGGATCGAGTACTGCAACGGCCCGGCGACGTCCAAATGGGGCAAGGTACGGGCCGCCAACGGCCATCCCGAGCCCTACAACATCACGTACTGGGAGATCGACAACGAGACGTGGGGCATGGGCATCGACAATTACATCGCGGCGGTCAAGAAGTTCGCCCCCGCGATGCGCCAGGCCGATTCGTCGATCAAACTGGCCGCCTGCGGCAGCGGCAGCTTCGATCTGAACTGGAACCGGCGGATGATCGAGGACTGTGCTGAATTGATCGACTACCTGAGCATCCATCACTACGAGAATCCTGACCGCTTCGCCGACGGGCCGTATAACTACGAGCGGTTCATCCGCCAGACGGGCGAGATCATCGCCGGCAGCGCCAATCCCCAGATGAAGATCTACTGCTCGGAATGGAACGCCCAGAGCACCGACTGGCGCACGGGCCTGTACGCCGGCGGCGTGCTCAACGGGTTCGAGCGGTGCGGCGACGTCTTCGAAATCGGCGGGCCCGCCCTGTTCCTGCGTCACGTCTCGGCCACCGCCTGGGACAACGCCTTCATCAACTTCGACCAGTCCTCGTGGTTTGGCGCTCCAAACTACGTCGTGATGCAGTTGTGGCGCGATCACTACGCGCCGAGCCGCATCGCGATCAGCCCCGAATCGCAAACGCTCAACACCGTCGCGACCAAATCGCAGGACGGCAAGACGCTGTACGTCAAGACCGTCAACGCGGGCGATGCGCCTGTCGCGCTGTCACTGAAGCTGGCATCGGGCTTCTCCCCCGTCGCCGCGACGATGCAGATGGTCGCCCCCGGCTCGCTCCAGTCCCGCAACACAATCGCCCGTCCACAGGCCGTCCGCGCTGAGCCCGGCGACGTCCGGATCAAGAACGGCGTCCTGCGTCTGACTCTGCCCGCCCTCTCGGCGGCGGTGGTCACCATCGGACTGTAGAACACAAACGCCACCCGGCCCTGCCCCGCGCAGGGCCGGGGCATTCCATGTCTGAGGCGTCCCATCTCTGCCACAGCCTGTCTCCACGGGTTTTGCGTTGGCGCGGGGTCCTGCGCCTCTCTATAATCCCCACAGGCCGTGGGGCCCTATGCGACCGATCAACTGCAATCCGGGAGTCGATTCGTGACGATAGAGAAAATGACACGCCGAAGCCTATTGTGCGGTGCAGTCGCCGGTGCAGCGGGCGGCGCGATGGCGCGCTTCGCGGCGGCGGGCAATCCAGAGCATGCGGCGCATACGAAGCGATGGAAGACCGCGGTCGGGCTCAATGGATTCGAGTCGGTGCGCTCGTATGGCTACCGGATGGATCTCCAGGAGGTGTTGGAGTTCGTGCGCGTTTGCGGGTTCGACGGCGTCGAGCTGGTGGACTGGCCGCAGCCGTATCCGCAGACAGAGGAAGAGGCCCGCGCGGTCAAACGCATGTACGACCGGCTGGGCCTGGAGATCATGACGCTCCAGGGTCGCGGCCTGGACGGCGACTGCGGCTCACCCGATACGGCGAGCCGGAGCCGCTACCTGACCCACCTCAAGCACCAGATCGATCTGCTGCATGGCTGGGGATGCCAGTTCATCGCGCTCTGGTCGGGCGGGCCGGTCGGGCCGGGCAGCGAAGAATTCTGCAAGTGGACCGCGGACACCTGGGCAAAGCTCACCGAGTACGCGTGGCAGTACGGCATGTACGTCACGACCGAGCCGGAGCCGGTCATGGCGACCCACACGTTCGAGCTGCTGCACAAGCTCGTCGACTGGATCGACTCGCCGCACTTCTTTGTGACGTTCGACCCGAGCCACAGCACGATCCTCGGCAACGGCGATCCGATGAGCTTCCTCCGGGAGTTTCGCGGTCGCGTCGGCCACGTCCACTTCACCGACACGGACGGCACCTGCCGCCCCGAGGGCGGGACATCGAAGCACTTGACGCTCGGCGACGGCAAGCTCGACCTCCTGGCGCTGCTGCGCGAGCTGAAAGACCAGGGCTACGACAAGTGGATCATGCTCGACTTGTGGCTGCTGCCCGACATCTATCGCGGCGCCTACGTCGGCAAGAAACGGCTCGACGCCATGCTGGACACGCTGTTCCCAGTCTGAGTCTTTGGAGGACGCCAAATATGAACCAGGCCCAGACGTCTTACATTGCCGCCGCTATGCTGGCCCTGCTGTTCGGTGCGACTGCGGCCGATGGCACAGTGACAGAACCGGCCATCGAACGAAGTGTCCCCAACGCCAGGGAACTGCCGGCGGTGTTCGTGGAAGGACAGGTGGTCACGGCTCCGGTTCCGTCGGGGGCCGTGACGCATTGGCGTGCGCTCGACGACCGCGAGACCGAAGTCCGCACCGGCGATCTCGATCCATCTGTGTCACAGATCGACCTCGGCCCGTTGGGCATCGGATGGTACCGTATCGAGTTCCTCTCGGAAGACGGCGAATGCGTCGCCTGGACGACGGCGGCCGTGCTCGGGCGTCCGCTGGCGCCGGTCCCGCAGGATTCGCCGATCTGCATCGACTCGGCCACGGCGTGGTTCGCACCGAACGATTCGGCCAGGCAGGAGCGGTTCGCGCGACTGGCGGCGCTGGCGGGCGTCAACTGGATTCGCGACCGGATGCGCTGGCGGGACGTCGAGCCGCAGCCGGGACGCTTCGCCGATGCGACAACGACGTACGACCTCTCGGCCGACCTCCAGGCCAGGCATGGACTGAAGGTCCTCCAGGTCTTTCACGGCACGCCTCGGTGGGCGGTCGACGACGGCGAATCGAGCGGGCGCTATCCTGCCGACCTGCGCCATGCGTACCGCTTCTGCCGGGCAATGGCGAGCCGGTACAAGGGCCGGGTGCAGGCGTGGGAGCCTTGGAACGAAGCCAATGTCGCCACTTTCGGAGGCCATACCAGCGACGAGATGTGCTCGTACCAGAAGGCCGCCTATCTCGGCTTCAAGGCAGGCGACCCGAACCTGATCGTCTGCTGGAACGTCTCGACCGCCGTGCCGACCATGCTGCACACGCGCCTGGTCCTGGCGAACGAGACGTGGCCGTACTTCGACACGTACAACATCCACACATACGACTGGCCCGATTCGTATGAGCGGCTGTGGGGACCGGTGCACATCGCGGCGTGCGGCCGGCCCATCTGGGTAACGGAGAGCGACCGGGGTCTGCAATGCGTGGGCCCGGAGCCATGGTGCGAGCTGTCGCGCGAAGGCGAGCGGCAGAAGGCGGAGTTCATGGCGCAGTCATACGCCAGCAGTCTGTTCGCCGGCGCCGACCGGCACTTCCACTTCATCCTCGGCAATTACTATGAGCCCAGCAAGGTTCAGTTCGGCTTGCTGCGGCTGGACCAGACGCCGCGACCGAGCTATGTCGCGATGGCGGCAATCGGCCGCTTCCTGGCCGGCGCCACGTGTCTGGGCCGGTGGAACCTGACGGGCCAACCGGACGCTCAGGTCTATGCCTTCCGCGCCGAGCCTGATGGCAAAGCGCGCGACGTCCTCGTGGCCTGGGCCGAGAAACCGGGGGACTGGTCCCAGCGAGGCAAGACGACGGTCCCGTGGAGCCTGCCCAGAGCCGTCGCGGTCGACCGCGTGTACGACTACCTCGGACGCCTGCTGGAATCGGGAGTCCCCGAACGGCTGCAATCGACCCCGGTCTTCGTTCTCTTGCGTTCCGGCGACGCCTCCGAGCTGTCGCTCGAATCGCCGCCCCGGCGATCCGAGCATCGTCCGGGCGAGATCTGTCCTGTCGTTCTGCAACTGCACATGCCTGGTTCGACCAGCGTCGACGTCGAGCAGATCGCCTGGGCCTCCGATTACGAGCACCGGGTCGAGCCTGATACGAAGACCGTCCTGCCCTTCTACACCTATAACTTCAGCGACGAGCCCCTCAGAGGCCGCATCACCGTTGACCATGCGCCCGAGGGCTGGCGGCTGGAGCCGAAAGCGTGGAATGTCACGCTGGAGCCGATGGGCCGCACTGCGCTGCCCTGCTGCTTCTTCATGCCCGGACGAGACCGTGACAAGACCTCCGACTGCTGGATTCGCCTCCGAGGCGATTTCGGCAAGGCCGGCCGCCCCGTTCTGGTCTTCCGTCTGATCTCCGCGTCCGGCGAAGGCTACGATGCCCCGCCTCCGTAGTCGGCGGATCGACACACGCATTCAGTCGGGGTAGAGCAGGTGCGGGCGGCTGATGCGTTGGAAGGATTCGCAGTCGGCGCGGTACTTCTCGCACAATGGGGGCAAAAGCTCGCGATTGGCAATGGCCTCGCGAATGGCGGCGGTTCCGCACAGTCGGTCGAAATGGTCTGCCCTCCATTCGAACTTCTCGGGAGCCATTCGCGCGATTTCGTTGATGATGCGAACGCCCGACCAGAATGGCTCCAGGCGATCGCGGTCGGTGACCTCGATGCGGACGCCGGAGCAGAGGAGTCCCTGGTGCTTCGATGCGGTCGGCGTGAACGTGGTCGCGTGGAATTTCAGACCGGTCAGATTCAGGCCGTTCAATCGAGCAGCCAGTTTCGCACCGTCGATCCAGGGCGCGCCGAACTGGCGAAACGGCATCGTCGTGCCTCGCCCCTCGGAGACATTGGTGCCCTCCAGGAGACAGAGCCCAGGATACACGGTGGCGGTTTCGAGGTCCGGCATGTTCGGAGACGGCTTGCGGAAGACCAGGCCCGTATGATCGTGCCACATCGCGCGGTCCCACCCCGTCATCGGGACAACGCTCAGATCGACGTGGACCCCGCCGGCGAGCCATCCCCGGCCGTCGATCATTCGAGCCAGCTCCCCCACCGTCAGGCCGTGCCGGACGGGAATCGCGTGCATGCCAACGAAACTGGCCAGCGACGGCTCCAGAATGGGACCTTCGACCTTGGTTCCGCCGATCGGGTTCGGGCGATCCAGCACGACGAAACGCTTGCCGCATTCGGCGGCCGCCTCCATCGCCAGGGACATCGTCGAGATGTAGGTGTAGAACCGCACGCCGACGTCCTGGATGTCGAAGACCAGCACGTCGATCCCTTCGAGCATCTGGGGCGTCGGCTTGCGGGTCCGGCCATAGAGACTGTGCACCGGCAGGCCGTACTTCGGGTCGCGCCGGTCGTCGATCGTTTCGCCCGCCTCCTCGACGCCGTACAACCCGTGCTCCGGGCTGAACAGCGCCACCACCTGCGCGCCGTCGATACCCCTAAAGACATCGACGATGAACCGACCCTGCCGGTCGTACGCGGTGTGATTGGCGATAATCCCGATACGCCGGCCGGCAAACAGTGAGCGGTGATTCGCGACGTTGTCGAGTCCCGTGCGAACCTCGGCTGTGCAAGCCACCGTCGACCAGCACAGGATCACAAGGCTGAGCGCGCGTGTCAGTCTCATCTGTCACCTCCTTCGGGAGCACGGCGTGCGCCGGGCAGATTCTCTTCGAGATAGCGCGTCAGCAACGAATAGAGATGGACCGTGGTGCCGTCGCCCTCGCCGATGCCGTGCGTGCGGCCCGGATACGACATCATCGTGAACGCCTTGTCGTGCTTGACCAGCTCGTTGACCAGCGCCTCGCAGTTCTGGTAGTGAACGTTGTCGTCGGCGGTGCCGTGCACCAGCAGCAGGCGGCCCCGGAGCTGGTGCGCGAAGGTGATCGGCGAGCCGTTCTTGTAGCCCTCGGCGTTGTCGTCGGGCAGCCCCATGTAGCGTTCCTGGTAGATCGTGTCGTAGAAGCGCTCATCGCTGACGAAGGCAATCGCCATCGCCATGCGATACAGGTCGGGATAGCGGAAGATCGCATTGAGACTCATCGAGCCGCCCCCGCTCCAGCCCCAGATGCCGATGGCGTTCGGGTCCACAAAGGGTCTCGTCTCGACGATCTTGCCGACGGCCGCCGCCTGGTCGGCCGAGGCGAGGATGCCGACCTGGCGGTAGACGCTCTTGCGCCACTGACGACCCCTCGGCGCGGGCGTGCCGCGATTGTCCACGCTGGCGATCACATAACCCTTCTGGGCCAGCATCAGGTGCCAGAGATAGCCCTTGCCGCCCCAGCGGTCGAGCACGGTCTGGCCGGCCGGCTCGCCGTAGACGTGAAACAGCGTGGGATACCGCTCGTTCGGATCGAACTGCGGCGGCCTGATGCACCAGCCGTCCAGCTCGACGCCGTCGCCAATGTCGACGCGGAAGAACTCGGACGGTCCCCTGTCGAGTTTCTCCAACGTCTCGCGCAGCTCCGGATTGTCCGCCAGCACGCGTACGGTCTCGTGGCCTGGCAACGACACCAGTTCGGTCACGGGAGGAACGCCAAAAGATGAGTACGTGTGAAACGCCCATTTCGCATCGGGCGAGATGTCGTAGGCGTGCGTGCCGGCGTGGTCCTGCGGCGTGATCCGTTCGGCCGGACTGTTCGCGTCGAGCGAGACGCGGTACAGGTACCGCTGGGTCGGATTGTCGGGCGAGGCGGTGTAGTAGGCCCAGCCACCTTCCTTGTCGACACATTCGAGATCGATCACGTCGAACGCCCCCGGCGTCAGCAGCTTCGCTTTCCGGCCCGAACGGGAGACCGCATACAGGTGCCGCCAGCCATCTCGTTCGCTCAGCCAGGTGAAGCGACGGCCGTCGTCGAACCACTTCAAGCAGTCGGTGACATCGAGCCAGGCGGCATCGCGTTCGGTCATCACGGTCCGGCTGGCGCCCTTGCGCACATTCGCCAGGATGACTTCGTTTCTGTTCTGCAGGCGGTTGAGGTGCTGGAGGACAATGTCTTTGGAGTTGTCGGCCCAGTCCATCTTGGGGATGTAGTGGTTGCGTGTGTCGTCGCTCAGCTCGAACCAGCGCGTCGAGCCGCCCTCGACGTGGACCACGCCCACGCGGACCGCCGAGTTCGTCTGGCCCGCCTTGGGATAGCCGAACGTGGTGATCTCCGGATACAGCCCGCGCGTGTTGTCGATCAGGTGGAACATCGGGACGCCGGACGTGTCGAACTGCCAGTAGGCGATCCACTTGCCGTTGGGACTCCAGCGGAAACCGTCCCGCAGGTAGAACTCCTCTTCGTAGACCCAGTCGCTGGTCCCGTTGATGACCGTCTCCGAGCCGTCGTGCGTCAGTTGCACGATCTCCAGGTCGCCGACGTTCTGGACGTACAGATTGTTCTCGCGAACGTAGGCGACCTTGCGGCCGTCGGGAGAGAACTTCGCGAACATCAGCGACGAGGCCGGCGCATCGCCGCCCAGCTTCTTCAGTCGCCCGTGGGCCGGCGTCAGCACCCAGTAGTCGCCGCGCGTGTTGGCGCGCCAGACCCGCTGCGCGTTGGTGAAGATCAGCAGCCTCTTGCCGTCGTCGGACCAAGTGTAGCCATCGATGCTCAGGGGCTTGGATTGTCCCTTGGGAATGAGCTTCTCGGCGGGCACGAGAATGTCGCGCTCGCCTGTCTGCGGATCGTGTCGCACGATGTCCTTGGCCTTGTCGAGGTCGTTGGAGTCCTTCAGCGTGGTGTAGCCAGAGCCGTCCTTGAGCCAGCGGGCCGGACCGAAGGACTCGGCCTTGAAGTCGTTCGAATCGAAGATCCGCTTGATGGTGAGAACGGATGGATCGTCCGCTTGTCCGGCCGCGAACGCCCCTTCGACCAGGATCAGAACTGCTACGCCAAGAAGAACCAGACCGAGTCGCTGCTTCATCAGACCATCCCGTCGCCTTAACCCGATGATGCGATCCAAAGCCGGACCGTCGCCGCCAAGCTTGCCAGCCGCCCCCCGCTTTTTCAAGCCTTTTCTGGGTCTGTCGAAGCCATCCTCCATCCGCCTGCGGCGGATGAAGCTGCCACACGGGCTTCGCAACGCCATGGCGACTGCTGGGGTCAAAGAACCACACAGATCTCTTGAGCGCAGGCCTGTGCGAATCTTCTCGCGATTCGGGCTCAATCGCGTATAATTTGTGGCCGATAAGACCAGAAACGTCTTTGATTTCAAGGCAACCAATGGAAACCACTGATAAGATCGCCCTGCCCGAGCGTGTTGCGCACGTGAGGGTCGGTGACAGAAATATATACCTCGTTGGCACCGCGCACCTGTCCAAGGAGAGCGTCGAGGACGTCCGCACGACGGTCGAAGCGGTCAAACCCGACGCCATCTGCATTGAGCTGTGCAAGGGACGCTACCAGGCGATGACCCAGGCGGACAACTGGGCGAAGATGGACATCTTCAAGGTCATCCGGCAGAAGAAGGCCACCTTCCTGTTGGCGCAACTGATCATGACCAGCTTCTATCGGCGTCTGGGCGAGAAGCTGGGCATCCAGCCGGGCGCCGAGATGCTCAAGGGCATCGAGCTGGCGGAAGAAACCGGAGCCCAACTCGTCCTGGCCGATCGCGACATCGAGATCACGCTGAAACGCGTCTGGGGCTATCTGGGCCTCTGGAACAAGCTCAAGCTGTTCATGCAACTGGCCACGGGCATCTTCGTCCACGAGGAAATCGACACCGACATGATCGAGGCCCTCAAGAAGCAGGACCAGCTCGAAGCGGTGATGGCCGAGTTCGCCGGCAAGTATCCCGAGATCAAGAGAAGGCTGATCGACGAGCGGGACATCTACCTGGCGCAAAAGATTCGCACCGCGCCCGGTCCGACCGTTGTCGCAATCGTCGGCGCCGGACACCTGGACGGGATCCAACGTCACATCCAACAGGACGAGCCCCTCGATGAGCTGATGACGCTGCCACCCAAATCGATCTGGCCGACGGTCTTCGCGTGGGGCATCCCCCTGCTGATCGTGGCCCTGATCGCTCACGGCTTCACGAAGGACACCACGCACGGCTTCGAGAACATCTACATCTGGATTCTCGTGACAGGGACGCTGGCAGCCGCCGGGGCGGCGCTGGCGCTGGCCCATCCGTTAACGATCCTGTCGGCCTTCCTCGCGGCCCCGATCACGACGCTGCATCCACTCCTGGCCGCGGGCTGGGTCGCCGGCATCGTTCAGGCGTTTGTCCGAAGGCCAACGGTCAGCGACTTCGAAGACCTGCCCGAGGCCATCGGCAGCCTCAAGGGTTTCTGGACCAACCCGGTGACACGGATCCTTCTGATCATCGCCTTGGCGAATGTGGGCGCGATGATTGGCGTTCCGATCGCCGGCGCGTGGATCGCCGCCCGGTCGGTGTAGGTCCGCGCTACGGCATGACGGCACGATCGTAGAACCGCACGTCGTCGACCATTCCGGCCCAGAACGCCCCGGGGGCGAACCCCTCGCCGGCGCCCAGAAGGAAACCTGCGTTCGAGGACCTCAGATTGCTCAGGTCACGATCGTCGGAGGCTACTTCCTGCCCATCGACGTAGAGATGCCGCCGCAGGCCCGTCCAGACCAGCCGGACGCGATGCCACTGGCCGTCGGTGACGACGCGATCCGACGCGAGCGGGACGGTCATGCGCCCGCCGTCGGTCAGACGCGTCATGATCGCGCCGGTCACAACATCGGTGCCGATCCACGTGACACCCGCACCGGAGGAATCCGCCTGGGCCAGGATCACCTGCCCCGGCTGCCCCCCCTTGACCCAGGCGAACACCGTGAACGCGCCATCGGTCGGACGCAGAATCGTACGAGCGCTGACGTAGTCGTCGATCCCATCCAGTTCCAGGGCCCCGCCGATCATGCCGCCATCGGGTCGCCACTGGGGTCCTCCTTCCAGCGTCCCGTCGAACTTCCCGAGCACATCGATCGCCAGGTTGCCCTCGGCCTCGTCGAGCGGCCAGTGCGTAATCAGATTGGGATACTTCAGCCAGTACATGCCCACGCCCGCCAGGTCGAGATAGCCAATCGAGCCGTCCCCATCGGGCGCCGGCGCGATGTCCAGGGTGCTCTCGCCGGCCAACCACTGCATGGCCATATACGCGAAGTCCAGCAGGTTCACCACGCCGTCGTGGTTGAAGTCGGGCGCCCGACGCACACCCGTCAGATGCGGCAGAATGGCTTCAGCCATCAATCCCGCCCCCTCAGCATTGGGGTGAATGCCGTCGGGGAACAGGTCGCCATGGCCATCGAGCGCGGTGTACAGGTCGATCACCGGCGCACCGGTCTGAAGCGAAATCTCGTCGATCATCGGGAGGATCTCGTCGCGGATCACCTCCGGGCGGATGCTGAAATTCACATAGAAGGCAGGCACCGGCTTGCAGACCCACACCGTCGGCGCGCTCGGCAGCGCCCGAAACGCTTCAATCATCGCGATGTAGTCGGGGACATACTCATTCGCATAGACCCAGTTGTGCGGCTTGGAGTCGTTGGTGCCCAGCTTGATGATGACGATGTCCGGATTGCTCGCCCGCGCGCTCTGGTAGGCGCTTTCGCGGATGTAGGGCTTGTCGCCCTTGCTCAGCAGGGTCGCGCCGCTGACGCCGAAATTCTCGACCTCCCAGGCCGGGTCGAACTCCTTCAGCATCCGCTCCAACTGGGCGGGATAGCCGTCGCGCAACCGGTCCGAGATGCCCGATCCATAGGTGATGCTGTCGCCGACACAGGCGATGAGTCTGGCGTTCGCGGCCGACGCAGCGGCCAAGAGGATCAACGGGACGAACAGGGCTGTGCTTTTCATGACTCTCTCCTGTCAATGCAAGGTCTCTGCCCGCCTCGGGAGCTCCCTGGCGGCCAACATCCATCTTACCTCGCCTCGGGCCCACGTCAAAGCAGAATCCCGCCGCAGCCGAAGGTTGACCGGGGCCGCGATTGCCGGTAGGATAACGGCCTTTACGGCCTATTAGGAGTGCACGCGAATGACGAATGTGACACTGATCAGCGGGGACGGAATCGGTCCGGAGATCGCCGAAGCGACGCGTCGATGCATCGACGCCACCGGCGCGGGCATCAAGTGGGACGTGGCAGAGGCGGGTCTGGACGTCATGGAACGCGAGGGCACTCCCCTGCCGGAGGCGACCGTCGAGTCCATCCGCCGCAACGGCATCGCGCTGAAGGCCCCCATCACCACGCCCGTCGGCACCGGATTTCGCAGCATCAACGTCCATCTGCGTCAGGCGTTCGACCTGTATGCTTGCCTGCGGCCCTGCAAGAGCTACAAGGGCGTGCGGAGCCGGTATTCGGACATCGACCTGGTGATCGTCCGCGAGAACACCGAAGACCTGTACGCCGGCATCGAATTCGAGAAGGGCAAAGACGACACGCTCGAACTGATCGGCTGGCTCAACCAGCGCAGCAAGCGGCAGATCAAGCCGGACGCCGGCGTCAGCATCAAACCGATCTCCGTGGCCGGAACCGAACGCATCGTGCGGTACGCCTTCGACTACGCCCGCAAGATGGGACGAAAGAAGGTCACCAGCGTACACAAGGCCAATATCATGAAGTTTTCTGACGGGCTCTGGCTCGAGGTGAGCCGTCAGGTCGCCAGGGATTTCCCCGACATCGAGTTCGAGGATCGCATCGTCGACAACATGTGCATGCAACTGGTCCAGAAGCCGGAGTTGTACGACGTGATCGTGCTGCCCAACCTCTACGGCGACATCCTCAGCGACCTGTGCGCCGGGCTTGTCGGCGGGCTGGGCGTCGCGCCGGGCGCCAATATCGGCCTCAAGGCCGCGATCTTCGAGGCCACGCACGGCAGCGCTCCGAAGTACAAAGGCCAGAACAAGGTCAACCCGACGGCCCTGATCCTCAGCGGCGTCCTGATGCTCCGCCACCTCGGCAAGACGGCCGAGGCGGACAAGCTCGAAAGCGCGGTCGCCGCCGTGATCGCCGAGGGCAAGAACGTCACGTACGACATGAAGCCAAACCGCGACGACCCGACCGCCGTCGGCACCCGCGAGATGGCCGATGCCATCATCGCGAAAATGAAGTGACCTCGAAGATCAAAGTGCAAAGATCAAACATATGGAATCGCTTCGAGATAGTATCTTTGGATTTTGATTTGCCATCTTGATTTTTGCTTCTTGATATTCGACTTTCTTGTCTGGAGACAAGCATGGCCAGGACAGCGCTGGTTCCGATCGCCGACGGGACGGAAGAGATCGAGGCGGCGTGCATCATCGACACGCTGCGTCGCGCCGGAATCGAGGTCACCGTCGCCTCGGTCGACGCGTTGCAGGTCACGGCCAGCCGGGGCGTAAAGATAGTCGCCGACCGCCTGATCGCCGACTGCGTTGCGCGGACGTACGACTGCATCGCTCTGCCCGGCGGGATGCCCGGCGCCGAGCACCTGCGCGATTCAGCTCCGCTGATCGCCAAGCTCAAGGAACAGAAGGACGCGGGAAGGCTCTACGCTGCGATCTGCGCCTCGCCGGCCGTTGTCCTGCACCATCACGGCCTGCTCAAGGGCCTCAAGGCCACGTGCTTTCCGGCGATGCAGAATCAGTTGGATCCCAAACGCGTCTGCCGCGAGCGCGTCGTCGTCGACGGCCATTGCGTCACCAGCCAGGGCCCGGCGACCGCGATCGACTTCGCCCTGAAACTCGTCGAACTGCTCGCCGGCACCGACAAAGCCAAACAAGTCGCCCAGGCCATGCTGGTCGCCACCTGACCCAGGCTGCCCGCGACAATCGCCACGAGACTATCCGGGGGACCGTCCGGTGGACCAACAGACCTATCGAAAGCTCATTTCCGGGCAGATCTCCCCTTGGCTCGGCATTCCCAGTCGAATGCTCTTGACACTTCTTTCATGGCCCTATTCACTTGTAACCCTTTTTCGAAACTGGCTTTACGCACATGACTTACTGCGGATCCATCGGGTCGGCGTGCCGGTTCTGTGCGTTGGGAATCTGACGACGGGCGGGACGGGCAAGACGCCTCTGGTGGTTTGGCTGGCCCGCTTGATGGGCCAGAAGGGGCTGCGTGCGGCCATCCTGACACGGGGGTACAAGGCTCGTAGGGTGTGCACCGCACACCATGACACGAAGGTGGGCAATGCCCACCCTACGACTACAAACACGGACGAGCCGGCGGAACTGGCCCAAGCCTGTCCGGGAGTGCCGGTGATCATCAATCCGGACCGGGTCGCCGGAGCGGCCGAGGCGATCCGCAGCCACGGCACCCAGGTTCTCCTGATGGACGACGGCTTCCAGCATCGCCGGCTGGGACGCGACCTCGATATCGTCGCCGTAGACGCGACCTGCCCTTTCGGCTACGGCCGGCTTCTGCCCGCCGGTCTGCTTCGCGAGCCCCTCAGCGGGCTGGCGCGGGCCCACGCCGTGGTCCTGACCCGCAGCGATCAGGTTTGCGAGGAGACGCTCCGCCAGATCGAGACGGAAGTCCGCCAGATGAATCCCGACCTCGTGGTCGTCCGCTCCATTCACGCACCAGTTGGGGTACGTCGAGGCGGCGCGGTCGAAATCCCGTTGGAAGACCTAAGGGGCAAGAGGGTCTTTGTGTTCTGCGGCCTGGGCAACCCGGCGGCCTTTTTCACGACGGTTCACGCCTGCGGCTGCGTCATGGCCGGTTCGCAGGCATACGACGACCACTATGCGTATGCGCAGGACGACCTGGCCGATCTGTGCCAGGCCGCTCGCTCATGCGGGGCGGAACTGCTACTGACGACCCAAAAGGACTGGACCAAGATCGCGCCCCTGAGCCGGCCCGACGATGCGGTTCCGACGGCCTATCTGGCGGTAGAGCTTCGATTTACAGCCGGCGGAGATCCGTTAATGGCCTTGATCGAGCAGACCTTGGCCGGTACAATACCGGCTTCGTAAGGATTTATGGGATACGGCCGCGTTGGCGGTTCTGGTATGTACGAACAACTACTCAAGACAATTGGCAGCCTCGGTGCGCCGAAGGTCCTGGTCGCGGGCGACTTCATGCTCGACGTCTACGTCTATGGCGACGCCGTGCGGATCAGCCCCGAGGCCCCGGTGCCTGTGCTGAAGGTGACCGAGACGGAGTACCGCTGCGGCGGCGCCGCCTCGGTGGCCGCCGACCTGGCGGCGCTGGGCGCTGCGCCCGTCTGCGTCGGACTGGTGGGCCAGGATGCAGAGGGCCAAAGACTCAAGGGAATGCTCGCCGACCTCCGTGTGGACGTAAGCACGTTGCACGAGGCGCCAGACCGCCCTACGGTGACCAAGCAGCGGGTCGTCGGTCTGGCCCAGCACCGCCACAAGCAGCAGTTGATGCGAATCGACCGGGAGGTGGCCGATCCGGCTCCCATCGAGCTGGGCGAGGAGATGCTCCGCCAGTACCGCGAGCGTCTGGACGGCGTCGATATCGTCTGCCTCCAGGACTATAACAAGGGCGTCTTGACGGACCTGCTCTGCCGGCACATGATCGTTATGGCGGTCGAGGCAGGCAAGAAAGTGCTCGTCGATCCTACTCCCGGGCGCGACTACACCAAATACAGCGGCGCGACGCTGATCACCCCGAACCGGCACGAGGCTTCGGTCGTGTACGGCCTGGAGATTCGCACCGTATCCGACGCCGCCCGAGCCGCCAGGAATCTGCTGAAAAACCTTAGCCTCGAAGCGGTCGTGGTGACGCTCGACAGGGAAGGCGCATATCTGGCGACCCGAGAGCTGAGCCAACTGGTTCCCATCAAGCCGCGCACGGTCTACGACGTGACCGGCGCCGGCGACATCGTCCTGGCTACACTCGCGGTCAGTCTGGCCGCCGAGAGCGACTATCTGACGGCCGTGCACCTGGCCAATATCGCCGGCGGAATCGAGGTCGAGAAGTTCGGCGCCGCCACGGTTAGCCGTGCCGAGATGGAGCGGGAGATCGCCCGGCTCTACAGCACGCGAAACGACAAGGTCCGCCCGCTGGAGGCCCTGCTGGAGGAGCTGGCGTGGCGCCGGGACCGCCAACAGAGCATCGTCTTCACAAACGGCTGCTTCGACGTGCTCCATCGCGGGCACATCGAATACCTGGAGTTCTGCCGGTCGCAGGGCGACGTGGTGGTGGTGGGCCTCAACAGCGACCGCTCGGTGCGGGCTTTGAAAGGCCCCAATCGTCCGATCAACAGCGAACAGGATCGGGCCGCAGTGCTCAGCGGCCTGGAATCCGTCGATTTCATCACCGTTTTCGACGATCCAAGCGTCCTGGACCTGGTCAGGAAGGTGCGGCCCGATGTGCTCGTCAAGGGCGGCGACTACGGCAAGGAGGGCGTCGTCGGCTGGGATTTCGTCGAGTCGTACGGCGGAAAGGTGGCGGTAGCGCCGCTCGTCAAGGACAAGAGCTCGACCGACACTATCGACAGAATCCGGGCCTTGCAGGCAAAGCCGGTATGACCGACGGACACAAACAGATCGTTCGAGAGACTCTTGACGACCACCGGGCGCTCGTCGCGCAGTTCGAGCGGGATGGGATCGACGTCGTCGGCCGGGTGGCCGAAATGATAACGCAATCGCTCAGGCATGGCGGTACACTGTATCTCTGCGGCAACGGAGGCTCGGCCGCCGACGCCCAGCACGTGGCCGGGGAGTTTGTAGGCCGGTTTCGAACCGAGCGACGGGCCCTTCCGGCGGTGGCGCTGTCGACCGACACGTCGGTGCTCACGTGCGTTGCCAACGACTATGACTACCAGAGCGTCTTCGCCCGACAGGTCGAGGCTCTCGTGAAGAAGGACGATGTACTCTGGGCCTTCTCGACCAGCGGGGCCTCTGCGAACGTGCTGAAGGCCGTGGAAGCGGCCCAACGCAAAGGCGCTCGCGTGATCGCCTTTACCGGCAGGAGCAGCAGCCCGCTGGAGACCCTGGCGGACCTGTGCCTGTGCGCCGAGGCGCGAGCCACAGCCCGAAGCCAGGAGATTCACCAGTTGGCCTATCACATTGTGTGCGACCTCGTGGAACGGAGTTTCACGGAGTAGTCTTCTATTTTGCAGGATGCCATGACCAGTGCAGCCGTGTTTTTCGATCGCGACGGGACCTTGATCGAGGACTCGGGGTACCTGAGCCACCCCGACCAGGTCAAACTGTTTGACGGCGCGGCCGAGGTGATCAAGGAGTTCCATCTGCTCGGCTACAAAACGGTCGTGGTCTCGAACCAGTCGGGGGTCGCGCGGGGGATCGTCTCGGAAGAGATGCTCGGCCGAATACACGAGCGTCTCCAGGAGCTGCTGGCGCTGAAGGGGGCCGCGCTCGACGGTATCTATTATTGCCCGTATCATCCGGATGGGGTGATCCCGAAGTACCGGCGCGACAGTGATCTACGGAAACCGCAGCCGGGCATGCTGCTGGCGGCGGCCGAGGCGATGGACCTCGACCTGAAGCAATCGTGGATGATTGGCGACAGCGGACGGGACGTGGAGGCCGGGCGCCGCGCCGGCTGCCGGACCATTCTCCTGCGTCCAGGGCCTGCAGATCCCGATGATGCACAAGACTGCGCGCCCAACCATGTTGCGGTCAACATTAGAGAGGCTGCCAATATGATTAAGGATTTTCATCGCTCGTCGAGAGAAGAGCCGTCGCGGGCCGCTGCGACCGACGAAGTGGAATCGGTCAGCGAGCACGACTACAAGGTGACGCCTCTGGAGGCCGAAGAGCTGAGGATCGAGCCGCGTGCCGAGGCGACCGGCGCGATGGACGAACACGCCGAGCCGGATCAGGAGACGCCGGTGTTGCTCGTCGAGATTCTCGAGCAGCTCAAGCGGATGCAGAAATCCGAGATGTTCGGCGAGTTTTCGATCATGAGGCTGCTGGCCGGAATCGTCCAGGTCTTCGTGCTGTTCTGCCTGGTGATGGCCCTGTGGTTCCTTATGAGCCCGGACAGGAGGATTGAACCCATTCTCATGTCGTTGGGCTTCGGAATCGTTCTGCAATTGATGGCCCTGACGTTCTATATCATGCAGGGTCGACGTTGAGCCAGAGAATCGTTGTGAAGGTAGACCTGCAATTGGATACGTGGCTCCTTGCTTGTCGAGGGGCTGCGGATTTGAGATAACTGCCATGGAATCGCCCCTTGCTCATGTCAAGACGCTGGCCGTACGCTGCCCCAACTGGGTCGGCGACATCGTCATGGCCACGCCCGTTTTCGAGTGTCTGCGACGGAATTTGCCGCAGGCCAGGATCTTCGGCGTGCTCAAGGGTTCGGCGCAGAAGATTTTGCGGGACAGCCCCTGGTTCGACGGATTCATCGACGGCAACGACAAATCCTGGGCCGGGTTCCAGAAGATGCGCAGCCAGTTGCGCCAGGCGCGTCCTGAGGCGGCGATCCTGCTGACCAACTCGCTGCGGTCCGCGCTGACGTTGCGGTTCAGTGGCATCGGGACTCTTTATGGCTACCGGCGCGAATGGCGGGCCGGCCTGCTGGCGGGCGGACCGGCGATCTCTCGCAATGGAGGCCGCATCACTCCGATGCCCATGATCGACTACTACCTCGAAATCTGCCGCTGGCTCGGGTTGGAGATCCCGGCGGACCCGAGACCCCGGCTGTTCTACAGCAATTCCGTCCGCCGACAGGCGCAGACGGTTCTGGAGCGGCATGGAATCCGCGAAGGCGAGTTCGTGGTCGGCCTCAATCCCGGCGCCAGCTTCGGCTCGTCCAAGTGCTGGCCGCCGGAACACTTCGCAGAACTGGCCCGATTGTGCCAGCAGAACATGGGCGCCAAGGTCATACTTCTTTCGGGACCGGGCGAGGATGATATCGTGCAGGCCATCATAGATCGCACCACAGCAAGCGTCATCGACCTGCGGGCCGACAAGATCGATCTGGAAATGCTCAAGCCCGTGGTCGAACGCTGCAACCTCATGATTACCAACGACACCGGGCCGCGCCACTATGCGGTGGCCTTCGACGTGCCCGTCGTGGTCATCATGGGGCCGACCGATCCGCGGTACACCGAGGCAAACACGGACCGCACCGTCGTCGTACGGAAGGATCTGGAGTGCTCGCCCTGCCATCTGAAGGTCTGCCCGAGGCAGCACGAGTGCATGAGAGAAATCAAGCCGGCCGAGGTCTTTTCGGCGGCCGAGACCCTGTTGAGCGTGTGTGCGTAACATGGAACCGCTGGTTTATCAACAGAGATGGCACAAGCTGCGGGAGAGCAAGACGGACGCCGACGCCCTCGGGCACCTGTCGCGTCAGATCGCTTTCTCGTTCATCGACCGCTATTTCCAGAAGGGCCTCTATGAGGCGGCCTACATCGACCTGCTCTGCGAGATGGGGACGTTCTACTCGAAGCCGGAGTTGGACAACGTCGTGGCGGCCGCGCTCTTCGGCATCGTCGTGGAGAAACTCTGCGATGATTTCGAGGAACTGCCGGTCGAACTGTACAGCCGTGTCATGTGCCAGATCATCTCGTTCTGTCGCACGGTGCCGGCGGGCCGCACCCTCGATCAGGAACTGGCCGGCTTTGGCATCACCTCGCCGGAGCAGCTCTACCAGCGGGCGCTGGCCACCCACACGAAACCGTATCGCTATGACATCCGAAACGCCCCGTCGCGCATCCTGCTGCTTTCGCGCGTCACGATCGGCGCCGACGTGGCGATCCTCAGCGTGATGATCCAGCGGTTGCGAAAGCTCTTCCCTCAGACGGACATCGTAGTACTCGGCAACGGCAAGCTCGCCGGGCTGTTCGAAGGCGATCCGTCCATCCGCCTGCGGGCGATCAGCTATGCCCGCCGGGGAGGGCTGTTCGAGCGGTTCGCCGGCTGGCACGCGGCGCTGGAGATCCTCCGTGACGAACTGCCGGAGGAAGGCGAGTCATCCGTCCTGGTGATCGATCCGGATTCGCGCATCAGCCAGCTCGGCGTGCTCCCGCTGTTGCACGGCGAGAACTACCTGTTCTTCAACACGCGCAATCACGCTGAGGCGACGCGCGGACGGTGCATGGCGGAATTGACCAACGACTGGATGGACTCGGTCTTCGGCGCCGCGCCGTTCTGCCACCCGACCGTCTGGACCGCCCCGACCACGCGGGAGACGGCGCAGATGCGGATCGATCTGCTGCGCGCCTCCGGCGCCAAACGCGTGATCGCCGTCAACTTCGGGGTCGGACAGAACCCGCGCAAGCGAGTCAGTCTGGAATTCGAGAAACGGCTCGTGCGGGCGTTGGCGGCGGTCCCGGAAACCGTCGTTCTCCTCGATCGCGGGTTCGGCCCCGACGAGACGGAGCGCGCCTGGCAGGTCATGACCGACATGCGCCGTTGCGGCCTGCCCTGCCTCGAAACGCACTTTTCCGCGGCGAACTTCCCGTCGATTCCTCACGGCGTTCTCGTCGTCGAGTGCGGGATCTCCGAGGTCGCCGCGCTGATCGCCCACAGCGACGAGTATATCGGATACGATTCGGCCTGCCAGCACGTGGCGGCGGCCGTGAAGACGCCCACGCTGACCATTTTCGCCGGCAGCAACAACATGAATTTCGTTCGTCGCTGGAGCGCCTGCGGCCAGACGGAATGCCGGATCGTCCACGTCAACACGCTGACCGACCCGCAGCACGTCGACATCGATGAGATCATCATGCGCATCACGCAGGAGCGGTCGGGCCGCACGCTCGAGAGTCCGCAGCAGAGGATTCACGAGATCCGAAAGGACCGACGCCGGCGCCGGTCGACGCAGACGCCGGTGACGGAATCGGAATAGAGGACAGCCAACACCTCCATTGCCATGAGAGTATTGTTCCTATATCCGTCGGCCGAATCGCAGTTGGGTTTCAACTACGGCGTGGCGCATATGGCGTCTATCCTGAAACAGGCCGGACACCACGTCGCGTTCTGGCAGCTCTGCGAGGACATCGAACCCCTGCCGACAGCGCAGCAGTTCCTCGACCGCATCACCCAGGAAGCTCCCGACGTCCTGGCCTTCTCCGTCGTGACCAACCAGTGGGCCTACGCGAAACAACTGGCCCAATGGGCGCGTCCGCGATTCACGATCCCCTTCGTCATCGGCGGCGTCCACACCCTGATGAGCGTCGAGGAGGTGCTCCGGACGGGCCTGTTCGACTACGCCTTCCGGGGCGAGTGCGAGAACGCATTCCTGGAATTCATCGAACGGCTCGACCGTCACGAATCCATCGAATTCGTCCCCAATCTGGCCTACGCGCGTGACGGACGGATGCAGATCAATCCCGTCGGCCCTCTGCCGGAGCTGACCCGGCTGCCGCAGAAGGACTACGAGGTCATGGACTTCCAGCGGATGATCGACGCCAAGCACGGCTGGGTCGGGCTCATGGCCTCGCGCGGCTGCCCGTTCTCGTGCACGTACTGCTTCAACCACGTGATGGTCGAAACCTACAAGCAGGACCTTCAGTGCAGCTTCAAGGGCCTCCATTACATCCGCCGGTTCAGCGTCGCGCAGATGATCGAGGAGATCGCGTACCTGCTGAAGAACTACCGCAACATCCGGGTGTTCATCTTCGACGACGACCTGTTCACCTTCGACAAGAGCTACGTCGAGGAGTTCTGCCGCGCGTATCGCAAGGTCAGTGACATTCCGTTCGTGGTCAACGCTCACGTCGGGTTCTTCGACGACGAGTGCGCCGCGGCGCTGGCGCAGGCCGGCTGCCAGATCGTTAAGTTTGGCGTCGAGTCGGGCAGCGAGACCGTCCGCCGCACCATCCTGAACCGGCACATGAGCAACGACAGCATCGTCGAGGCGATGGCGACGGTGCGGCGTCACGGCATGCACAGCTCGGTCTTCATCATCATCGGCTTTCCCCACGAGAACGCCGACGACGTGTTCGACACGATCCGCCTGCTCGGGCGCGCCCGGCCGGGACGCTTCCGCTGGACATTCTTCTTTCCCTTCCCGGGCACCAAGAGCCATCAGATCAGTCTCGACGGGGGCTACATCAACGCCGAGAAGATGGAGCGGCTCAAGAACTTCACGGACGAGTCGTGTCTGGACTTCGAGCCGCAGCACAACCTGCTGCTCAAGAAGATCGGGCGAATTATGCCGTGGTTCGTCAACGCCTACTCCGACCTGCCCGTGGCCGGGTTTTACCGGGAGAAGGTCGAGGAGATCCTGGGCATGGACGAGGCCCAATGGGATCGCGTCAGCGGCGCGCTGCTCGACCGCGACGAGGAGTATTCACAGCAGCATTGCGCCAAGGGGCTGTCGCACTACGCCGTCAAATACAACCGCTTCATGGGCGTGATCTCGGACTACTTCCTCCGCGATCCGTAGCCCTCGGGTGCATCCATCCCATGGACCGCAAAGAGAACGCAACGCTGGCCTTCTGTCTGTACCGGTACTTCCCTTACGGGGGGTTGCAGCGGGACATGCTGCGCATCGCCCTGGCCTGCCGGCAGCGAGGCCACAAGATCGCGGTCTACACCACCGCCTGGGAAGGCGAGGTGCCGGAGGGGTTCGAGCTGCACGTGCACCGCCCCGCCGGCCTGACGAACCATGGGCGAATGCGACGCTATCATGCGTGGCTGACCCGTGAACTGACGCAACGCCCGCCCGCCTGCGTGGTCGGCTTCAACAAGATGCCGGGGCTGGACGTCTACTTTGCTGCCGACAGTTGCTTCGAACAGCGTGCCGAACAGGAGCCTCGGTGGTTACGCCTCACCGGACGCTATCGGGTCTATGCCGCCTTTGAGAGGGCCGTGTTCGATCCCGCATCGTCCACGGAAGTCCTTCTCATCGCCGAGCCGCAGAAAGACGCCTTTCAGCGGTGCTATAGGACCCCTGACGCACGGCTCCACCTGCTGCCGCCCTGGATCGCGCCGGACCGAAAACGCGTGGAGGATCGCCCGCAAGTGCGCCAGGACGTGCGCGATGCACTGGGCGTCGCACCCGACACGCTCCTGCTGCTCCAGGTGGCCTCGAATTTCCAGACCAAAGGGCTCGACCGCACTCTGATGGCGATGGCCTCTCTGCCTGAGACCTGGCAACCTCGCACGAAACTGGCGATTGTCGGGCAGGATCCCTCGCGGCGTTGCCGACGACTTGCGCGCCGGCTCGGCCTGGCCGACCACGTGACATTCCTCGGCGCGCGCAACAACGTGATGGAGCTGATGGCCAGTGCGGATCTGCTGGTCCATCCGGCGCGCAACGAAGCGGCGGGCGTCGTCCTGATCGAAGCGTTGGTGTCCGGACTGCCGGTCGTCTGTTCCGGCCTCTGCGGCCACGCCGGACACATCCGAAAGGCACAGGCCGGCATCGCTCTCTCCGAGCCGTTTCAACAGACCGAACTGAACCGTGTCCTGCCCGACATGCTGGGCAAAGACCGTTTGACCTCCTGCTCGACCCACGCATTGGCCTATGCCGCCGACATGAACGTCTACGACATGCCCGAACGCGCGGCCGATGTCATCGGATCCATTGCCGCCCGTGTCGCCCGTGGATAGACACAGGGCTGGATTTGTGATAAGTAAGGTCCGACGATCCGACGAATGCCTTGAGTGATCCGATGGCGTTGTACCTGAATGAGAAGCTCGCTCCGCTGTGGGGGCGCCTTGACGTTTTCGCACAGGTCGAGGCCCTTCGCGGAAAGGTTCTGCGCAACGTCAAGGGGCGCACGACCCTGCGTTTCACGCTCAACGGGGATGCGTACTATCTCAAGCTCCATCGCGGCGTCGGGTGGCTGGAGATCGCCAAGGAGCTTGCCCAATTCAAACGCCCGGTGCTGGGCGCCGAGAACGAATGGCGGGCCCTGAATCTTCTCAAGCGGATCGGGGTCGAGACGATGACCCCAGCCGCATACGGAACGCGAGGCATCTGTCCGGCGTCTCGACGCTCGTTCCTCATCACGGAGGAGCTGCGCGATACGATGAGCCTGGAAGACTTCTGCCGGGACTGGCCACGCCAGCCGCCTTCGTTCCGGCTCCGCGTCGCTTTGATCGAGCGGGTCGCCTCGATGGTCCGCCAGATGCACCGGAACGGCATGAATCATCGCGACTGCTACATCTGTCATTTCCATCTGGACGTTTCGGCCGGACGCGACCGGGTCGATCCGCAGCAGCTTCACCTGTATGTGATCGATCTGCACCGCGCCCGGATTCGCCGCCGCGTCCCCGCGCGATGGGTCGTCAAGGACCTTGCCGGCCTGTACTTTTCCGCCATGGATATCGGCCTGACGCGAACGGACTGCCTGCGATTCATGGCAAGCTATGAACAGAGATCGCCGGGAGAGATCCTGAGAGACCACCGGCCGTTCTGGCGGCGAGTCGCCCGCACGGCCGTCGCTCTCTACCGAAAGCACTTTGGCCGCCCGCCGCACGTGAGGCATGGAATTCCATAGAACCAACAACCTGCTGTTCTGTAGCGACGACGATCGCGACCTGGACTACGTGCAGGCCGTCTCGGAACTGGTCCTGGCCCGTTACACCGGCGAAGGCTATCGCTGGCGACCGGCCAGGTCGGACCAACTGTGGAGGCTCTTCACCGGAGGGCGAGCCGGAGTCATCGGCGTCCGGCATGAGGGCCGCGTTGGCTGCGTCAAGCTCTTCTACGACGACCGACGCCGTACAAAGGTGCGGACGCTGATGGGCCTCTCGAAAGCTCGACGCGCGTATCGCAACGGCTTGCGGCTCCGTGAGCTTGGCGTCACGTGCCCGCGGATGATCGGTTACGCGGAGCGCCGGCCGACCGGCCCGGCCCTGCTGGTCACGGAACTGATCCAGGACGCCATGCGCATCGATCACTGGATACCGGAGCATGGCGTGCAGCGCGAAGCGGTAGTGGCGCTGGCCCGCTTCCTTCGCCAGATGCACGACCGCGGCGTATCGCATATCGATCTATCACCCCGAAACGTCCTGATGCAATCTGCCGGCGGAAGTTTTGAGTTCTTCCTGTTGGACTACGAGGATGTCCGCTTCGTCCACCCGCTCGGCCCGCGGCAACGCCTGGATAACCTGCACCACCTGCATGAGAGAATGGCCCGGGACGTGTCCGTGCGAGATCGGCTGCGTTTCTTGCAGGTGTATGCGGGTGGCGACTACCGCACGTATCGCCACGCGTTACAGGAAAGGATGCGCAGGAGTACACGAGATCCTGGAAGGTGATTTTCGGTAAGGCCTGAGGCCGTAAACCCAATGAGAGAATTGAAGCTCTACTGGTCGCAATCGAAGCCGAACTTCGGTGACGCCATGTCCCCGATGATCTGCGAACGGCTCGCCGGATGTCGGGTCGTGTACGCCTCACGGCGGCGGTGCGATCTCGTGGCCCAGGGCAGCCTGCTCCATCGCTTCCGCGAACGGTTCCTTCACCCGCGCATTCACGTCTGGGGGACCGGCTTCATCGAACCGTGCCCTCCTCGCAAGAGCCGATTTCACTACGACGCGGTCCGGGGCAAACACAGCGGTGCCCTCATCGAAGGGCTGACAATCCAGACATTCGGCGATCCCGGCCTGCTGGCCGACGTGCTCTGGCCGGAGCTGAAGAGGGCCGCGAAACGCCACCGCGTCGGTCTCATACCGCACTATGACGACCGCCATGACCCGCACGTACAGACGCTGGCCAACACACTGAAATCGTGCACGGTCATTGACGTGTTCGATGATGTCACTGAGGTGCTGCGACAAATCGCCGCCTGTGAGTGCGTGCTGTCATCGAGCCTGCACGGGCTGATCGTCGCCGACGCCTTCGGCGTGCCCAACGCCTGGCTGAAACTGTCGGACAAGGTTCGAGGCAACGACTTCAAATTCCGCGACTACTACAGCGTCTACGATCTGGATGAGAAGGTGATCCCGCTCCGCATCGAACAGGTGGACAGGCACGCCATCGATGGAATCATCACGAACCACGACCGGCCGGGACTTGAGACCATCAAGGAGCGGCTGCTCGACGCCTTTCCCTTCCGATAAGACGCGCCGGCGGTGCGGCGATCCGCGACGACAGCTCAGGCGAAACGCGGTATCTCATCGAGAGCCACCGGCACGCCCAGAGCTTCCGGCCCGGCTCCCAACGCGGTCAGCGCGCCCATGACTTTGCGCAACTGCTCGCGGTAGCGTCGCCGGAACCGGGCGGGCCAGCGATGAATGGTGACATCGCGGCAGGCCATGAAAACGGGCCGGTCGTCGACGACCAGAATGGCCTTCAAATCCAGCGCATCCAGCGTGATATCATACTTGGCAAGGCGTTGGAGCACGGCGAACACCTGCCGGACAACGGCACGTTTGTCCTCCAGGGAAACCTGCCCGTCACGCAGGAAATCCGGAAGAATCGGGCCGGAAATCGTCTTCGTCAACAGATAGGAATGAGATGAGAGGCAGGTGCGCCGTTTCTCCACCAGCGCCAGAGGCCGAGGGACGGCAATGTTCAGAATGCTCAACCGGCGAGCAGCCAGCCAACAGCGACGACCGTTTCTCCTCCACGCCAATCCACCATCCGCGAACCGTGTCGCCGTCACGTCCTGCCGGGCCCACTCAAAACGCGAAACCAACGTACCGCCCCCCCGCCTCAGGACATGACCCGCTTCCATCAGGGCATCCAGATTCGCCGCCAGGTCGCCGAGATCTCCCGCTTCAGAGAAAGCCTTTTGCGCCACCACCAGGCAATTTCGCGTCCTGACCCGGACATGGTCCCGGCCCTTGTACAGAGGTCGCCGCGCGGTTGTACGAATCCCTTCGCGCCGGCCCCGCACAAAGCAGCGCCAGAACAAGGCCGTCTCCGCGTGTCCCCAACTCCAGCGCCGGGCGGCAACGTACCCGGCGCGCACGGTCTCAATGGCATCGGCCTGGTCGCCCGGCACCAGAATCCGGGCCAATTGGGCAAGTTGACGAATCGAAGCCGTTCGCCCAACGGGGCGTCCCAAAAAACGAATCTGCCCCGGATCGAGGGCAACCAGACGGTCGTTCTTGACCAGGAAATTGCCCGGATGGAGGTCCTCCTGAAGCACCCCCACTGCATGCAAACGCGCCAATTCGCGGCCGGCCAGGTCCAGCAAGATCGTCCGCTGTCGAGCCTCGTGCGCCGCCTTGCGGGCTTCGAGCAGCGTCATCGCTCCTTCGATCTTCTCGCTGACCACGGCCCAACGCCCGTCTTCGGTCCGGCCATGGAGCAGGACCGCCGGAGCCGCAATCCCCAACTGCCCCAGACACTGAAAACCGCGCCGTTCCCGCCGAGCATGCAGGCGCGCCTTCCATGGATGGCCGAACACCTTCAAAATGACCTCGCGTCCGTCCCAGGAGGCGGCGAAGGTTTCGCGCCGATCCGCCATGAGACGCAACATCTGTCGGCACAGGACTTCCTGCATCGCCAAGCCCGGAGACGCCGGACGCACGCCGATCACATAGGGCAATGCTCTCATATCATTCGGACCGCAGAAGGGGACTCTGGTCGAGTCGGCAGTACGCAACTGACAAATCCGGTCCGCAGACTCCACCGAAACCGCATGCGGGCATCATAACATGCCTTTGACCCCATCACCAGCAGGATCCATGGCACCGTCCCCGTGTCGAGTGAAGATGGCGGAACGAGCAAACCGGTCCCTTGCCCCTGACGACGGCGGCGAATAGAATCGTCGCGTCGGGCAGGTTGGCAATCGGATGTCGAGCGGCCCGGGAGATGTGTTGCATTCGGGATGGGAGTGAAGATGTCAGGCGTCTTTCTGCCAGCCATCGTGGTCGCCTATCTGGTCGGGGCGATTCCGTTCGCTCAGATCATCGCCAGGGCGCACGGCAAGGACCTGCGGACGATCGGCTCGGGCAACATCGGCGCGACGAACCTGGCGCGGGCGTGCGGGCGCAAGTGGGGTTATGCGTGCTTCGCGATGGACGTGCTCAAGGGCCTGGTTCCGACGGCGGCTGCAAGAATCGTCGCGGGACACCTGGTCGAGGACGCCGCGACGGTCGGCCCGGCCTTTCTGGCCATGTGGCTGGCGGTGGGAGTGGCCGCCATCCTGGGGCACATCTTCCCGATCTACCTGAAATTCAGAGGAGGCAAAGGCGTCTCGACCAGTTTCGGCGTAGGGCTGGGTCTATGGCCGTACTTCACCGTCGGCGCGATGGTCGCCCTGCTGGTGTGGCTTCTGTGTGCGGCGATCTGGCGTTACGTCTCGCTGGCCTCCATCTGTGCGTCAGTCACCTTCCCAGTGACGCTGGCGGTCGCCATCACAATACGAAGGGACTGGCTGCTGGCGAACCTGTGGCCCCTGCTGATCGCCGCGATCGCGATTCCTCTGCTGGTGATCTTGCTGCACCGCAAGAACATCAAACGACTGTTGGCCGGCACGGAGAGCAAGATCGGCAGCAGGAAGAATCACTCATAGGCGAATCGGCAGCCCTTCCAGACCTTCACGACGCCGCGATTGGGACCAGGCACAGAAAACGCAGGGGCACGTCGCTGGTGTTCTGGAAGCAGTGCTCGGCCCCGCCGGGCACGAGAACGACGTCCTCGCTGCCAATGGGCGAGGTCGTGCCGTTGAAGACCACCACGCCGTGCCCGTCGAGCACGAAGACCTCGTGTTCGTGCGGATGCGTGTGCAGCGGCGTGTGCCCGCCGGGCTGGACCTCGAACATCCGCATGGCGAAGGTCGGCGCGCCGTCGGGTTTGCCGATCAGCAGCCGCATCTGAACGCCCTCGGCGCCCGCGACATCGACGGGCTTCTTGGGAATGTCATTGCTGTTGGCCAACTTCATGGACGTCCCTCCGATGCTTCATTTCAGCTTGCGGTCGAGAATCTCCGAAACCACCTTCGGATTCGCCTGCCCCTTCGTCTTCTGGATAACCTGCCCGAGCAGAAAGCCCCGGGCCTTTTTGCTCTTCTTGCTGCCTGTTACTACGTCCTGGACCGCCTGAACGTTCTCGGCCAATACCTGATCGACGATGCCCTCCAGCTCGCCGGCGTCGCTGGTCTGAATCAGGTTCAGCTCCTGAGCCAGTGCGGTGGGCGCCTTGCCGGTGGCGACCATGGATTCGAGGATCGTGTTGGCGGCGGTGGCGCTGACCGTTCCGGCATCGGCCATCTTCGCCAGATCGGCCACTCCAGCGGGCTCCAGGCCCAGTGCGGCGAGATCCACCCCCTCCTCCCTGGCCATCTTCAGGCCGACCTGGGTCAACAGATTGCAGACCCGCTTGGGCTCGCCTCCGGCCGCCAGCGCCCGCTCGAAGAAGTCGGCGGTGGGCCGCTCGGCCGTCAGGACGCCGGCGTCGTAGTCACTGAGTCCATACTCCGTCACGTACCGCGTTTGCCTGGCCAGCGGAAGCTCGCACAGGCGCGAGCGAATCTCCTCCAGCCACTGCGGCGTGGTCGTCACCGGGACGAGGTCTGGATCGGGGAAGTAGCGATAGTCGTGGGCCTCTTCCTTCTCGCGCTGGAGCACGGTGACCTCGTCCACGTCGTTCCAGCCGCGAGTCGATTTGTTGCCCATTTGCAGGGTCACGCCCGTCTCCAGGAACTCGTCGAGCTGACGCTGCACCTCGTAGGCGATGCTGCGCTCCAGGGCCCGGAAGCTGTTGAGGTTCTTGACCTCGGCGATGGGGGTGCGGAACTCGCCGTCCGGCCGCTTGATCGCCAGGTTGATGTTGGGCTCAAAACGCATGTGCCCTTTCTGCATGTCGCCTTCGGACACGCCGAGATAGCGCACGATCCGCTGCAACTCGACCGCCAGCGCCCGAACCTGCGAGGGGCTGTTCATGTCAGGCTCGGTGACGATCTCCAGCAGCGGCGTTCCGGCCCGGTTCAGATCGACCTGCGAGAAGTTGCCGGCGGTGTGGAGGTTCTTGCCCGCGTCCTCTTCGAGATGGACCCGCAGGATGCGCACCCGCTTGGTCTGCCCATCCTCCAGCGGAATCTCGATGTAGCCGTGACTGCCCAGAGGCAGATCATACTGGCTGATCTGGTAGTTCTTGGGCAGATCGGGATAGTAGTAGCTCTTGCGGTCCCACTTGGTAAACGGCGAGACCTCGCAATTCAGCGCCATCGCCGCCAGCATGGCATATTCGACCGCCTGCCTGTTCATCACCGGCAGCGCACCGGGCAGACCCAGGCAGACCGGGCAGACCCGCGCATTGGCCTCTTGCCCGAAGCTCAGCTCGCACGAGCAGAACATCTTGGTCTTCGTGCAGAGCTGGACGTGAATCTCCAGTCCGACGATCACCTCATACGATATGTCACTCATGGTTGGGCTCATTGGACCATCGCCGGTTTCTTCGTGTGCCAGTCGGTGGCCGCTTCGTACATGCGCGCGATCCGCAGCAGGCGGGCCTCGCTGAAAGCGGGCGTGAGCACTTGCAGGCCGAT
>Ga0209606_1000136_pt1 | contig 121937 bp, 105 predicted proteins | sample AD_UKC057_MetaG_FD_184412 | JGI IMG/M metagenome (GOLD analysis project Ga0209606, IMG submission 184412) | Active sludge microbial communities of municipal wastewater-treating anaerobic digesters from USA - AD_UKC057_MetaG (SPAdes) (version 2) | ecosystem: Engineered > Bioreactor > Anaerobic...
CTGATTGAACGCTACGGTTTTAAAATTATCGGCACCAATCTGCAAAAAAACAAATGTTCGCACTGTGGAACACAACTGGAAGGAATATTTTAAACGACACCTTTTTTCATGTTTTGCCCTCAACGATTTTTTTGCAGCTCTTAATGTGTTGAAACCAGCTCATCCAATCAACAGATGGCCAGCCCTCCGGTGCCCGATTTCCCACGGATGATGAAGAGAGGGTATCGGCTCCGCTGATCGGTTCTTGCGCGCTTTTTTCATGAGATGGTCTTTATTGTACTGTATATTTAAATCACGGGTCGCAGGAGTGTTGTTTGAATCGGGCTGTTTATGCAAAGATTGACAATGATCCGCATTTCCGTATATATTACGTGAAAATATCAAAAATATGCTTGGAGGAAAACCCATGACCGAAGAGATCAAGCAGGAGCAGCCGGCCACTGATCCTCATGAACAAGAGAATCAGCCCATCACTCTTAAAGAGAAGATAGCGGCGGCTGTTTTGATCGCTTATGTGATTTCCCTGATCTGGCTGGCAGGGAGCAAACACTGGTTTGGCCTCTGGTAAAGCTTGCAATTCCCGGCGGAAAAAATCTTAATTTAAGCTTTGGGCAAAAAACAGTTGAGCCCGGAACGTATTTTCTTTTGGATCATCGTCTTATCAGTAAGGTGATCTGAGAATGATCAAAATGATACGCACGGCCGGCTGTTTCCACCGGTTACTCTTCATATTTTACCGATTTGGTTTTATTCCTCCGGCAAAGGGGACAAAATCGTTACGGACATTCTCAACGTTTAAACATTTTTTACGAACGTCTTTCAGCCATATCAAACAAGGAGGCACGAATGCGGTTTGAGCATCTCTTTTCACCGTTTACCATAAACGGAATGACTTTGAAAAACAGGGCGGTGATGCCGCCGATGGCAACCGGTTACGGTAATGCCGACAACACGGTCAGTGAACGTTTGCTGGCTTATCTGGAGCGCAGGGCACAGGGCGGAACAGGGTTGATTATAACCGAGGTCTGCGCGGTTGATCCGCGCGGAAAAGGGTTTCCCAATGAGATTGGTGTCTGGAGCGATGATTTCATCGGCGCGCTGTCACGGATTCCGGCCGCGCTGCACCGTCACGGCGCCAAGGCCGCGCTGCAATTGCATCATGCGGGCCGTGAAACGTTTGAAGCGGTGCTCGGCAAAAAACCCGAGGCTCCTTCGGCGATACCCAGTGCCGTATTGGGGCAGCCGTGTGAAGCGATGTCTCTGGAGCGTATTGCCGAAATAGTCCGTGCCTTTGCTCAGGCGGCCGGACGCGCCCGTCAGGCCGGATTTGATTCGGTGGAACTTCACGGTGCGCACGGCTATCTGCTGAATCAGTTTCTTTCACCGTTCTCCAACAACCGTGAAGATGAGTACGGCGGAAGCGAGGAAAACCGCATGCGCTTTATTCTGGAAGTCATCGCGGCGGCGCGCAAAGCGGTGGGAGACGATTTCCCCCTCTGGATTCGCATATCGGCGGATGAAATGGTTCGCGGTGGATATGATTTTTCTCTGATGCGCAGATTAGCCCCCCGGATGGTTACTGCGGGTGTGGATGCCATCCATTGTTCCGTGGGGGTTTATTCCACGCCGGGAGGTCTGTCCATCGCCTCAATGGATACCGAACCCGGATTCAATCTGTTCCGGGCCCGTGCGCTTAAAGAGGTGGTGAGCGTTCCGATCATCGGCGTGGGTCGGATCAATGATCCGGCAATGGCCGATCAGGCCATTGCCCGGGGCGATGCCGACCTGATCAGTTTCGGACGTCAGCATCTTACGGATCCCGATTTTATCGAAAAAGCCCGCAGGGGATCTCTGGAGGATATCCGCCGCTGCACAGCCTGTAATCAGGGGTGTATCGAGCGTTTGAGCTTCGAGATGAAATCCACCACGTGCAGTTTTAATCCTGAATGCGGACGCGAATACAAAGGACCTGTTTTGCCGGCCGGGACGCCGAAAAAAGTATGGGTGATCGGCGCTGGACCGGCGGGACTTTCCGCCGCCCTGGTGCTGGCTGCACGGGGACATCAGGTGGAGGTTTTTGAGAAAGAATCCCAGCCGGGCGGGCAACTGCTGTCGGCCAGCCGTCCGCCGCACAAAGCCGTTTTTATGGATTGGGTAAACTGGGCCCTGCGCCGTCTGAAGCAATGGTCCGTGCCGTTGCACTGCTCTCATCCGGTCAGCGCCGATGACATCAAAAAGGCAGCGCCCGATGCCGTGATCGTAGCGTCGGGCGCTTACCCGGTTACCGCTTCCATTCCCGGTCTGAAATCCGAACTCGTGGCTGATGCGCGGGATGTGCTTACCGGAAATATCAAACTTGCCGGTCCGGCTGTTGTTCTGGGAGCCGGATATGTCGGCATGGAAACCGCTGATTACCTGCTGGCCAACGGCATTGCCGTAACGGTGCTTGAAATGCAGACCCTTCCGCCGGTGAACAGGTTTTCCGCGCACGGATACTGGCTGCACAAACGCATCAAAGACAGCGGGGGAAAAATAATATTCGGCGCCAGAGTCCTCGGGATTGAAAACAACATCGTGCGATATGTTCAGGCGGACAAACCAAGTGAGGAAAAGGCATCCCTGATCGTGACCGCCATGGGCGCGAAATCGGAAAATACTCTGGAGGATGTGCTTAACGCGTTGGCCGTTCCTTACCGGGTTGTAGGCGATGCCCGCAGTCCGCGCCGGATTTTGGAAGCCATTCATGAAGGCTACAAGGCCGGGGAAGAAATCTGACAGTGATCGTCCTTCGGAATCGGCAAGCCTTTCATCAAAAAGCACAAGCGGATCCCGGGAGGATTTACATTGTGCTTGCCATATTCCCATTTTTCTTTTAAAATAAGTTCACAGCCGAGAAAAATAAACAGACTTTATCAGGAGGTGTGGATTATGCAGAGAGTGAGCGACATTTTAAAGAGCAAGTCGAAGCAGATGTGGACAATTAATCCGAACGATACAGTATTTGAAGCCCTTAAACTCATGGCAGAAAAAGAAATCGGGGCATTGGTGGTCGTGGATAAGAAAGGTAAAGTTGCCGGCATAATCACAGAACGCGATTACGCGAGAAAAATCGTCCTGAAAGGAAAAACATCTCCCAAAACACTGGTCAAAGAAATCATGACGCCTTTTAATAAGATGTATACCGTGAAGCCGGACACCTCGATGGAGGGTTGCATGGTATTAATGACGGGCAAGCATATTCGGCATGTTCCGGTTTTTGAAGGAAGCAAATTTCTGGGGATAGTTTCTATTGGTGATGTTGTAAAATCGACGATTTCTGAAAAAGATGTACTGATTAACCAGTTGAGTAACTACATTGCGGGGAAGTATTAATTGCTAAATATTTCAATAATTTAAGTTTATGTGTTGCTTTCAGGGCAGGGGAACATCCCCTGCCTTTTCTTGCTTTTTCATGGTTTTTCTCTTTAATTTCGATGAAGTACGGAATTTCATTAAAAAGCTAAAAAAATCAAAGCACTACATATTGTGGTATGAATATATTAAAACCACATTTTATTGTATTTTCACTTTACAAAGGTATATTCTTTTGCTAAAATTTTGCAAATTTTGAACAATTAAATAAAGCTGCTTGTTTATGAATCTGAAAAATTTGGAAATATCGGGGTTTAAGTCCTTCAGGGACAGGGTCGTGCTGGATTTCTCCAACGGTGTTACGGGTATTGTCGGTCCCAACGGTTGCGGCAAATCTAATATCGTCGATGCCATTCGCTGGGTGATGGGTGAGCAGAGAGTCAAGGCACTGCGAGGCAAAAAAATGGATGATGTGGTCTTCAACGGCAGCCAGGATTCGGCACCGGTCAGCATGGCTGAAGTGACGATGACGTTGTATGCCAACGGCCAGAGTTTTCCCGGTGCTTATTCCGATTTAAACGAAGTCTCCATCTCCCGCAGAGTTGTTCTGGACGGCGATAGCGAATATTTTATTAATAAAGTTCCCTGCCGTCTTCTCGACATCAAGGAATTCTTCATGGGGACCGGTGTCGGTGCCCGGACATATTCGCTGGTTGAACAGGGCCATGTCACCAATCTGGTTGAGGCTAAGCCTGAAGACAGAAGGTTGTACATCGAAGACGCCGCCGGCGTTTCCAAATATAAAAGCCGCAAGGAAGCGGCCGTCCGTAAGATGGACCTGACGAAACAGAACATTCTGCGGCTCAACGATATTATCAAGGAAGTCAAAACGCAGCTTAACACCATTTCCCGTCAGGCGAAGAAAGCGGAACAGTACAAAAAAATCAAGCAGGAAATCCGAGAAGCGGAAATAACGGTTGCCCTGCAAACCTATGTCGACTTTATGGCCAGGGAGTCGGATCTGCAGCAACAGCGCACGGAATTACAGCAGCAGGAAGCTCTCATCCGGGCGGATTTCCAAGCGAAAGAATCGATGCTGGATGAAATGAAAGTGAAACTTCTGGAGAATGAGGAACTGACGGCGAAAGTTCAGCAGGAACTTTACGAAATCAAAAACACCATCAGTATCAAGGAAAAAAGTATTGAGTTTGCCCAACGTCAGGTGACCGATATGTCCGGACGCCGGGAGAAAGATTTGACGGAAATTCAGGTGCTGCAGACGAGAAAAGCCGATTTAGCCGCTGAAATCGAAAATCTGCGGAAAAATTCGGCAGAAGCGGAAAATAAAATCGTCGCTTTGAAAGCCGAACACGAATCGCTTCAGCAAAAAGTCCAGGAACTCACCGAAGCCGACAAGGCATTGAGCAGTCAGCTGGAAGAAAAAAAGATTTTGTTTATCGATGTCGTGACGGAAAAAGCCAAACTTCATAATATGATTTCCAGCCTCAGCAAAAATATCGAGGATCTGAAGAAACGAGAGGAAAAGGAAACCCGCGAACTGGAAGAAGATCAGAAGATGATGGCCGACGTATGCGCCAGGCTGGAGGCGGCCGACGAAGCCTTGAAAAAAGAGAAAGCGGACATTGTCGGACTGGAAGCTAAAATGGCGGAAGCGGCAACCGAACTGGATCGATTCAGATCGGATTTACAGTTTAACGAGGAAGATATTGCAAGACTCAGGGAAGACACCAGCGTCAAATCCACCCGACTGATTTCTCTGCGGGAGTTTCAGGAGTCATCCAAATGGAGTAACGAGGGCGTTAAAACGATTATCGAGAATAAAGAGCACAGTGATAAATTTTACGGCGTGATTGCCGATCATATCAGTGTTCCCCGTGAATATGAGGCTGCCGTGGAAGCCGTCCTGGGTGAAAAACTGCAGTACGTGGTAGTGCAAAGTCAGGAAGACGGTGTGCGCGCTATCGATTACTTGAAGAATTATCAGTTGGGCCGGGGCAGTTTTATTTCCGTCGATTTGAGAACCCATGATGCCAGGACTTACAGCGAAGCGCACCTCAATGAAGCGAAACCCCTGCTGGACAAGGTAACAGTCCGCGATGATTTTAAACCCATTATCGACTGCCTGCTGGGTGACGTTCTGCTGATTCCCACGATTGAAAACGGCATCTCTCTCTGGAAGAAAAACGGTTTCCGGGGGACGTTTGTCACGCCGGAGGGCGATATCATCAGCCCGCACGGTGTGTTAACCGGCGGCAGCGGTTCGGCGGTGGAAAAAAGCCTGCTGGCGACAAAAAGAGAAATCGGCGAACTGGAGGCAGAGATTGCAGCCTTATCTCTCGATCTGGAAACCAAGGTTGGCCGGAGAACTAAAATCTTAGCGACCATTTCCCGCTGGGAAGAAGAAAGCTCTCAAATGAAGACGGAAATTCATGCGCTGGAAATTACCGTCAACGGCAGAAAAAAGGATCGCGAACGTTTTGACGACGATGTCAACAGACTCAGACAGAGAATCGCCGTTCTGGAGTTCAACAGACAAACCCTGAATACAGAAAAGACGGAAGCGGAAGAAAAGCTCCGAAGGTTCAATGAGGATGTTTTGCAAAAGGACGGTGAAGAAAAACAGATCAACGACATCATCGCCGCGTTAAACGTTCAAAAAGAACAGTCCCGCGTCCAGATTGACGAACAGGAACGTTATGTAACCGCCGGGAAAATAGAACTGGCCTCTCTGGAGGAGAAGAAAGAAGGGGATGTACGGACGATATCCAGGCTGCAGGATCATATTGATTCCATGGAACAGGAACAGAGGACCAAAGAAGAGGACATCGTGTTCTGTGAAAAGCAGATCGCCGAATTGACGCAAGGCATTGAGAACGATCAGGTTTTGTTAAAAGAAATATACAGCGCGTTTGCGGCACAGGAAGCATTGCTGGCCGAGAAAAAAGCCGAGCAAAACCGTGAAGATGCACAACTAAAGATCCTGGAAGGTGAAATCAGGGAAATCAAGAAGAATCTGGATGAATTACGCCAGCAGGTCAATGCAATGGAATTTCAAAGCCGGGAAATAACCCTAAACAGAGAAAACCTCAGAAAAAGCGTGGCCGAAAAACATGATGTTGATCTGGCCGGCATGGCCGCGGATTTTGAAAAGGTCACGGAAGAAAAACTGGTCGAGATCGTTGATGCTCTGGAAAAAAACAAACAGATGCTCGAGACATTCGGCGAGGTGAATCTCCTTGCCTTGAATGAGTATGAGGAACTCGACCAGCGCTACAATTTTCTGTCGACACAGATTGCCGATCTGAATGCATCCATCAATGTTTTGCAGCGGACCATTGCCCGGATTAATAAAATTTCCCGCGCCAGATTTGCGGAAACCTTTGAAGCCGTCAACGCGTGCTTCAAAGAAGTCTTCGCGCAGATTTTTCCCGGCGGACGCGGAGAACTTCTTTTGACGGACGAAAATGATATGCTGGAAACAGGCGTTGATATTGATATTCAGGTACCAGGCAAACGCAAGCAGAATGTGAGTCTGCTTTCCGGCGGTGAAAAATCACTGGTGGCGGTTGCTCTTATTTTTGCCATTTTGAAATATCGTCCCTCGCCGTTTCTGGTGCTGGATGAAGTCGATGCCGCCCTGGATGATGCCAATACAAATCTGTTCAATCGTCTGATCAAGGATGTCGCTGGGAAATCCCAGGTTGTCATGATTACGCATAACAAGAGCACGATGGAAGTTGCCGACACGCTCTTCGGCGTGACCATGCAGAAACAGGGGATATCCACTCTGGTTTCCGTCAATCTCAATTAATCCGTCTCTTTACTTCTTACAAAAAAGCGGTTATGAATCAATTGTGGCAGGATGAAAGGTGCTTCTATGGCTAAATCGAGTCTTTTTGAAAAATTGAAAGCGGGGCTGGTCAAGACCAGAACCGCCCTGACCAAGAGTCTGGATAATCTGGTGTTCGGCAAGAGGGTTCTGGACCAGGAACTTTTCGAAGATCTGGAGGAACTTCTGATTTCAGCGGATATGGGGCCGCAGTTTACCTACGATCTGATTGATGACGTCAAACAGCGCGTCAGCCGCAATGAATTGAATAACGCTCAGGAGATCAAAAAAGTTTTACAGGAACGCATGACGGCCATTCTGCAAAAAATGGAAAAGCCCCTGATCATACCCCGCGGGAAACCGTTTGTGATTATGACCATCGGCGTTAACGGCAGCGGCAAGACCACGACCATCGGAAAGCTGGCCAATATCCTGAAAAGTGAAGGCCATGAAATTTTGCTGGTGGCTGCCGATACATTTCGGGCTGCCGCCGTCGAACAACTCGAGGTCTGGGGAGCACGCGTGGGCGCTCCCGTTATTAAACACAAAACAAACGCCGACCCGGCAGCGGTCGTTTTTGACGCGATGTCGAAAGTCAAGGCCGGTTTCAACGGGGTGGTGATTGTGGATACCGCGGGGCGGCTGCACACCCGTGTCAATCTGATGGAAGAACTGAAAAAAGTGAAAAGAATCATCAACAAGGAATTGCCGGATGTGCCGCCGGAGATTCTGCTGATTCTGGATGCGACCACCGGCCAGAATGCCGTGGCTCAGGCCAAAACGTTTAAAGAAGAAATCGGCGCGACAGGCATCGTGCTGACAAAACTGGACGGCACCTCCAAAGGCGGAGTCGTTGTGCGCATTGCCAGTGAACTTGCATTGCCCGTCTGGTATATCGGTGTTGGTGAAGGCGTGGACGATCTGCGCGTTTTTGAAAGCAGCAATTTTACCAAAGCACTGCTGGATTAAGAGCCGAGGCAACGGGAGCAGATCCATATGGGGAAAATCTATGCCATCGGCGATATTCACGGTTGTCTGACAAAGCTTAAAACGCTGATATCGGATATTGACATCGATTTCAAAAAAGACACCCTGGTGTTTATCGGCGATTACGTCGACCGCGGTGAATTCAGCAGGGACGTTGTCGATTATGTTTCCGGCCTGCAGGATTCGCATGAAAACATAGTTTGTTTGCTCGGCAATCACGAACAAATGTTTATGAATTATCTGGAGGGCGTGGATGAAGAGATTTATCTGAGAAACGGCGGCATGCAGACCCTGCGTTCCTATGAAATATTTTTGTCCGATGATATCAAGGAAAGAAAACGTAAAATGTCCGCAAGGCACCGGAAATTCTTTGAAACCCTTCTGCCGTATTATGAAACCGAAAAATATATTTTTGTTCATGCCGGTCTCAGACCAGGGATTCCGGTCGCGGAACAGTCGCAAAACGATCTATTATGGATCCGGTACGAGTTTATCAATACAGAAAAAGACTTTGACAAGACGGTTGTGTTCGGTCACACGCCGTTAATGACCCCCCTGATTGACAAAAACAAGATCGGCATTGATACCGGCGCAGTTTACGGCGGGAAACTGACCTGTATCGAATTTCCGGGCTTAAAAATTTATCAGGCATAGACATGAAGATCATTGAATGCGTACCGAACTTCAGTGAAGGACGCGATGACAAAAAAATCTTATCCATTGTTTCTGTTTTTAAAATGTTTCCCGGCGTCCGTTTAGCCGATTTCAGCGGGGACGCCGATCATAACAGAAGTGTTTTTACTTTTTTGGGAAAACCCGATGATGTGCTGGACGCGACACTGGCCGCCTGTGGAAAGGCCCTGGAATTAATCGATATGCGGCAACAGTCGGGCGTTCACCCGCGGCTGGGTGCCGTCGATGTCGTTCCTTTTATTCCGCTGGGCCGGGCAAAAATGAAAGATGCCGTTGAACTGGCTCATGCGTTCGGCATGCGGTTTTCCCAGCGGTTCGGCGTGCCGGTGTATTTTTACGGTTACGCTGCGCGCAACGGTCGGAATGTTGAACTTCCCGATGTCCGCCGCGGCGGTTATGAAAGACTGGCTGATAAAATGTCTTCTACGGAAAGCCTTCCCGATGCGGGAGAAAATCAATTCAACGCGCGGTCCGGCGCCACCGCTGTAGGGGCGCGGGATTTATTGGTTGCCTACAATATCAATCTGGTCTCTGACGATCTGCTTCTGGCGCGGCATATCGCCTCGCGCATCAGAGAGAAGGGCGGTGGATTGAAGAATGTGCGGGCGATCGGAGTGATGCTGAAAAGACGAAGACTGGCGCAGGTCTCGGTCAATCTGACCGATTGTAAGGAAACACCCTTGAAAACCGTCTTTGACCGGGTGAAAGCTCTCGCGGCTGAAGGCGGTGCGCAGATTTTGGAATCGGAGTTAATCGGATTGGCGCCGAAATGCGCTTTTGCCGGTGCGACGCCAGAATATCTCAGACTGAAAGATTTTGATGAGAATCGTCTGCTGGAAACACACATCAGGCGCCTGTCGGAATAGGTTACTCTTTTTTTTTCGCCTCCTTTTTTTTCGCTTTGGCAATCGCTTTGAGGAGTTTTTTGTCGGGAAGGTCACCGGATGATACAGGCTGCGGTGCCGGAGTCTGCAAGGGAGTTTCCGGCTTTATTGTTTTGTTTTCCTGTTGGGGCCGGCCTGCACGGATTTTTTTGGCGATGGCTTCAGCCGCCATTCTGCCGAATTGTCCGATAAATCCGGCAATCAGCACAAGCACAACCCATTTCAGAACAGACCAGTTGCTGATATATGCCAGTAAATCATTCATGTTTAAAAACCTAGCTTAGTTGCAAAAGTTCGCCGGGCGTATCGAACAGGTAATCCGGTTCGGCAGCAGCCATTCTTTCTCTGCTGTGCCATCCCCAGGTCACTCCCACGGTTTTTACCCCGGCCTGCTTTCCTTCCTTGATATCGCCGGTCGTATCGCCAATATAATATATTTTATTGGGTTCCACATGATATTTTTCCGCGGCATAAAGAATCTTTTCTTTTTTGCTGAACATGAAATCGGAACCGAGTATGTCCCGGAAATAATCATTGAAATGAAATAAATCAAGGGCCTCTTTGATGGAGGCATAATCATTGGAGGAAACAACAATCAGGCAGTGGTTCTTGTGCAGCGTTTCGATAACCGGCGCAACATCCGGAAACGGTTTCATGTCCGTGATCCGGACCTGCGCGAGAATATCCTCGGCGGCTTTCATAAACACATTCAGATCAATGCCCTTGTTTTTCAGCGAGGTATAGAAATTGTCTTCAAAGAGTTCCAGAAATTCCTCCCGGCTTTGTACAACAGGTTGTTTAATTTTTTGAAGGTTGTCCTTGACCGTTTTTTCATAAACGTCAAGCGAGTCGACAAGCACGCCGTCAAAATCAAAAAGGAATAATTTCATGATCCCCTTTCTCCTTTATACAGACGGGCAATGGATGCGCGGAAAGGTTTTCTTAAAATTCCTTTCTCTGTGATCATCGCCGTGATCAGCCGGGCGGGCGTGATGTCAAATGCCGGATTATAAACGATCGTTCCCCTGGGAGCGCTGCGGGTTCCTTGAAGATGTGCCACCTCATCGCTTTTCCTTTCTTCGATGGGAATCGAGTCTCCTGTTTTTAATGAAACGTCAATCGTGGAAAGCGGCGCCGCAATGTAGAGAGGAACGCCGTGAGCCTGCGCCAGGACCGCCAGAGAATAGGTGCCGATTTTATTGGCCGTGTCGCCGTTGGCCGCAATTCTGTCTGCCCCGACGATAATCTTGTCTATTTTTTTCTGCTGCATGAGAAATCCCGCCATATTATCGGTGATTAGTGTGTAAGGGATTTTTTCTTTTTTGAGTTCCCAGGCGGTAAGCCGTGCGCCCTGCAGGACAGGTCTGGTCTCGTCCACGTAAACGTGCAGTTTTTTGCCTTGTTTACGGGCTGCACGAATGACGCCCAGCGCCGTTCCGTATCCGGCTGTCGCCAGCGCGCCGGCATTGCAGTGCGTCAGAATATTGTCGCCGTCGGCAATTATCCGGCTTCCGTTTTTCCCCATTTGTTGATTGATGGCTATATCTTCGGAGCAGATATGCTTGGCTTTTTTGATTAGTTCTTTGACTATATCTCGTTGGGATAGTTGACTTGAATGACTGACAATTTTTTTCATGCGCTCCAGCGCCCAGAAAAGATTGCGTGCCGTGGGGCGTGCCTGGGCAATCTCATCACAAATGGCGTAAAACTTTTTCCGGAATTTATCCGGCGATAAAGAGGCAAGATGAATCGCTCCCAGAGCGGCGCCCATCGCAGCGGCAACGCCGATGGCGGGAGCTCCGCGCACAGTCAAATCTTTAATACAGGCAATCACTGCTTTGTATGATTTGCAGACTATATATTTCTCGGCAAGCGGCAGAGCTTTCTGGTCGATTAAAACGACCGCATTGTTTTTCCAGAAAATTGTTTTAATCATCTTTCTTATCAAGAATTTCTTTCAGGATTTCATTGACAAGCTGCGGATTGGCTTTGCCCTTGGTCTCTTTCATAACCTGACCGACAAAAAAACCAAAAAGTTTTTCCCTGCCTCCACCGCGATAATCATCACGCTGCTGCGGATATTTACCGACGGTTATGCTGGCTGTTTTAACCAGAGCATCTCTATCGGTAATCTGCACCAGGCCCTTTTCCTTGATGATATTCTGCGGCGATTTGCCGGTCTTATACATATCCTCCACAACTTCCTTGGCCATCTTTCCGCTGATGGCGCCTTCTTCAATCAATCGAATCATATCGGCCAGCGATTCGGCCTTGATGGGACATTCGCGGACAGAGCGTTTATCTTCATTGAGAAAACGCATAACGTCTCCCATGAGCCAGTTGCTGGCGATTTTGGGTTTGTTGCAGAGTTTGACCACCTTTTCGTAATAAAGAGCCAGCGCCTTGTCGGCGGTCAGCACGCCGGCATCGTAAGCCGGTATTTGATAATCCTTGATGAATCTTTCCCGTTTGGCCAGCGGCAGTTCGGGAAGCTCTTTTCTGATTTTTTCCACCCACGCTTCATCAACCAGGATGGGGACAAGATCGGGATCGGGGAAGTAACGGTAATCGTGCGCTTCTTCCTTGCTGCGCATCGAATTGGTGGCGCCCTGGGCGTCATCCCAAAGCCGGGTTTCCTGAATGACTGTGCCGCCGTTTTCCACCAGGTATTGCTGGCGCTTGATTTCGTATTCCAGCGCGCGCTGCACATTGCGGAAGGAATTCATGTTTTTCAATTCGGTCCGGGTGCCGAATGCCTTCTGGCCTTTGGGACGAATCGATACGTTGGCATCACAGCGGAAGGAACCTTCTTCCATGTTGCCGTCGCAAATTTCCAGATACACTAGAATTTCGTGCAGGCGTTTCAGATAATCGGCTGCTTCCTCCGGCGAACGCATATCCGGTTCGCTGACAATTTCAATCAGCGGAACGCCGGTACGGTTTAAATCGACGTAACTGACCGGGTTGTGCTCGTCATGCAGCAGTTTGCCGGCGTCTTCTTCCATGTGAATCCGGGTGATGCCGATTTTTTTCTGCTCGCCATTCGTCTCCAGCATGACATAGCCGTGTTCGGCCAGCGGATAGGCATACTGGGATATCTGGTACCCCTTGGGCAGATCGGGGTAGAAGTAATTCTTGCGCGCAAATTCGCATGATTTATTGATTTCGCAGTTGGTTGCCAGTGCCATCTTCAGGGCGTATTCCACGACTTTTTTATTCAGTACCGGCAAAACGCCGGGCATGCCCAGACAAACCGGGCAGGTGTGGCTGTTGGGTGCAGCGCCGAATTTGGTGGAGCAGTTACAGAAAATTTTCGTGTCCGTTAACATTTGGGCGTGAACTTCCAGCCCGATGACTGTTTCAAAATCCATTATAATGCAGGTCTCCTCTTTTCAATCTTGGCGTTTTTCTCGTAAGCAGAGGCGATTTGAATGAGTTTGCCTTCTTCAAAATGGCTCGCCAGAAACTGCACTCCGATCGGCAGACCGCTCGAACTAAATCCGCAGGGAACCGAGATTCCCGGTATTCCCGCCAGGTTGGCCGAGATGGTGAAAATATCGGAAAGATACATTTGCAGCGGATCATCTGTTTTTTCGCCGATTTTAAAAGCCGGTGTCGGGGATGTAGGCGTCATAATCACGTCGCAAATTTTAAACGCTTTGTCGAAATCCTTCTTGATCAGAGCCCTCACCTGCGAAGCTTTTTTGTAATAGGCGTCATAATATCCCGCGGACAAGGCATAGGTGCCGATCATAATTCTTCTTTTTACTTCCGCGCCGAAACCCTGCTTGCGGGATTCTTTATACATCATCAAAAGATCCCGGACATCTTGTGCCCGAAGCCCGTACCGGACGCCGTCATAGCGCGCCAGATTGGAACTGGCTTCCGCCGGAGCAATAATATAATAGGTTGCCACACAGTATTGTGTATGAGGCAGTGAAATATCCACGCACTGGCCACCGCTCTGTTCAATGACGGTAATCGCTTTCTTAATGGCGGCATGGACTCCCGGATCAATGCCGTCGATAAAATATTCCTTCGGGATGCCGATTTTCCAGCCTTTGATGTCGCGCCCGACAAATTGCCGATAATCGGGAACTTCCTCGTTCACGGAAGTGGATTCTTTCGGATCATACCCGGCCAGCACATTCATCATGATGGCGCAGTCCTCGACATCTTTGGTAAACGGTCCGATCTGATCAAGCGATGAGGCAAAAGCAATCAGACCGAAGCGCGACACCCGTCCGTAGGTCGGTTTCATGCCGACAGTACCGCAAAGCGCCGCCGGTTGACGGATGGAGCCGCCGGTATCGGAACCGATGGAGGCGATGCATTCATCGGCGGCAACCGCGGCGGCGGACCCGCCGCTGGAGCCCCCGGGAATCCGTTCCAGATCCCATGGATTGCGTGTGGCACCGAAATAGGAAGTTTCCGTGGACGAACCCATTGCGAATTCATCCATATTGGCCTTGCCGACAAATATCGCTCCAGCCTTGCGCAGTCTTTCCACGACCGTTGCATCATACGGCGGAATAAAATTATGCAGAATGCGCGATCCGCAGGTGGTGGGAATGCCTTTGGTGCAGACAATGTCTTTCAGAGCGATAGGAATGCCGGTTAAAGCTCTTATGTCACCTTGTTTAATGTCTTCATCCGCTTTTGACGCGGCCTGAAAAGCCTCTTCCTGCATCAGACGAATATAGGCATGAACCTTTTCGTCGACAGCATTGATTCTGGCAAAAACATCATGAGTAATTTGCGTGGCCGATGTTTCGCCGGTTTTGATTCTTTTCTGCAGTTCATGAATGGTTAACTGATTCAACTTCATAAAATTCCTTTATATTTAATTAGGGCCTGGAATAGTCAACGTTGTGATTTCGGACGAGATTTTAATCGATTACTTTGGGGACGCGGAAGAACTCACCTCGGGTGTCCGGCGCATTGGCCAATGCCTCCCGGGTGCCGATGGAGTTTGATATCTTATCTTCGCGAAACGCATTGGTTATGCTGATTGCATGGCTTATCGGTTTCACATCCCCGGTATCCAGTTCGTTCAACTTATCAATATAGAGCAGAATGTCGTTTAACTGAGCCGTAAATTTCTCTTTTTCTGCGTCCGTTATTTCCAGACGCGCCAAATGAGCCACATACTCAACTTCGCGGGAACTTATTTTCAAAAAACATCATCTCCTTTAAAAAACTTTCCAGTAGGGATTTATTCTGGTGATCACCTTATCGATCACGGATTCCGTTGTTCTTTCATCCACGTCTTTCTCCATCAGAGACAAGCGTTCTTCCGAGAAATGGGTTTCATCCAGCATTTCGTTCAAGACGGCTTTTACCGACTTGACCAGTCCGCTCAGATGATATCCTCCTTCCAGGACGGCTACAAAACGTCCCTGACAGCAGGTGTCGGCAATATTGAGAAGGATACGCGTCATAGCGGCGTAGCCCTCCGGCGTGACCTGCATTGCGCCCAGCGGATCCTGATAATACGTATCAAAACCGGCGGACAGCAGGATCAATTCAGGTTTGAATTCCAGCGCCACGGGTTCAAGAATCTTCCGGAATATCTTGACAAAGACCGCATCGCCGACAGACATGGTCAGGGGGACATTGATCGTATAATATTCGCCCTGGCCCCGGCCGGTTTCCGAAATGCTTCCCGTTCCCGGATAATAGGGATATTGATGCGTGGAAAAATATAAAACGCGCTGATCCCCGTAAAAACTGTGCTGGGTGCCGTTACCGTGATGCAGATCCCAGTCGACAATCAGAATTCGCTTTAAATTGTGTTTTTGGATGGCATGCATGGCCCCGATGGCGATATTATTGAAAACGCAGAAGCCGGCGGCCGTATCTTTTTCCGCATGGTGTCCCGGCGGTCTGACAAAAGCAAAAGCGTTATCCACGTCGCCTTTCATGACGCTGTCAATGGCATTGCAGACACCGCCGGCGGCTAGCTTTGCGGCGTCGTAAGTTTCCGGAGATGTCGATGTGTCGGGATCGAGAAAAACGCTGCGCTTGCCCGCGGTGCTGGCGATAAAGTCCACATAAGAGCGAGCATGAATCCTTTCAATTTCTTCGTGAGTGGCTTCACGCGGTTCGATCGGCGTGAATTTCCAGGACATCAGCGGGTTTTCCAGCATTTCGTAAATGACGGCGAGCCTCTCCGGGCTTTCGGGATGAGCAAAACCCATCGAATGCTGCATGTATTTTCCATCTTTGACGACGCCTGTTTTCCTGGACAAGTGAACCTTCTTCGGTAAAAATGCCGTTAAAAAAAGTTAATTCCGTTTACCATAAATAGTTGCAAAGAGCAAAAGAAATCACCGCTTTAAAACAGGAAAAGATAAAATGGACGTTTTTGTTCGTTTGATCGCTGTTTGATGAATTCGGAAAATTCAAAAAAGTCTGCGACAAAAAACATTGACAAAAACAGCAATCAATATATAGGAATACAAAAGTTGCCCGGAGAGGATACACGATGTTTGGCATAGGGATGCAGGAACTGATAATTATTGCGATAATTGCTCTTCTGGTTGTCGGTCCTAAGAAACTGCCCGATCTGGCCAAGTCTCTTGGTAAAGGCTTCAGCGAATTCCGCAGAGCGGCTGACGGAGTGACTGAAGATATCAAGGACGCCGTCAAAGTGGATGAAAAACCGAAGAATGACGACGAATGGAAGAATTCTCTTTTAATGAAGAAGCCCGATCATGACAACGTAAAATCCGATTCATCTGAATAAATCCAAACGATAAACTGATTCGCTCTGACTATCAACGCTGCAAAAGGCAAAACGTCAAACTATGGACAATACCCAGGCCGCCGAAGATCAAAAAATGTCTCTGACCGATCATTTGCTGGAACTGCGCAAAAGGCTCACCCGTTCTTTAATTGCGCTGGCGGCCGGTTTCGGTGTCTGTTATTATTTTAAAGACCTGATTTTTGATGTGATGACCCGTCCGCTGACTCAAGTGTTGTCGAAAGACAGTCATCTTGTCTATATCGGTTTGACGGAAGCCTTTTTCACGTACATGAAAATCGCTTTTTTTGCTTCCCTGATCATTACCAGTCCCTACATTCTGTATCAGGTATGGAAATTCCTTTCACCGGGACTGCTTCCGAAAGAAAAGCAGTATGTTGTCCCGTTTGTCATTTCTTCATCTCTGCTTTTTATCGGAGGCGTTCTCTTTGGGTATTTTATCGTTTTGCCCACGGCGTTCAAATTTTTTGTCAGTTTCAATAATGAATACTTGCAGGCGATGCTTTCGTTTAAGGATTATTTGTCTCTTTTTGTAACGTTCCTGCTCGGGTTCGGTTTGTCTTTTGAATTGCCGATTTTCATTTTTTTTCTGACCAAACTGGGGATCGTCAATGCAGCCAAGCTTTCCAGACAGAGGCGATACGCGATTCTTGTTATCTTTCTGGTTGCCGCAGTCCTGACGCCTTCGCCGGACGCCCTGAGCCAGATATTAATGGCAATTCCTCTCATGATCCTGTATGAAATAAGCATATTTGTTTCCAAATTTGCCGAGACGAAAAAAGAAGAATCCCAAAATGACGAAGGATAATCTGTAAAATGTTTCTAAATCGTAAAAAGTCAAACAGAAAAAACGACGGAGAAGCTAAAAAACTTTCTTCGCTTTTTAATTTTTTTCTGGGCTTTGTCGTCTTCATTCTGGTGATGACAGTTTTCGGGGTCATCGGATTCTATGCTTTTACGATGGATTTGCCCGGTATCGATGCGCTCAAGGATTATCGTCCCAGCATTTCTTCCCGCGTTTATGACGATAAAAACGAACTGATCGATGAGTTTTTTCTGGAAGACAGAAAACTCATCAAGATTAAGGAAGTTCCGCGAGTTGTTGTTCAGGCTTTTGTGGCGGCGGAGGATTCCCGTTTCTTTGCGCACAAGGGTTTCGATCTGCAAAGCATTTTCCGGGCGGTTTTCAAAAACATCGAGGCGGGACATATCATCCAGGGCGGCAGCACGATTACCCAGCAGGTTGCCAAGATGATGTATCTTTCTCCCGAAAAGAAATATACCCGTAAATTCAAGGAAGCTATTCTAGCTTACAAAATTGATCGGTACCTGACCAAAGACGAGATTCTGAATTTATATTTAAACCAGATTTATCTGGGCCATGGTACTTACGGCATAGAGTCCGCTTCGCTTGGTTATTTCGGGAAGAGTGCCCGGGAACTGAAATTGCACGAAGCGGCTCTTCTGGCCGGTATGCCCAAAGCTCCCAGCAATTATTCCCCTTTCCTTCATTATGACAAAGCCAAACAAAGACAATATTACGTTCTGACGCGCATGAAAGAAGACGGCTATATTTCCCAGGAGGAAATGGAAAAAGCGTATGCTGCGCCGATGAATCTGCGATCCATCCGCCCCAAGGACAAGATGGCCGCCTATTTCGTCGAGACCGTTCGACGGTATGTTCAGGAAAAATACGGCGCCGATGTTTTGTACAAGGAAGGTCTTTCCATCTATACCACGCTGGATCTGACCGCGCAGAAGTACGCCGGGGAGGCGATGGAGCGGGGCTTGAAGGAACTGGAGGAACGGAATAAATACAAATCCGGTCTCGTGCAAGGCGCGCTTTTCTGCATGGACGTCAGAACGGGTGCCATCCGTGCGATGGTCGGCGGGCGCGACTTCAATCAAAGCGAGTTCAACCGCGCGACGCAGTCACGACGTCAGGCCGGTTCAGCGTTCAAACCGATCATTTATACGGCGGCTTTTGATAAAGGCATGACGCCTGCAACCGTTATTGACGATTCACCGCTTGCTGTGGATGATGTTTCGCAGCCTGACGGCATCTGGAGGCCGAAAAACTTTGACGACAAATTCATGGGGCCGATCACAATGAGAACGGCGCTCGTGCTGTCCCGCAATGTTGTAACGGTAAAAATTTTGCAGGAAATCGGCATTGATTATGCTGTTTCGTACGCCATGAATATGGGAATTACATCCCCTCTGGTGCGAACACTGTCTTTGGCACTGGGCGCATCCGGGGTAACGCTGCAGGAGCTGGTTCAAGCGTATGGCGTTTTGGCTAATCAGGGACAGAAAGTTTCTCCTTTTTTCATCAAAAAAATCGTTGATCGCACCGGCAATGTTTTTGAAGAAACAAAAGTTCAGCCGGAACAGGTGATTGATCCCCGCATCGCATTCATCACGACTCATGTCATGCAGGATGTCGTAACAAGCGGCACCGGTACGAGAGTCAGGAGCATAGGGCGTCCGGTGGCTGCAAAAACCGGAACGACCAACGATACGCGTGATGCCTGGTTTATCGGGATGACGCCTTCGCTGATCACCGGAGTGTGGATCGGTTTCGATCAGGAAGCCTCGCTGGGATCACAGGAAGTCGGCGGACGGGCGGCGGCACCGATCTGGCTTTATTTTATGGAAAAGGCCTTGCAGAACACACCGGTGGAGTCTTTTCCCGTTCCGGAAGGCATCGTCTTTGAAAAAATCAATCCGAAAACGGGAGAGCCTGCCGGACCTTCGGAAAAGGGGACCAATGAAGCCTTCCTGTTGGGAACGTCTCCCAGCAGCACTCTGGGCGATTCTATTAAAGGTTTATTCCGGTAGCCGGGAGTTATTCCTGGGGCGTGTCGACGATCCGGAAAGAATGTCCGGCAAAAAATATTGTTGACAAAGACAGTGTTTTTCGTTATTGAAAGCACGAAATAATTCAACGGAATGATGTGTTTATGTTTCTTAAAGTTTTACAAAGCGGCATTATCCGGGTACTGAATAAAGTACTGGTCCTCGTAGTAGTCGTACTTACGGGGTCTGCTGCTCTGTATCTTTAAGAAACCGGAATAAAAGATACTAGCCGCAGGCCCCTGAAGCCCGCGGCTTTGTTGTTTTTGGCATAAAGCCGCTTTTTCTCAAGGAAACAGGCGGCTTTTTTTTGTGAGTTCCAAATTTCAGAAGCGGAGCACGCTGAAATTTGCAGAACGAACAATCCCCGGAGCGAAGCGGAGTGGGATCGGAGACTCAACTTTCAGGAACGCATATCCTGAAGGTCGCTATAGGTGGAAATTTGTACGGCGGATTAATTCTGGGCAGGGTAAGCGGGTTAAGTGATCTTTAAAAAAGCGAAAGAGACATGGCCTGAAACAAGACCGTAAAAAATTAATTATAAATCATTTTAAAGGGGAAAAGGAATGAAACTGAAGGGGACAGAAATATTGCTGAAAGCGCTCGAAGAGGAGAAGGTTGAAATTATCTTCGGGTATCCCGGAGGCGCTGTTCTCGATATTTACGATCAGATATACAAAAGCAACATGAAACACATTCTGGTCCGGCATGAGCAGGGAGCCGTGCACGCAGCCGACGGCTATGCCCGGTCCACCGGAAAAGTCGGCGTTTGTCTGGTGACGTCGGGTCCCGGCGCAACCAACACAGTCACCGGCATTGCCACGGCGAATATGGATTCCATTCCTCTGGTTGTTTTTACGGGGCAGGTTCCCACTGCGCTGATCGGCAACGACGCTTTTCAGGAATGCGATATCACCGGCATAACCCGTCCGTGCACCAAACATAATTTTCTGGTGCGCAATATTGACGATCTCGCTGCGACGATCAAGGAAGCGTTTGATATTGCCCGCTCGGGAAGACCCGGTCCGGTGCTTGTTGATCTGCCTAAAAATGTGATGGCGGCCCAGACGGAATATGATCCGGCCAACATCAAAATCAGAAATCATGAGGCCGCGTACAAACCGGCTCCGAAAAAGATGGCCGGTTTACTGGATTTGCTGACAGCGGCGAAAAAGCCTCTGATTATGACCGGCGGCGGTGTCATTCTGGGCAGGGCGTCATCGCTCCTAACGGAGTTTGCCAGGAAATATCAGATGCCGGTGACCGGAACCCTGATGGGGCTTGGTTCTTTCCCGGGGACTGATCCGCTTTGGCTGGGCATGCTGGGCATGCACGGAACGTACTATGCCAACATGGCGATCAGCCATTGTGATCTGCTCATTGCCGTGGGCGTCAGATTTGACGACCGGGTAACCGGCACCATCGATACGTTTGCCGCCAAGGCCAAAATAGTTCAGATTGACATTGATCCGTCATCCATCAATAAAAACGTTGCCGTGGATCTGCCGATCATCGGCGATACCCAGGCGGTGCTGAAGGACCTCATCACATTTCTGGACGAACACAATTACGCTTATGACAAGGATGCAAGAAATGAATGGCTGAATGAAATTGCCGGCTGGAAGGAAAAAGTGCCGCTGACCTATTGCCAGAACGGCAACGTCATCAAACCGCAGTCTGTCATCGAGACACTGTATAAGTTGACCGGCGGCGACGCGATTATTACAACGGAAGTCGGCCAGAACCAGATGTGGACCGCGCAGTTCTTCCCGTTTGACAAGCCCAATACGTTTATTTCATCCGGCGGACTGGGAACAATGGGATTCGGTTTCCCCGCGGCTATCGGTGTGAAATGCGCTTTTCCCGACAAGCACGTGGTGGACATTGCCGGCGACGGCAGTATCCAGATGAATATCCAGGAACTGGCCACCGCCGCGCAGTATAAAATCAATGTAAAAATCGTTCTGCTGAATAACGGCTATCTGGGCATGGTGCGTCAGTGGCAGGAATTGTTTTACGAAAAACGGTATTCATTTACAGATATGACCTATGCGCCTGATTTTGTAAAACTGGCTGAGGCGTTCGGCGTCGTGGGCTTGCGCGCCACAAAACCGGAAGACGTGGAGCCTGTGTTAAAAGAAGGACTGGCTATTGACAAACCGGTGCTGATGGATTTTCGTGTCTCCCGGGAAGAATGCGTTTACCCCATGGTGCATCCGGGCGATTCGATCAGCAACATGTCGCTGGGGAGCAGAGAAATGATCAATTGACGATTTCGTGAAAAGTCCAGATGCTGCGTTGCGCTTCATCCTTCGGCGTTGCGGCGTATGTGAAAAATACGCCTCACTTCTCAGGCTTCGCGCGCCTTGCCTCTGTAGCTTTTGACAAAGTTTTTAAATAAGAAGTATTAAATAATAAATAATATGATGAGGGAGAAGATGGAAAAGAAGGAACATATCATTTCAATACTGGTTCACAACAAACCGGACGTGCTGGCGAGAATCGCCGGCATCCTGGGCGGTAAGGGTTATAACATCGAAAGCCTGTGCGTGAATTCAACCACACATTACGAAGTATCAAAAATCGTGATGACCACCGTGGGTACGCAGGACACCATCAACAGAATCGAAGGGCAATTGCGAAGGCTGGTAGATGTAATTCAGGTGGATGATTTGACCAATGTGGAATCGATTCACCGCGAATTGATCCTCGTGCGGTTAAATCTGGCGGCCGATAAAAAAGAACAGATAAAAAAAGCTGTTGACATGAATAAATGGAAGGTAATAGTCAATGCCGACACCTACGTGATTCTGGAAATAACCGGTGATCGGTCACAGATTGATTTTGCGCTGGCCAGACTGGAGCCGCTGGGCATAGCCGATATCACAAGAACCGGCATTGTCGCTTTAAATTTGGAAAACTAAATTATAATATTTTATTCAATAGGGGGTTAATATGGCAAAAATTAATTTTGGCGGTGTTCTCGAAGATGTTATTACGGCGAAGGAATTTCCTCTGAAAAAAGCTCAGAAAGTTTTGAAGAATGATGTGGTGGCAGTGCTGGGGTACGGCGTGCAGGGGCCGGCTCAGGCGGCTAATATGAAGGATAACGGCATTAATGTGATCATCGGCCAGGCCAAGGAAGATACGCGCTACTGGAAAAAGGCCATTGCCGATGGATGGAAGCCCGGCAAGACTCTTTTCCCGATTGAAGAAGCGGTCAAGCGCGGTACCATCATTCAGTATCTGGTTTCTGATGCGGCGCAGAAACTTCTTTGGCCCAAGGTCAAGGCTAACCTGAAAGAGGGCGACGCTCTATATTTCTCACACGGATTTTCCATTGTTTACAGAAAGCAGACCGGCGTTATACCGCCAAAATTTGTTGATGTGATCATGGTAGCTCCCAAAGGGTCGGGAACATCCGTCCGCCGGAATTTCCTGGACGGCAGCGGTATCAACTCCAGCTTTGCCGTGCAGCAGGATTATACGGGACGCGCAATGGAAAGAACGCTGGCCCTGGGCATCGCCATCGGCTCCGGATTTTTATTCCCGACAACCTTCCAGAACGAGGTTTACAGCGATTTGACCGGTGAACGCGGCGTGCTTATGGGTGCGCTGGCGGGCATCATGGAAGCCCAGTACAACGAACTGCGCAAACACCGCCATACGCCCAGTGAAGCTTTTAACGAAACGGTGGAAGAACTGACACAGAGCCTGATCCGTCTGGTTGCAGAAAACGGTATGGACTGGATGTATGCCAATTGCTCCACCACGGCTCAGCGCGGCGCTCTGGATTGGCGTCATAAATTCCGCAAAGCGGTTGCACCCGTGTTTGCCGAGCTTTATAAGTCGGTGGCGAGTGGCAAGGAAACAGCCATTGTCCTGAAGGCCAACAGTGCTCCCGATTACCGGGTCAAACTGGAAAAAGAACTTAAACAGATGCGTGATTCGGAAATGTGGAAAGCCGGCGCTGCCGTGCGTGAATTACGACCGGAAAAACGAAAGAAGAAATAGACGACTCCTTAAAAAGTTCATTTTACGCCCTCTCCCTTGAGGGGAGAGGGGCGGGGAAGTTTCTATTAGAAATTTATTTTATCAAGGGAGAGATAACCATGCGAAGCGATCTCATGAAAAAAGGTTTCGAGCGGGCGCCGCATCGCTCGTTGTTTAAGGCAATGGGGTATACAGATGAAGAGCTGGCCAGGCCGTTGATCGGCGTGGTCAATTCGGCCAATGAAATCATTCCCGGACATATCCATCTGGATTTGATTACGCAGGATGTCAAGGCGGGAATCCGGATGGCCGGCGGAACACCGGTGGAGTTCCCGGTCATTGGCGTCTGCGACGGCATCGCCATGGGGCACGAAGGTATGAAATTTTCGCTGGCCAGTCGCGAACTGATCGCCGATTCCATCGAGATCATGGCGATGGCTCATCCTTTTGACGCGCTGGTTTTCATTCCCAACTGCGACAAGATTATTCCGGGCATGCTCATGGCCGCTCTGCGTCTGAACATTCCGTCCATTTTTATCAGCGGCGGTCCGATGCTGGCGGGAAAATTTCAGGACAAGACCGTTGACCTGATCAGTGTTTTTGAAGGCGTGGGCGCCGTCAGGGCAAAAAAAATCACCGCCGCTGAACTGAAGCAACTGGAAGACTGTGCCTGCCCCGGCTGCGGTTCATGTTCCGGCATGTACACGGCCAATTCCATGAACTGCGTCACCGAAGCGCTGGGTCTCGGCTTGCCCGGCAACGGAACGATTCCCGCCGTCCTGGCCGCTCGTCACCGCCTGGCCAAACGCGCCGGAATGAAAATCATGGATTTGCTCAAGAAAAATATCCGGCCGCGCAACATTGCCACATTGGCTGCATTTAAAAATGCTATCGCTGTCGACATGGCGCTGGGCTGTTCCACCAACACGGTTTTGCACATTCCGGCCGTTGCCCATGAAGCGGGCATCAAACTCGATCTGGATCTTTTCAACAGGATCAGTGAAAAAACTCCCAATCTCTGCAAATTGAGCCCCGCCGGGCGTCATCACATCGAAGATCTGGACGCGGCGGGCGGCATACAGGCTGTGATGAAAGTCATCAGCGCGCTGGGTGTCATTGATGAAAAAGCCATCACGGTAACCGGCAAAACCGTCGGCGGGAATTTGAAAGATGCCCGTGTGTTGAATACGGATGTCATCAGAACTCTCAAGAATGCTTATTCTCAGCAGGGCGGTATCGCGATTCTGCGCGGCAATCTCGCGCCGGACGGAGCGGTAGTGAAACAATCGGCGGTCGCGCCGGCCATGCAGAAAAACGAAGGCAAAGCGCGTGTGTTTGACTGCGAAGACGACGCCATTAAGGCGATTCTTGGCGGAAAAATCAAAGGCGGCGATATCGTTGTCATTCGTTACGAAGGTCCCAAAGGCGGTCCCGGCATGAGGGAAATGCTTTCTCCCACTTCGGCAATCGTTGGCATGGGTCTGGATAAAACGGTTGCTCTCTTAACCGACGGACGTTTCAGTGGCGGTACACAGGGCGCAGCCATCGGCCATATCTCACCAGAAGCAGCAGAAGGCGGGCCGATCGCGCTGGTGAAAGAAGGCGACATCATCGCCATCGATATACCGGCCAAGAAACTGAACCTGAAAGTCGGTGCTCAGGAACTGGCCAAACGCAGAAAAGCATTGAAACCATTCAAGCCGAGAATTACGACGGGTTATCTGGCGAGGTATGCGAAAATGGTGACGTCGTCCTCGACGGGCGCCATCTTCAAAGACTGATACCAATTTTGATTTCTTCGGCTAACTTTGTTGGCAGCGTCGTCTTCCTCGACGTATTATCATATACGTCTGTGGAGCCGACTCCTTGCCGCCTTGATATGATCTTTGATTTGGAAGCGGAATACAAAAGGTATGTTATTGCTGGGTTGGAAGTCAGGCGAATGCCTGATTACCCGGCAATTTATATTTGTAGCTCATTCGAGTTTCTTTATTAAAGTACGTTCTTTAAACATTTTGAGATGATTATTTGTTATTACTTACTAACTAACTGGGAATTAAATTTTTTCATGAGGGATGTTTCATTAAGATTCTCAAAAGTCATCAATGTGTAAAAATTAGAAACTGCACGATCAAGAATGTTTTGCGCTTCTTCTTTTAGATTACATTGAATATTTATATCATCTCTTCCTTTCATGTGTTTTGAACCATTTTTAACTCGATTGATTGTTTTGTACATACTGTCTCTTGAACCTTTTGAATTATACAATAATTCGCCAATTAATAGCGATGAATCCAACATTTCCTCAAATGCATTAGGTTGTTTATGAAGCTTGAGGTACACCGCGAGTATTTCTTCCGCTGCTCCTGCTAAAGTTATGACTGAGAAATAATTTTTGTCTTCGAAATAAAGCATTAACGCTGTATCCAATTGCTGAGTAGCAATTTCTAATTTTGAATAGCTATGAATAGTCATGATATATTCTCAGGCCCACAATAATTAATAACTTTACTTTATATAAAATCCTTGTTGGGATTTACTCGGTGTCTTCGAAGCCGAGCCAGGCGAGAGCTTTTTTCTTGTCGTTGAAGAATTCGATGCGGGCGCCTCTGTTATAGGCAACATTTTTAAAAAATTGAGTAATGTCGTCAGGAGTGTAATCGTCAATACAGATGGCCAGAGTCATTCCCGGAATGGACTCCGCCGCTTGAGCGCCGGATTGATAAGCGTCCATGGAAGTAATTCTTCTTTTCTGGTTGGAGCCTTCCGTTAAGACTTTCAGGCATTTATATTTGCGGCAGGCCTTGGCTAATTCAGCCCATAGGATGTCATTGCTTTCCGGCGAAATTTCATAATCCGGTGCATGAATTAGATGAATGTACCTTTCTTTAAATTCAAGAGAAAAATCTGAACTCATGGAGCACTTCCCTAAAAAGAAAATTGATAGTATTTGTGTTTGATCGATTTATACGGATTTGTTTCAGTGATGATTTGACATCAATTTTCCTCAAAAAATCCTTTATGAAAACATACAACAAAAGGCGTTTTTAAGCAATCCTGTAATTTCGTCATTAATTCATAACCTTAACTATCAGACCACAGCAGAAAAATTCTTTTCACAGAAGATGTGATCATGCTATTCCTCTAATTTTCATGTCGAGTTTCCAGAATGCCGTGCTGATTCTGTCGATAATGTCGTCCAGTTTTTCCTGACCAATGATTTCTTCCGGATGGTTTTCATCCTGCCATTTGCATATCGGCGGGATGTAAATTGTCCACTCGAGTTCTCCAATAGCGTCCGAATAGTCTTCGATTTCAAATGTGATGGTTTTGTCCCTCTCCTGATATCGTAAAGCATCCATGGATAAAATATCGACCCGCCAGCCCAGAGAGCTTTCAACTGTATGGTCATCCGTGGCTGTTATGATTTCTTTCATAAAGATAAACCGGTTGTGTTTTAGACGTTTGCATCCAAAAATCAGTACCAGTCCGCAAGCATCAATCCGGCGCTGATTCGATTGACGTTTTTATTATAGTCGAGCAGGCTTTCTCCGTATCCGTTGAAATACTGCACATAGAGGCTGATCTTTTTGGCCAGATTTTCGTTGATAGAAGCCATCGGCATGCTCCATTCCAGTTGTACCGCGCCTTTGTTATCCGAACGTAAATTATTGCGCAGCATCAATGCGAACCGCTGCTTTTTCCAGTAGAGGGTTCCCCATAACTCGCCGTATCCCATGTATCTGGAAAGATCGGGATTGTCATCGTCGGCATCGTCTTCGGGAAGCCGGTACCACGTCTTGAGCAGCAGTTCGAAGGAATCATTGGTAGCCGTTCCAAAATTTTTTTCCAGGCCGACATTGGCTACAATACGGTTCCAGCTCCGGGAGAGCGGCTCGGAGCGGCCGTTGGACTGATGATTAAAGCCGATGTTCACAAACTGCAGCTTTGTTCCCAAAAGATAGGGGATCTCCCGCTGCATGCGGAAATTCAATAGCAGTTCCGGTTCATAGTTGGTATCGCGAAAGGGAGCGGAAAAGGCATCGTTATATAATTGCCAGAACGACTGCTGTGTATAGGCGACCCAGAGATCAACCCCTCGGATGCCGGTACTTTTTTCGATAATATTTTTTATGGTATGATCCCTGATAATATCTCGCCAGAGTTTAAACTTGAAGCTCAGTTGAAATTTTACTTCATTGTGTTTTGCCTTGGCGTCGGGATCGAAATCCAGCGCGGCATCCTTGTTGGGTGAAAAATTATACGCCAGCGGCAGAAAATAGCAGGGCCGGTACGGCCAGAGGACAAAAATATTTCTTTCCTTACGGGGATCAAGGCTCATATCCCAGTATTTTTCCATAACGGATAAGGGCGTTTGCTTTGCGGCGGCTTCGCTTGTTTCCATGTCTCCGGCGGTGACTGCGACAGACTCTTTTTTCTCGATTGTTGTGGCGGTGGATTCTTCTTTGATGGATGGCTTACGGGCCAGTTTATCAAAACATTTCAGTCGGGTGGCGTTGTTCCTGATTTTAGCGCATTCCATCAGAGCGTTTTCCATGTCGGCGGCGCCGGCCGGCATTGCGGCCGCAACCGTAAACAGAAGAAACATCCATAAGAGCAGACACGTTTTTTTGATTATTTTAAGGTTCATTTTTTCTCCAGGAGTATCTCGCGTACTCTTTCCAGTTCCTGTTGATTGTCCACTTCCACGGAATCATAGGGCGTGACGACTACTTTGATTTTGTAACCGTATTCGAGCGCTCGCAACTGTTCAAGCGCTTCGAGTTTTTCCAGTTTGCCTTCGGGAAGTTTGGTGAACACATCGAGAAAATCCCGGCGATAGGCGTAAATGCCGTGATGTTTGTAATAATCGGCTCTCAGATTTTTATCCCGGACATACGGAATCGTCGCCCGCGAGAAATACAGCGCGAAATTCTGATGATCGAGGACGACCTTAACGGCGTGCGGATGGGTGATTTCCTTGTCCAGAACAATTTTATAAATCAGCGTGGACATGTTGATGGACGGGTCGTCCAGCAGGGGCTGAATCACTTCGTCCACCTGCGTCGGTTCGAATATCGGCTGATCGCCCTGAATGTTGACGACAATCGCGTCGGCGGGAAGATTAAGCGACTTGACCGCTTCGGCGATGCGGTCAGTTCCGGAACGGTGCGTTCCTGCTGTCATCACGACGTTGCCGCCGAAATGTTTTACCGCATCGAATATCCGCTGGTCGTCGGTGGCTACCGCCACATAGGGAACGGCTTTGGCTTTGGCCACGCGTTCATAGACGTGCTGAATCATCGGCTTGCCGCATAAATCAGCCAGCGGCTTGCCGGGAAACCGGCTGGATTCATAGCGCGAGGGGATGATGCAAACAACTTCTCTTTTCATAAACAACTCCGTAAAAAGCCTCATTAGTCATTCCGGCGGAGGCCGGAATCCAGTGTATAAAATTGTTCCGCTTTTGCGAAAATAATGTCTAGACTCCGGCCTTCGCCGAAGTGACGTAAGTTGAATAATTTATTTTCCCAAATGCGGATCGGATTTCTGCAAATATTTCGTTACATAATCATAGACGGAATCTTCCAACGAGGAAAACTTAAACGGACAACCCGCCTTCTTCAGTTTGCTCATTTCCGCTTCGGTAAAATACTGATACTGATTCCGCAGAGCTTCAGGCATGGCAATATATTCAATATTTGTTTTCTTTTTCATGGCTGTAAAAACAGCTTTAATTAAATCATTCCAGCTTCTCGCTTTTCCCGTTCCCAGGTTGAAAATGCCGTTGACCTTCCTGTTTTGGAGAAGCCACCACATGACGTTGACGCAGTCTTTGACATAAACGAAATCGCGCATCTGCCCGCCGTCTTTGTATTCTTTTTTATACGATTTGAAAAGTTTGACCTTGCCGGTTTCTTTGATCTGATGAAAGGCCTTGAAAATGACGCTGGACATATCGCCTTTGTGGTATTCGTTGGGGCCGAAGACATTGAAAAATTTGATTCCAGCCACTCTGCTTTCGAGCTTCTGGCGCAGTACCCACAGATCGAATACCTGTTTGGAATAACCGTACATATTGATGGGTTTGAGTCCGGGGATGGTTTTGTGGCTGTCTGCAAATCCTTTTGCGCCGTCGCCATAGGTTGCCGCGGAACTGGCATAGATAAAACGAATATCGTGCTCCAGCGCCCATTCGGCCAGAATCTTGGTATACGCGTAATTGTTGTGCCATAGGTAATCGGCATCGCGTTCGGTCGTGGAGGAACAGGCGCCCATATGGATGATCGCGTCGACGTCGAAAGGCATCATATCGGTATCGACCATTTCCAGAAAATCATCTTTGTGAATATAATCGACGAAGCGAAGATTAACCAGATTTTTCCATTTATCGCTCGTTCCCAGACGGTCAACGATGATAATGTTATCAATGCCTTCCTGGTTGAGTTTCCAGACAAAAGCGCTGCCGATAAATCCGGCGCCACCTGTAACGATAATCATTTGTTCACTCCTTTATTTCATTTCAAAATCAAGCGCTATCTTTGTTGGCGTCGTTGTCGGCTTCCTCAACGTATGTACAATACGTCTCGTCGCCTCCTCCTAGCCGCCGCGATATCATCATTGATTTAGAAACGAAATCGTTTTTTGAAGACGATGATCTTAATTAATACTGAAAAGAAATACTGTCAATAGCCATGTTTTTTACTGAATCTTTGGATATTCGTCGCCGATGGTCATGACGCGGCAGGGTGCCTCACCTTTCACCATGATGAAATTAAGCTGCCGGCCTGTGATCCCGCCGGAACCCCGGTGCGAGTAAAACAAATCCTGACGGCAGGACGTGCACAAATGGGAAAGGTCGATATTGGCTGCGGAAATGCCGCAGTTGATCATCTGTCTGCGGTTGGCTTCCGGTAAATCCACGATCCATTTATTCGGTCTATTGCCTGCGAATAAAAACGCTTCGTGATCTTTTTGATTGCGAAAAGAATCCGCCGCGTCTTCATCAACTTCAAAGCAGCAGAGTCCGATCGAGGGGCCAACGGCCGCCAGAATATCGTGCGGATATGATCCGTATTTGTCCAGGAAAAGACGAACGACTTTGGCGCTGATTTCCAGCGCGGTGCCTTTCCATCCGGCATGGACTGCCGCAATGATTTTTTTTGCCCGGTCAACGATGAACACCGGCACGCAATCCGCGGTTTTGATGCAGATCGCCAGGTTCTCACGGGGCGTTACAATAGCGTCGTAATTCAGGGCTCCGTCCGAAGGTAAATAATCGCCGTAGGGTTTGATTATAAAAATATCGTCGCCGTGCACCTGATTCAAGGTCAGGAAGTTTTCCAGGGGTATGGCAAAGGCCATGGCCAGACGATTCCAGTTCTGCAAAACCCTGCTTTCCAGATCGCCTTCCTTGAAACTGATGTTCAGCGATTTATAATCGTCTTCCGAGAGACCGCCGAGCCTGGTGCAGAAGGCATGCGTCAAAAAATCGCATCCGCTCAAAAACGAGGATTCGTAATACTGGATGGAATGCTTTTTGTTCAGTTGAAACATGGATTACCCTTTTAATTTATCCTTCCACATATCTTTTTTTGAGTCAACTGACTTGATGCTTGTCCGTAATTGAGCGCACAAATCCGCCAGATCCTGCGGCATGTCCGCGGTAAATACCACCCGCTCGCCTTTTTGCGGATGAATGAAAGAAAGTTGTGCCGCGTGCAGTGCCTGCCGGTTAAATTCCTTGATCTTTGCCTTCAGCAGGGGATCTTTAACCGTGTTGATTTTGGCGGAGTTGCCGTAAACGGCATCGCCCACCACCGGATAACCGCGGTCGGACAAATGCACGCGGATCTGATGCGTGCGTCCGGTTTTAATCTCCACATCCAGAAGCGTTGCCACGCCGAAGCGTTCGCGCACTTTCCAAAGAGTGAGCGCGCCTTTGCCGTGTCTGCTTTTTGTGGACATTTTTTTGCGGTTGTTTGTGTGCCTGCCGACAGGCAGAACTATTTCTCCACTATTGCCTTTCACGTCTCCCCAGACGAGCGCCAGATATTTTTTGTGCACATCGTGTTTTTCAAACTGCGAAGAAAGATTGCGGTGCGCGTCATCGGATTTTGCCGCCACAATAAGGCCGGACGTGTCCTTATCCAGCCGGTGCACAATGCCCGGACGCAAGACACCGCCGATGCCGGATAAATCATGGCAGTGGAAAAGCAAAGCATTGACGAGCGTTTTATCGGGATTCCCGGGCGCCGGATGCACCACCATACCCGCCGGTTTGTTGATGACGATAACGGCGTCGTCTTCGTAAACGATGTCCAGCGGCATTTCCTGCGGGACGGCTATGGCCTCCACCGGCGGCCTTTTGGTCAGCACAATCACGTCGCCTTCCTTGAGGTGCTGGCTGACTTTGGGAACTTTATCGTTGACCAGCACATCGCCTTCCTCAATGGCGTACTTCACCTGCGAACGCGAAAGCGCCGCCTCGCTCTGCGCGAGATATATATCCAGCCTCTGCCCGCCCTGGCTTTTATCAACTGTAAATTTTATTTTTTCCGCCTGTCCGACCATCTTATTGCCTCAATTTTGTCATTCCCGCTAAGGCGGGAATCCAGTCTTTTTCATTTTGAAAAACTTGATAACTCAAAGGCGTTCCATGTTTCCATAAAAATAGAAACGAATATATTATAAATTATCAATACCTTCTTTTAGTCAAATAATTCGACACAACCAAAATTTTTTTCACGGAGGAATTCATTCACTTCATCTATATTGAACTCCTTCGGGTCAAAATAATCTCCAAGCCATTCCATCATTTCATCATATTCTTCATGTTCGGGATTGTTTATTATCGTAATAAGATTTTCATAACCAAAGGTGCCACCACAATCTTCAGGTGGGCAACTTCGTTTGCCGTCAATGCATATTGGATAATAAGTGTTTTTTTTACGAGGCAGTATTTTTTCAATAACGATTGAATGTTCCCAACCATCCCCAAAATCATATTCATAAATAAAATTTGATTTTGGCGTATTGAATAATGAATCCAATTTAATTCGGCGATAATCAACTACTTTGTAAAATGATTCATCGCTTGGAAGTGAGTAATATTGATTGCCAATAATAAATTGATGTAAATGAGAATTAGTCCAGCCCATTACAGTCTGTATAATTTTATGTAAATCAGGCAGCTTAATATCTGAATCAACCAATACTCTTCTCCAAATCGGTGGCTTAATATGATTAAGAGTTATTTTTAATTGAAATACATTATCAGATTTAATTCGTTTAACAGTTGCCATGTCAACACCTTGTTCTTTTAGATTAAATATTGAAATGTTTGTCCCACTGAAAAATCAGCCTCTGCCCGCTCTGGCTTTTATCCACTATAAAACTGATTTTTTCAGACGTCCCTAACAAGTATTTGCTCCGGTATTTTAGTTATGGAACTGTTCGGGAAAGCAGTTCCTGCATCAAGTAATAAACTTGAGATAATTCTCTCTGTTAATCAGCTCATAGGAAGATTCCGGATAGGCCGACTGCCAGAGTTTCGGTGGCTTGGGTTTTGCCTTGCCCCATTTCATTTCATAGCCGAACAGGCGGCCTTGACGCTCTTCGACAAAATCAATTTCCTGTCTGGTATAAGTCCGCCAGAAATAATTATTAGCCGGGGTGTCCAGATATTCCTGCCTTTTCAATCTTTCCATGATCAGGTAATTCTCCCACAATTCGCCGCAATCGTTGCGTTGCGAGAGCGGATTGAAATTGTTGATCAGCGCGTTGCGCACGCCGTTGTCCAGAAAATAGTAGCGGCAGTTTTTTATGATTTCACTGCGCAGGTTGCGGCTGAAACCGGTCAAGCGATGCAGGACGAATGCTTTTTCCAGGAGGTCCAGATAGCGCTCCACGGTATTCTTGCTCATGGATAATGATGTTCCCAATTCGGTCAGTGATACTTCCTTGCCTATCTGGAAAGCAAGAAGCTGGAGCAGGCGGATAATCTTGACGGATTGTCTGATGCCGTCGAGCTCCAGAATATCTTTATACAAATAAGAAGACACGATTTCTTTGAGATACTTTTCCCGCCCTTGATTATCCTGCATTAAGACGACTTCGGGATAAGAACCGTAAATCAGGCGGTTTTCCAGATGGGCTTGAGTTTGATGTATTCTTTCAATCTGACCGATTTCCATTTGCGCCAGCGGAAACAATTTGAGCGTGTATTTTCGTCCGGTCAGCGGTTCGCCCGTGTGACGCGCCAGATCGAAGGACGACGAGCCGGTGACGACCATGCGGATACCGGATAGATGATCAACAATCAGCTTGAGATTTATTCCGATATTGGGAATTTTCTGCGCTTCGTCAACAATCAGAAGTTTTGCGTTGCCGACAAAAGATGTGAGCTTTTCCACCGACTGGCTGGATAAATAGGAATGGACGGTAATATCTTCTCCGTTGACCAGCAGATGATCTTTTGTTTCGTCTTTCAGAAATTCTTTCAGCAGTGTCGTTTTACCCGTGCGCCTGGCGCCGTAAATAACAACCACCTTGCCCGGAACGGCCAGATTTCTTAACTTTTCCAATTGTTTTTGTGCAATGTACATATAATTACCTTGGTCATTGTGTTGACCGTATTATATATAATTCAGTCAGTTTGTCAACGGTTTTTATAATGCCTTTCCGGTAGATAAAAAGCCTTGCTTTAGCGGGCGGGAGACTGTCCAAGGAGTCGGAAAAAAGGGTGCTGACATATTTCTTTGGGAACATTGAGTCTTGTTGAGTGCGGTATCAGTTATCCTTTATTTATCTATTTTACAATTTTAAGGGCGTCCCTCTTTCCGACCAACTTATTGCTCCGGTTTTACCTTATTATGTCTTACCGGCGAAGACCGGTATCCATACACCTTTTTGACTTTTCTTATCAATTGAGAATGCGTGAAGGTTTTTCAGGTATCATCTTGTATAAATATTTATTTCCTTTATGTGATTCTTTCCAATTTACAATTTTTTTCTTTGCATATGGTACATATAGATCTTTCTGACGTTGGCCGTCAGGGACTGAAAAGATATGTATGCCTAGTTTAACTGATATCATTCCCAGCAACGTCCCATCTGGTGAGATAGCTGCGGAATCAACCGAACCACCACTACCCACAAGCCGGTGATTGCCATCCGATGAATAGAGGTAAAATGTTCCTGCCTCAGCGGCTTTTCCAAATATCAGTACGGATCCGTCTTTGCTCAGAAGTGGCTTTTCGGGAACAACCTTGTCACCAAAATTATACATCGTTGGAATAAGATCCTTACCTTTCATCTCGACAACGGCATGTATACCCATACCTCTTTTCGCCAATTCAATCAGCCTAGGATTATAGCCTCCTCCACCAGCAGATAATCTCTCACCCTCAAATATTGATGGCAGTTCCCCGTAATACATGAATCTTTCATCATCAGGAAAATATGAGAGGTAACCCATGTAAAAATACTCGAAATGAGAGAGTTGTGTCTGCTTGCCGGTTGTCAAATCAACTTCCCAGGCATCGTAATCCGCAGCGGGTGTTTTGCCTTTTTCTCTGATACGAGCCGCGCGGGCATAGAGTATCTTCTTCCCGTTATGAGAAAAAGTTGGATATAACTTGGCGCCGGGGCCGGTGGTAACCTTTTTAAAGTTCTTCCCGTCAGCATCCATGACGGCTATCTGCATCTTATTCAAATTGAGATCACCGGTAATTTTTATGGGGATAATGGAGAAAGTGATTTTCTTCCCGTCATAAGAGTACTTCCCCATAGTCCATCTTTTTGTCAGGGGCGATTTATAAGCAGCCAATTCACCTGTTGCCAAATCATAGACCTGTATCTGACAGCCTACATTACGACAGCGGTCAAACACGATTTTCTTTCCGTCATGGGAAAAACTCAAGTTGTTGATGGTCTCCGATTGATCGAATATGGGAAAACATTTATATGTCAATGCCAAAAGGAGTATTAAAAAGTACACCAGAAAGGCCTTATACACGCCATTCATGCTGGAAATCTTTGCAAAGATTTTTTTCATGCCGCCCCCCCCCCTGAAATTTATTTTACAGATACAACGCATGACTTAAGTTCAGTCGAGTCTTTTGGACTCGACTGTGTATTTGTGTTGTAGACAGCCAAGTCAAAAAGACTTGGCTGAACAGAGAATGACAATGTTAGGTGATTATCTGTTTCAACCCTTCAATGATGAATGTAAATTCATCTTCTGCCACGGTGCGCAGGTCGAAGAGGATTTCATCCTTATCCACGCGGGCGATGATCGGCATTTCAAGCTTGCGCAGTTTTTCTTCCATCCTGGTAGCCGTCATATTTTTGTTGTTGACGGCAACTAAAACCGTGGGAATCTGCTGCGTGGGCAGGGAGCCGCCGCCGGCTGCCGCGAAATCTTCACGGATGGAGAATTTCAACTGATCGAAATTTTCATTTTGCAATTTTTCTATTAATTTTTCAGCGCGTTTTTTGACATCGGCAACAGGTTCGGTCAAAGCCTTCAGGGCCCGTAATTTCTTCGGCGCCGCGGAGGTATTCAAGTAATGCATCAAGGTGGCTTCCAGAGCGGCCAGCGTGAATTTGTCGATGCGCAGGGCGCGGTTCAGGGGATTCTTTTTGATTTTCGCGAGGACCTCTTTTTTGCCGACGATGATTCCGGCTTGCGGGCCTCCTAAAAGTTTGTCGCCGCTGAAGGTGACCACGTCAACGCCGGCGGCCAGTCTTTCACGGATCGTCGGTTCGTGTTGCAGACCGTAGCGGTCCAGATCAATCAGGCAGCCGCTGCCCAGATCGTCCATGACCGGAATGCCCCTGTTCTTACCCAGTTCAACCAGCGATTCAATACTTGCTTCTTCGGTGAATCCCACAATGCGGTAATTGCTGGTGTGGACTTTCATGATCAGACCCGTTTTGTCGTTGATGGCTTTTTCGTAGTCGCTTTGCCGTGTACGGTTGGTCGTTCCCACTTCGCGAAGTTTTGTTGCGCTTTTTTGCATGATTTCCGGGATGCGGAATTCGCCGCCGATTTCGATGAGCTCGCCTCGCGAGACGATGGCTTCTTTTTTCTGGGCCAGCGTATTGAGCACCAGCAAAACCGCCGCCGCATTGTTATTGACGATTAAAGCATCTTCTGCGCCGGTGAGGGCGCAAAGCAGCGAACTGACATGATCGTAGCGTTGGCCGCGCTCGCCTTTGTTTAAATCAAATTCCAGATTGGAGTAGGCCTTGCCCACTTCCATAATTCTTTCCAGAGCTTCGGGGCAAAGCGGCGCGCGTCCCAGGTTGGTGTGCAGAATAACGCCCGTGGCATTGACGACGCGGCGCAGGCTGTAGCGGTACAACCCTTTAATTGATTGTTCCACCTCTTTGGCGGTTGTTTTAGCATCGGGAATGAATTCTGCAGGAAGCTTCTTTTTAGCGTTGACGATTTTATCACGCAGGTTCTGCACAATCCTGCGGCAGGTTTCTTTGACGATTTCGTGCGGCGCCAGATCATAGATGTTTTGTTTCTCCAGAAGAAGAATAATTTCGTCAATCTTCGGCAATTGCTTCAACAATTCTTTTTGTTGTTCATCCATCGTTATCCTCTTTTGATGCGAGTTTGCTCTATCGATTCATTTTTGTCATGGGGAGACATCTTGTTTTTTTGATTTCTCATACGCTTGAAGTGACACAAAATATCACATCACTCCTGCCTGCTTGCGGCAATAATCGCGGAAATTGTTCACGGCAATGAAAAATTCCCGCATCATAATGACCCACAGGTAACGGCCATACGGCGTCAAATACAGAGAGGTATCAAAATAACGATACGCTCTGACGATTTCAAAAGCCGCTATTTCCTTCCACATGGTTTTTAAAAATTTCCCGTCGTATTTTTTCTGCATGGCTTTGATATCCAGCTTCGTGCTGAATAGTTTCATTAAAAAATCATAGCTCATCCGATCATGAAGGTCGAACTTGCGGGAAGCCTGCAATGGCAATTTCCCTTTTTCCAGAGAAGCGATGTATCCTTCAATATCAAACGTGTTGGAATAACATGTTCCGTAAAGATAGCCGATGGCGCCGCTGCCGAGTCCCGCGTATTCTTCAAACTCCACAACGTACTCGTCAACCAGCGATTCCTTCCGCGAGAAGCACCATGCCGATGAAAAATCATAGTTTTTCTCCAGACGCCGGACGATCAATTTATAAAAACGTTCTTCGTTGCTGAAATCGACATGGCCCACCGTTTTTTTCATGATGTCCCGCGTCAGGTCGGAAATCATCAAGGGATAAAAGGTCACCTGATCCATGTTTAAATTAAGAATAACGGCCAAATCCGCCTCGAGCATCTCCGGCGTCTGTCCGGGGAAATTAAAAATCATGTCGGCGTTTAGAGTGTGAAAGTGTCCCTGATAATATTTCAGCCGTTCGGCGATTTCCTGACCGGAGCCGTATTTTTCGTAGCGTCCGATTTTTTTGAGCATATCGTCGTTGAAGGTTTGCACGCCCACGGAAAGTCTCTTGACGCCGCATTGTCGCAGAACGTCGATATTTTTTTCGGTCAGGTGGTTGGGATTCGTTTCCACGGATATATCCCGGATGGGAAAGAGTTCCCGCGAAAGATTCAAGGTTTCCGCCAGTTCATCAATCAGCACGGTCGGGGTGCCGCCGCCCGCATAAACCCCTTCGAATTGATAGCCTTTTTCATGATAAATCCTGATTTCCCGGCGCAGGGCCTGAAAATATCTGCGTGTTAAAGGTTCTTTGAAGGTAATCCGGTGAAAGGAGCAATAGGGACAGAGCTCCTCACAAAACGGGATATGAATGTAGAGAAGGCGCTGGTTATTGTCGGCGCAGGAAGGCAGTTCCGGCGAACTTCCATCTTCAAATTTCAGTGAACGGGCGAACTCCCGCTTGGCAATTCTGGTAACGATTTGATTAATCAAATGTAAATCCCCTCAATCAGTTTTTTTATAAAATCAGGGTTTTATGTTGTTTAACAAAATATGTGCGTTGATTGCAAGCGACAATTATCTCCATGTAGCTTCGCACGCGGGATAATTTCCAATCCCGATAAATCGGGATCGGATAATTCGTCCGTCAAATTTCAGTGCGCCTATAGTGACCTTTGGGTTATTTGCTTCTAACGGTCGGGACTCATGACTTGAAATAACGGGGAATAGGTGATAAGTGTTTTTCAAAATAATTTTTGAGCAAGTATCATGTCTACGAAAAGAGTTTTAGCATTATGGGATGAAGCAGGCCTAAACGCCCGCGACACTTCTGTTTTAAGGAAAAAATCCGCTGAGTTGCCCGTGCCCCTGGATAAGGAAGGACGGGAAGCCGTTCAGGCATTGGTAGACTCTTTTATGGAAAGAGATGATGCGGTGGGTCTGGCCGCGCCTCAAATCGGTATTAATAAAAGAATAATCGTTTTCCGGGTCAAAGGCTTTGAGGATGGTCAAAAAAAGATAAAAGATATCGATGATATCGAAGTTCTCGTCAACCCGCGGATTACCCAGGAACGCGGAGAAAAGGTCATCGGGGCGGAAGGGTGTCTGTCCTGTCCGGATGTGCAGGTCGAGGTCAGTCGATTTCCTGAAATAAAAGTACGTGCCTTGGATGCCAAGGGAGGCAAAGTCAACAAGAAATATCTGGATTATATCGCTCGTGTTGTCCAACACGAGATTGATCATCTTGACGGGAAATTGATCGTTGATTATGGCGACATTTATTATCCCAAGAGCAAGCAACTGTTTTTTGAAAAACTGTTTAAAGAATAATAATGACACTCGCTGAGAGCAAGCGTAGCGCAGCTCGAAGCGTTAGTGGAATTATCCCTGAAGTGAAGCGAAATGGGGTGACACTCGCTGATCCTAAAACTCGTTGACTATAGGAAATGTAAGCCGCGATCCCGGGAGTGGAGTGCTCTGAAGGGCATCTGCTACGACACGGGATTGATACAAGATTATTTCAGTATTCATTATTGAAATATATTTTTACTTATAGTAATTTTTAAAAAGCAATCATCACAGGTGCAATGGATATATTCCCCTGCGAAATGATTTTTTCCGGACAAGCCGGTTTTATGCTCTAAATCCGGTATTTGAAGTATTGTATTATCCTTTTTGCAAGGATGAAAGATTCCCGGAATCTGACATGCGGTCGGGTTGTTTCAGGGATATTTTTTTCCGGAAATTATAGTTTTCACGGGCATGCTTTTTACCTGAGTGATTGCCGTATATTTTTTAAAGATTGGATGAATCAAAATTGAATAAAACGCCATTATACGAAAAGCATGTCGCCCTGAAGGCCAAAATTATTGATTTCGGCGGCTGGGCCATGCCCGTCCAGTATACCAACGTCATCGACGAACACAGAACAACCAGAAACGCTGCCGGACTTTTTGATATTTGCCATATGGGAGAAATACTGGTCAAAGGACCGCAGGCGCTTGATCTTCTGCAATTGGTTTTGACCAGAAATCTGGCTGATCAGAAAATCGGACAGGTTAAATTATCCGCGCTGCTCAATGAAGAAGGTGGCGTTATCGATGACTTAACCGTTTATAAAATGGATGAGCATGACTATATGCTCGTCACCAACGCTACGCCGAAAGACAGAGACTGGGCCTGGATCAACAGAATTCAGACGGATAAAAAGTTTGATTGCGCATTGCGAGATATCAGCAATGAAACGGGTAAGCTGGATTTACAGGGGCCGTCTTCGGAAGAGATTTTGCAGAAAATAACAGATGCTGATTTGAAAAATGTGCGCTTCTATCATTTTTGCAAAGCTCACGTCGCGGGATTTGATGCGATTGTATCGCGCAGCGGCTACACGGGTGAAGACGGATTTGAAATTTATGCGCCGGGAAACGTTGTAGGCCAAATATGGGACAGGTTGATGACGGAGGGCGCAAAACAGGGCATGAAACCCTGCGGGTTGGGCGCCCGTGACACGTTACGACTGGAATCAGGCATGATGCTCAATGGACAGGACATGGACGAGTCCGTCAGTCCGCTGGAGGTTCCCTATGGGTGGATTGTCGATGCGCAAAAGGAATTTGTCGGGTCTGCGGCTCTGAGAGCCAAGCAAAGTTCCGGAATCAGAAAAAAGCTGGCTGGCCTGGAAATGACCGGACGCGGCATCGCGCGTCACGGTTATAAAGTTTTCTGCGACGGAAAAGAAATCGGCCTTGTCACATCCGGCACGTTTTCGCCCACGCTGAACAAGGCTATCGCTCTGGCATTCATCGATATTGATTACTGTGCACCGGATACAAAACTGGAAATTGCGATTCGCGATACAATGACGGCGGCCAAGGTCGTTAAACTGCCATTTTATAAACGGTTAAAATAACAATAAGGAGGGCATTATGTCCAAGCCAAACCCGAATGACAGATATTATTCCCGCGATCATGAATGGGTGATCTACTACAATGACGGGACAGCCATTATCGGCATCACCGATTATGCTCAGGAAATGCTCACCGATATTGTTTTTGTCGACCTGCCGGAAATTGGAAGAAAGGTGGTCCAGCATGCAACAGTGGCCGTAGTCGAATCCGTCAAATCCGTGTCCGATGTTTTTGCGCCCGTCAGTGGAGAGGTGATTGATGTCAATACGGTCTTGGAAGAAACGCCGGAGCTGATCAATCAGGATGCTTTCGGTGATGGCTGGATCGTCAAAATGCGCCTGTCCAAACCCGAAGAACTGGATATGCTGCTGACCGCGAATCAGTATGATGAAATGCTGCAGGAAGATAAACATTAAAGAAAGAAAAAAACGATATGGATTACTGTCCCCACACATTCGATGACGTTGCTCAAATGCAGTCGGTCATCGGCATCTCAAGCCTCGACGAACTATTTGCCGATATCCCGGAAAAATTCAGATTGCAACACATTCCCGATATTCCCCCGGCGCTTTCCGAAATGGAGACACTGTCATGCATGGGCGGACTGGCTCAAAAAAATAAAATGCCGCAGGTGACGTTAACCGGCGCGGGCGCATATCATCACTATATCCCGGCGGTCGTCGGTCATATTGTAGGGCGCGCGGAATTTTATACGGCCTATACGCCTTATCAGGCCGAAATCAGCCAGGGCATTCTTCAGGCGATCTACGAATATCAGACCATGATCGCCCGTCTTACCGGCACCGAAATTGCCAATGCATCCATGTACGACGGCGCTTCCGCCACGGCCGAAGCCGCGGTGCTTTGCGCGAAAATGTCCAATCGTAATAAAATGATCGTTGCCCGTTCGGTGCATCCGGAATACCGGCAGGTTTTGCGGACTTACTGTTGGGCCAACGGCTATACGGTTGTGGAAATCCCTTATATGCCGTCCGGCCAGATTGATCCGGATGCTCTGCAAAAAAAATTGGATGATCAGACGGCCGCGGTAATTGTGCAAAGCCCGAATGTGTTCGGTGTGATCGAAGATATCGCGCCGGCTGTTGATGCCGCTCATCAGAAGGGAGCCTTGCTGGTGGCCGGTTTTACGGAGGGGACGTCTATGGGCCTTCTGAAGCCCGCAGGAGCCCAGGGCGCTGATTTTGTCGTGGGCGAAGGCCAGAGCTTCGGCAATCCGCTGAATTACGGCGGACCCTATCTGGGGATTTTTGCCGCCAAAGAAAAATACATGCGCCGCATTCCCGGAAGGCTTGTGGGCGCAACCGTGGATAAAAAAGGTCAGCGCGGATTCGTGTTGACTCTTCAGACGCGCGAGCAGCATATCCGCCGCGAAAAAGCGACATCCAATATTTGTTCCAACGAAGCACTGTGCGCGCTGGCAGCGGGAGTTTACCTGGCCGCTCTGGGCAAAAATCTCAGAAAACTGGCCGAGCTCAACGTTTATAAAGCCCGGTATCTGAAAAATAAATTGCTGGAACTTCCAGGCTGGCAAGACGTTTTTTCCGCGCCGGTTTATAATGAATTTGTTTTGCGTTGTCCTGATGCCGCGAAAGTAAATAAAAAACTGAAAAAAGAAGGAATCATCGGCGGGTATGAATTGGAGAAGGACTATCCGGAGCTGAAAGACGCATTGCTTTTCTGCGCCACGGAAATGATTTCCAAAGAAGATATGGATAAGGTCGCTGACATTGTGAAATAGGGGATGGGGAATGGAATTAATTTTTGAAATAAGCAAACCCGGACGCGCTGCCGCGGGTATTCCCGCGAGCGATGTTCCTTCCATCAATATTGAACAGGCGATCGGCCGTCAATATTTGCGGGACGATCTGGATTTGCCCGAAGTGGCGGAAATTGACCTGGTCCGTCATTATACCAATTTGTCGCGCCGTAATTTCGGCGTCGATCTGGGATTTTATCCTCTGGGGTCCTGCACGATGAAATACAATCCCAAAATTAATGAAAATGCTGCGGCTCTGCCCGGTTTTACCGGATTGCATCCTTATGCTGATGTCAAATCCGCTCAGGGCAATCTGCGGCTGCTTTATGACATGCAGAAGTACCTATGCGCGATTTTCGGCATGGCGGAATTTACGCTTCAGCCGGCGGCAGGCGCGCATGGCGAATTGACCGGCGTCATGATGATAAAAAAATATTTTGAGAAAAAGGGCCAGAAACGCAGAATTATTCTGATACCGGATGCAGCGCATGGGACGAATCCGGCATCCAGCGCTCTTTGCGGTTTTGAGATCAGGGAACTGAAATCCAACGGCGAAGGCGGTGTGGATATTGAGCATCTGGAATCGCTGATGACGGAGGATGTGGCGGCCCTGATGCTGACCAATCCCAACACGCTGGGACTTTTCGAACGCAATATCGAGAAGGTGGCGGCCATTGTTCACGGCAAAGGCGGCCTGCTTTACGGCGATGGCGCCAATGCCAACGCTTTTTTAGGTAAAGTTAGACCCGGCGATCTGGGCTTCGACGTGATTCAACTGAACCTGCACAAAACCTTTTCCACACCGCACGGCGGAGGCGGTCCGGGCAGCGGGCCGGTAGGCGTAAGCAATGCGCTGCTTGATTTTCTCCCGGTCCCCCGCATTATTCGGAAAGATGATAAATTCAAATGGTCGGAAAAATTTCCGGACAGTATCGGCCGTGTCCGCGCATTTTATGGAAATTTCAATGTCATTGTTAAAGCCTACACGTATATCCGGTCACTGGGAGCTGACGGTTTGAAACATGCCACGGAAATGGCCGTGCTCAATGCCAACTACATCAAGGAGCGATTAAAACCGTATTTTGATTTGCCTTATGACCGGGTCTGCATGCATGAATGCGTCTTTTCCGGCAACAGACAGGTTGCTCAAAGCTCGGTGCATACCAGCGACATCGCGAAGAAGTTGATTGATTACGGTTATCATCCGCCGACCATTTACTTCCCGCTGATTGTGCCGGAAGCGATAATGATCGAACCGACCGAAACGGAAAGAAAAGAGACGCTGGATACGTTCTGCGATGCCATGATTGCCATTGCCCGCGAGGCCAAGGAAAATCCCGAAGGCGTCAAGAACGCACCCGTATCAACCCCGGTGAGTCGGCTTGACGAAGTCTTGGCCGCGCGTAAACCGGATGTCTGCTGGAAAAAATCGTAAGCGCCATTGCGAGGCGACTCTCAGGAGCCGGGGTAATCTTTCTATGTGCGATAACGCGTCATGCAGAATAATCTATGAATCCATTAAATGAGAAATCGTCAATCATCCGCAAACCTGACTGGTTAAAAGTACGACCTCCGTTTTCCAATGAATGCCGGAAGATACGATCAGTTTTGAACGATCTGCAGTTGCATACCGTCTGTCAGGAAGCGGCGTGTCCCAATATGGCGGAGTGTTTTGCAAGCGGCACGGCGACTTTTCTGATCATGGGCAATATCTGCACACGCAACTGTCTTTACTGTAATGTTGAGCACGGCAAACCCGCAGCGATTGACGAAAATGAAATTAATCATCTAATAGATGCCGTGCAGAAAATGAAACTGGAGTATGTGGTGATCACGTCCGTTACCCGCGATGATTTGCGCGATGGCGGTGCGCACGTATTTGCTGATTGTATCAGGCGGCTGCGCAAAACTGTTGAACATTGCAAAATAGAAGTATTGATTCCCGATTTTCAGGGGAATCCGTCGGCACTTACAAAGGTGATTGACGTCCAGCCCGATGTTATCAACCACAATATGGAAGTTGTGAAACCGATGTTTACGCGATTGCGGCCGCAGGGTAATTATGATGTTTCGCTGAAGCTTCTTAAAAATATCGGTCCGTCTTCCGTTGTATCCAAAAGCGGTTTTATGATTGGCTTCGGCGAGAACCGTGATGATATTTTGCGATTGATTGATGATCTGGCAGCGGTTTCCTGCAAACGCCTGACGATCGGGCAATACCAGCAGCCGACGCTGAAACACTGGCCGGTGGCCAAATATTATCATCCGGACGAATTTGCCGAGTTCAAAGAAATCGCTTATCAAAAAGGTTTTCAGCATGTAGAGTCCGGACCGCTGGTGCGCAGCTCCTATCACGCGGCAAAAGCAGGGTGAATGGTGAATCTGATTTGTCTTTAATAAAAATGTCTTTATAAATTGCGAGGTACAAACGTGTCCGAAAAATATGATTTGATTGTTATCGGCGGAGGACCGGGCGGATTGACTGCTGCAGAAATGGCGGCGAAAAAGAAAAAAAGAGTCCTGATCATCGAAAAAGAAGGTTGGGGCGGGACCTGCACACACCGGGGCTGCATTCCGACCAAAGCTCTGCTTTCCTGTAGCAAATATTACGCGGATCTGAAAAAACTCAAAAGGATGGGGATCAACATCGCGGATTCATCCGTCGATTTTCCCGCCGTCAAAAAACACCAACAGCAGATTGTGAAGGTGTCCGCTCTGGGCGCGCAAAAAATGCTCAACGATGCCGGTGCGGAAATCAAACAAGGTGTTGGAGAAATTATTTCTCCTTCGGAAGTTCGTTTTACGGATTCATCAGGGAAAAGCGAAAATTTATCAACTCAAAATATCTTGATGGCCTGGGGCTCCATTCCGCAGGTGCTGTCGGGAATTAATCTTTCCGAAAGGATTTTAACATCGGACGGCGTTTTGAATTTAAATGCGCTTCCTTCGAGCATCATCATTGTCGGCGGCAGTGTCATCGGTGCGGAGTTTGCCACCTTCTTCGCCGAGTTGGGGACAAAAGTGACCATGGTGGAAATCCTCGATACGATCATTCCACTGGAGGATCAGGAATGCGCCGATCTGCTCAAACAGGAATTAACCAGAATGGGTGTTGTTATTCATACATCGACAAAACTGGAGAGCTTGAAGGATACGGGAAGTTCTGTGGCAATGGTCGCGCAAAAAGACGGCAAGCACCTGGAGATCAGCGCCGACTATGCGCTCCTTTGCACAGGCAGAAAACCGTTATTATTTACGGCAGAATTGGACAAATGCGGAATTGAATATACACAAGCCGGAATCAAGGTGGATAAAAAGATGATGACGAGTGTTGCCGGCATTTACGCAGTGGGCGATGTTACCGGCGGGATGATGCTGGCGCACCGGGCGATGCAGCAGGCAAAATTCGCTGTGGAACGTATTTTCGGAGGAGATGACTTTGCCTATAACGAAGATTGCATCCCTTCGGTCGTTTACAGCCATCCGCAGATTGCGCGGGTGGGTTATACCCAAAAACGCGCTGGGGAAGAAGGCCTGTCCGTTGAAGTCGTCAAATCTCCATACAGCGCCAATATTATTGCCCGCGCAGAATTGACGGGGCAGGGATTTGTCAAGGCAGTTTTTCATCAGAATAAACTGATTGGCGCGACCATTGTCGGTGAAGACGCGGCGGAACTGATTGTTCCGCTTGCACTGATAGTATCCAATCAAATGACGAAAAAGCAGTTGAAAGGTTGGGTGCTGCCCCATCCGACATTGAGCGAAGTGTTTGCATTATTAACCGGTTGACAAGGGAGTCCCTTATGAAGTCGATCAATTATAAAACGGTCGCACCAACTCATTTTGACAAGGATTCGGCCAGGGGCGTTGCCGGACGAGTGGTTACGGGCAAGGCTGACGGCGCGAGCAATTTTTGTATGCGGGTTTTCGAAATCGCTCCGGGAGGATTTACGCCGAAACATTCTCATCCATGGGAACATGAGATTTTTATTCATGCCGGTTCCGGCGAGGTTTACGGCAACGGCCAGTGGAATCCGATCGATCCGGAGAGTGTCATTTTCATGCCGGCCGGTGAAGAACATCAGATCAGAAACACCGGGAAAGAAACCATTGTGTTTGTTTGTCTGGTTCCGTCCGTTGCGCCTGAATTGTAATGCCGGAGATATTTAAGATGCCTTTATGTATTCGACGGCTTTTTCACCGGCCAGGTAACCGGTAGAGAAAGCGGCCTGCAAATTGTACCCGCCGGTATCGGCGTCAATATCCATCACCTCGCCGCAAAAGAAAAGTCCGCTGATCAATTTGGAAGCCATCGTGCGCGGATCTATTTCGTTTAACGAAACACCGCCAGCCGTAACGATTGCCTTTTCCAGCGGCAGAGACGCCTTAATGTTGAAACGCAGCGCTTTCAAAATCTCAACAATCTTTCCTCTTTCCGCGGCGTTTATCTGATGCGCCAGTTTTTCATTGTTGATTCCGGTAAGCCCAATAAATGGTTCAATCATCTTGGCGGGCAGATATTCTTTCAGGATGCCGGAAATTTTTCTTTTGCTGAAATTGTCCAGATCCCGTTGCAGCCGTTTGTGAAGTTGTTCGCGGGTCAGCGCCGGTTTTAAATCGATCAATACGGAAACCAGACCTTTCTCCAGGGCTTCAACGACGGACAGGCTCATTAATAAAATGATCGGGCCGCCCAGTCCGAAGTGGGTGAAGAGCATTTCCCCGAAACGGCTTTCAATAACGGGATGCCGGGGCGATTTTTTTTCTCCCCGTCCGTAAATGCAATCGGGCGTCATTCGGGAATCGATGGAATCCGCTTCGCCCTGAAAAGCCGTGGCGCGTACGTTGCGCAGGCTCACTCCCTGCATGGATTGAGCAAGCTCCTGTTCCCGTACAATCAGCGGCACCAGCGCCGGTTTCGGTTTGACGATGTTGTGTCCCCACGCAGCGACTATTTTGTAACCGTCGCCGGTGGAACCGGTGGAAGGCCAGGTGGCCCCGCCGGTGGCCAGAACGACAGCTTTGCAGCGATAATCTTGGTCCTTTGTCTTCACGCCGTAAACGGAATCGTCCTTCATGGTGATGCCGGTTACTTTAGTGTTCACTTTTAGAGTTACGTTATTTTCGGAAAGGTATTTTTTGAAGATACGCACGACATCATGAGCATCATCGGACACAGGAAATATCCGTCCACCGCGTTCCACCTTGGTCGCCAGACCGTGATGATTGAAAAAATCAAGCAGTTCCGTACGGAAAAAATGATGAAAGGCGCTGAAAAGAAAACGGCCGTTATCGCCATACATGGCAATAAAATGGTTCAGTTCGGCTGCATTGGTCAAGTTGCAGCGCGTCTTGCCGCTGACCAGAATTTTTTTGCCGCAGTCATCGGTTTTTTCAAGGAGTAATACTTTTGCACCCAATTCACCGGCACGACCGGCCGCCATCATTCCGGCAGCTCCTGCGCCAATCACAATAATATCGTTTTCGTTTTTTTCTTTTTGCATAAAGATCATTCGATTTTTTAATGGGGTAACATGAAAGAGTAGAAACGGTCAATAATTCTATGCTGAGGAATAAATCCTCTCCGATGGGGAATTATTCCCCGCATTTCTTTAATAAAAAACATTCATGGCGTGACTTAATAAATTTAACTTTTGTATTTTCAGATACATGCAACAAATAAAGACTGTCTTTGTACTGGCATGTAAATTGCTTTAATGCGTGAACGACAAACGTATCCACCTAACTTTTAAAGATAGAAACAATATTCCAACTTAAATAAATGTGTCCTGGCGACATGATTATTGAACTTTTGTTTGTGTCCCTCAATGAGGGTGATGTTGCAATAAAATAAAAATTGATCAAGGAGGAATTTCAAATGAAAAAAGTTGTATTGTTGGTTGTTGCATTAATCTTCTCATTTTCCATGACAGTTGCTGCCGTTGAGAAAGCAGAGGTACCGGACACATCAGAGCCAGTTAAGGTTGCTGATATTGAAAAAGATGACATCAAGAAAGGTGATGTAAAAAAAGACAAAACCAAGAAATCAAAGAAAAAAAACGTGAAGAAGTCAAAGGATAAAAAGTCTAAGAAATCATCAAAGAAAGATGAAAAAATCGTTGAAGATGCGGAATCCGAAGTACCCGCTGCTCCCGCCGCAAAATAAGTTAGTAAAATCTTTTTCTGGTTCTAAAGAAGGGATAGGTTGTGATCTATCCCTTCTTTTTAGTGAAGACTTTTTAGAAATGAGTACTGCGAAATTTGCAGAGCAAGTCGAACTGTTCAAAAGCCTTTGGCTTTTGGAAACTATTCCCTGAATGAATAGACTCGGGTTTTGAATCAAACTGATAGTTGGCCAATTTGAACTTTAGGGGATCTTGAGGTGAACCATATCAGGTTTATAGAGCTATGGTAAAAAAAATCCCGACGAAACGGGATGAAGCTCTTTCCTGTCGTTTTCAAGTTTCTGTGTTCAAGTTTTGTAGATAATTGTTTTTGTCTTTGATATACCCTCGCATATGGTTAAGACAATTCTGAAAAAGATCACCGCTTTCAACAACAGGTTGACGGTAAGATCAAAGTTGCTTGTTCTTATTGTATCTGGTCTTGCATTGACCATGGGTGTTTGGGGAATTATTCAGCTCGCCGCTCTGGAAAGAATATTAGTTGAACAGCAGGCGAAAAGATTGAAAGATGTCGCTGAAACAGTCAGTACTTTTTACCAGGATTTTCCGACCAAAAAAGGACTGAAGGCCCTTGAATCCGCTCTTCATGATCATTTACAGGCTGACGGTCGTTTGGCCAGGATTGACATCTTCGATATCGGTCAAAAACATTTTGACTATGTAGCCGGAGCGAGTCGTGATCCGTATCAATGGGCGGATAATATTGTGATGTCAGTTATGAAGAAAAATAAGCTGCATTATATGAAAATAATGACGGAAAACGGACCGGCGTTGGGACTGCTTTATCCGGTTGCTGGAAACACGAAAAGTGTGCGCATTGTAATTGGTATCATCAGTTTTTCGCGGGCCAATGAAGAAATTGTACATCGGGCTGGCCGGCTTTTAATTATCAGCAGCGCCGGCCTATTAATTTTCATTCTTGTAGTTCTTGGCCTGAGTTATCGCTGGATCATTGGCAAACCATTAAAGTTAATTATCCACGCTATCGATGAATTTCAGGAAGGTCAATATGATAATCGTATCCCCATTGTTCATCGAGACGAATGGGGACAGATATCCAGACACTTTAATATGATGGCTGATGAGATCCAGGACGTCATGGAAAGAAATCAGGAACTCACCAAACATCTGGAAAAACGGGTTCATGAAGAAACCATCAAGGTGTTCCAACTGCAGAAACAGGTTACGGATTTGAAGCAATTAACCACGTTGGGACAACTGACGGCCAATCTGGCGCATGATCTGGGGACGCCCCTTCATTCCATCGCTGGATTGGCGAAACTGCTTTTGGAAAAGGGCGGCTTGCCGGAAAACGTCGAACATAAACTGAATTTGATTGTCCAGCAGACGCTCAGACTGGATGCCGTGATTCAGAACGTGCGCAAGGCCATTCGGCTGCCCGATCCCAGCTTTGAAGCACTGCCTGTGGAACAGATATTCCATGAAATGCTTTCCCTCATGGAGCCTTTCTTGCAAAAAAACAACGTTGAATCCGTTGTCACTATCACGAATCCGGTGTCTCCTCTGTATGTGGACCGCTATCGCATTCAGACAGCTCTCATGAATGTTATGCAGAATGCTCTGGAGGCCATGCCGGAGGGAGGAACGATCACCATGTCGGCACATGAGGTTCCATGCGAAAACTTTGTGGCCATTACCGTCAGCGATACAGGTTACGGAATGACGCCGGATGTTGTGGAAAATGTCTGTGAGCCTTTCTACAGCACGAAAACCAGCAAAGGTTTGCGCGGCCTCGGCATGGCTATCGTGCGTGACGTCATGAAGATCCACCGGGGTCAGATGGAAATAAAAAGTTCTCGCGGCCAGGGAACAATGGTTATTCTATGTTTCCCCAAATTGAAGGATGCAGATCATTTTCATTAAAAAACCGTCCTGGCGTTGAAATGATTTTTCCCCGCTGAAGTGCTTTTCCTAAGACAGACTGTAACGACGTATCTTTGTCCGGAGAGTCTTTCTGTCAATGTCCAGCCGTTTTGCCGCCTGGGACTGATTCCAGGACGTTTCCTTCAACGTTTGCAGTATTTTTTCTTTTTCCGCTTCTTCGAGAGGGGATAATCCGGGACCGTTTAGTATGTCTTTCCTGTCTGTCGAACTATGAAAACGTTCCGGCAGGTTCTCGGGGAGGATTTCATCAAAAGGCGAAAGAAGCATAATTTGCTGAAGGACATTTTCCAACTCCCGAACATTGCCCGGCCAATCGTAAGCCATGAACATCTCCATTGCATCCGGGGAAACGCTTACGTTTGTATCTCCCAACTTTTTCAGCAAGGCTTCCGTCAAAAGCGGAATGTCTTCTTTATGTTCTCTTAAAGGAGGAATGCGCAACCGCACAATAAATCGGTATAATAAATCGAGGCGAAAATTCTCTTTTTTCACCTCGTCATCTATTTTTTTATTGGCAGCGGCGACAACACGCACCTCGACATTGCGAACGGCATTGTCGCCGATTTTTCGAAGTTCTCCGTTTTGCATGAAACGCAGAAATTTACCCTGCAACGCTGTGGACATTTCCGTAATTTCATCCAGAAATACCGTGCCGCCTTCGGCAGTCTCCAGAAGCCCGGTGTGCTGATGGCTGGCGCCTGTGTATGCGCCTTTATTGTATCCGAAAAGTTCCGATTCCAGCAGATTATCGGGAATGGCTCCGCAATGAACGATGATGAAGGGCTTTTCGCGGCGGGAGGACATATTATGCAACGAGCGTGCGGTCAATTCCTTTCCTGTGCCGCTTTCTCCTTCGATCAGGACGCTGGCGGAGGAATCGGCAATGCGGGCGATTTGTTTATAGAAGTCGACCATCATGGCCGACGAACCGATGAATTTTGACTCTTCGACCTTTGCGGGCTGCAGTTTCATCCCCTTGTGCCGAAGTTTTCTTAACTCCAGCACTTTACGGACAAGCGTGCGGCAGTCTTCGGGAGAAAATGGCTTGCTGATATAGTCCCATGCTCCCTTGTTGACAGCGGCCATTGTGGTTTCCAGAGAGCCGTAAGCGGTCATCAGTATCACCGGCAGATCCGGCGATTGTTTCTGGAGTTCTTCCAGCAATTGCAGTCCGTCCATACCGGACATGCGAATATCGGACATGACCAAATTATAGGAGGCAATATTTTGCCGGAGAGCTTCCCAGGCGGAACTGCAGAGGGTGACGTCGTAACCGTCACGTTTCAACGTTTCTTCGAGAAATTCACACGCCACAGCATCATCATCAACAACGAGAATACGTTTCTTCATAAAACCTCTTATTCGTTCACATCGCGAGGAGGTTCTCCGGTCACGACTGCGATGAACGATCCCGACAGTTTTTTGCTGCCCAGCAGATTCTCGGCGACAATTTTACATTCGAATAATTTTTCGCCGTTTTCAACAAATAGTCTGATCACTTTTCCTTTTACCACGATGGTTGCCCTGTCTTTTGTATTTTCAAAATTATCCCAGTCAACGGGTTCTGTCTTAGCCAAAAAACGGGAGTGGAATTTTTTTATATTTTTGTTCCCGATCCAGGACGTGATGGCTTCCCCTGCGATGGCCATGATAAACATGCCGTGGGCAATGACATTCTGTAAACCGATGGTGTTGGCAAATGTCTGATCATGATGTAGCGGATTGAAATCCCCGGATGCTCCTGCATAGCGCACCAGATGGGTTCTGGTAATCGGAAGAGAAATGTATTCCGGCATCTCGCTCCCGATTTCAATTGTATTATGTTGCCCGGTCATCTTTCTATATTTCCGTTAACGTTGTGCGGGATTTTGCCACCAACTCATTGCGCTGATTGATATATTCAACTTCCAGAATAGTCATATCAAGAGTTCTAGCCCCTTTCCCCTTTTTAATGATATCGGCAACTTTCATTTTCCGGGTGATGATATCACCCGCATGGATAGGGCAAAAATATTCGTACTCTTCTTCCCTGTGCAGAAGTCTTTTTAAATTGATTCCCAGGGCGGTCACCATGCCTGTCAGTCCGTCGCCTGTCCAGAAAAAAGAACTCGTCAGGAAAGTGGGAGGTATGGGAATGCCTTCATAACCGGCTGCTTTCGCGGCCTTTTCATCATGATAAACAGGATGAATCTGATTCTTCATTTCTTTTTGAGAAACAGCGATGGCAAATTCAATAATTTTGTCTTTCTCAATGATGAAAGTGGATGCGGGAAATTCCATTCCTATTTTGGATTGATCTGCCATAAATACCCCTCAATATAGCATATCATATCCGTTTCAATATCGTACAGTCCAGTGAAAAATTATAAGAAAATGAGTGCCCTGGTTAAAAAGAAGGGGTGTTTTTTTAATCTTCCTCACGGGGAAGAGTGGTTGAAAAATTGAAAAATGCCTGCGCAAGTACAACGCGCAGGCATTTTTCTTAAGCAAGGAGAAAAAATTTTATTTCAGTTGTTTGCTGGAATATCCGAGAACATTTCTGGCCACAATTAGATGCTGAATTTGACCGGTGCCTTCGAAGATATCGGTAATTTTGACATCCCTCATCCATTTTTCAGCGAGGTTTTCGCAGGAGTAGCCCAAAGGTCCAAGCAGCTCGCAGCATTTCTGACAGATGAACGTGCCGTAACGCCCCGCTTTAGCCTTGGACATGGACGCTTCCAGATTGTTGAATTCACCGTTATCCATCATCCAGGCGGCACGCCAGGTGAGCAGCCTCATGGCGTCCAGGTGGGCCTCCATCAGGTAAAACTCTTTTTCCATCGCACTCAGATTATTCGGATTCTTTTCATAATCAAGCGTGATGCCGCTTGCTTCCATTTTTTCTTGTGTAAAATCCAAAGATGCCCGGGTTACGCCAAGCGCCATGGACGCAACCAGAGGGCGGGTGTTATCGAAGGTTTTCATAGCGCCTTTGAAGCCTTCGGTTGACTGTTTGACTTCCGCGCTTCCCAGAATGTTGTCCTTGGGGATGCGGCAATCATCGAGAACGTAAGTGCCAGTGTCCGAGGCGCGAACACCGAGTTTATGCTCCAGTTTTTCCAGTTTGAATCCGGGGCGTCCTTTTTCCACCACGAATGATTTTATCCCGGCTTTGCCCGCGCTTCTGTCCACCGTTGCCCAGATGACCGCCACTTCAGCGCGTTCAGCGCATGTGACAAATATTTTTTCGCCGTTGAGCACCCACTCGTCACCCTCCAAGGTGGCCCTGGCCGTGATGGATCCGGAATCGGAACCGGAACCGGGTTCGGTAATAGCCATGGATGCCCATTTTTCGCCGAACCTTTCCATCTGCTCGTCGGTTGCAACCGCCGCAATCGCTGCGTTTCCCAATCCCGCGTTCGGCAGTGACAACAACAGTCCCAGGTCTCCCCAGCACATCTCTTCGATGACGATGACCATCGAAAGATTGGCCCCCAGTTTTTTGGCGCCTGGTTTGTCCGGTTTTGTTTCTCCGCCCTCTTTTTTCTTTTTCGGACGGCTCATGATTTTTATTGAACGGAATACGTCCAGTTCTTTAGGGTATTCATGTTCGTGTTCATCGTAATGTCTTGAAACGGGCCGAAGCATGCTTGACGCCATGTTGTTCATGCCGCTTTTTACATCCATCATCTTTTGTGTCATTTCGAGATTAATCATCGTCTTACCTCCTATACCGTGGCCATGCCTTCAAGAATGGCGATGCCTCTGCCGTTGCGATAGTATCGTTCCACCGGATTTTCCCGAATGTAACCGTGTCCGCCCAGAATCTGCACACCGAAATCGGTCAGTTTCATGGTCATTTCGCCGGCGTAGAGTTTTGCCAGATACGCCTCTTTCTTTGCGTCGCGGCCGGCTTCAAGAGCCGATGCGGCTTTCCAGGTCATCAACCTCATGGCGTCCACCTCATAGGCCATTTCCGCAATCATAAAAGCGATGGCCTGACGGCTGGCAATCGGTTCACCGAACTGGATACGTTCTTTGGCATATTCCCGCGCGTATTCGTACGACGCGCGCGAAACGCCGGTCCCGATAGCCGACATGGCGATACGGGTTTTCTGCAGGAATCTGCTGTAATCACATCCGTTATCTCCGCCGACACGGTCATCATCAGGGACTTCACAATTTTCCAGCACGACCGGAAAACTTTCCAGAGCATACATCCCCAGATTTTTTTCCCGCTCGCCGATTTTGAGACCCGGATTGTTCCCTTCCACAATAAACAAATCCATCTTCCCGTCGATGTCGGCTGCCACCAGCATGTGGCCGGAATCCTTGGCCATCGGGACAAAACACTTTTTGCCGTTGATGATATATTTGCTGCCGTTTTTAACGGCTTTTGTTTCCAGTGAAACGGCGTCGAATCTGAACAGTGGCTCATTGATCGCTACGGTACAGGCTTGATATGTCGGAGTGCAGTACAACGGCAAATACTTCTTTTTTTGCTCATCGGTGCCCATCTGCAAAATGGTGTAGATGAAGGTTGCGGGCAGGGTTGACGCGATCGCCAGCGCCATGTCGCCTGCGGCAAGTTCCTCGACAAAAATGGCATTCATAATGGGAGAATATTCCATGCCGTATCCGCCGTATTCTTCCGGTACAGTGGACACCGTTGCTCCCAGTTCCCAAACCTTGTCTATGATCTCCCGGGGAAGCTTTCTGGCTTCATCCATATCATGGGCGGGATTCCCCGAAACCATACTCTTGACCAACTTCGCAACAGTATCTTTCATACTGCTTTGTTCTTCAGACATGCCGAACCCAAAATCTCTGTCTTCCATAATCATCTCCTTGAATGCGGTCATGGGGCTTGAACGTTACAAGATTATCCTGAAAAAATTGACCGACTGGTTTTCATAAAAAATAGCCAGGGGTGTGTTATCCCAATCCCCCCAACGGTTTTTCGACACACCCCCGGCAATGGTGTTTAACGCAACAGGTTGATCCGTAATGAGTAACTTCTTCTCCTCGTTTTAGATAAGGGTTTGCAGTTTCATTAGAAGAGTCATGTCGCCGGCGAATTTCAACTTGCCGTTCATGAAAAGATTCTGTCCTGTGGTTTGCTTATTCTGCATGGCAATCCAATCCTGCAAATCAAGACTGATATCAACTTTTGGCGCCTCTTCCCCGTTAAAAATCATGGTCACGGGAATCTCATTTCCATCCTGTTTCAGTTTCAGATTCAAAGTGCCTTTGGTATCCATCAGATTTTTAAGCCTCATGGGATCGGCAATTTCCACAGGATCCGTGAAGCGGTCAATCAAACCTTCTGCCTTTCCGGTTACAGCATCAAGAAACACCTGTTCTGAAAGCGATAACGTGAGCAGAGGTTTGTCTACGCTTCCCTTGACGACATCCAGATTCGTGCCGTCTTTAATTTTCAGGCAATATTGCTGATCGTTGACATTGAACTGAAGATTGACTTCTTTGCCCGTTAAAGATGACAGATTCGCTCCGGCAATCACTTCTTTGAACTGTTCGGGGACGAGTTTTTCGAAAAAGTCGTTTACGCTGACACCGCTTGGAGCTTTAAATTTTGCCATAGTCCATTTACCTCCATGAATTTTGCTATAATATTTTATGTGGATTGTTGTTTACCGGTTGGTAAGTACTAGAAAAAAAATAACCTGTCAACTTGTTTTTTCATTTTTGAGTTTGACGTCGGATTCTATTTTGTTATAAGTTAGGATAAACAATAACTTACAAAGGAATAGAGCGTGAAATTGTTTTCGGCGAACAGGGGTAGAATAAAAAAATAAAAAATGAATATTTTTATTTACCATTTGGTTTGGTAAATGATATGATCAACGCATGAATGATATAGAGAAAAAATTGAAATCATCTTTGCAAAAATTAAGTAAACCTTCGGGCAGCCGCTCTTCATCCAATGAGGGCAATGTCCGGGAGCGGATTTTAAAAGCAGCCCGCGATGTTTTCACGGTCTATCCCTTCAAGGAAGCCGGCACCCGCATGATTGCCAAGCAGGCAGGTGTTGAGCATCCCATGATCCATTATTATTTTGGTTCCAAAGAAAATCTTTTTTACGCCATGGCCGAAGATTTGTATCATGAAACTCTTTCCGTGCAGGAAGCGTGGCTTGACGGAATGGAAAACATGTCTCTGAAAGAGGGCTTTGAGCTTTTTCTCGATCGTATGCTTGATTACACCATGCAAAAACCCGATGCCCTGCGTATCGCCGCGCTGAATGTGGTGAATATCGGAAATTTAGAGGAAATACCGGGCTACCGTTTCATCATCATGAGTATGGCGTCTATGCGGCGTATCATTGAAGAGAAGCTTTCGTTGAAAGGATCAAATCGCGAAATCGAAATGTTTATTTACTGCTTTTACAGTCTGATGATCTCCCTGATCGGGGCAAGATCATGTCAGGCCCAGATATTAAACATGAACCCCCTGGAGGAGAAATACCGCACATGGGTTAAGGATGCGAGCATGACGCTCTTTTATCCGTGGTTTAAAAAAATTCTTGTCGGCCGCTAACGCATCCTACAGATATTGCAGAGACTTTCCGGTTTAATCTTTTCCTGCCGTTTTACCTTTCCTGGCAGTACCGGTTTTCAGGGTGTGCCAATTTAGCCTTGACAAATAAATTCTACTGTGATTTACGCATTACCCTATTACTTTTAGAGGATTCACTAATGAAAAAGACTTTGACCAATAAAACAAATACCAAAAGAAAGAAAACACACGGTTTTCTCGTCAGAATGGCATCAAAAGCCGGCCGGGAGGTCTTAAATCGTCGCCGGGCGAAGGGAAGAAAGCGTATCGCTGTTTAAATTCGGCATATCAGATGCCATTTTTAAGGATGGTCGGGTCAGTATGCATGAAGGAACAATCTTATCGGAAACTGGAAAGGATAGGCAGCCGAAGCAGGTTTAAAACAATTTATAATCAGGGGGTGTGGAGAAGTTCAAGACATTTTACAATTGTAACATGCTTAAACACTCAAGGAATCAAAAGACTGGGAATTACGGTCACTAAGAAAACGGGAAACGCAGTAAAACGAAACAGAATCAAACGACTAGTCAGAGAATTTTTTCGCCTCAATAAGAACCTGTTTCCCGACAATTACGATGTCGTCATCATGGCTAAACGAAACATACCGTCCTTGACGTATAAAGAAGCATGCGATGAATTAACGGGACTCTTCACGCGGCAAAACAATATATAATTTATGCTCAGAAAGATATTCATTAATTTTTTTGTTTCATTTATTCATTTGTATCAAGCCTGCCTGTCACCTTTCTTTTTTGCTCCCTGCTGCCGGTTTTATCCCTCATGTTCCCAATATGCGATTGAGGCCATCAAACTGTACGGACCGGCAAAAGGTTCCTGGATGGGCATAAAAAGAATTCTTCGCTGTCATCCCCTGAATCCTGGCGGTTACGATCCCGTCAAGTAAAAAATAGAGAGGTTGAAAATGGATAAGAGAACCATTCTGGCGGTTGTCCTGTCACTGGCTGTGCTTTTTGCATATCAGATTTTTTTTGCCAAACCGCCTGTGCCACCCGAAACGGTTCCGGTTCGGGAATCACATCAGACAGCGCAAAAACCGACCCCGATAAAGGAAAATTCTGTCGTCAAGCAACAAGCGGTTTCTCCCGATGCCTCCACGACGAAACAGAAGGTCAAAAACGTCCTTCCGGCACAAGAAGAATCATCCCGGGACATCAAGGTTGAAACGGCAAACTACACCGCTGTGTTTTCCACCAAAGGCGCGGCTCTGAAGTCCTTTCAACTTAAGGGGTATCAGAAAGAATGCACAAAGTGTGTCGGCGATATCTGGCCCGCGATCAAGAATTTTGTTACGGGTAAAAAACAGCCGGCCGGAGAAAAAAACAATGATTTGATCGAGGTTGTGTCATTACAGCCGGATATGCCTTATCCGCTTACGCTTACTTTTCCTGAGTCATCCGGCGAGATTGCCGCGGATTCCGTCTACAAAACGGACACAGCCGAGTTGAATATGGTTAAGAACAGCAAGAAGCAGCGTCTGGTGTTTTCCCGCGTGTTCAATGATGTCAGGGTAGAAAAGATTTATATATTCAATCCCGATAATTTTTCAATAACGCTGGAGGTCAACATATCCAATCTGACCGATGTGCCGATAACGAAAATCCCGTATCTTAACTGGTACGACTATGTGGACCCGAAAGAAAAAGTAGACGGCTACAGCAAAGAAGGTCCTGTGGCTTACGTGTCGAAATCCATCGAACGCTGGAAATCGGCGGATGTGTCGAAAGAACAAACCATCGGTCCCGATGTGTCCTGGGGCGGCGTTGAAAGAAAATATTTCATGGCAGTGATTATTCCGCAGGATCCGTCTTTAACAAGTTTCAACATGTCCCGGGATGATCACGTGATTGCCGTGAATCTGAAAGGAGCAAAAAATATCATCCCGCCGGAGCAGTCCGGTTCGTTCAAATATAATCTCTTTATCGGTCCCAAGGACTACGCCATGCTCAAAAAACTGGGGTTGTCCCTGGAAGAGGCCATTGAATTCGATTCGGTCATTCCGGGATTGAAGTGGCTCTCCATCGGTCTGTTGCTTTTCATCAAATTTATTCATCAGTTTGTGGGCAACTACGGTGTGGCTATTATTATTCTGACCATTCTGATCAAGGTTCTTTTCTGGCCGCTCGGAAATATCAGCTACAAATCCATGAAAGAGATGCAGAAGATTCAGCCCCAAATCACCGCTTTGAGGGAAAAATATAAAAACGATCAGGCCAAACTGGGACAGGAAACAATGGCGCTTTACAAAACGCATAAGGTCAATCCTTTCGGCGGATGCCTGCCGATCCTGATCCAGATCCCCGTGTTCATCGGGCTTTACAACACACTGCTGTATGCCATTGAACTGCGCCATTCTCCATTTTTCTTCTGGATTCAGGATCTATCGGCTAAAGACCCGTATTACATCACACCGATTGTCATGGGGGCGACACAATTTATTCAGCAGAAAATGACACCCACGATGGGCGATCCAATGCAGGCCAAGATCATGCTGGCCATGCCCATCATTTTCACTTTTATCTTTTTGAATTTCCCCTCGGGGCTGGTCATTTACTGGCTGGTCAATAATATCATAAGCATCGGACAGCAGATATACATTAATAAAAAATTAACGGATTGATTCAAGCGCCGGTTGGACAAAAGAGGATGAAAAATGAGTTCTGAATTTATTGAAATAGAAGAAAAAACCATTGATGAAGCCATTGAGAAGGCCTGTCAGACGTTCGGCGTGCCTCGCGAAAAGCTCAATATCGAAATTATCTCAGGAGAATCCGGAGGCTTTCTGGGATTGTTTTCCAAAAAAGCGAAAATCAGAGCGTCCCTGCTGGCTCTGGATATCGATTTTTCCTTCTCGGATAAACCCAAAGAAAAAACGGACAAGCCCAGGGAAAAAAATGAACCCCGGTCCAAAGCGGACCATTACCGGGAAAAAAGCGAAGCAAAGGTTTTGCCCAAAAGGAAGCCGGAAAAAGAAGTAAAAGAGATATCGGAAGAAAAATCGCCGGTAAAAAAAGAGCGGGAGGCTTTCATTCCCAATTCCCCCCTGTCGCTCAAGGCGCAGGAACTGCTGGAGGGCATTCTGCAGAGAATATCGCCGGAATACAAAGCAAATGTTCAAGAAACTCAGGAAAAGATCATTCTGGGAATCGAGGGCGACGAAAGCGGCCTGCTGATCGGCAAACGCGGACAGAATCTTGATGCGTTCCAGTACATCATTAACAAGGCCATCAATAAGATCGACAGCGAACACAAGATGATTCTGATCGATTCGGGAGAATACCGGAAGAGAAGAGAAGATTTTCTGCTTGATCTGGCGGAAAAAATAAAGAAAAAAGTCAAAAAAACCAAAAAGCCGGTATCCATCGCCAATATGAATGCTCACGATCGGCGCATTATTCATCTGGTCATGCAGGAGGACGAATCACTCGTGACGCAAAGCCGCGGGGAAGGCAAGTACCGGAAAATTATCATCCTTCCAGCAAAAAACGGCAGCAGCCGGCGCACGAAAGAGAAAAAGAAGGATATCAACCAATCATAATAAGGGGAAGTGCCTGCCGTGCTTCGCAGCGATACCATAGCCGCCGCGGCAACGCCTTTCGGCATGTCCGGAATAGCCGTCATCCGGGTCAGCGGACCGGAAGCCCTTGCAGTGGCGCGCCGTATTTTCAGACCGTCAAACCGTCCATGCGACTGGAAAAGCCATCATCTTTACCATGGTGATATCGTTTGCGCCGATGGCGAAACGGTACTGGATGAAATCCTGATAGCTTTCATGCGCAAACCCCGCTCATTTACGGGCGAGGATGTTGTCGAAATCAGCTGTCACGGAAATCCTGTTATCATCCAATCCATTCTTGACCAATTGCAAAAACTGGGATGCCGGCTGGCAGGTCCCGGAGAATTTTCACAACGCGCTTTTCTGAATAACCGTTTTGATTTGTCCCAGGCGGAAGCGCTGGCCTCGATGATTGGCGCCCAATCCGAAAAAGCCTATGCCGTGGGGCTCGCACAGCTCAAAGGATCGCTTTCCAAAGAAATTGAAACGATCCGCGGGTTGGTGATCGAAGCGCTCGCCCTCATGGAAGCAAGCATCGATTTTGCAGAAGATACCGCTGAAGCAGAGCTTGTGCAAATACCGCCGCAGATCAATCAGGCAATGGAAAGAATGCAGAGGCTTCTTACATCCTACCGCTTTGCCAGAGCCTATTCGGAAGGTGTTCATGTGGTCATTACAGGAAAGCCCAACGTCGGGAAATCCAGTCTGCTCAATGCTCTTGCGGGAAAGAAAAAAGCGATCGTCACTGATATTCCGGGAACAACACGCGATCTGATTGCGGATACGATTCATATCGGCGGTATTCCCGTGCACCTGACGGATACCGCCGGAATCCGGGAACCGCAAAACGTAATCGAGCAGGAGGGTATTGCGCTCGTCTGGAAAAAACTGGCCGAAGCGGATATTGTCATAATCATGCTGGACGTGAGTAAACCGTTGACAGAAGAAGATAAAATAACGATTGATAAAAACACGTCGGAGAAAATCATTGTCGCCGTCAATAAGATCGACTTGCCGCGTTCGTGGGAAACGAAAAGCATTGCGAACCTTTTTCCGCCTCATACAAAGTTTCTGGAAATCTCGGCCAAGTCCGGCTCCGGACTGGAAGAGCTGAAAAGAACAATCTTGGATTTATCCGTTGACGGTGAAACAGAAAGCACGTCCGGGGCGATCCTGACCAATTTACGCCACAAACATGCCGTCGAGCAATCTCTGAAAAATATTCAAAACGCGAAAGAAAGCGTTACCGCCGGTCTATCAGCGGAATTTATCGCGTTCGATTTACGCGAAGCGCTGGATCATCTGGATGAAATAACCGGCAAAAAAATCAACGACGAGATCCTGGATAGGATTTTTTCCAGTTTCTGTATCGGAAAATAATACGCTGTCTTTCGCGTCCTAGAGCGTTTTGCAAAATCGTTCTTTATGAAAACAAGGACCGCGGACGGCGGCGAATTTGTAATCATTATAACATTATGATAGTAAAATAACATTCGGCTTTATACGCAGTGACGCATTAAAGATACGAACTTATGCATGGCATGCTTACCGACATCGGCATTTCTGTTCTGGCGGCGACCGCTCTGGGCTTTGTATTTCAGCTTGTCCGTCAGCCCGTCATTCTCGGTTATCTGGTCGCCGGGGCGCTGATCGGGCCGGCGATGGGATTCAATCTGGTTTCCGAAGCCGCCAGCATCGAGGTCATCTCCGAGATCGGCCTGATCCTGCTGCTTTTTATCATCGGTCTGGAACTCAATCCGTCCAAACTCCTGGCTTCCGGTCGTCAGCTGATCTATGCGGGTATCGGCCAGTTTATTTTCTGCGTGCTGATCGGGCTGGGATTTTTTCTGCTGCTTGGTTACGAATTGAGCCGAAACAATATTGACGCCCTTTATCTGGCCCTGTTTTGCGCTCTGAGTTCGACGGCGATTGTCGTTAAACTTCTTTATGACAAGTTTGAACTGGACACCTTCCCCGGACGGATCACGCTGGGCATTCTTATTTTTCAGGACCTGTGGGCCATTCTGATTCTGGCGCTTCAGCCGCATTTCACGAATCCGCAATTTCTTCTGGTTTTTATCGCTCTCGGCAAGAGCGTGGCTCTGCTGGCCATCGGTTTTTTGCTCAGCAAGTACCTGTTGAGCTGGATTTTTAAAAAAATATCACAAACGCCGGAAATGGTGGTGGCCATGTCTATGGCGTGGTGCGCTTTGATGGCGGGTATCGGTTCATGGATCGGTCTTTCGATGGAAATGGGCGCTCTGATTGCCGGTGTCGCGATTTCGACGTTTCCCTATAGCATGCATGTGACGGCGAAAGTTCTTCCCCTGCGCGACTTTTTTCTGACCCTTTTCTTTCTGTCCATTGGTATGAAAATTCCTTTTCCCGATGCCGCGATTCTGGGCATGGCGTTGATCATTGTCCTATTTGTGATTGTTTCTCGTTTTTTGACGATTTATCCGCTGCTGACGCTGGCGGGCAGCGGCAGGCGGACCAGTTTCATCGCCAGTCTGAATCTCGCCCAGATCAGCGAATTTTCTCTGGTGGTGGCCGCGCTCGGCGTGCATTACGGGCACATTGATCAGCGGATGATGTCGTTGATTATCTACGCCATGGCCATGACGTCTGTTCTTTCTTCATATTTTATCAAGGGGAATCACGCGGCGTATCTGGTATTCAACCGTTTTCTGGAGAAAAGGGGATTTCCGGCCAGGACGAAAGAAAATCATGATGAAGAGGAAAAAAATGTCTACCCCATCGTGATTCTGGGATTCCACCGCGGCGCGCGGGAATTTATCGGCCGGCTGGAGACGGAGACCCCGGATTTATTGAAAAAGCTTCTGGTGATTGATTTCAATCTTGAAAATTTAAAAGAATTGAGCAATAAAAACATAAAAGGGATTTTCGGCGATATCGGCAGCATGGATACGCTGGAGCACGCTCATATAACCGCAGCACAAATAATTTTTTCAACGATTCCCGACATGCTCCTCCGGGGAACCAGCAACAAGGCTCTGGTGACTTCATGCCGTGCCTTGGCGCCCAGCGCCTACATCGTTGCTACGGCTGATTCGGCCGATCAGATTGATGTCTTGAGGAAAAGCGGGGCGGATGAGGTGCTGCTGCCTTATGTCCTGATTGGAGAAAAACTGACGAGGTTTGTTGAGCAGACCTGCCTGACGGCGGAGTCCTGCAAACTCTAAAACGTAACCGGTGTAGATATCTGTTTATGAAATGGATGGGTAAAAAAGTTGGACTGGTACTGGGCGGAGGGGGCGTCCGCGGTTTTTCTCATATCGGCGTTCTCAAGGTTCTGGAAGAAGAAGGCATCGACATTGATCTGATTGTAGGAACCAGCGCCGGTGCTTTGATCGGAGGCGCTTATGCTTCCGGCCAGGCTCCCGATGAGATCGAGAGCAAAATCGACGCTTATCTGCAAAGTCCTGAGTTCGACGACTCCAGGATGAAATCCATTGGACTGTCTTTTACACAAGAGGAGAAAAACATTCTCAAGAAAGCACAACAATTTATCATGAATCGCGTTCTTTTTGTTCAGGCCTTTTTCAAACCGTCCATTCTGCCTTCCCATGACTTCCTCTCTCTGATGAACTATTTTCTGCCGGATCTCGATATTAAAGAAACACGAATTCCTCTTCACGTGGTTTCCACCGATCTGATCTCCGGTAAAAAAATCGTTTTTTCCGAAGGATCGTTGCGCAAGGTTGTGCTGGCCAGTTGTGCGGTTCCGGGAGCCGTCGAGCCGGTTCGTTACGGAGACTGGCTGCTGGCTGACGGCGGCATTACCAGTCTGGTGCCGGTTCACGCCGCACGGGAGGCCGGAGCCGACGTCGTCATCGCTGTGACGGTGGATCGAGATTTGCAAACGAATCTCAGGATCGAAACGGCGAAGGACGTCGTTTTCAGGGCGGGAGAAATCACCCCCAGCGTTCTGGAGGCGGCGGAATTGGCGGATGCCGACGTGATCATCCGTCCCCAGGTCGGCAATCTTCACTGGATGGATTTCAAACGGGCCGTGGACCTTGTCAAGGCGGGAGAAAGCGCCGCCCGCGATTCCCTGAAAAGCATTCACGCTTCTCTGCCAATTTATCGGCGCATTACACGCTTGGCTGGAAAATTATTTAAACAATCACGGCTCTAAACCCGATTTCCGGTTTACGTTTTTTTAGATTGAACCGGAACGGTTTTTCAATTATCTTGGACAGGCAATGTGCTTGATTCAGCTTAAAGGAAGGACGGAGATTATCATTTAATTATCTGATTTTGAACATCATTTTATTAAGGTCATTTAGTTCTTGATTTCTGTTTTGGTTTGGTATAGATAACGCGCCTACTATTTTTAGGACTCCTTGCCCGTCCAATCGGGCTTTAGAGCCGAAAGGAGAAAACATTGCAAAGATATGAAGTTGTGGCTATCGTCCTGGCCGATTTAATTGAGGACGAGATCAACGCGTTAATCGAAAGAAGTCAGACCATCATTACCGACCGCAAAGGTGTCATTGCCAAGGTTGACAAGTGGGGCAAACGGCATCTCGCCTATGAAATCAAAAAACAGAGAGACGGTTATTATTTTCTCATCGATTTTGCCGGCAACGGTTCCATTGTCAACGAGATTGAAAGAAATTACAAGATCGATGATCGGGTCATTAAATTCATGACGGTGAAGAAGGAAGGTGCGACCACTGCCGAAGGTATTCAGCAGGAAGCCGCCGCAGCCGAAGCAAAGCGCGTTCAGGCCAAGGTAGAGGCGGAAGCCGCTGCTGCCGAAGGCAAACAGATTAATCAAATTGAGAAGGCGCCGCGGGAATCCAGACCGCGCGTTAGAAAAGATCACAACAAAGAAGAAACTCAAACGAAGGGGGAATAAGCCATGGCAATGGAAACACAAAACGGAGAAAAACAAGGAAGATATCCCCAGAAGAAGTTTTTTCACAGAAAAAAATTCTGCAGGTTCTGCTCGGATTCCAATATTAAGATTGATTATAAAAATACTGCGATTCTTAATAATTTCGTAACGGAACGGGGCAAAATCATGCCGCGCCGCATCACCGGCAACTGCGCTTCCCATCAGCGGGAACTGGCACTGGCCATTAAACGCGCCCGGCAGATTGCGATTATGCCTTATGTGACGGCTGACGGTAGATAAATCTGTTCCGCAGTTTTTTTGTCGTTAGAATAATGGTGTGATGATTATTTTTCAAAACTGAGTCATTCGTTTCGGTTTAAAATCAATTCAACAACATTTCAGTCAGGTAACGCCGCGGGCGGCGTTACCTTCTTTTTCAGAAAAAGCGACGGTTAACGGGGTGTTGCATCGTGAGCAGTTTTTCTTTCTTTAAAAAATCCGGAGCACCCGCGTCCGGCAATTCTTTTTCCGGTCTCCTGTCTGCTGTTGGTCTGTTTGCTTTTGCCGCCGTTTTTGTTCCGCTTGTCGGCCCCGTTTTTCTTTTTCTGCTTCCGATGATTGCCTTCGTCAATGGAGCAACCAACGGTATCTTTAAAACAGCACTGTGTCTTTTATTTTCTTTAGCGGTTCTTATGCTTTTATCCGTCGGGCTGAATCTGGATGTGCCGGCTGTCGCGATTTTTACCATGGGAATGGCCGGATTGCTTATGGCGCACATGGCGGCTGAAAATTACTCCATCGAAAAAATAGTTACGGGACCGGTTTTATTGATTTTTGGAGCGATTGGTTTTTATTTCGTTTACGATGCTGTGGGCCTGGGGGTGAATCCCTGGCTGCTGGTGAAGAATTTTATAACCGTGACCATCAGCGAAACAATCAAATTTTACAGCCAGATGCCTTTAAAACCGGACGATATCAGCATGATCAAAGATAATGAAAACAATATCATCAACAGCCTCATCCACATTTTCCCGTCCCTGATGGTCATTCTGTCCGTATTCATCATCTGGGCTAATCTTTTACTGGGCAAAACTTATCTGAGACGATTCGGCATCGTTTATGCGCAAATGGCAATACTGGCGCGTTGGAAAGTGACCGACTGGGCCATATGGATTTTTATCATATCCGGCCTGCTATTGTTCATTCCACAAAAGAACTTTAATTTCATTGGGTTAAATGTTTTTCTGATCGTCTGCTTGGTGTATCTGCTGCAAGGGCTGGCGATTGTCAGCTTTCTCTTCCAGAACAAAAACGTACCTTTTTTAATCCGCTATATTTTTTATTTTTTAATTGCAGTGCAGCAAATTCTTATGATACCTATTGCGGTCATCGGGCTGTTTGATGTATGGTTTGATTTCCGCAAGCGTTTTCAAAAAAATCATTTATGAACATAATGATCGCAATACTATTTTTATAAAAACGGAGGATTTTCATGAAGGTCATTCTGAAACAAAGTGTGCGTTCCCTGGGCAAAGCCGGAACGGTGGTGAAAGTCAATGACGGGTACGCCCGTAATTTTTTAATTCCCAAGGGACTGGCGATTGAAGCCGATGAAAAAAACATCAGACTCTTCGAACATGAAAAAAACAATATTCTGAAGAAGGCCGCAAAAGAACATAAGAACGCGCAGGATCTGGCTGATGTTCTGTCCCGCGAAACCATTACCATTGCCCGCAAGGTCGGTGATCAGGACAAACTTTTCGGTTCGGTAAGCGCAAAGGATATCGAGGCCGCGTTAAAAGAAAAAGGATACGACATTAACCGGAAGATGATCATGCATGAGCACGGCGAGCACATTAAAGAACTCGGCGAGTTCGCGGTCAAAATAAAACTGGCTCATGATGTTGAGGCACAGATCACGTTGAAGGTTGTCGGCGAATCATAATGAAAGAAAAAGATCCATCGCAATATAAACTCCCGCCGCAGAATCTCGAGGCCGAACAGTCTGTCCTGGGCAGTATTCTGCTGGAGAACAGTGCCACCAACAGGGTCTTCGAAATTTTATCCGAGAGGGATTTCTACTCCGAGGCTCATCGGAAGATTTTCATTGTGATCAAGGATCTGTCCGAAAAAAACGAACCGGTTGATCTGATTACCCTGAGCAATGCCCTCAAAGATAAAAGCCTTCTGGATTCTGTCGGCGGTACAACCTACCTGGCTTCTCTGGTGGACAACGTTCCATCGGCGGCCAATGCCGCCAATTATGCGAAAATTGTCAAAGAGAAGGCGATTTTACGCGGTCTGATCACGTCGGCAACGGAAATTATCGACAACTGTTACGAAACCGGTTCCGATGTGGATACTATTCTGGATAAGGCCGAACACAGCATTTTCGAAATTTCCGAAAACAAGGTGCGCCAGGATTATTTTCCGATCCGGGATATTATTAAAGACAGTTTCCGCTCTATCGAAGATTTGTATTCCCGCCAGCAGTTGATTACCGGCGTGCCGACCGGCTTCGGAAAGATTGATGATTTGACCGCCGGCTTGCAGAAATCCGAACTGATTATTATTGCAGGACGTCCCAGCATGGGCAAGACGGCGTTTGCCCTGAATATCGCACTGCACGCCGCAATGGAAGCGCAGATTCCGACTGCCGTCTTTTCGCTGGAAATGTCCAAGGAACAGCTTGCTTTTCGTCTTCTGTCCTCTGAGGCCAGGGTGGATGCCCAGCGCTTACGAAAAGGTTTTCTGGGAGAAACAGACTGGCCGAAACTGACGACTGCCGCCGGCCGCCTTTCGGACGCGCCTCTTTACATCGATGACACGCCCGCTATTACCGTTCTAGAAATGAAGGCCAAGTCCCGGAGGCTCAAAGCGGACAAGGGCTTGGGACTGGTTGTTGTGGATTACATTCAGCTGATGCGCTCCAGTTACAGTCACGATTCACGGGAACGGGAGATATCGGATATCAGCCGGTCCCTGAAGGCGCTGGCCAAAGAACTCAATGTGCCGGTTGTGGCGCTTTCACAGCTGAACCGTCAGGTCGAAAGCCGCACCAACCGCCGGCCGCAGATGGCGGATTTGCGCGAGTCAGGCGCCATTGAACAGGATGCCGACGTCATCGCCTTTATTTACCGGGATGAAGTGTACAACAAATCGGAGGACAATATCGACAAAGGTATTGCGGAAATCATCATTGCCAAACAGAGAAACGGCCCCACCGACACCGTCAAGCTGGCCTTTGTGGACAAATACACAAGTTTCGAAAATCTGTCACGGGTGGAACTGCCTGAAGGACAGCATTGATCCGAATATCCGGTCGTGCATCACCGGCCAATGAATGCCCTCCCATTTTCCCGGGATTAATCCGGAAGGGCACTTCATAAAAACTCCTAGGGTGCAGTGCTTCAATAAAAAACGATATCTTTGATCTGGTCAAGTAAAAACGGACACCCGGTTAAGCTGCTTTTGCCAACGTAAGACTCTTTTCAAAATCATTCGGATTTTTGTATTTCAAATACGAATGAAGACGATGGCTGTTATAAAACATCTCAATGTAATGGATTACATCACTTCTGGCGTCACTCCGGTTACGATAAAGCATCTCGGAAGTCCATTCGGTTTTCAAACTGTGAAAAAAACTCTCTGCAACAGCGTTGTCCCAGCAATTGCCCTTTCGACTCATACTGCAGATCATGCCATAGGTATCCAGGAGTCTTCGGTAATCGCCCCCCGCATATTGGCTGCCGCGGTCAGAGTGATGAATCAGGCCCTTTCCAGGCTTCCGTCGCCAATAAGCCATCGACAGAGCTTCCATGACCAGCGACGCCTTCATGCGGCTATTCATCGCCCAACCGACAACTTTTCTCGATGACAGATCGATGACCACCGCCAGGTACAACCATCCTTCCATGGTCCACAGATAAGTAATGTCGCCGCACCACACGGAATCCGGTTGTTCCACCTGAAAATTCCGATCCAGAAGATTAGGTGCTACGGGCAGCTTATGCTTGCTGTCCGTCGTTATTCTGAACTTTTTACGGTGCTTGACAGAGACGCCAGCTTTTTTCATCAGGCTGCGCGCACGATAACGGCCTACAGGATGTCCCAGCAAGCGCAGTCTCTCCGATACCCTGCGAGAACCATAGCTGCCCCTGGTTTCACCATGAATCTGTCGAACTTCTGATAATAATCCAAAATCCTGATCGATCTTCATTTTATGGCCTGTTTTTATGTATTGATAATATCCACTCCGGCTGACTTCCATAACCACGCACAAAACAGTTACGGGATAGGCCTTCCGTTGCTGCCGGATAAAGTCGTATTTTACATCGACTCTTTGGCAAAGAAGGCCGCGGCTTTTTTTAAGATTTCATGCTCCATGCGAAGCCGCTTATTTTCTTTTCGCAACCGGTTCAGTTCCTCATTCGCCGTTGTCATGTGGCCTTTGCCGGGAAATGCCTGGTCGCTTTCACCCGCTAACTGGTTTCTCCATCTCCGCAATATATTCGGGTTAATAGCAAGATTCCGGGCGGCTTCTGTGATCCTATAACCTTGTTCTGTAACTAGTTTCACTGCGTCAATTTTAAATTGCTTTGAATAGCTCTTTCTTTCTGTTGTCATCTCTCACCTCAATTAGTTTATTCTCTATATCACTCTTTTCGAGGTGTCCACTATGGCTATACCAGTTCACTTCAGGATTTTCCATTTATTTATCCGGAAAGATATAGTAAGAAGTCGGAAAAATGTGCCACGGTGCGAACTCAGCCATGCCCGAAGCATCCATTATTATCAGAACGAAAAATGAAGAAAAATGGATTGGTGAATGTCTAAACAGGTTGTTCAATCAGACGTACCGTGATTTTGACGTTGTTGTCGTCGATTCAGGATCGACGGATCGAACGCTGGAAATTATTGGTAAATATGATGTGCACCTTTTTCAAATCCCACCGGAACAGTTTTCCTATCCTAATGCCCTGAATTTTGGTTGTTCGAGGTCGTCTGCCGCAAAATATTTTGTCTTTTTGAGCGGCCATTCGCTGACCGTTTCCCAGAACTGGCTTAAGGATGGAATTGAGAATTTTAAAACCGCCGATAACATTGCGGGTATTTACGGCGACGTATGGGCCTTGCCGGATGGTTCGTTTTGGGAAAAAATTATTTTTAACAGGTGCCAGATTATTCTGAAAAATTATTTCAGGAGAAAACGTGTCCTGAAAAAAAAGCAAATGGGGATATTGGCCTTTACCAACGCGATCATCCGGCGTGATCTGTGGGAGCGTTATCCTTTTAATGAAAATTACGGACTCGGAGGCGAAGACATGGAATGGGCCGGTTATTGGCTTCAAAAGGGATTTGTTGTCATCAGGGACAGAAACGTCTGTGTTTATCATTCTCACGGCCTCGGGTTGAAACAACTTTTTCAGCAAAGAAAAAACTGGATATCGCTTGCGGAACCTCAGCCGTTCCGGGTTACCGAGTTTCGCAATGGGCGTTAAATCGGACCTCTGACAGGATGGCTATTTCATGAGGCGCAAAACCAATCAGGCTTTTTTATTTTTTTCCCATCTTTCATCGGAAATAATCATTCGGGAATTCAATCATATCCGGCGGGCGGTATGCGATATGGGAGACGCCTTTTTTCTCTATGATACCACGGGAAAAGATGTCCCGGAAAAGATTAAAAAGCTGTCTCCGTATTTGTATTCCGATCAGTGCCTGTGCGATCTTGGTTATCCCGTTATAGGCAAGAAGATGATCCCGGGCCATGCGCATTTCCCTTTATTTAAGTTTTATCTGGATCATCCTGATTTCGATTATTACTGGTTTATTGAATACGATGTCAGATTTACCGGTCCATGGCGGTCGTTTTTTGAATCTTTTCTGGTTCATGACGCCGATTTTCTGACCTCACATATCCGGTCATACGCGGAAGAGCGGTCCTGGCCGTGGTGGGCATTAAAACATCCCAGGCAACATATCCCCCTGGACAAAAGACTTCGTTCGTTTAATCCTCTGTATCGCATATCCCGTGCGGCTTTGTCTTTTTTACATGACGCATTCAGAAACGGATGGTGTGGACATCATGAAGTGGCGCTTCCGACCTTGTTGCATCAGAAGGGTTTTACCGTCCGGGAAATCAGCGGTCGAGGCAAATACACGATTCCGGGTATGGAAAACAGGTTTTATGCCATGTCTGCTCCCAATGTTAAAGGTGATTTGTCGGGAACATCAATGAAATACAGGCCATCATCCTGGCGGTGCGGACGGGAAGAAAACAAACTTTATCATCCTGTAAAACCTTTGAAGAAAGCGGTTCACGAAAATATTCTCTATTACGGAGGCTTTCTGTCTCACGCGTTAAGTGATGTTGATGCGTCGGGAATCCTTTTACGGTTGAAAATAAGACATAGAAGAATCCTGGATTTTGTCAAATACCGGTTGCCCAAAAAAGAGTCTTTCCGAAAACCCAGGGTAGGCATTATTATTACCAGTTTCAATCAGATCGATTATACGGATCGGGCCCTGGAATCCTTCTACGCAACAATCAACAAAAACATTGATTACGAACTGTGGCTGCTGGATGACAGCTCTTCCGAAGATATAGAAGGCATTTATCATAAATATAAAGATCGGGGCGTGAAATTTTTTAAAAACAAAACGAATAACGGCCTGACCAGTTTATGGAATAAGGGAATTGAACTCAATAAAGATAAAGACTATCTCATCCTGTGCAATAATGATGTTGTGTTTTCCAATTACTGGGCGGATCACTTGATTGGTTCACTGAAAGCATCTCCCGGCTTTGCCGTTGCCGTTCCCGTGACCAATGCCCCCGGACATGTGCCCGCACAACATATTGCCAATTTTGTCGATGACTACGTGCCCTCCGATAATCAAGATGAGATCAATCTGATTTGTACAAAAGTAAAGAATAAAAATTTTCGTAAAACAGCAAAGGGAAATGGTTTTTGTTTTGCCGCACGCGCCTCTCTGTTTCGTCAGATGTCGACACAAGGGGGGCCTTTTAACGAAAAATTTCCTCTTTATGGTTCGGAAGAAGATTTTTTCCGAAGGGTTAAACCGAAGACAATGATTGTCCCGGAAAGCTTTGTCTTTCATTATAAACACGTCAGCGTGGAAAGCGACTATTTTCCTGATCAGAAGTTCCGCAGAAAAACGAAGAGCCTTTAGATCAAGAGGCTGGTTATGGTGATCTGAAAAAACGTCACACTCTGATCTCTTATCAGGGCACTCCAAAAGAGCGTATCCCAGTGCCGTGCCGTCCGTGGCGTTTTGCGTCAGGGGAGAGCAGGACGGGATGATCCGGACACGTTTTTTGGCATTTTAGTGTTTTTATGGATGAACAGTTTGGGTGAAAACCGCCCGAAGCGCTGGCCGGATATTGTGGCTTTAAGAGAACCAGGTCAGTTAAATTAACGTCGTTTTGGTTAAAAAACACATTATCTTTGTTTGTGGGCCTGTTTGCCTTTTTTCCCCGCGGGACGTTGACCGATAATTCTTACTGATTTTATTAAGTAAAATTGATATATCATAAAAAACTACTTACATGAACCTTTGGCTTATTTATTGCTTTTATCAGTGATACCGCTTCATCAGTTTTAAGATTAAATAAAGTCGATTGAACAGGTACTGCATGCTAAAAGTTTTCCGTAAAGAAGGGCAAAAAGGTTTCACGTTAATCGAATTGATGATTGTTATCGCAATTATCGGTATTTTGGCGGCCATTGCCATTCCTCAGTTTATCGCCTACAGAAAAAGAAGTTATGTCGCTACACTCAACAGTGATGTTAAGAATGCTTATACTTTATCTCTGGCCTATCTTACAGAAAATCCGGAGGGGACGTTGACGGTTGCCGCTTTGGAGAAAGCCGGCTATGCATCTTCAGAAGGGACAAATACCGATGTGACCTGGACAGACGGTTCCAATTATACCATTGCTGTAACGGGGCACGCCAATTGGGGCTTGGCGAAAAATAGCGCGGAAATGGCTGTTGTTTCCGGTATTGCAACGCTTGTTCCCGCCACGCAATAAAAAATTTGCTGAAAGGTTCACGATTCCCCCCCCTGCCGTTTTTAACCTCGAAAAACGCAACCTCATCACATCATGCACAAGCCGATCTTTTTTGTTGCCGTGCTTTTGCCGGTGGTTTTCTATAGCATCCTATAGATTCTTTTCATAACGGGTTTTACCGGATGATCCGGACAGGCTTTTTTGGGAGCGGTGCCTTTCAGATAGGCTTCTTTGAATTTTTGAGGGCACGACGTTGTGGCAAGGTACCCTGATTGCGGATCAATGATGGCTGTTTCTATGCCTGCCGGTGGAACGATATTTGCCGGTGCGGACCGGCCGTAGAAAGAACGGATGAAACGTGACCAGATGTGCAACGCCCCCCGGGCGCCGGTCAGCCCGGTATCGGCTCCCGAGTCGTATCCGACCCATACGGCGCAGACGATATCCGGTGTGTACCCCACAAACCAGGAATCCCTGTTGCCGTTCGTTGTTCCGGTTTTCCCCGCCGCCGGAAAGTAAATGCCCAATGCTTTTGCTTCGGCAGCCGTGCCGCGCTCCAGCACGCCCTGCATGGCGTAACCGGCAAGATAGATGATACGGGGATCAAACGCTTTTTCCCGCCGTACCGTTTTGGAAATGATGGTACGGCCGTTGGCCATTTTTACCGAGTAAAGTGCAAAAGGATCAAAGCGGATGCCGCCCGACGCAATGGTGGTATAAGCGTAGGCAAGTTCGCGCGGCGTGACTTCAAAGCTTCCCAGTGCCATGGAAGGAACTGTGCTCAATGGACTTGTGATTCCCGCCCGGCGCGCTGCTTTCAGTACTTCCCTGAAACCGATTTCGCCGGCCAGCCGTGTTGTAGCCGTGTTGACGGAATCTTCGATCATTTTACGAATGGTGATCCGGTCGTAGTGCTTGTTTTCGAAATTTGTGGGTCTCCACATTCCCTCGGGGGTATTGATGGAAAGCGGTTTTCCGGAAACGGTTGAAGAAAGCGTGATATCCTTTCCTTGCTCCAGGGAAAGCGAAAGCGCTGCCAGGAGAACAAAGGGTTTGAAAGCGCTGCCCGATTGACGGTTTGCGTCGACCGCGCGGTTGAATTGCGTTTCCCGGTAGCTTCTTCCGCCGACCATGGCGATCATTTCTCCTGTTGCAGGATCAACGGCCACCAGTGCGGCCTGAAGTTTCTCTCCGGCAGGGAAAGCACGCCTTTCAATTTCCCGGATGCCCTCGGCGAGGGCTTCATCGGCGATCGCCTGCACAACAGGATCCATGGTGGTATAATAGCGGTAGCCCCGATGGTAAAGTTTTTCGCTGCCCAGATCGTCTTTTGTGATCCGCTGTATGAAATCGATGAAATAGGAGGTTTGTGCAGGCGCTTTAGAGAGTTTCACGCGCACCGGCGCTTTGCAGGCCCGCTGAAACTCGCCGTCGCTGATCATTTTCAGATCCTTCATTCTGGACAAAACAGCATTGCGTCTTTCTTTTGCGGCCTTGAAATTCCTGTAGCGGTTCGGGGAGTGCAAAATACCGGCCAGCAGGGATGCCTCTTCCAGGGAAAGGTGTGCCGCAGATTTGGAAAAATAAAAGCCGGCTGCGCTTCCCGCACCGTAGATGCTCCGCGACCCGTCCTGTCCCCAGTATATCCTGTTCAGATACATTTCCAGAACCTGTTTTTTTGTGTATTTCAGCTCCAGCACGAAAGCGAGTTCCGATTCTCGCAGCTTGCGCGCAAAGGTTTTTTCCGGAGAAAGAAAGAAGTTTCTTGCCAGTTGCTGTGTTATGGTGGAACTGCTTTGAGGAAAGTTTCGTTTTGCGGGGTCGGAGAAGAAGGCTTTGACGACTGACGGCAGATCGATACCCATGTGTGAATAAAAACGCGCGTCTTCGGATGCAATAACGGCGTTTTGCAGAAAAGGGGAAATGGCGGAAAGACCGACTGCAGGCCGGGAGGGCATCTTCTCATCGATGATCCGGACGATTTCCTCCGGCTCCAGTTGAATGGACGTCAGTGTTTTACCGGTGGACGATATAATGGCATCAACCCGTCCGTCACGCAACACGATTTCGACCGGACCGTTATCTTCCGAAGGATTTCTGTCCGGACTGTTTTTCAGAAAGATCCGCCATCGCGATTGTTCCTCGGAGAAGGTCCCGGCTGCGTAAGGAGGGCCGGCTACTTTTTTATAGGAAAGCCTGCGCAGCCGATCGGGTAAGCGCATGTTTTCGAGATGCACGCCCTTTTTGATAACCGTGCTACGCCCGTAAAAAATCGAAGGGCCTTCCGCGGTGGCTTCCGACAGGCCTCTGCCGACATCGAAAAAGGTATAGCCGATGCGGAAAAGCAGGATCAAAGCCAGCAATGGAAGAATATATTTGCGCATCACTACGATTTCTCTCCCGCTCTTATAGGCAGATCAGCGATGATCTGTTCTGCCGGACCGAATTTGTCATCGCCGTGAAATAAAAAAATTTCCCGGCATTTCTTGCAGATCGCGGTCTTTTTGGCAAGACAATTTTATGGAGGTCATTACAGGATGACATCAACCTGATGATCGATGCCGTCATTGGTCAACAAGACGGCTTTTTCTTCCTGCCGGATACCGTCGAGCAATACTGTCTTTTCTTTTTTTCTTTCCGGCGTCACCGTAACAACGATCCGATAGAATGTCTTTTTGTATCGGTAGTGCATGCTGAAACCGCCCCACTCGGCAGGCAGACAGGGCTCAATATATAATGTGTCGTCTTCCTTTTTGAAGCCGAGCAGAGATTCGGTGATCAATCTGTACATCCAGCCGGCCGCTCCGGTGTACCATGTCCATCCGCCCCGTCCGGTATGCGGCGAAAACGCGTAAACATCAGCCGCGACAACGTAGGGCTCCGCCTTGTAGATGGCTATTGATTCCGGAGAATTTGCATGGTTGACGGGATTGATCATCGTCAGAATTTCCCAGGCACGGTTGTTGTCGTGCAGGGCGGCAAACGCCATGGCCGCCCAGACCGCCCCGTGGGTGTACTGTCCGCCGTTTTCACGGACACCGGGAACGTATCCCTTGATATAACCGGGATTCAACCCGGATTTATCGAACGGCGGATGCAGCAGTTGGACGATGCCGATATCCCGGCGAATAAGATGCTGGCTTAACGATTCCATGGCCAGCCGCGAATGATGGCCGTTGCCGGCTCCGGACAACACCGACCAGCTCTGGGCAATGGAATCGATCCGGCATTCCTCGCTTCTGGCGGAACCGAGCATGGAACCGTTATCGAAGAAAGCGCGCCGGTACCAGAGTCCGTCCCAGCCGTGCTGTTCGATATTCAGGCGCAATTGCAGGGCCTCTTTCCTGCAGCATTTTTCAAAAGACGTATCCCCGCGCCGGCTGGCGATTTTCGCGAATTGTGTCAGGATGTCATAGAGGAAAAATCCGAGCCAGACACTCTCGCCTTTCCCCTGAATGCCGACCATGTTCATCCCGTCGTTCCAGTCTCCCGATCCCATCAGCGGCAATCCGTGTTCGCCGAAACGCAATCCTCTCTTAATGGCCCGCAGGCAGTGTTCGTAGAGGTTTGCCTTTTCCGGCGATCGAACCGGCAAATCATAATAGGAATCTTCTTCCCGGTTGAGCGGCCGGCCGTTGATAAACGGGATGATTTCATCCAGGATGCCCTGATCACCCGTCCGGGAAATGTAGCAGCAGGTGGTCAGAGGAAGCCAGAGATAATCGTCGGAACATTGCGTGCGCACGCCGCGGCCCAGGGGGGGATGCCACCAGTGCTGGACGTCGCCTTCTTCAAACTGGCGGGAAGCGGCCAGAAGCAGTTGCTCCCGGGCAAAATTCGGTTCCGTGTAAATCAGCGCCATTACATCCTGCAACTGATCCCGGAATCCAAAGGCTCCGCCCGACTGATAGTAGCCTGTGCGGGCCCAGAGACGGCAGGACAGGGTCTGATAGAGCAGCCAGCCGTTGGTAAGAACGTTGACGGACGGATCGGGTGTTTGAACCTGGATAGCATCAAGCTTCTCTCTCCAGTAATTCTGAACCGCCTGAAGAGCATCGGCGGCCGTCGCCGGATCGCTGAAAAACTGTGCCAGTTTGCGAGCCTCAGTAACATTGCGCCCCATGCCCAGCGTAAAAACAACCTCTTTTTCTTCCCCCTCAAGCATCTCAAGAGGAACCTGAATGGCGGCGCAGGGATCCAGGCCGGCGCCGACTTTTCCGGAAAGATACTGACGTTTCATGACGGCGGGATCGGCCAGCGTCCCGTTTCGTCCCAGGAATTCCATGCGGTTGCCGGTAATGGTCCGTATGGACGCGCTGGAGTTGAAAAAACAGATGCGGTTGGGAAATTCCATGTTGTAAGAATTGCGTGCGAAAATTGCTCCGCTCTGATGATCCGCTTCCGTGATGATATGCATGGCATTTTTCTCTCTGAGGCCTCCCAGAACCCATTCGATGTAACCTGTGATGGAAATGCGGCGCGTCCGTTCCGTTAAATTCTTGATTTTTAAAACGATGAATTTTACCGATGCATCCAGGGCGGTGTAGATCCATACCTCAGACTGAATACATCGCTCCGTGTGTTCGAAAACACTGTAGCCGAAGCCGTGCCGGGTTGTGTAAGGTTCCAGACCGCGATGGGGCAGGGGCATCGGTGACCAGAAGTGGCCGCGTTCATCATCCCGAATATAAAAGGCTTCCCCGCTTCTGTCGCTGACCGGGTCGTTGTGCCAGGGTGTAAGCCGGAATTCGTGGGCATTGTCCGCCCAGGTGTAGGACATGCCGCTTTCCGAAACAACGGTGCCGAAAGTCGGGTTCGCCAGAACATTGATCCATGGCGCGGGGGTAATCTGGGATTTTGACGAGGTGATGACATACTCCCTGAAGGACGGATCAAAACCGCCCAGGCCGTTGAAGAAAACCAGATCAGAGCGCGGGGGCGCCGCTTTGGGAACCGGCGGTTCCCGATGCGTACGATTGGGGATCATCCGGGGCGCGGCCGTTTTCAAGCCGCCGCGCTGTTTCACCTGGTTGGCCAGTTTGCCCCGGTTGCCGGAAAGAATAACATGAGCGACCGTCTGAATCAGAATGCGGTCTTCTTCCGGCATCTGATCCGTGGACCGGACGAAAATTCCGCCGGGCTGATCTTTCAGATCGGCGACAAAGCCCGACGATACAAGACCCATGATCTGATCGTGAAGCAACTGACGGTAACCGGCATGCTCCTCATTCCAGATTACGAGATCGACGGCAAGTCCTTTAAGTCTCCAATAGGCGTGAGCCTGAATGAGTTGGCGCACCAGTTCGATATGGGACTGGTCGGAAACCCGCAGCAGGACGATCGGCAGATCGCCGGATATCGCGTAACCCCAGAGGCCCGACTGCCCCCGGCGATTTTCCGAGATCACGCCGGCGCCGGCACGCAGGGAATCGTTGGGAAAAATAAGCGAACTGGCGATATGGGAATACAACTGGGCATCGGCTTCTGTTGCGTTGATCTGTCGGAGAAGCACTTGGCTTTGCGTCCAGGCCATTTCAAAAACACGATCGGCAATGCGGCGATCCTGATATTTGTCCACGAGCGTTATGGCTTCGTCCCGGGTTTGGCCGATGCCGAAAACCATGTCCACCACGGCCGATTGTTCCGGCCCGAGGGTTATGCGGGATCTGATAGCAACGATCGGATCAAGCACCGAGCCTTGACTGTCGGAAAGAGTTCCGAAAAGATCGCTGGGGGGGCCCATGGCCTGCGGATCCGCCAGTGTATTGCCGCGGCCGATAAAACGGGACCGGTCCGTTTCATAGGAGATTTGTTCGATGTCCTGCCCGTGCACGGCCATCGAATGAAGCATCCAGGGATTGATTTCCTGTTCCGAACGCGGCCGTCTGGTGCACACAATCGCCCGGCGCTGCTCGATAATTTCGGTCTGGACAAAAAGATTGGAGAACGCGGGATGCAGCTTGTCCGCAGCGGAGTGTGTCATGACCACCTCCGCATAACTGGTGATATCAATTGTTTTTTGCAATCGTGACTGGTTGGTAATCGTGACCCGCCGGAGTTCGATGTCGTCTTCCGGTGAAACGACGATTTCCGTGTGCACGTCAAATTCATAATCGCGACGCCGGAATTCCACCCGGCCGTCCGAGAAAATTGCCTCATAATTGCGGGGTTTTTTAAGCGTCGGCTGATAGGTGGTTGACCAGATGTCGCCGGTTTTAACGTCGCTAAGATAGCAGAAAATGCCGGAGCTGTCGCAGGTGACGTCTTCGCGGAAACGGGTAACATCAAGATTTTTCCACCGGCTGTAACCTCCGCCGGCGTTGGTCAGCATGATGTGATAGCGGCCGTTGGAAAGCAGTTGTATTTCGGGAACCGTCGTGTCCGGCGTGTTGAAAACGCGTACAGGGTTTTCGGAGATTTCCGGTTCTTTCTGTGCGCTGATGAGTTCGGAAGGCGATGCATAAAACGCAACGGCTTTGGGGACCATCTCCTGAAGGAGCAATAGAGCGGACTGAAATAGCGGTTCGGCTTCGAATCGTTTTTGCATCGGCCGGTCCAGCAGCAAGTAAGTCAGGGCCAGCAGGGTCATGCCCTGATGATGAGCCATATAGGATCGAATGACAGCATTGGATTGGCCCCGTGTCAGACGCGACGGCGTAAAATCGATGGCTTCATAAAATCCGAATTTGCCCTGAAATTCCCTGGAGGCAAGTTTCTCCAGGTTGAGACAGGCTTTCTCCGGTTCCACCATCAACGCCAGAGCGGAAGCGTAAGGTGCCACAACCAAATCTTCTGCCAGCCCGCGTTTCAGACCGAGGCCGGGAACGCCGAAAGCGCGATACTGGTAATTCAAATGACTGTCAAAAGCATAGTATCCCGATTCCGATATTCCCCAGGGCACGGAGCGTTTTTTGCCGTACTCGATATGCGCGGCGACAGCCGCTTTGTAGGTCTGATCGAGCAGCGATCCTTCGTAGGTCGGCATGATCAGGAGGGGCATCAGATACTCGAACATTGAGCCGCTCCATGAAACGAGCACAGGTTTTTTCCCGGGAGCCATGGTCAAGAGCCTGCCCAGGGCAAACCAGCTTTCCTGCGGCAGTTTCCCCTGCGCGATGCCCACAAAATTACTGAATCTGGCTTCCGCCGCCAGCAAATCGTAGAAGCTTGTATCGCGGCGGGAATTCGTTACGTTATAACCGATAGAGAGGAGATTGCAGGATTTATCAAAAAGGAAGTCATATTCGATATCGGTGAATTCCGTGCATTGCCGCGCCAGCAAGTCGATGTTTTGCATCAAATTGACGGCGCGGTTCCCGGATTCGGCAATCAGATTTTTCAGGTCGCTGATTCGCGAGAGGTCAATGGCGGTCGATTCGAATCTTTTCATTGCCTCTGTTTTCGATTCAACGTGTTCATAAAGGCTTGTTAATTCTCTCAGCGTCATGATGTCATCGAGTTCGGGCACTTCCCGGATGAGATCCGAAAACTGCGGATCAAACAGCCATGGTGTGAGAAAGAGCATTTCGTCAAGAGCCGCTGTTGCCTGCTGAAGGAAGGCCTTTAACCAGTGGCCGGCGGCGTTTGAAGCATCGCTTTCCGGACGCATGCATGATGCCGTTTCTTCAGCCAGCGATATTATTTTCTCCAGGACGATTTTCATTTCCGTCAGGCTGGCCGGCGGCGAAGCCGTGGCGTCATCCAGGGTCTTGCTGATTTGGGAAAGATTTGCGGAAACTGATTTTCCCGTAGAGTCATTCAGGATTCCCAGCGTGTCCTTGAGGCCGTCAAGTATTTGCGGGTCGATGATTTTTTTATCGGGCAAGGAAGACAGTCCCGATTTTAAAATAAAAAGGTAGCCGACGAGATTGCCGCTGTCGACCGATGAGACGTACAGGGGCAACAGCGGATCCAGGGACTGCGTGTCATACCAGTTGTAAAAATGACCTTTATATCGTTCCAGGGAGGTCATGGTTCGCAGGGTGTTGGATGATCTCTCAATAAATTTTAAAACGGTGATGTAACCGGAATCATATGCGGTAAGGTTCGCCAGAAGCGACAGGCCGATGTTGGTCGGCGATGTGCGGTGAGCGACGACTTCCACGGGGTGTTCCTGATAATTGTCCGGGGGAAGCCAGTTGTCTTCGGGACCGGCGAATTCTTCAAAAAACGCCCATGTTTTTCTGGATGCTTTTCGTAGAAAATTAATTTGGGCTGAAGAAAGTCTGGCTTCCCGGAGTCGCGACGGCTGGCTGAACCACCAGGCGACGGCCGGGGAAAGCAGCCAGAGAATAAGACAAAACGCCGCGGACGGTACGCCGGTGGGAACTGCTGTCAATAATGCAGCGAATACTGCGGCGGCAAGAGACGGTGCAAACCACATGGTCCTGGTATAACCGGCAAGATCGTCGCGTTGATTGTTCGTGTTTTCCGACGGCGTCCATTCCAGAAGCCGTTTGTGCGAAATCAGCATTCTCCAGAGCGTGCGCAGCAAGGCATCCGTGTTGAAATAGGCTTCGTAGGGCAGGCAAATAAATGAAAACAAAACCTGTAAAAAATTATTGCCGGTTTTCTGGAAGACTGAGGACAGGTGATGCGTCAGAATCACATTCTGCTGTTTTTGAAAAACGCTCATCAACGACATGACAAGGGCCGGAAACACAATGATACTCAACACGGCCAGTGTCCACAAGCCGGGCGAGGAAGACAGCAGCCACCCCAGAATCAGCATGAGCGTAAGTGATGCCGGAACAAGGCTTCTGCGCAAATTATCAAAGATTTTCCACTGGGAAAGCACGGAAAGAGGATTGCCGAGCCTTTCCCCATCAGCGGAAGGAACCCTGGACATGATCCAGCGGGCGATCTGCCAGTCTCCGCGAATCCAGCGGTGCCTTCTGCTGACATCGGCTTTGTATGCTGACGGATAGTCTTCGTAGAGCTGAACATCGCTGATGAGGCCCGATCGCGCATAGCAGCCTTCGATCAGATCATGACTGAGAATATAATTTTCGGGAAAGCGCCCGTTCAGGGATGCTTCGAAAGCATCGATATCGTAAATTCCCTTGCCAATAAACGAACCTTCGCCGAAAACATCCTGATACACATCGGAAACCGCCCTGGTGTAGGGATCGATTCCGGAACTGCTTCCGTGCATGATGCTGTAAAGCGACCGGCTGATATCGGGAAGCGAAACAGAGACCCTCGGTTGCAGGATGCCGTATCCCTGGACAACGCGTCTTTTCTGTTCGTCATATTGCGCCCGATTGAGCGGGTGAGCCATGGTTCCCACAAACTGCCATGCCGCATCGCGCGGCAGTTTGGTGTCTGTATCGAGAGTGATGACGTATTTGACATTTCTTAATTCCTGTGTGTCGCCGACAATCAGTGAGAACAACCCTCCTTCGGGGCCGTGCGTGATACCGCGCAGAAAGGCGTTCAGTTCAGCCAGTTTCCCCCTTTTCCGCTCATAACCCATCCAGATATTTTCTTTCGGGTTCCAGCGGCGTGAACGGTGAAACAGGAAAAAAATATCTCCCCGGTCATCAGCGTATTTTTCGTTGAGGCTCTCAATCCCTTTCTGAACGAGGCGCAGAAGCTGGCCGTCATCGGACATTTTTTCGGTTTTCGCGTCGCAAAAATCGGTCAGAAGGGCAAAGCGCAGATTTTCGTCGCGGTTCGCCAGAAAACGAACTTCCAGCGATTCAATCAGTTTGCCGACGTTCTTATCATTCAGCAGCATTGTCGGAATGGCCACCAGGGTGCGGTATTCGGGAGGAATGCCGCGGGAAAAGTCCATTCTCGGCAATGGAGCGGGTGTTATCAGAAGCGTCGACACCCAATTGATCAGCGCTATGCTTAAATGGCTTGTACTCAGAAGGGCCACAAGCCAGATAACAGCCAGCAGCCACCCGGTCAGCCCGTCCGCATAAGCCATTGCTAACAAAAGAAAAGCCGCTGTAAACGTCAGCAGGAAGATGGAACCGACATAAATCAACAGCGGAAATCGCCGGCTGAAACGGGCAACGCTCTCGAAGAGGGAGAAACGCATCTTGGTCAGACGCTCGAGTTCCGGCAATCCGTTGTCGATTAAATAGAAACCGACATGTGCCGTACGGTCCTGGCCGCCCTTCTGGTTTGATGTCTTACGGGCGAGCAATATCGCCATACGCGCCACTTCGGTTTCTGATAGACTGCTTTTTTTTGCGATGTTTTCTATGACATGACGGTACCGGTCGCGGGTGGCAAAATCCATTTTGACATAAATATCCGCGGGATCCTCGCGCAGGACCTGATCCACGAAACTCATGGTTTCCACGAATTCCCGCCAGTTCATCGTTCCCAGAAACCGCAGACTGACGATACTGTTGCTCATGGAAACCTGGTCAGCCGCCTGCTGCTGACTTTCCATCTGGACGAAATTTTTAATGGTCTGACCGTATTCGGAAAGCTGCTGCTCTATCCAGGTCAGCGGCAATGCCAGAGCCGGGCCCTGTCCCTGCAGCTGACGGGCCATTTCCGCAACAAAGGGGCCGGCAATTGGCGGTTCCGAACGGACCATATCGGCGATTTCCAGAAAAAGATTTTTTGGATCCTTGTGAACGGTGGCGATCATTTTTCTGGCCCAGTAATCGGCCAGGTCCCGGTTGGTTCTGTCTTTGGAGATACGTGACGCGATACGCCGGATGTTTTCGATCAGCGCCAGGCGCAACATAATAGGGATTGCCCATAATTCACCGATTTTCAGTACGGTGACGGATTGATAGGAAGAAACAAACAGGCTCAGGGTTTTCGAATCCACCCGACCATCGCCGTGGGATATCATTTCCAGCGCTATGTCATAGACGCGGGGAAGATTGGCTGACGGCCCGTTGAGCAGATGGGGCAGCTCTCTGCTGTAGACTTTCGGGAGGTGTCGTCTTGCCGTTCGGATCTGCTCTTCAATCAGATAAAAGTTATCCAGAAACCATTCTTCCGCCGGTGTTACGCGGCGGTTCTCCAGCACCGCTTTGGTCAATTTTTCCCGGGCCTGGAAAAGCACCTTTTCATTTTCCGTTAATCGTTCAAGCAACTGGTTTGAGGTGAGACCTTCGTTCAGTTTATGAGCACCGGCAATGGTTTTGCCGTGTTGTCGCATCTGCTTGGCGCTGAATAATTCCGAACGCAGGAGTTCGTCTTCCGTCAGTTTTTCATTCTGATGTTTGCCCGCCAGTCTGCTTTTTAAACGATGAAAGTATTTAAAAAAAATTATTTTTTCCAATAATGTGTGCCCCCTGTTATGGCGCAGGATGATTTGGATTCCATCTCTTATCTAAAGCGTTTTTATAAAAATATTGAAAAATATTTTCGTAAAAACCTGCCTGTTGTAACGATTGTGTTATTTGTTAGGTTTAAAGTATGGCAATGCAAGTTGCATTTTTTTCAGGGCCTGTTTTTCTATTTGACGGGCCCGTTCCCGCGAAATATTGTATTTTTCCCCGATCTCCTGAAGCGTTTTCGGATTGTCTGACATGACGCGGTTGAGAATAATGTAACTTTCTCTCTCATTGAGATTGGCCAGCGCTCCGGCAATGTTCCGTTGCACCAGGCTTTTCTCCTCTTTTTTTATCAGGGAGATCTCCTGATCGTCTCCTTCGTACGCCAGAAAATCGATGTGCGAGTTGCTGCTTTCGTCGTTGATGATCTCATGCAGGGAGACATCTCGCGCTCCCATGCGCAGGTCCATTTCTTCCACTTCGGAATCCTTAACTCCCAGAGATGTGGCAATTTCACTGAACTCCGGATTTTTCCGGGAAAGATTTTCCAGTTCTTTTTTCGTTTGATTCAGTTTGAAAAAAAGCTTCCGCTGAGCCTGAGTGGTTCCTATTTTGACGATGCTCCATGAGCGGATAAGATAATTCTGGATATAGGCGCGAATCCACCAGACCGCGTAAGAAATCAGTCTGTATCCTTTATACGGGTCGAATTTCTTTACGGCATGAATAAGGCCGATATTGCCTTCCTGAATTAAATCAGACAGTTTGAAACCGTAGTTTCGGTATTCATGAGCAATTTTGACGACAAAACGCAAATTGGAAACGATCAGCTTTTCGGCAGCGGAGACATCGTTGTACTTTTTCAGGCGCACAGCCAGTTTAAATTCCTCCTCAGCCGTCAGCAGAGGAAAACGATTGATTTCCGCTATATATAAATTAAGTGTGCCGGTTACTACGGGAAATTCCAATGCTGTCACGTCTCCTTTGCCGGTAATTCATAAATACTAGCCAACTATAATTTCACGGTCAAGTTTTCTTTTTTGAAAAAAGCCCAGAATGGATCAAGGAACAAAAGGATTGGACTCCGGCGAATCAATGCATCTAAATCAATGATTTTTTGAATGATCCAACCTTGACAGAGGCGTATTTTATGCTTATTCTAAAAACAATGAAAACCAAGGTGAATATCAATGAAAACAATAAATAAAACAATGATTGATCATGCCGTCAAAATTGCACGTGAAATCAAAGCCAACGCGCTGCTTGTCTGTGCTGATGTGGTCAGTGATGTCAGTCTGATTATGGATGAAATAGAAAAAGATATCGCTTTCATTATGGTTTCCCGCGAGGACGAAAGCCTATCGGAAGAAATGAAAAAAGACGCGAAGGTGCTTTATATCCCGAATGTGAATTTAACCCGCGTGGGAATAATAAAAATTGCCATTGCCAAGGGAATCATTCTGGGTGCCCTCAAAAGAGGCGATAAGGTGGTTTGTTTAAGCGGGGTGCCGAAATTCGGTTACGCCGACAGCATTTTTGTGATCGATGTAGGGAAGGAATTTGAGATTCTAACGTCGGATTTCATCAATGATGTTCTGGAAAATGTGCGCCCGGAAGTATTTAATGCTGTGCTGAATATAGCGCTGGAGCTGGCCGCTCAAGGCAGAGAAAGCAGAAAGGTGGGAACCATCTTTGTTCTGGGTGATGACGAGAAGGTTATGCAGCTTTCCCGACAGATGATCATCAACCCGTTTTTGGGGTATCCCGAAGATCAGCTCAATATTCTGAATCCGGATTTGGAAGAGACGATCAAGGAGCTCTCGGCCATTGACGGAGCGTTTATCATCAAGGAAAACGGCGTGCTGGTCACAGCCGGAAGGCATCTCAGCGCCGCTCTGGACAGTAAGGATTTCCCGCCCGGTCTGGGCAGCCGTCATATTGCCGCGGCCGGTATCACCAGTTTGACCAGAGCTGTAGCCATCGTCATTTCCGAATCTTCGGGAAACGTGACGATATTCAAAAACGGCAAGCTCTTTGTGACCATTGAAAAACCCGTTGAGTAACAAGGCTCGCTGACTATAGCAAGCGTAAGTGGCAGCGAGGCAATCTGATCATGAGACCCAAGCTTCAGAAACGAAGTGTGCTGAAGCTTGCAGGACGAATTATACCAGGCGAGTGGTGCCGTGGTAAGCCGGGTGAAACGAAGTCAGAAGCGTAAGCCGAACTATCCTAGGAGCGAAGCGATGTAGGGTAAGGATACTCGCTGAGAGCGAGCTTTGTGATGCTCGCCCCTGCCAACTGAAGGTGGCGGGATAATTCGCTCTAAGATTTTCCGATTACTACGTTTCGGAAAATCAAGGCTCATTAAAGCGAATGGAGATTTGAAAATTAGATTTTGATAAAAGGTAAACGATATGCGTTTTGATAAATTTACATTGAAAGTTCAGGAAGCGCTTCAGGAAGCGCAAACATTAGCCGGTTCCATGGGGCATCAGTCAATCGAACCGGAGCATCTGCTGGTTTGTTTCTTTCGACAGGAGGATGGCATTGCCGGGGCGATCATCAACAAGCTCAATGCCTCGTCACAAAAAATCGAGAAGGAACTCGACGGTTATCTGAAAAAACAACCGAGTGTCGGCGGTGCCGGCGCGGGACAAGTTTACCTGGGGGGCAGGCTCAATAAAATATTCGACAAGGCGATGACCGAAGCGGCGCAGCTCAAGGATGAATATGTAAGCGCCGAACATGTGCTGGTTTGTATAGCCGAGGAAAAGGAAGGCCAGGCCGGAAAAATTCTGCGTCAGGCCGGTGTGACCAAAGACAATATTTTCAAGGTGCTGAAAGATATTCGCGGCAATCAGCGCGTGACCGATCCGAATCCGGAAGGAAAATATCAGGCACTCGAGCGCTATGCCCGCGATTTCAACGCGCTGGCCAGAAAAGGTTCTTTTGATCCGGTGATCGGACGCGACGACGAAATCCGCCGGATCATGCAGGTTCTCTCACGGCGCACCAAAAATAATCCGGTGCTGATCGGCGAACCGGGTGTCGGCAAGACGGCGATTGTGGAAGGTCTGGCGCAGCGTATCGTTAACGGTGATGTGCCGGAGAATCTGAAAAACAAACGCGTTATCGGTTTGGACATCGGCGCTCTGGTGGCCGGCGCGAAATATCGCGGCGAGTTCGAAGAAAGACTCAAGGCTGTGTTGAAGGAAGTCATCAGCGCCGAGGGCGAGATTATTCTCTTTATCGATGAAATTCATACGATGGTCGGCGCGGGCGCTTCGGAAGGGTCGATGGACGCTTCCAATATGCTCAAACCGGCTCTGGCGCGCGGCGAACTGCGCTGTGTCGGCGCGACAACGTTGAATGAATATCGCAAGTACATCGAAAAAGACGCGGCGCTGGAGCGCCGTTTCCAGCCGGTTCTGGTCAAGGAGCCGACCGTCGAGGATACTATTGCCATCCTGCGCGGATTGAAGGAACGCTACGAGGTTCATCACGGCGTGCGGATCAAAGATTCGGCGATTGTGGCGGCAGCGACGCTGTCTCATCGCTACATCACCGACCGTTTTCTGCCGGATAAGGCTGTCGATCTGATTGATGAGTCGGCGTCGCGTTTGAGAATAGAACTGGACAGCATGCCTTCAGAGATTGACGCCATCGACCGCAGAATCATTCAACTGAAGATAGAGCTTCAGTCGTTGAAGAAAGAGTCGGATAAGACCGCTAAAGAGAGGCGTGACAAGATTGAAAAGGAAATTGCCGACCTTCAGGAAAAAATGGACCAGATGAAAGTACACTGGTCTGGTGAAAAAGATATCATCAAAAAGATTCAAAATATTAAAAGCCGGATAGAATCCCTGAAGACGGAGGAGGCCAACGCCCAGCGGGATGGCAATCTCGAAAAGGCTGCGGAAATCCGTTACGGTAAATTGGTGGCGTTGGATAAGGAACTTCAGAACGAGCAGAAAAAACTCGAAGATATTCAGAAAAACAATCAGATGCTCAAGGAGGAAGTAGATGCGGAAGACGTGGCTGAAGTCGTTTCCAACTGGACGGGGATACCGCTTTCCCGGATGATGGAAAGTGATGTTCAGAAACTGCTTCATATGGAAGAGCGTCTCAAATTGCGCGTCATCGGTCAGGAAGAGGGTATCAACGCCGTATCGGCCGCTCTTCGCCGGGCGCGTTCCGGTCTGCAGGATCCGAATCGTCCCATCGGTTCTTTCATTTTTCTCGGGCCGACAGGCGTGGGCAAGACCGAACTGGCGCGCGCGCTGGCGGAATTCATGTTCGATAATGAACAGGCCATGATTCGTATTGACATGTCGGAATATATGGAAAAGCACGCGGTGGCCCGTCTGATCGGCGCTCCGCCCGGTTATGTCGGATACGATGAAGGCGGTTATCTGACGGAGGCCGTGCGACGCAAACCCTACAGCGTTTTGCTTTTTGATGAAATTGAAAAAGCGCATCCCGATGTCTTCAATATTTTGCTTCAGATTCTGGATGACGGACGTCTGACCGATGGACACGGACGGACGGTGGATTTCAAGAATACCGTGGTCATTATGACCTCCAATGTGGGTAGTCAGTGGATTCAGGATCCGTCGCTGGATGATGAAGAAAAGAGAAACCGGTCGATGGATGCGCTGCGCGCCACGTTCAAACCGGAATTTCTGAATCGTATCGACGATATTATCATGTTTTCGGCGTTGAAGCTGGAGGATATTTACAAGATTGTTGATATTCAGATGGGTCTCATCGATAAGCGTCTCAAGGAACGCAAGATGAGCGTCGAATTGACAGAAAAAGCGAAAAACTATATAGCCGGGCAGGGGTATAGTCCGGTTTACGGTGCGCGGCCGCTGAAACGCTCGCTGCAAAAGCTGATTCTGGACCCGTTGGCCATGGAGATTCTGGCGGGGAAATTTGCCGAAGGCGATAAAATTTTAATCGATCAATCCAAAAAAGGCGAAATAACGTTGACGAAAAAGTCTTAAATATTTTTCGCAGAAAAGGGGAGGAAGGAATTCATGGAAGACAAGAAGCAAGGCTCCGGATTTGTGATTAAAGACAAACGTCATTTCGGAGAATCAGCCGAAGAGCAAAAACAGGAAGAAACCAAAACGGCGGGAGCTGAAGAAAAACAAAAAGGCCCGGAGCCGACTAAACAGGGTGAATCTGATTATCCGCCGGTGAACTTTACCAATTTCATTCTTTCATTAAGTACGTCCGCGTTTTTTCATTTTGGCGATCTGGCGGAATCGGAAGACGCCGCGCCGCAAAAGAATTTGCCGGCGGCCAAACAGACGATTGATATTCTCGATATGCTCAATGAAAAGACAAAGGGAAATCTCGACAAAAATGAAAGCGGCCTGCTTCAGGGGATCATCTATGAACTGAAAATGCGTTACGTCAAAGAAAAGGGTTGATATGCACTGGATTGCGCCGGCGAAGATAAATCTTTTTCTGAAGATTCTGCGACGACGCGCTGACGGATACCATGACATTTTTTCATTGATGCAGAAAATCAGTATTTATGATGAACTGATTTTCGCTCCTCTTCATCGGGGCATTGTTCTGCATTGTCCGGGGATGAATCTGCCCGAAAACGACGGGAATCTCATTGTGCGCGCTGCAAAGGCTATTTTTGCCTATGCCAATTATTCCGGCGGAATCGAAATTACTCTCATCAAGAAAATACCCATGACCGCCGGTCTGGGCGGAGGAAGCTCCGATGCCGCAACAACACTGCTGGCTTTAAACAAAATATGTGCATTAAAACTAAAAAAAAATGAGCTGATGGCAATCGGGGCCAAAATAGGAGCCGATGTCCCTTTTTTTGTTTTTGGAAATACCGCTCTGGCTACCGGAATCGGCGATAAACTCAAGCACTTACGCAATCTGCCTCCTCTGAATCTTGTTTTGATTAAGCCTCCTTTCGATATTTCCACAAAAATGGTTTACGAAAGCCTCAATTTAAGATTGACAATGGGAAAAAATAATTATAGCATTCCACGATTTTTGAAACTGGGCGACATAGTTCAGGTATTACAAAATGACCTGGAGTCAGTTTCGTTGAAAATTTATCCGGAACTGGATGAATTTAAAAAAATGTTGCTCGGACATGGTGCGCTTGGCGCATTGATGTCGGGTAGCGGCCCCACAATCTTTGGGATATTTAGGAACGGAAAAGAGGCAAAAAAAGCCCTGGAATGCATAAATAAGGAAATTCCCGGTAATTATACGGTATTTTTTGCCAAGTCTTTGTAATCATTCCATATTCCTAATCAGATTGTGATCGATACCCCTCATTGAGAAATATGTTTATTGGGGCGTCGTCAAGCGGTAAGACACAGGATTTTGGTTCCTGCATTCGGAGGTTCGAATCCTCCCGCCCCAGCCAGAAAAAAATGCGGAGTATTTTTTAAATGCTTGAAAGAATTAGAATTTTTTCAGGAAATGCCAACAAAGAACTTGCTGAGAAAATTTGCAATACATTAGGCGTGTCTCTGGGAAAGGCCAATGTCACCACCTTCAGCGACGGGGAAACCCGCGTAGAAATCGATGAAAATGTCAGAGGAATGGATGTCTTTATCATTCAGTCTACGTGCCCGCCGGTCAATGTAACATTGATGGAATTGCTGATCATGATCGATGCAATGAAAAGGGCGTCTGTTGATAGAATCACTGCAGTCGTCCCGTATTATGGTTACGCCAGGCAGGATCGAAAAGTAGCCTCCCGCGCTCCCATTACGGCAAAGTTGGTGGCGGATTTGATTACGGCCGCCGGGGCAAACCGCGTCCTGTCGATGGATTTGCATGCGGGCCAGATTCAAGGATTTTTCAATATTCCGGTGGATAATCTTTTTGCCAAACCGGTTCTGCTGGACTATATGAAAAAAACCTACATGGATAATACGGTGATCGTTTCGCCGGATGCCGGAGGTGTGGAAAGGGCCAGATCTTTTGGAAAACGACTGGGGGCATCTCTGGCGATTATCGATAAACGAAGAGAAGGCCCCAATGAGGCGGAAGCCATGAATATTATCGGTGATGTCAAGGGAAAAAGGGTGATCATTCTGGATGACATGATTGATACAGCGGGAACGGTTGTGCAGGCTGCAAGCGCCATGAAGAAAGCAGGCGCGCTGGAAATTTCGGTGTGTTGTACGCACCCTGTGTTGTCGGGACCGGCTCTGGATCGCATTGAAAATTCCGATATTAAAGAAGCGATTGTCACCGATACCATACCGCTTAACGATCGGGCCAAGCATTGTAAAAAAATAAAAGTATTATCGGTCGCCGGAATTCTGGGCGAAGCGGTGCGTCGTATTTATTACAATGATTCCGTAAGCTCACTATTTATATAGGAATTTATATGAGGAGGAACAAATGGAGGTAACAGATTTAGCGGCTCAAGTCCGTAAAGAACAAAAGAAAGGACCATCCCGCCGTTTACGGGATAAGGGATTTGTCCCGGCGGTTTTTTACGGCCGCTCTGCTGAAAATATTCTGTTGGCTGTAAAAAGCGATGAACTGATTAAACTGCACAAAGACAAAAAAGATCACGCATTCATTAAACTGATCATTGACGATGAAGGAAGCAAAAAAATTGAAAAACTGTCTCTGATTAAAGAACTGCAGCTTCAGCCGCTGACCGGAAAACTCTACCATGTCGATTTCTATGAAGTGGATGAAAAACGCAAGATCACCATGGATGTGGCGTTGAATTTCATCGGCAAAGCCATCGGCGTGGAAAACGGCGGTGAATTACAGCACTTGAAAAGAGAGGTCAAAGTTTCCTGCCTCCCGCTGGATCTTCCCGATCATATCGATGTTGATGTGACCGATCTGGAAATCGGCGATTCCGTTAAGATCCGGGATCTGAAAGTGGCTGAAGGGGTAACGCTTCTGGACAGACCCGATACGTCGGTTGCCTCTGTTGCCATGATCAAGGTTGCCAAGGTAGAAGAGGCTGCCAAAGAGGAAGGCGCTACTGAAGGCGCTCCGGCGGAAGGTGAAGCAGCGGCAACAGCTGGCGCTGCGGCTGCTCCGGCAGAAAAAGAAAAGGGGAAGTAACTTTATAGAAAAGTGCAATAATTGGGTGATAGCGGGTGCTTCTCTCGGTTTTAAAGAAAATATTTTTCCGGCAAGTTGACGAGAGGGAGCAAATCATGTATCTGATGATCGGACTGGGCAATCCCGGAAGCCGCTATGCACGGACAAGACACAACATCGGTTTCATGGTGTTGGAAAAAATTGCCGCCCAATGGAAAATTAGTTTAACGCAAAAAAGTTTTGATGCTCTTTGGAATCGAGGTAAGATCAACAACGTTAGCGTACTGCTGGCGATGCCTCAGACCTACATGAATCTTAGCGGGAAATCGGTCGGTCGATTAATGGCCTATTACAAGGTGGACATTGACCATGTCATCGTCATTCATGACGATCTTGATCTGCCGTTCGGAACGATTCGTCTCAAAAAAGGCGGAGGAGATGCCGGACATAAAGGGCTGAAATCGGTTATCACCGCTCTGGGATCCGCGGATTTCCTGCGAATCAGAATGGGTATCGGCAAACCGGCGGACAAAGCCGGCGTTGAAAATTACGTTTTGCAGAAGTTTAATCAGGAAGAACAGGGTGTGCTTCCTGAAAGCATTCAACTGGCAGCGGAAGCTGCTGCGGACATTGTCATATCAGGGATGCAACAAGCTATGGCTAAATACCATACAAAAAATATTAAGTAATTTTAAAGGAGGAATGGAATGTTTAAAAACAAAAAAAGTATCTGGACGTTTTTACTGAGCACATTGATGTTTTTGCTCATGGCGGGCGCAGCGTTTGCCGGTGAAGCAGACATCCAATTGCCGGATCTGACCCAAGTTGCATTTATGGGCGGGTCTCTTCAGGGATTGACAATCCTCAATGTAGGATTGATCATCTGTTTAATAGGAATGGCTTTCGGCATCATGCAGTATGTGCAAACCAAAAACCTGCCCGCGCACAAGGCGATGCTGGATGTTTCCCAGACCATTTGGGAGACCTGCAAAACCTATTTGTTCCAGCAGGGCAAATTTCTCATCGCGTTGTGGATTCTGATTGCGATCTGTATCGTTTACTATTTTGGCGCTCTGCAGGGAAAGGGAGTTTCGGACATCATCATTATTCTGATATGCTCGATCTTGGGTATTCTGGGGTCCTACACGGTGGCCTGGTTTGGTATCCGTATCAATACCGTCGCCAACTCCCGCGCCGCTTTTTCTTCATTGAGCGGCAACCCTCTCAACATCGTTAACATTTGTCTGCGTTCCGGTATGAGCGTTGGCCTTCTTCTGGTCAGCATTGAGCTCTTCTTTATGATTATCATTCTGGCCTACATTCCCAAAGAACTGGCCGGCCCCAGCTTTATCGGTTTTGCCATCGGCGAATCGCTGGGCGCTTCCGCTCTGCGTATCTGCGGCGGTATCTTCACGAAGATTGCGGACATCGGTTCCGACCTGATGAAGATCGTTTTCCATCTTCCCGAAGACGATCCCAAAAACCCCGGTGTTATTGCCGACTGTACCGGTGACAACGCGGGCGACAGCGTCGGCCCCACGGCAGACGGTTTTGAAACCTACGGTGTGACAGGTGTTGCGTTGATTGCTTTTCTGGCTCTGGCTTTGGCCAGCAATCCAGAAATGGGCGGTAAACTGATCGTCTGGATTTTTGCCATGAGAATTCTCATGATCTTGACCTCTCTTGCTTCTTATTTTGTCAATGACGTTATCAGCAAGGCGGCTTTCGGTGGCAAGAAAGAATTTAACTTTGAACATCCGCTGACCAACCTGGTCTGGATTACCTCTATTGTTTCCATAGCGGTTACGTTTGTCGCCAGTTATTACCTTCTGGGCGATCTGACTGAACCTTACACAAGTCTCTGGTGGGCGCTGGCCATCATTATCAGTTGCGGAACCATCGCCGGCGCATTGATTCCGGAATTCACCAAAGTATTCACCAGTACGTCCTCCCGTCATTGCGAAGAAACCGTTAATGCTTCCAAGCAGGGCGGTCCTTCTTTGAACATTCTGTCGGGTCTGGTTGCCGGTAACTTCTCTGCTTTCTGGGAAGGCCTGACCATTTTGATTCTAATGTTCATTGCTTACATGGTATCCAAGAATCCGGCCGTTATGGCATTGATGCCTCCGGAATTCACCTTTGCTGCTCCCGTGTTTGCTTTCGGTCTGGTGGCCTTCGGTTTCCTGGGCATGGGCCCTGTGACCATTGCTGTGGACAGCTTCGGACCGGTTTCGGACAACGCTCAGTCCATTTACGAACTTTCATTGATTGAGTCACGTCCCGACGCAAAAGACGTTGTGAAGAAGGAATACGGCATTGCGCCCGATTTTGAACTGGCCAAGCACTTCCTGGAATCTGCTGACGGCGCCGGCAATACCTTCAAAGCCACAGCCAAACCCGTGTTGATCGGAACCGCCGTTGTCGGCGCAACCACCATGGTGTTCGGTATTATCATTCTGCTCGAACATCTCTTCGGAAATGTTGTTGCCAAATTGTCTTTGGTTCAGCCGGAAATTATCCTCGGTCTCATCATGGGTGGCGCGGTTATTTACTGGTTCACCGGCGCCTCCATTCAGGCGGTTACCACCGGTGCCTATCAGGCCGTTGTCTTCATTAAGAAAAACATCAATCTCGATAAAGCGGAAGCTTCGATTGAAGACAGTAAAGAAGTTGTCAAGATCTGCACCCAGTATGCTCAGAAGGGTATGATCAACATCTTCATCGTGATCTTCTTCATGTGTCTGGCGCTGGCCTTCTTTAACCCCTACTTCTTCATCGGTTATCTGATTGGTATCGCTTTCTTCGGTCTCTTCCAGGCGATCTTCATGGCCAATGCCGGCGGTTGCTGGGACAATGCCAAGAAGATTGTTGAAGTCGACCTCAAGATGAAAAACACCCCGCTGCATGAAGCCAGCGTTGTCGGCGACACCGTTGGCGATCCCTTCAAAGATACCTCTTCGGTTTCTTTGAACCCGGTCATCAAGTTCACGACCCTGTTCGGATTGCTGGCAACGGAAATCGCGGTGACCATGACCAACCCGAATCTGAAGACGGGTCTGGCTATTTTCTTCTTCCTGATCGCGATTGTTTTCGTGTATCGTTCATTCTATAGCATGAGAATTGCCAGTGAAAAACTTGGTGAATAAGAAGTACTCAACTCTTTAAACCAAAAGGCGCCCTTTGAAAAAGGGGCGCCTTTTTTACATCGATTTTGGCTGCTTCATAATATTATTGACTGTTTTTTGAAGTGCTTTTGCAATCCGATCATATCCATGTGCTTTGGTATCCGGTCTCCATCCGGCCAGGCGTTGATTAAAGCTGCATAACCAAAAGGATTGCGATGGCAGCTTTTCCCTCCTGCGTATCTGATTGTTTTTCAGATATCCTGATGAACGTGAAACAGATCCCTCAACATCATTTCTGTCCCAAAGTATGGATTGTTCAGGGTGTTGAGTCGTTTGTCATTGGAGCCGAGCATTTTGTTTAGAAACGTCACTTCCCGTTCGTCCAGAGCAATATTTTCCTTTCCGGCAATATAATAAAGATCGTTAAAGACGCCGGATATTTTCGGAAAAACATCCGGGAATACAGCCTTAAGAGTATTAAAATTAATGACCTGCGCTTCGGGTATGGGCCTGTAGGACCATTGCGTAAAGATCCCGTTCTTATGGAGCGCTTTTTTGACCAGTTTGTAAAATTCCAGCGTGTAGAGATTGCTTGAATAAATAACGGACGGATGCTCGATATCCATGATAATCAGGTCATATGTTTTGTCGGTGCCCAGAAGATACTTGTAACCGTCGTCAAAAATGATTTTTACTTTGGGGTTTTCCAGAACATGATCCGTGAATGCGCTGAAGCATTTTGCGGCTTCGGGCATTACCGGGTTAATTTCTACCACATCAACAGCTTTCACGTTCGGATGCTTGACGATTTCGTGAAGCGTAAAACCGCATCCCAGACCGATATTTAAAACCCGAAGATTTTTGTTGTCCAGGGCATCGATGGAGACATTGGCAAAATTAATTTCGCTCACTTCTTTTTGTTTTAATCCCACCGTCGAGCACTGAACGCGTGTTTCGATGTATAAATATCTATGCTGTTCCGTGTCCGCAACTTCATCAAACACGCTTAGCTCACCGAACGGCGAATGAGAAAAAAAAATTTTTTCTTTGATTTTTACTTTCTGAAAATAGGGGGTGTCTTTCCCGGTATGGAAAAGAAGATTCTCACCGGGGATGTATTTTTCTTTGTTGTCGGGACTGGAATAAATGGCCGTGTCGCTTTTAAACGGCTGAATAATGAAATAGAAAACAAGCAACATCAAAGCGAAACCGGCGAGCATAATGAGGAACTTTTTGTTTTTCTGAAAGAAAACAAGCAGACCGATGATCAGGTTGACCGAGACGGAAAAGAAAATCAGGGCTTTGATGCCGAAGAAGGGGATGAAAACAAAACCGCTGAACAATGCTCCCAGTACCGCTCCAAAAAGATCGAAACTGTATATCGTGCCTATTTTCTGCGGCAATTGCTCTATCGCATTGATAGACATGACGATAATGGCCGGAAAGACCATGCCCATCAGAACCGTGGGAAAAATAAGATAGAGAAAACTTGTGAACAGTTTGTTGAACAGCAGCATGATGACATCGTTTCCGAACAACGGGTAAAGGAAATTGAAAACCGATGGAACCAGATCATAATCCGTGAAAATAAAAACGGCGTAAAGAGCGATCAGCAGCTGAGCCGAAAGAATTAATTTGCGTTGATCGGGGATTTTTTTCTCAACCCGGCTGAAAATAAAACTTCCCAGCCCGATACCGAAAAGAAAGATGGAGATCACAGTGGAGGTCGTAATGGTGCTTTCGTTGAAAAAATAATACAGTACTTTTGTTGCAACTATTTCATAAGCCAGACTGACAAAACCGGCCAGAAACGCGATAATGAGCAGGACGCGATACGTCGGGTAACGGCTGTTGTTTTTATTTATCATTGCTTTTTTACGAAAACTCCGATCAATAATCTCAGTATCTTCCGGAGGCCATGGAATCGGACAGAAAAGGATATCTTAAATTCCCGGGAACGATAAACCAGTTTTATCTGATACGCTATTGAAACATCCGGATCAAGGAAATTCAATTAATATTGTTTGTCGGTAAAATCGTAAATATCCGGATGTGTGCAAACCTCATAGTATTTTTTTGTTATCTTTCCGGCTGCATCCAGAGCGCTAGGCTGTAATTTGTGAATGGGCGCTTCCCGGATGGCAATCCGCTGATAATTGCCGTTGGTCAACGGTACCTTCCCCGCATACAATTTGATATTTTCATCGGTTTCGGAAGGAAAGATATAGGTTTGAAGGTTAATTTCCCGGGTGAGTTTATGGAAGCCCTCTTCATTCAGTTCAATCCCGTTGACGTTGTAGCGATACGTGGCGTCTTCTCCCGCCGCTTCAATGATTTCTTCCGCTTCATTTTCAAACACAAACAAATTGAAAATATCATTCTGGCTTTTAAATATTTTTCGCAGTAATTTGTCACAGCTGGACAGGCGGTCCGCCTGATTGATGGCCTGTGAGATCATGATTTTGGAATCGCCATCAAACAGGAACGTCGGCGGATCCTGAGAGTAACAAATGCCGATGCCCAGTTCAAGTTCCGGAAGATTGTTCTCCTTGTTTTTTTCATTATAACTATGAACAATGCGCAGGATTCTGATGGCCAGACCGCACGCTCTGGCCACACTGTAATTTCCTTCCGATGCGTCCTCATTTTCGAAAAGGGACAGGATAATGGCGTCCCCTTCAATAAAGACCTTGGAGGCCCCGTATTCGGCAAGAACAGCCGATATGGGATCAAAAAAATTCAGGCTGAAATAGGAGGCCGGATTCAGCCCCATTTTTCTCATGGTATGATTGATCGTAATAGATCCGCGGATGTCCGCTTTAATAATGACATGGTTGGCGATGGGTTTTTCTTCCGTAATTTTTTCGTCGGGCAGCAGAAACTCAAAAAGCGAGTGGTTTTCCCGTGATAACAGAATAATTTTCTCCTCCGTAACGAGGTTAATGGAATTCATCGCATCCTGGATAAGATAAAAATTATACAGGTCGCGGTAGTATCGGGAAAATTGTTTAAGAAACAGAATCAAATACAATTTTTTTTCTTTTGTGGAGCAGTCTTTGATGTGTTTGACTGTTTGTAGGAGAGGGCCGAAATTGAACTGACTACCGTAAAGGGATTTCAATCGTTTCAGGTTCTTTCTCATGGATGTTCTTTTCCAGAAATTAACCAGAAATTCTCTTACCTGCCGGGGAGACAACGGAGGACAATATTTTTCGTAGACGGATTTCATCTCGAAATTGGCGACAATTTGAGGCAGCAGGCCGGCAACTTTGAATTGATGATAAAAAAGATTCAACAGGTTTTTCTGGCTCTCTTTTCGTTCTTTTAACTTATTGAGAATGCTTTCCTGTTCTTTGTTGTTTTTTGCCTTTTCATATTGTTCCTCTGTCTCATAGAAGTCGAGCATCTTGCCGATATTATCCGGTTCCATGATCAACGCATCATATAAACAATTCTCCGCATCGACCAGGCCGTGAACCGTCTGAAATTTTCGCTCATTGGCTTCTGTCGCATTTCGGCCGTCTTCGTTTGTTAAATCGATTTGTCCGAACAGGTCGTACAGGATCATTTTGATGCTCCTGTAATTGTCAGTATCTTCGGACCGCTGCCCCATGAGTACATATTCTTCGATCAGAAAAAAATCATCGCTCGGATTATTCGTGTGCAGCATTGGATTTGCCAGAAAAAAGCCGGGCAAAATGTCCCGCGGAGGAAAATGCGTTTCCCGCATATCTCTGAGCTTCCGCGTGTTGACATCGGCTAAGAGCTCAAAGAGCTCTTTTCCCGCGAGGCGGGTGATGTGATGATGATGCCGTTTTATTTCCGACAGCTTATCTTTGATCATGAACACATCATTCTGGTCATGTTTGGTCGACAACTGGTACATCTTGACCAGAGGTTCGATTTGTTCCACCAGAATGTTGTACTGTAACTGAATTTCTTCCAGAAAAAGTTTTGCCAGAGCCGTCTGCGCCAGCAGATCGATCTGCACTTCCGACGCTTTTTTCGCTTTATTGATTCCATCCAGCAAAACATCGTTGCAGATTCGTCTCAGGGCGTCTTTTTCCGATTCACAAAACTCTTTTTTATATTCTTTGAAAAAGAATTCAGCCCCGCTGTGTTTTACCATCAAGAGAAAGGCTGTCTTTTTAAGGGCGTTATGCACCTGGGAGCTGATATGGACATCCAGATGAATGTTGTCCACTCCGGGAGAAAGTCTATTCAGAGACGCATAGATCTGGTAGTTTTTAACACCCAGCGTCTTAATCGTCGTCGGTTTTTTGAATGATTTGAAAATATTAAAACTTATCATGACACCCTTTATGCTTATTGGATAATCGAATCACTATTCGGTCCGCCAATAATTCATGAAACGGATACGATGCATGAATAATTTTCACGATCAGATCAATGCCGGCCTAGAGACAGTATCCGCGACTTTTAATCAAATCCAACGCCTTACAAAATCCAAGTTCACAGGCCTTCTTCACGTCGCTGCATCCCTGCGTGTTATTTTCCAGCATAAAATAAGCCAGGCCGCGATTGTTGTATGCATTGGCATTACGGGGTTCCAGTTTAATGGCCTTGTTGAAATCCTCAATCGCCATTTTGTAGCTTCTGAGCTTGTTATGATTGATGCCCCGTGTATTGTATGCTTCTGCAAAATCCGGTTTGAGACGGATGGCTTCGCCGCAGTCGGCGATTGCTTCTTGATACTGGCCCAGATTGTTTCGGACGGTTGCGCGGTTATAATAAGCCAGAACAAAATCCGGCTGCAAGCGGATGGCCGCATTAAAATCTTCCAGGGCAAGCTGATTGTTCCCCAGATTCTTATAAGCGACTCCCCGCTGGTTGTAGGTATCGGCGTCATCAGGCTGCAGCTTAATGGCTTTGCTTAGGAATTCGACTGCCTTTTGCGGTTCCGTATATTGTTTGCCGTCCCACAAGAGGTTTGCTTCATTCATCATATCTTCAGCATTTTCAGAACTCTTTGAGCAGGCCATCAGGCTCAAAAGAAGAAGGATAAGGAAAACCGTTTTTTTCATAATATCTGCCTCCATAAATAGTGTTTAGTATGCAACTTCACTAGCATAATTATCGGAAAAATATAATAAAAATATTTCTGTTACTTTAGACGCAGAAAAAACTCCGCCGGATGAATGTGAAATTTTTCCGGCGAAATTGTTCGGAGGATACTCAATCGGTCTTTAACCTCCAGAGAATTTTGATCCGCCAGATAAATCATCTTTCCGCTTTGCCAGGTTCCTTTCCCGTCATCTTCAAGAAGCATAATAAGCGGAAGACTGCGTTCAGTTTCTTCAGGGTAATCAATCACCACGCCGAAGGATCCGTTGTTGATCTCTACAACGGATCCTATAGGGTATGTTCCCATCATGTGAATAAAGCGCTTCAACAGAATCGTATCGAAGCTTGTCCCCGCTTCTTTCCACATCTCTTTAAGGACTTCATCCGGCATGAAAGATTTTGGCCGGTAAACCCTCGCACTGGTCATGGCTTCATAAACATCGGCGATATGAATAATCTTGCCCATAAGGCTTACATTATTGATAAAAAGCGTTTGAGGATAACCGGTCATATCCAGATTCAGGTGATGCTCGAAAGGCCCGAGAATGATTTTTGATCTTAAGGACGGATTGGCATTCAACATGAGAATTTTTTTGACCCCCATGACAGGGTGTTTCTTGACCGTGTCCCATTCCCCGTTGGTCAACTCACCTTGCTTAAAGAGAATTTCCTTGGGAACGTCCACTTTCCCCAAATCATGAAACAACCCGCAAATCGTCAAATGTTCCAGCACGATATCCGATAATTCTATATGTCTTCCCAGACAGGCGGCCAGAAGCGCGACGTTTACGGAATGAATGTAGGTATAATCATCATAATCCTTGAGCGTTGTCAGGCCGATCATCAACGCGGCATCCTGCTTTGTCAGATCCACTATGTTTTGTGCCAAACGCCTGATTCTGCGGACTCCCGCCGTTCCATGGGATACTTTATTCGCCACTTCTTTGACCGCCTCGATCGCCTGAAAATAATTTTTTCGCGCTTTTTCAAGTTTCTTTTCTTCCAGGTTTTCCCCTTCGGCGATGATGTCTTCATCCTGAAGTTGCTGAATCTGCACCCATGAAAAATCATTTTTCGTCAATTGTTCTTCAAGCCATTCCACATGACGATCGTGCTTGACGGCCTCATTGAGCAGACGTGCCAGGGTCATGATTTTTTCGGGCGGCACATCGCGTGAGGATGTTAAAAAGGTGAGGCTTCCGATGCTCCGCTTTGAGAAGAAATCCACCATATTGTAAACAACAACCGCTGCATCTCTGCGATAGGGAATTTTTTCTCCGCCCAGATGAAACCGGCCTCGGTTAAGACGGAGGCTGATATCTCCGTCGTTTGTCAATTCATGGAGGATCTTATGAAAAGACTCGACGCTTGTACGGACAATCTGATTGTTGTCCTGATACATGCGAACTGTGCTGGTCATATGATACAGGGTTCTCAGAAAATCATGTCCCCATTGTTCCGAAATCGATTTTTGTTCCGACATGATTATGATCCTTTTTTGTTTTTCTGAACAACTTCTTTTTCTGCTTTCCGGGCGATTCTGCGCAGGCTGGGGCTGAAACTGCGTCCCGCTGCCTCAATGATCCGACTGGCTTCCGGCATTTTTAGAGCCGCCAGCGCAAACGCCGCCCCCTGACGGCATACCGATTTCTTTGCGCCGGCGATCCGCTTTCGTTGTAACAGGATATCTCGTAAAAAGGGAATGCAACGCTCCGATCCGCACCTGCCCAGAGTAACCAGGCACTCCGAAATATACCAGGCCTCTTCGTTATCGAATTGATGGTTCTGAAGATATTGCAGTAAGAGATCTTCAGCCGCCTCGTTCCTTGTTCTGCTCATTTGCTTCAAAATTGTCCGGCGGACCGATTCATCCGGATCGTTGAGGAATTCGAAGATCCTGGGGATGTAATCCCCCTCGATTTGCCCGATGGTTTTGACGGCCAGCCGCCGGGCGGACGGCGAAGGATGTCGCGCAAGTTTCATCAGATACTTCAGGGAAATATTCCCCTCCACTTTCGACAGCACGGAAACAAGCTTTTCGGCGACTTTTTCATCGGCCTTTCCGATCAACTGGTTCAGCGGATTGGTATCGCGATTGATGAGGGCGATAATAGTATCCTGCAGAAGTTGCTCCAGCTGTGACGGCTGCCCTAAAAGCAGAAATTCTGTCAGGGTATGGATTGCCTGCGGTTGAAGATGCTGAAAAATGTTTTTAAAGATTTCTATCTGCTGTGCATTCAAGGAACTCCAGGCATCCTTCAACGGTTCCAGGCAGCGGTCAGCCGATGAAATATCTCCGTAAAGTTTTTCGATTAAGTCGTGCGCGTAAGGGGATCTCAAACGGCCGCTATCCAAAACTCTGCGGAGTCCGTCAAGAATAATCAGGGTTGCTTCAAAATCATGACGGCGAATCGAACCGTCAAATTCTTCCGATATGACTTCGAGGATGATACTGAAATCTTTCTCCTCCTTATACTGCAGAAGCATGTCCAGCAACATATTCAAATGTTCTGTCGCGGACAACATTTCTTCGCGGGCAATCATGTCCTGCAGGGCAATTTGCTCTCTGGCTGTCAGCACAAAAGAATCGGGATCCAGCCCGATTTGCTCGGAAGATTCGGGCTCTTGTGCATCTTCGTGTAAAGCCGCGGTTTCTGATACGTCGGCGGATTCAGAACCGTCTCCTTGATCTTCCGGGGTTGCCTGAAATTTCGTCATGCTTTCCAAAGAATCCGTCGCTTGTTCTGAAATAAAATCGTCAGCCTGATACAGGATATGATTGAAATGTGCTTCCCAGAAAGCGGTGACGATATCCCCTTCCGGTTCCTTGGTCAGTACGGAATATTGGTGAATAATCGTTAATAATTCGCGGGTTTCCTCCAGCGTTATCCCTTCGGCGAATTCCAGCCATCGTATCCCGTCGCGGAAAAGCGTAAAAGGCAGGGATCCTTCTTCAGGCGGTCCTGTTTGAACGTTCATCTCCTGGCAGGTGACGCGCTCCCTTTCAAATTCAAATCGGATATCGCCGTGCTTGCGAATGTAGGCTTCCAGCGTTTCATGAAAATTTCCGATAGAATTCAGACTGATACTGTGACCTGCCGGATATAAAGAAACGTTCTTGCTCGTCAGCAGAAGCTGAACGAATAATTTTTTCATTTCTTCCGATTTTTGAATGAAAAGGGCTTTTTCGGATTCTTTGCTCATGTTATCTTGGACATTCATTTCGGTACCGCTGGCGATGAATCATTTTTTATTGATGATGCTTGTACCATCCTGATAAAGTTTTCAAAATAACGGACAAAAGCAAAGCCGGTACTTGATCTCGGTCCTGAAGCGTTCTTTCAGGCACTTTAATCTGTGGAATCACAAAAAAACTGCGATTTTTGAGTGTAACGGCAATTGCTTTGTATGTAAAAAGTATAGAAAAATTAGTTTTTTCTGTCAAGACAATCTTCATAGCCTAAAGTCTTATCTTGAATATCTTTAATACGGCTTGATGAGCAAGAAAAAAGGGTGGTGCTTTCGCGCCACCCTTTTCCTTTTGATTATTGGATACTGTTAATTCTTATGGGTCAAAAGATAGTCGCCGACGTCTCCGTCAATCCATTTCCACAACGTTCCTTCCCCATTCTTGTTGGCAACTTTGAAATCAAGTTTGGCCTGATGAGCCTCATCAATAACGATGGTGTTTTTCGACGGCCGAAGCACAGGAAACAAGTGGGGGAAATCGGAAGCGGAAATACTCACGCGGAGGCGGTGCCCCTTCTTGAAAACATTGGTTGTCGGCCACAATTCGACCACATACTGATAGACCGTTTCTTCAGCAATATTGTTTGGATTCTTTTCCGGTTGAAAATAGAAAGGATCAAATGCTCTGTATGCCGGATCCACCTGCGTAGGTTTAGCCGCATTATAAGGGCGGAACGCCGCGCTGAGCCATCCGGATGTAATATTTTTTGCCCGACCATTGGGGAACACATCATTGACCTCGACCACCCACTGGACATCTTTTCTATCGGCAATCTGTAAGATCATATCCTTGTCCTCTCCAATGTTGAACGTGGATTTGATCTGGTCAATGAAGTTATCGAGAGCCGCCTGTTTCAGCGGCTCGGTAAACTTTGTTTTTGCCCAGAAGGTCAGCTTCAACGGACCGGAAATTTCCATATCACTGGCCAGCGGTTCAGTCGAAAAGGTCAGAACACCGGTTTCATCACTGCGCTCATCTTCCCAGAATAGTGTGCTGTCAAGATTGATATCCAGTGTGTACCTGGACAACTGGCTCACAATCGTCAGAGGCGAGAATCCCAGCCAGCGTTGAGCCGAGCGGGAGAACGCCCCGTTGAGCGCTGTCGGGCTATGATATAGAACAGGGTTCACTTTCGGCTTTTTAATCCCCAAAATCACGTTATTATAATCTGTGGTCTTCACGCTGGGGACCAGCTTATAATTGTCGTCATAATTGGCAACTCCAAACCAATCGCCGAAAATCAGAGAGGATTTAGCTTTGGAAAGATAATACGTTTGGTTGCTGAGTCTGGATGAAGGCAAAGGCCATGATTTTTCAGCACGCCATTTGTTTTCTCCCAGTACGTAGAGCAGCACCGGGAACTCCTGCAGGAACGGATCGTCTTTTCCCTTGAGTCTCCAGTCCATCCATCGGCGGAGGACATCCCACGTGAAAATACCTTCCTTCCCTTCGATGCCCATCCCCTTGACGCCGGGAAACATAAACGCTGCATCAATATGATACCAGGGCCCCACAATGATGGCCTTATTGCCGGGAGCATGATTTTTCAATCCATATTCATAGTTCATGAAAGAACCTCTGGTGAAGATATCGTACCAGCCGGTTGCGGTTAGGATGGGAAGATTTTTCGGGATGACGCCGCCGCCCACGGCCGGGGGCATATCCGGAAAATTCCAGCCGCCGGCCGGTTTGTCCGGCCAGTAAATCATCGGCGATTTTGTGTCATACCAGCTGTTTCTCGTTCCTTTGGTCGAATCCATAAACCATTCCAGCGGCACGGTCAGTTGTTTGAAATGCTGTGCCCAGATGCTCAATGCGTTCATGAAATCTGTTTTGTTGAAGTTCGGCTCCGCCACACCGCCGACAATCAGGTCCGGCGGAAGAATACTGATAAAATCCGTCATAAGGATCCAGATGGCCATGAATTCCAGATCAAAATTCCCGCCGTGCCAGACAATGTCTTTCCAGACGTCGTTATAGGCCGAAATCGGCGCAATAGCTTTAAGATGCGTTGGAGTGCCGTTGACCTGTTCGACAAGACCGGCGGCAAGATATTGGATGATGCCCATATAGGAGCCTCCGACCATGCCGACCGTACCGTCCGACCACGGCTGCGCGGGAATCCACTTGTCAATCATATAGGCCACATCATATTGTTCAATAGGGCTGAGTGGATCCCAGACGCCTTCACCGGAACCGGTTCCGCGCATATCCAACACAACGACATTGTAGTCATGGGGCACAAAGGCGATCACGGCGAACATCAGACCGATGAGGTCCCGGTGGTAACCGGTTGCGAGAAAAATCGTCGGCCGTTTGATGCTTCCCGTGCCATTGTAAGGAGACGTATGATAAAAAGCCGAGGCGTAGATATTGCAGTTGTATCCGACCGGATTTTCAGCTTTGGTCATGGGAATTGCGATGTTGAAATCAACCTTCACATCCGCAACCCCCATTTTTGCCAGCGCTTCCTGTATCTGCGTTTGAGCAGCAGCATCCGAAGTATTAGCTTGAACATGAGCGGAGGTTATAAGAATCCCCACTGTCACAGCGAGGAATATGGACCAGATCTTGAAACGATGCCGCGATTGGAACCATCTGTTTTTCGTTTCTGCAAAAATCAAACCCTTTAAAAAACAACCTATTACAATGGTACCACAACATTTGGCTAGACGCAGCAAATCAACCTGTTTCATGATCCCTCCCTTTCATGGCAATGTTGTTTGGCAGTGGATTTTACAAACTCCTCCCCCCGTGCTTTTTTTCAATTGGTAAGATATTGATGAGTGATTGGAACACTAAACGATTTATCCCGCGATGTCAATATACTTATGGAAACGAGATGTGATATTTGGGGACTATTCCTGAAAGTTGTGTCGGAAGAAATGAGCGTGCAAAACGAAAACATTGAAAGAAGGCGCACAAAGAAGATATTTCATGGGGGAAATGTATTATTGCAGAAGGTAGCTCAAAGCCCCTCCAAAATGCAAAAAAAGAGCTAACTGCATCAGCTAACTCCTTGTAATTACTTGGTAGCGGGGAGAGGATTTGAACCTCTGACCTTTGGGTTATGAGCCCAACGAGCTACCGGACTGCTCCACCCCGCGATATTTGAAAAACGTTGACTTTACACCATTATCTCCACTGTTTGTCAAGGAGTAATTTTCAAAATCCTTGATCGATATCAACGGATTGAATAATCTTACCCGGTTATGTAGCCCATAAGGCGGTAAATCAGTTTGGCGGCCATGAAATCAGGCGCGATATCGCCGGAAATCGGGGCCAGTTCCACGACATCGAAGCCGCGGATCTTGCAGGTGCGTGAAACGGATTTAAGCAGGCGCAGCACATCCCTCCAGTACAGACCTCCCGGTTCCGGTGTCCCGGTGGACGCCATGATGGAAGGGTCGAAAACATCCAGATCGATGGTGACAAAAACATCGCCCTTGATGTCCTTGCTGATTTTCTCACACCAGTCTTTTCTTTCCCCGACAAAGTCCGCGCTGTAGGATTTCACGTTGCTCGTCGGCAAAAAATCGCCTTCCTCCTTACTCATGCTCCGGATGCCCACCTGAACAAGCGGGCAAAGCTCAGAAATTCTTCGGGCGACGGAAGCATGACTGTAGGGGCTTCCCTGGTAGCTGTCCCTTAAATCGGCATGAGCGTCCAGTTGTAGAACGGAAAGTCTGGGATATTTTTCTTTCAGCGCCTGCACCGCTCCCAGGCTGATGCTGTGTTCGCCGCCCAGCATGACGGGTATTTTATTCAGAGCGACAATTTTGGAAATCTTTTTCCGCACGGCTGAGATCATGTTTTTAGGCCCTCGGGCGTCAACATCGACCGGAAGCGTCGTGTGAATTCCGGCCAGATACGTTTCTTTCTTCAATTCCTCATCGTAGAGCTCCATGTTGGTGGACGCCTCGATGATGGCTATCGGTCCGCGGCGGCTTCCCGGCTGATATGTCGACGTCAGATCATAGGGAACCGGCACCACGACAAATGTTGCTTCATGCAGTGAATGCGCGGGATAAATTCCTCCAAAATTCATTATGGTCATCCTTTCTTAAATTAAATTCGGTTTGGGTCATCAGCCCCGGTAACGATGAATAAAAAAATTATTATTCTCATAATAGACAAAGGAATAATGCGTTATCCAGTCGCCCAGAGTTACAAACGTTCTTTTCCGGCCGTCCACATCATAACTATTGATGGCCGGCACATGACAGTGGCCTAGAATAACGGCATCAAAACCTTCCTGAAATTTGTTCAGGGCGAACGGCTCCATTTTTTTAACTAGAGCGTTGCCGTCTTCCGTGGTGAGCTCCTTGCTGGCCGTAGAAAACAGCCCCGCCAGGGACCAGCGAACGGACGCCGGGATAAAACGCTGAAAGTTGTAAAAAACGTTACTGCGCAGAATTTTACGCAACATCAGGTAATTGGAATTGGTGCTGTCTGCAGTGTCGCCGTGGGCGATCAACACGTTCAGATGATCCAGCCGGGCTTCCATGAATTCCTCGGCGACATCCAATCCCAGCACATCGGCGAAATAGTCTCTCATAAAAAAATCGTGATTGCCTTCGCATAAGTGAAGGCCGATGCCGGAATTTTTCATCTCGTTTAATTTGTCAATCACGGGTTTGAACTCCGGATTGATTTTCTCTTTCGGACAAAACCAGAAATCAAACAAGTCTCCGGCAATATAAAGATGATCAATCAACGTTCTCCCGGATTTTGCGCCCGGATCGGCTGCCGTCATCACATGGCCTGCCTGAACGGCATCAAAAAATTTTAGCAGTTTCTTATATCGTTCATCGCCGGCTTTTCGTAAATGCGCATCGGAAATGAAAATGGCTTTCATAGGTTAAATCCGCGTGTTTAAAGTGAATCTTGTTTAGCAGATACAGGTCTTCAGGTCAATAAACATAAAAAAGAACGCAATATCGGCACATTTCCGGCGGCGGACGAATGATTTTTCCCGAACCCGGCTGAATTGGACCTTGTTTTGTCGGGATTTTTTTGCTAGTGAAAGCTCGTCATGACCGAAACGTGATCAGAATTCAATGTTTGCAGAGAAGGCGAAAAATGACAAAAAAACAAAACATCATCAAACGGGCAAAAGACGTTCTGAAAATTGAAGCGCAGAGCATTTTGCGATTAGTGGATAGAGTGGATAGTAACTTTTCTCAAGCCGTTAACTTGATATGCAAATCCAAGGGAAGGGTGATCATCACTGGCATCGGCAAGTCCGGTCTGATCGGACGTAAAATTGTAGCAACGCTCACCAGCACGGGCACACCGGCTCTCTTTATGCATCCGGTTGAGGGCCTGCACGGCGATCTGGGCATCGTTACCAAAGAAGATATCCTCATTGCCATCTCCAACAGCGGCGAAACCAGAGAACTGATGCCCGTCATCACTTCCGTTCGCCATATCGGCGCTCCCATTATCGCTTTTACCGGCGGCCTGTCTTCAACGCTGGCTCGGGCAAGCGACATCGTTATTGATGTGTCCGTGGAAAAGGAGGCCTGTCCGTTCAATCTTGTTCCCACGTCCAGTTCCACCGCCACCCTGGCGATTGGCGATGCCCTGGCGATTGCACTGCTCGCGGAAAAGCAGTTCAATGAAAAAGATTTCTATAAATTTCATCCCGGAGGAAATCTTGGTTCGAGATTGCGCGAAAAGGTTGGCGAAGCCATGATCGTGGGAAAGAAAATTCCCAAGGTTCCGACAGGAAGCTCCGTGAAGAAGGCGATAGAGGAAATCAACCGCAAAAATGTCGGATTTGTTTTGATTACCGGCAAAAAAAATAAATTACTGGGAATTCTCACCGACGGCGATGTGCGCCGTATGATCAGCAAAGGCATATCGTTTGAAGGAAAATCCATCGACGACGTCATGACCCCCGACCCGAAAACCATAGATGAAAAAATGTCTCTGGCTCAGGCCATGGAAATGATGCAGAAGCGGGAAATTACCTCCTTTGCCGTGGTCAATGAAAAACACGAACTCAAGGGATACGTCCACTTGCATGACATCCTCGGCCGCGGCGGCTCCGTCAGCATCTCTCTTGCGTGATTTTGCGCGTGCTCAGGAAATACTGATCCTTCAAGACCTGACACAATATGTGATAAAAATGGTTAGTCTGCAAGAGCCAAGCAAAGATTTGACCTGTTCCCCCAGTTGTCATCCCCGAATGGGCTTATCGGGGATCCAGTATTGTTCATACCATTAATTAGACCGTCCCCATTATTCCCATCGCTTATCCTTGGGTTACCAAACCTGTTTCCATTATTTTACAATTTTAAGGGCGTCCCGCTTTCCCAGTATATTTTCAGACACAAATATAAACAACTTTAGATCAGCGAAGACAAACCGGAATATGAGATCCCATCATGTTCTGGTATTATACAGCACACTTTTTGACCAATAGGATCTTGCACTTTTTCTCCCAACTTGAATTGTCTATTGAAATACAACGCAGACTTTTTGATTCCCCATCCACGTTAAAGGTGTTTATTATCCTACGTCGCTACGCTCCCAGGATAATTCGACTAACTCTTCAAACTTCATCCCGATTTGTCGGGATTCGTTTTACCACGGCACTTTGTGCCTGGTATAGTTCGCCTTACGCTTCATACTTCATTCCGACTCGTCGGGATTCGTCTTCAGCTTGGCTCACTATCAGAGAGTCTCATTAAAACTGTTTTTGTGAAAACTTGTGAAGCCCCCGTACGCAACGCTTCGGGGATATCCCTACCACAGAGGCGGTTGGGATTGTTCGTCCCACAAATTTCAGTACGTTCCACTTCTGAAACTTGGGACTCACTAATTCGACTAACTCTTCAAATCCCACGGTTCTTTGAGCCTGGGATAGTTCGACTTGCAAATATTACTGCACTACGATTGTAATATTTGAGTCTCACTAATTTGTCCCGATACATCGGGACTCGTTTTACCACGGCACTTTGTGCCTGGTATAGTTCGCCTTACGCTTCATACTTCATTCCGACTCGTCGGGATTCGTCTTCAGCTTGGCTCACTATCAGAGGGTCTCATTATATTTTTGATTCGATAAGACTGATATTCTATAAATGAATTGCCCGTACTTGTCAATAATGTTTTCTTAATAATTTCAAGAGGTAAGAATATCATCCTGCTTACGGTTAACTAAATATGTGGCACCATGCTTGTATTTTTTGTATATTAAAAAAACAGGAGAAATAATTGTATGGCGCTTTATGAATTTGACGGTAAAAGACCACTGGTGCCGGATGATTCTTTTGTTCATCCGCAGGCTGCCTTGATTGGGGATATCGAAATCGGCCATGAATGTCTGATTGCGCCCGGTGTTTCCATCCGCGCCGATTTCGGTCCGGTCATCATCGGAGATCGTTCCAATGTTCAGGACAACAGCGTCATTCATGTCTTTCCCGGATCAAAGGTCATTATTGAGCAGGATGTCATTGTGGCTCATGGCGTGATTCTTCATGATGTGCACATCAAATCCCGATGTGTAATCGGCATTGGCGCTGTTTTGCTTTTCGGCGCGGTCTGCGAAGAAGATGTTTTTGTTTCCGTGGGTGCGGTCGTGTCCAAAGGCATGCAGATTCCCGCCGGCAAAGTGGTTGCGGGCAATCCGGCGAAAATCACCCGCGATGTTTCTGATGATCAGAAGTTGATGGCGAAAGAGGGGATTAACTATTATCGGGAGCTTTGCAGAAAATACATTGCAACGATGCAACAAGTCAGTGATTAACCGTCCAACAATAGTGACGACATTGGGAAGATAGCCATCACACTTGTCACACCGGCGGAGGCCGGGGTCCAGTTTAAATAATTCTGGATTCCGGCTCAGAGGCCGGAATGACCAAATTATAGATATCTACAAGATAATGTTCTAAACGGCTTTCCCCGCCATATCTTTTTGAATTCTGGTAAATTCTTCAACCGTTCGATTGATGACTTCGGCCACGGTCGGAATGTCGTGGATAATGCCCTGTACCTGACCGGAAAGATACACGCCGTCTTTGAGATCGCCGTTTTCCGTCGCTTTCTTGATGGCGACATAGGCCTGCGCCATATGTGCCAGATTCATTCCGGTTTGCGGACCTTTCATCATCTTCTGGAATAACGATATTTCCCCCTTTTTTTGTTTCGGTGCGGTATCGGCTTCTTTGGGTTTTCCCGATTTATCTTTTTTCGAGCCGCCTAAAATCGATGTCGCCAGCTTCATCCAGGATAAATCCAGCGATTTGGCGATGTCGAATGATGCGGCAAGTCCCTTGGCCAGATTACGCCCCTGCTTGACGGCTTTTTCGGCGGAGGGAGTTTTCAGAACCCGGCAGTAAAGCGCGTCGAACCGGTTGGAGTAGATGGTGTCTTCCGCTCCCAGTTCGAGTTGCTTCTGCATGGCAAGTTGATGAACGGGACTTTCTTTTGTGATCGAGAGCCTAGTTCCCATACCCACGCCTTCGGCGCCGAGCGCGAAAGCGGCGGCCATGCCTCTGCCGTCCGCGATGCCGCCAATAGCGACCACGGGAATTTTAACCGCATCAACAACCGTCGGAACCAGAACCAGCGTGGTCACCTGGCTGCCGTGCGCCGCGGCTTCAAAGCCCGTCACCTGAAGAGCGTCCGCTCCGGATTTCTGGGCGGCAAGCGCGTGTTCGACCGTGGTGACCGTCGATATGACTTTCCCGCCGTAGGCGTGTACTTTTTTGATTAATTCTCCGCCCTTGCCCAAAGATATGTTGAGAACCGGGACTTTTTCCTCGATGGCGACCAGCGCGTTTTCATATGCGCCGGGCATCAGAAGCGTCGCGCCCACACCGAAGGGCTTGTCCGTCAATTCTCTGATTCGTTTAATGGACTGCCGTGTTTTTGCCGGGCTTAAAGGTCCCGTGGCGAGATAGCCGATGCCTCCGGCATTGGAGACCGCGGCAACCAGTTCCGGCACGCTGATCCAGCTCATGCCGGGAAGGATAACCGGATATTGGATCCCAAACAATTCGGCGATTTTTGTTTTCATAAATTGTCCTTTTAAAATAATAATTTTTAATTATAAAAAATCGAAGCAAGACTACAATGCTTCTTTTCATGGCGTACAAATTAGACCGGTCTATTTATTTTGTCAAGAATTATTTTCTTCTCAAAATAGCGTCGCAGGGGAAAATGCTTGACAGAAATTATCAGACCGGTCTATTTATCATCATCATTTATTGGCGGGGAATGTTTATGAAGACGGATAAAAAACAGGAGCTGATTGCCATTGGCGCGGAGCTCATGCATCTGAAGGGCTACAATGACACGGGCGTTCAGGAGATTCTCGGTAAGGCCGGGCTTCCCAAAGGTTCTTTCTATAATTATTTTAAGAGCAAAGAGGACTTCGGACTGCTGGTTGTTGATTACTATATGGCATTCTATAATAAAATCTTTGCCAAGTTTATGGACAATAAATCCGTTCCGCCTCTGGAAAGAATCCGGCGCCTTTATAAATCGTTCAATAAATCATTCCGGGCTAATCATTATACGTTGGGATGTCCGATCGGCAACTTCGCTCAGGAGCTTGGAGACACAAGCCCTGTGTTTCAGGCCAGGCTTAAAAAATCCGCTGATACCATCGTCAGGTATTTTTCCGATGTGCTGCGCGAGGCTCAGGCATCGGGGCATCTCTCACGGTCTCTTGATGCGGATAAAACCGCGCACTATATCTTTAACAGCTGGGAAGGCGCCATTATGAGCATGAAAGTGGAGAAAAGCCTCCGACCGCTGGAAATCAACGAGCAGTTTCTTTTTGATTACATTCTCAAACCGTGAGATACTAAAACTGTATATCGGAAAAGTCGTCGATTAAGATAATCTGTTTTTCCCCGGGACACAGGCCAGCATCTCCTTCAGAGTGATTTCCGGATGACGGTATCGTTTTCTTTTGACGGTACCCTTGCCGTATTGAATCGCTTCTTCCGGGCACCATTGCAGACAGGCAAAGCACTGTTCGCAACGATGCTGCCATGCGGGTTTCCCGTCAACAAGATCTATATTGTGAGCCGGACAAATTTTCTCACAGATTCCGCAACTCGTGCATTTTGCATCGGCATAGAAGGGTTTGTCCATTCGGGGAACGCGTTCAAACGTCATGCGGTAGATGGCGGAAAAAAGAATATTCTGCCAGAAGGGGCCTCTCTCCGGCGGTTTTTCTTCTTTGGCCCGGACCGATGAGGCGATGCAGTTGATTTTATCCAGCGTGGCGCTGAATTTCTTCTTCTGCTTTGCCGGAGCTTCAGCGCCTCCCCAGGGAATGTAGTTGCTGGGCAGGCAAACCGAGAATCCCGAAGACAGTTTCACATGCTTCTGTTGCAGCAATTTTTCCAACTGGATCAGCGTTGCGGCAACCTGGCCGGCGTTGACCGCCACGGCAAAATAATATTTTTCCGGATCCATGTCCAGACGATTTAGAAAATCAATCACCGGTGCAGGAATTCCCCAGATATGAACCGGAAAAACGAAACCGATTTTTTCAGCATCGGCAATTATCCTGCCACTGAGGTTAAGTGCCATGGAAACGGTTTCAGCGTCATGGAGCAGCAGAGAAAGTTTTTTTGCCGTCCAGAAAGAATTTCCCGTTCCGGTATAGAAAAATAGTTTTGTTTCCATTGAGCCACATCAAGGCTGCATTTGCAGGACCTTGTTATAAACGCTTTCCGAGAATCCGTATACCTGATTGCGGTTGATGATCGCGAAGGGCACTTCGTCGCCCTGGTCCACTTCTTTTCTTTTCGCAACGGCCTTCTCATCGGTATCCATGTTGTATTCAATGAAGGGAACGTTTTTGGAATTCAAGAATTCTTTGGCTTTTTCGCAGTCCGGACAATTGTTTTTGGTATAAAGCACAATTTCCGGTTTCTTCTGGTTTTTGGCCTTCGATGCATCATCTTCGCCTTCAGCGTTCAGTGGATCTTCGGAGCCGACCTCATGAATTTCAATGTTTTTTACAGCCTTATTTTCCGGCGGTGGATAATCGGTAATTTGTATTTCTCCTTTTTCATCAACCCACTTATAAAAATCAGCCGTTGCCGTCTGACACAGAAAAACGGAGAATAAAACCGATAGGAAGACATACTTTTTCATAACCTGACCTCACGATAAGCTGTTTTAAAAAATAGTGATTCTTTTCCGGCCGGCTTAATCAGGCTTTCATCAAACGTCACGATCAAACCGGTTACAATATAATTAAAAGTATCTTAAATCATCCGGCGTTGTCAAATTCTTTATCGTTGCGTCTTGCGGGGCTGGAGGAGAGCATTCCGGATGCTTCTGTTAAAAATATTGATTTTCATCTTTCTTCTATATTATATGAAACACATTCTATAAGGAGCATTTATGTTTGGAAAACCGGTAAGCCTTTTTTCAGTGTTTGGGTTTGAAATAAAAGTCGATATGAGCTGGCTGATTTTGGCGGCGTTGATCACCTGGTCGCTGGCCAGCGGTCTTTTCCCGGAGTATTACAAAGACCTTCCTAAATCCGCCTATTGGTGGATGGGCATTGCCGGCGCCATAGGCCTTTTTTTATCCATTATCGTGCATGAACTTACCCACTCCATTGTTGCCCGTCATTACGGTGTATCGATGAAGGAAATAACCCTTTTTATTTTCGGCGGTGTTGCGCACATGGAAGAAGATCCGTCCAGTCCCAAAGCTGAATTCATGATTGCCGTGGTCGGGCCTGTGTCCAGCTTTCTGCTGGCCGCCTCTGCTTTTTTGCTTTACAAGGTCGGGGTCTACAGCGGGTGGCCGGTGACTCTGACGGGGGTTCTGAATTATCTGTCCTGGCTGAACATGATTCTGGCAGTATTCAATCTGATTCCTGCTTTTCCTTTGGACGGCGGACGAATCCTGCGTTCCGCGCTATGGAAATGGAAGAAAGACATCCGCTGGTCGACGAATATTGCCGCTCAGATCGGTTCAGGCTTCGGCTTGATGCTGATCATCATGGGCATTTTTTATATCGTTAAGGGAAATTTCGTCGGGGGGTTGTGGTGGTTTCTGATCGGTTTGTTTGTCCGCGCGGCGGCGCAAAGTTCCTACCGGCAGATTCTCGCGCGGAATCTTTTCCATGCGAAGAAAGTCAGGGATTTGATGGTCACCAATCCGGTCACCGTACCGCGGGCCATATCCCTGGAGGATTTTATCCGCGATTATGTTTACAAATATCATTTCCAGGCGTATCCCGTCGTTTCGTTCGGGAGATTGACCGGCTGTATCTTTTTAAAACAGGTGGCCTCTATCCCGCGTGAACAATGGGCTCAGCATACCGTGGGGTCTGTGGCTGTTCCTTGCAGCAAGGAGATCACAATCGGTCCCGATGAGGATGCGAATAAAGCCCTTGACCTGATGAATCGTACCGGCAACAGCCGTTTGCTGGTTGTTCAGGGAGATGAACTTGAGGGGATCCTTTCGCTGAAGGATATGCTTGCGCTGCTGTCTTTGAAAATGGAATTGAATGACATGGAAAAAAAGACATGAGCCCTTTTTTGTCCGAATGCAGCAACCACAGATCAGACGATCGGCGATCATTTTATCACATAATATTTTTTTTCGATGAAGATTCATTACGATCGTGACCGTGCGCGCTCCCTCTTCAACATGGATCTGTGGTCGACGAAGATTTCTTGCACAGAATGGTTTCACGGTGCATGACCCGTCAGTGGGAATTGAGCGGCGCTTTTGGCAGGTCCTGAAGGATTCTTTGAAAATGGCGATGATCTTTTCAGCTTGACTGTTCAAGTAAGTTTTTTTATAAGTTCTTACAGCTTCATCGTCTTACAAAGCTTCCCGGAAGGACTGTTTATGGCCAACGATACATTGCTTGAACCGCGCAAAATTCCATCTCAGGAACGCTCGCGTAAAACGGTAGCGGCCATCTATGAAGCTGCGACGGATATTTTTGTCAATACGGGGTACGCGGAAGCGACCACGGATCAAATAGCTGAAAAAGCGGGCGTTTCGATAGGTACTTTGTATAACTATTTCCCCGGCAAGGAGGCTATATTATACGGTCTTTGGGAAAAGTACGAGAAGGAGATCAAAGTCATAACAGACCAGGCCGATCAGGATATCCGAAAAAAAGGATCTTTTGATCGCAGCATTGTTCCGGTTCTGCTTAATCTTGCTCTGGAACTGGTCAGTTATGAACGCGTACAGAATCGACTGTTCATCAGCCAGATCGGTTTGCCCGAAACCATTATTCAAAAACGCCGGGAGCTCGGTCTTTACATGGAAGCGACCATGGAAGCGGTGTTCCGTGATTTTTCCAATGTCCGTGTCCGAAATCCGAAAATCGGGGTACATATTATCTGGGCGACGGTGCAGGCTGTCTTTCACGATTATATCATCTCCGTTTCCGATGAAATCAAACCTGAAGACTTTATTGATGAACTGGGCGACATGATGAGCCGCTATATTTTTGCCGACGAAGCACAGGAATAATTGCGGCGGATTTCGGGATTCGATCGGCTGGATCTTAACGGTATTATTTCACAACCTCCTGAAGATCGAGCAGTTCCCCAGGCCCTCTTGAATGATAAATTCTTTCTTTCCGGTGCGGTGAATTTCCGACCGATACAGCACTAAAAAATTATTTCCATAAACCTTGACAATTATGGTGCAATCCATTAGCGTAACGCTTTAAATTCGAAGGCAAAGACGCGGTCATGATCATTGCGTAAACGGGTTGAAAAGGGGGTTAATAATGTTTGGCACACTTATTACCACGCATGGCAATTTGGGAGATGAATTGATCAAATCGGCTGAACTGATCAAAGGTCGGCTTGAAAATATAATGCATATCTGCATTGACCAGACGAAAGACGTCGAAGATTTGAAAAAAGAAATAAGCAATGCCATCAAAAAGCTCGATAAAGGCAATGGCGTATTGATTCTGACCGATCTTTTCGGGGGGACCCCGTCCAATATTTCGCTTTCGTTCATGAAAGAAGGTAAAGTAGAGGTTCTCACCGGCGTCAACCTGCCCATGATGCTTAAGTTGTCTGAAGCGAAGGGGAATATGACGCTGCGCGATTTTGCCTGCCTGGTGAAGAGTTACGGCGAAAAAAACATTATGCTGGCCAGTGAAATTTTAAGCAAAAAAGCCAACAGGTCATGAAATCCACGCCCTTTTACCCGCAGATGGCCGCGCTATTGAAAAGGGAGTCTTAGGATTCCGCGACAGGGGGAAAACTTGGCAAAAGATCTGAATATAGCTTTGGTTCGTGTTGATAGCCGGTTGGTTCACGGTCAGATTTTAGAAGCCTGGGTGCCCTTCATTAAGGCAAAATGCATCATCGTCGTTAACGATAAAGTGGCCGCGGATCCTTTTCTTGAAACAGTCATCAAAATGGCGGTGCCCAGCGATATCGAAGTCATCATTAGTTCCCTCGATGATTTTGTCCGGAATTATTCTTTTGCTCACGGCAGCGGAAAGAAAACGATCGTTTTGTTCGGCAGCATAGCCGATGCGTGTCATGCTTTTGAACATGGTTTCCGTTTCGACCGATTGAATATCGGCAACGTTTATAATAACGAATACAAGGTATGCTGCTCCTCTTCGGTTTTCCTGTGCGATCAGGAAATTATTCGTCTGGAGGATTTGCTGAAAGAAACAGGAGTTTTTGTCGAATTGCAGAGAGTGCCGAAAGGAAGAGCGGTCAATATTAAAGAAGCGCTGAAGGATTATTGGCGTGTAAAGTAAGCAGCGCATTTGCTCATATGATATGCTGCTTTAAATTCTTTGTGTCTTTTTTCGCGTAGAGGGTTTTTGTGTTGGTTGCGGCTGTACCGGTCCGCAATGCGTTTCTGTTCGAAAATCTGGGGCGAGTGACTTGTTTCAAGAGATTATTTTAACGGCATTTTGCGGCAGCCTGCTGTGTCTGGATCGCGTTTTTATGCAGGCCATGATTTCCCGCCCGGTGGTGATTGCCCCGCTCATGGGGCTATTGCTGGGAAATCTGTACGCGGGACTGATCATCGGAGCAATCATTGAACTGATCTGGATCGATCGTCTGCCGATCGGAACGTATATTCCCCCGAATGATTCCCTCACGGCGGTGCTGGCCGTGGCTATCGCTTTAATCTCCGGTTCGGCAACAGGGGGTGTTACCCCGCAAATCATCGCGCTTGCCGTCATTCTGGCCATCCCCTTTGGCAGTTTGGCCAAACAAATGGACGTCATGATTATCCAGTCCAACAACGTCCTTTCTGATCAGGCCCTCCGGGACGCGCAGGAAAACAACCTTCGCGCCATTGAACGAAAAAATTATCTGGGGCTTTTGAAGGTATTTTTCTTTTACGGTGTTTTTCTGCTTGCCGCTCAAGCGGTTGTGATCCCGCTCGTCATCTGGGGATATCCTCGCTTGAATGAACCGCTCCTGAAGGCCCTTTCCTTCACGTATTATTTTCTGCCGCTTTTGGGAATTGCCGTGGCCCTGAATATGCTTAAATTGCGCAATGCCGTTCCCGTCATCTGCGCCGTATTTTTAGTCGTGTCCATGCTTCTGGAATTTTTCCATGTCTTGTAAGGAAATTTCTTTGCCGTTGACCATTGATCCCATGAAGAAATCCGACCTGCCGGAAATCATGAAGATCGAGCGGGAATCGTTTTTGTCTCCCTGGACGGTGGGCATGTTCAAGAGAGAAATCTCCAGCGATCATTCCCATTGCCTTTGCGCGCGGATCCATTCCGACGGGAAAGAGATCGTTGCCGGGTACATTGTTTTCTGGCTGATTATCGATGAAGCCCATCTGCACAGTCTAGCGGTAAAAAAGGAATTCCGGGGGAAGGGAATCGCTTTTCGTCTGATGCAGTCGATGAAAACCATTGCCGGAAAAAACGACGTTTTATTCCAGACGCTGGAAGTCAGAGCCTCGAATGTCGAAGCAATAAAGCTTTACCGGAAGTGCGGTTTTGTAGTAAAAGGAGTCCGACCGCTTTATTACTCGGACACCCATGAAGACGCGCTGATCATGTGGGCAGATATTAATCCTGTCAGTGAATAAAAGGATTGTGAAGATGGCCGGAAATGTTTACATCGGAGAAATCATTACAAACGACGAGATTCAGGACGGCTGCTTTTTCATGAAAGTGCGGACGTCAGCGTTGTTTGAAAATCCGCTGCCGGGTCAGTTTGTGATGGTGCGCATCGCCGGATTGAATGATCCTTTTCTGTCCCGTCCCATCAGTGTTTATGCATTTACGCGCGAGGCCAATTTTTGTACCGTTGAACTGCTCTATCGAGTGGTGGGCAAGGGAACGCAAATCATGGCAGGTTTGATTGAAGGTTCTTACCTGGAAATCAACGGGCCGCTGGGCAACGGGTTCGGGACGGCAAACCTCAAGGAAAATATTATTTTGATTTCCGGCGGTATCGGTATTGCACCGCTGTCGATGCTGATGGAAAATATAGGGCAGACGGCCCGTCAGGCTTCAGCGGTCACGATGATGTATACGGGCTTTCAGAACAAAGCCGCCGTTGTCGGCCTGGATAAAATGCGCGGAATATGCCGCGATGTCAACGTCTGTACCGATGATGGAACGCTGGGTAGTAAAGGTTTTGTCACGCAGTATTTTCAAAAAGACTTGAAAAAATGGACACCGGAAAAGACGTCAATTTTTGCCTGCGGCCCCCGGGAAATGCTCAAAGCGCTGGCAATGATATTGAACAAGAGCAAATTCGACTGTCAGGTGTCACTGGAAGAGCGCATGGCCTGCGGGACCGGAGCCTGCATGGGCTGCGCGGTGGCGATAAAGGATCAGACGGGCGCAATGACCTACAAGCGGGTATGCGCCGACGGACCGGTTTTTCATTTATCCGATATTATCTGGGATGAAATATAATGACGAACAAAAACACAAAACCATCCCCGAAAATAGCCGTCAGCCTCGGACGACTGAAGCTGAACAATCCCGTCATGACGGCTTCGGGTACCTTCGGTTATGGGGAAGAATATGCCGGCTATGTTGATTTGAACAAACTGGGCGCCATTGTTGCCAAAGGCCTTTCCTTCAAGCCCCGGCTGGGAAATCCGCCGCCGCGCATCATGGAAACCACCGGCGGGATGCTCAATGCTGTGGGGTTGCAGAATATCGGCGTCGACGCTTTCATCGAAGAGAAAATGCCTTTACTGAGACAATACGATACGAAGGTCATCGCCAATATCTACGGCGAAACGTACGATGATTATAAAAAGGTTGCCCGCAAACTCAGTTCGGTCAAGGGCATTCATGCGCTGGAAGTCAATATCTCCTGCCCCAACGTAAAAAATGGCGGTCTGAGTTTCGGTTCTGATCCGAAAATCGCCGCCCGGGTGACGCGCGCGGTCAGGGATGAAACGTCTCTGCCCGTGATTGTGAAACTTACTCCCAATGTGACGGATATAGCGGCCATCGCCGAAGCGGTGGAAAAAGCGGGCGCGGATGCCGTATCGCTGATCAATACGCTGACGGGAATG
>Ga0209606_1000138_pt1 | contig 120483 bp, 94 predicted proteins | sample AD_UKC057_MetaG_FD_184412 | JGI IMG/M metagenome (GOLD analysis project Ga0209606, IMG submission 184412) | Active sludge microbial communities of municipal wastewater-treating anaerobic digesters from USA - AD_UKC057_MetaG (SPAdes) (version 2) | ecosystem: Engineered > Bioreactor > Anaerobic >...
TCGGCACGTGCATCAGGATCCGCTCGCTCCCCGCCTTGTCCTCGATCGCAATCCGGTTGTCCCCCCCCGTTTGAATCGTCGCCATCGTCTGGTTCGCGTCCTTCACCACGCTCGGCGTCTCCGCGTTCGGCACCGCGCCGGCGATCACCGGCCGGTCCGGGTCCCCGTCGATGAACGTCAGCAGCACCTCCGTCCCCTTGTGCAGCGGAAAGTGCATCCCGTGCCCCGCCCCCGCGTACGGCTGCATCATCCGCACCCACGCCGACGCCTTCCCGTCTTTGCGCCCCGACACGTCGAACGGCAGCACCACCTTGTACCGCCCCTGCCCGTCCAGCTCCGCATACTGCCCGCTCCCCGCCCCGTCCACCTTCGCGTTCAGCGTCCCGTACAGCCGCGCCTTCGCCGTCTCCCGCGCCGGCCGGTACTGCACCCCCGCCGCCATCGCCTCGAACGTGTTCCGGTAGTACGGCTCCCGCTCCCCGGCCGTCAACTCGCCTCCCAGCCCCGCCAGCAGATACGCCGCCTGGCTCCCCTCGTGCGCCAGCCCCGTCGTCAGGTACGTCCCGTTGAAGTCCGCCCGGTAGTGGTCCGGCACCCGAAACGTGTACCCCGGCCGCAGGTACGGCACCGTGCTGCTCCCGGCAAACACCCGCTCCCGGCACAGCAGTTCCTCCGCCCGCACCGCCGCCAGCCGCGTCCCTTCCGCCGACGTGCGGAAGTGCTCCCCGTACAGGTACACCTCGCCCCAGCCATCCGGAGACACCGCAGCGTCACCGGCCAGTTCCAGTGAAGGCGTTTCGTAGTTGTAATCCCGCAGCTTGAGTGTCTTCGGCAACCGCCGCTGCCGGCACTGCAGATCGATCAGGATTTCCTCCTGGTGAAAGTGCTGCAGTCCCGACGGCGTGGAATAATGCAGCGTCTCGCCGTCGGGCATGGCGCCGTGCACAACCTTCGTGTCCGTCAGGATCACCTTCTCCCCGCCGGCGCCCTGCTCGAAGTAGTAGTAGATCCCCTCCCGTTCCATCCAGCGCGACACGAACGCCAGGTGGCTCTCGCCGTACTGGCACACGTATTCCCAGGCCGGATAGTCCTTCATGAGCCGCAGCTCGAAGTCCATGCTGGAAAGTCCGGCGTCTTTGAAACATGCTTCCAGAATCTGGGGTACGGTCTGGTCTAGGAACACCTGGTTGTGGTGCGTGAGCGACATCCGCCACATCTTGGGCACCAGCACCGCCCGGTAGAACACGTAGTTACCCATCTGCTGCAGCTGATCGAATTCCGCCAGGATGCCATGAAAACGGATGTCCTCTTCAGCCCTCAATATGGTGAACGTGGCCGATGCCGCCAGCACCGCCGCCAGATCGATGGACGCCTCCTCCGCCACCAGTTCCAGCTCGAACCGGTAGCACCGCGACAGCCCCTCCTCGCCCCGGAACCGCACCACCGAGAACGTTTCCGGCGGCAGCACATCTGACGAAAAACTGAACCGCTTGGTCTGTTCATCCGCCATGAAATCATCTCCTTGGAGCATATGGGTGCGAACCGGTGCCAATCGTGGCCTTACCTGGCCCGTCCTGGCACCCGATGATCGCTCTGAACCTGATTGACAGTGTAGGAAGATACACCGGTGAAGTCAAAGAAAACGTGCCACCGGGCACGCGCGACCGGCAGACCCCCGCCGGTGATTGTCAGATCAACATCTGCAGTCCCGAAAGAACCGTGTTCTCCGCATGTAGGTCGGTTTTCTCGGCCACCGAATTCAGGCCGATTCCGATAAGGTTCGTCTGGTCACCGATGGTCTGCGTATTCTGCCCGATCGCGTGAAGGTCCTCGCCCAGTGCTTGGGCTTGTTCGCCGACGATCGTATTGACACTGCCCTTGATGTCGCTGGTCACGCCCGCCAAATAATTCATGTTCCCCGCCAATTGGGACACATTGCCCGCCAGTCGTTGCGTACTGCCCGCCAACACGCTCGTCTGCCCCGCCAGATGGGCGACTTCACCGGCCAATGCCTGTTGGGCCCCCCGCAGATGGGTGACATCGCCCTCCAGATCCGTTTTCTTCAACCGCATATGGGTGACGTCCAGGGCGAACTCGCGCTTCTGCGGGGCGAAGCGGCCGTGCCCTTCCACATTGAGCGCCCACGCCCAGGCCACTTTCAATTCCAGACTGATGCCGATCGTCATGTCAATAGCGGAGATGAACTTGATATGGGTGTAGTTGCCCAGGTAGATGCTCTCCTCCGCCCCGATCACCATCGTGAACGAGTTGCCCGAGATCGACTCCTTCTTGTTGTGGCACTTGAACTCCAGGTCCCCTTCCGTCTCCGCCTTGATCCCCTCTACCTCCGCTTCCAATTCGCTGAGTTCCTTGCTCAGCTCCTCGTAATCTTCATCATGCGGCGGCGGCGTGGTCGCCGTGGTGGGCGACGGCGTCGTCGGCGGCTCCGGCGGCCCGCCCCCCGGCGGCGGGTCGTTCGGCATCCCGATCCGGATGTACGATTTTTGGGTCGGCACGTGCATCAGGATCCGCTCGCTCCCCGCCTTGTCCTCGATCGCAATCCGGTTGTTCCCCCCCGTTTGAATCGTCGCCATCGTCTGGTTCGCGTCCTTCACCACGCTCGGCGTCTCCGCGTTCGGCACCGCGCCGGCGATCACCGGCCGGTCCGGGTCCCCATCGATGAACGTCAGCAGCACCTCCGTCCCCTTGTGCAGCGGAAAGTGCATCCCGTGCCCCGCCCCCGCGTACGGCTGCATCATCCGCACCCACGCCGACGCCTTCCCGTCTTTGCGCCCCGACACGTCGAACGGCAGCACCACCTTGTACCGCCCCTGCCCGTCCAGCTCCGCATACTGCCCGCTCCCCGCCCCGTCCACCTTCGCGTTCAGCGTCCCGTACAGCCGCGCCTTCGCCGTCTCCCGCGCCGGCCGGTACTGCACCCCCGCCGCCATCGCCTCGAACGTGTTCCGGTAGTACGGCTCCCGCTCCCCGGCCGTCAACTCGCCTCCCAGCCCCGCCAGCAGATACGCCGCCTGGCTCCCCTCGTGCGCCAGCCCCGTCGTCAGGTACGTCCCGTTGAAGTCCGCCCGGTAGTGGTCCGGCACCCGAAACGTGTACCCCGGCCGCAGGTACGGCACCGTGCTGCTCCCGGCAAACACCCGCTCCCGGCACAGCAGTTCCTCCGCCCGCACCGCCGCCAGCCGCGTCCCTTCCGCCGACGTGCGGAAGTGCTCCCCGTACAGGTACACCTCGCCCCGCCCCTTGGTCGAGACGTCCGCCTGACCGCTCAGTTCCAGCGACGGCGTTTCGTAGTTGTAATCTTTCAGCACCACGCTCTTCGGGAGCATTTGCTGTAGACATCGGAACTCGAACAGGATCTCCTCGCGATGGAAGTGCTGCAACCCCGACGGCGTGGCAAAGTGCAGCGTTTCGCCGTCCGGCATGGCGCCATGGGCCACCTTCGTGTCCGTCAGGATCAGCTTCTCCCCGCCGGTGCCCTGTTCGAAGTAGTAGTATATTCCCTCCCGCTCCATCCAGCGCGACACGAACGCCAGATGGCTCTCCCGGTATTGGCACACGTACTCCCAGGCCGGATAGTCCTTCATGAGCCGCAGCTCGAAGTTCACGCTGGAAAGTCCGGCGTCTTTGAAACATGCTTCCAGAATCTGAGGCACGGTCTGGTTCAGGAACACCTGGTTGTGGTGTGTCAATCCCAGCCACCACAGTTTTGGCACCAGTACCGCCCGATAAAAGACATAACTTCCCATCTGGTGGAGCTGCTCGAATCCGGCCAGGACACCGTGGAACGGGATGTCACCATCAGCCCTCAGGATGGTGAACGTCACCGGCGCCGCCAGCACCGCCGCCAAGTCGATGGACGCCTCCTCCGCCACCAGTTCCAGCTCGAACCGGTAGCACCGCGACAGCCCCTCCTCGCCGCGGAACCGAACCACCGAGAACGTTTCCGGCGGCAACACGGCCGAGACGAATGCAAACCGTTTGCCCGTGATGTCCATCATGGCTGTCTCCCTGAAGGCAGAATCTCCGACAACCGCCGCCCGGCCGTTGGCGGCCTGGCGACCGACGAGTGAAAGGTTCGATTCAGTGTATGAAGAACCAGCCAGCCAGTCAATTTGATAATGCCCCCCGAAGAAACAACGGTCCGTCCGTCACATAGATCCTGACGGCTTCTCGCCCCAGCATTAATCCAGCCTCGCGGAGTATGTTAGAATATCTCCCCAATGACCAATCGCTCCCTCTCCAACACCTGTGACCGGCTGCTCCAGCCCGTCGCCCGGCTGTCCGAACGACCGCGACTCGTGGCGCTGGTGCTGCTGCTGTTCTTCATCGCCCAACTGGCGGTGATTGCCATCCGCCAGCCGTGGCGAAATCCGGACACCTGGCAGCTGGGCTATGAGGTGGGCCGGATCGCCCGGAACATCGCGCTGGGTTACGGCTACGGATCCCCCTTTGTCATCCTGCCGGGGGACGCGCCGCCGGCGATCCCGTCGCCGCCGACGGACAGCCGCCCCGCAACCGCCCCGCCGGCGGTCGTGGTGAACCACCCGCCCATCCCCCCCACCGCGTACGTGACACCGCCCATCGTCCTGGTCTGGGCGGCGGTGTTCGCGCTGTTCGGCTCGTACAGCCCGGTCGCCATGTTCCTCTTGCTGGCACTTCAGTGCGCCTTCATGACTCTGGCGGTGTTTTTGCTCCATCGGACACTCGCGACGACGCTCGGTCCCCGCGCGGGCGGCCTCGGACTGGTGCTCCTGATCACCTATCCGCTGTCCTGGTTTGGCACCCAGGACATGCGCGGCGAGATTCTGTTCCTTCTCTTCCTCGCCCTGTCGCTGTTTGCGAGCCTGGAGTACCTGCGCGGCCGCCGCCTTGTCCACCTCGCGGTCCACGCCGCCGGATCGGCGCTGGCCGTCCTGACCATGCCCAAGACGCTGTTCTTCTTCATCGCCTACCACATCTGGATGATGATCCGGCTGCGCCGCGATGCACCGGCCGCGGCGCCGGCGGCTCCTGCCGGACGACCCTCCGTGCTGTGGCAATACCTGGCCGCGGTGGCGCTGACCGCCCTCCTCAGCTGGGGTCCCTGGATCGTTTTCGCGTCGATCAACTTCCAACGCCCGGTGCTGTTCGGCACCGGATTGTCCATGCAGTTCTGGCTGGGCAACAATCCGACCGTACCCGCCGATCCGCACCGGTCGCTGTACGCCAACTTCCCGTACGAGAACCAGGTCGAGCGAGCGCTGATCCTCAGCCTGGGCGAAATGGAATATTCGCGGCTATGCTGGCAACGCTTCTTCGATTTCGTCCGGTACCGGCCGCTCACGTATGTTTGGTTGACCGCCCGGCGGATCTTCGCCTACTGGGTGTTCAACCCGGACTACCTGCGGCCCACCCGGCTGCTGCTCATCCCATGGTACCTGGCGTACCTGGCGCTGGCGGCAGCGGGACTGTACCGGATCGGATGGCGGAACTGGAATTCTCTCGAGCAGGCGATCGTGATTTTTTTCGCCTTCTTCCCCATCGTCCATTTCCTCAGCCAATGCAACGTCTACCGGTACCGATCGCCCCACGAGATGTTGCTCGTGGTTCTGGTGGCTTGCGTGGCCTTCCGCTTCTGCGCCCGCGCGGAGATGCCGAACCGGCAACCACCATCCGCCCCGAACGCCGAACGGACGGCGTCCGCTCTCCGTTCAGCCCGATAAAGGTGGGCATCGTGCATTCCGGCTCCCCGCTCCAATCGATCCAGACGCGGGTCATCCACGCCCTGCCTCGCCTGCTGGGTCAGTTGGATCGGGACGCCGATTCCCCCACGTTCGGCTGCTTCGACCGGGATTACTGGCATTACAAGATCCGGGATTTTGCGTCAGCCATCCTGCAGCAGGGGATGGTGGTGATCGAGTGTCTCCGCCGGCCGGAGGCGTCCGACAATCCGCTGCGGGGCCATCCCCTGGCCATCCGCTGGGTGGACGGCGCCCTGCGGTTCTGGGCCGGCCAGCAGCTCGGCGACGGCTCGTTCAACGAGTACTATCCCGGCGAGCACGGCTTCCCGCCCACCGCCTTCAGCCTCCGGGCGGCGCTGCTCGTGCTGCGCTCGCGCGGACTAACCGAACCGGAGCCCCGTGTCGCCGCAGCCATCCAGAACGCGGCCCGGTGGCTGATCCACCATGCCGAAATCGAGGCCCTTAACCAGGAGGCCGCCGCCCTGGCCGCGCTGGCGCTGGCCCGCAACCTGCCGGGCATCCGCCTGAACCCAGACCGGCTGATGACGCGGTTGGACCGGTTCCTGGCCCGGCAGTCCGCCGAAGGCTGGTTTCCCGAGTACGGCGGCGCCGACACGGGGTACCTCTCCGTGACGCTGGACTGCCTTTGGGACCTCTTCGAGGCGACCGGCGAGCCCCGTTTTCGCGACGCCCTGGACCGCGGCGTGGCCTACATCGCCGCGCTGGTCGCGGTGTCCGGCGAGACGCCGGCGGCGGTCAATTCCCGGAACACCGATTACATCCTGCCGTACGGGCTCGTGCGCGCCGCGGCGCACAACCCGCTGGCTGCCGCCGTCGTCCGCGCCCTATTCCAACGGGCGGACACGGCGGCGCACCCTCTTGCCCGGACCGACGACCGCTACCTCTGCCATTACGTGTACGCCTCCTGCGCGCGCAGCCTGGCCCATCTGGAGGCCGTTCCCGCTGCGGCGACGCTCCTCCCCTGCCAGACCGGCGGTGATTACGCGCTGCCCGAAGCGGGCGTGCTGATCCGCCACGTCCCCAGCCGCGCGTCGGTCTACGTCGCCGCCCGCAAGGGCGGCGTCGTCTGCCGGTACGGTCCTGCCGGGATCCGGGACGCTGACCACGGCTGGCGCCTCTTACGCCCGGGCAGCCACGCGGCGATCACCCACTGGCAGGATCCCGGCTACCGGATTCAACTGGCGGCCGGCGGCGACGGCGCGGCGGCCGTGTCCGTCGAGGGCGCCATGACCGTCCACCGGTGGCGCGTTTCATCCCCGCTCCGTCACGTTGTGCTCCGACTGGCTGCGCTCGTCCTGGGACAGCGGCTGATCCCGCGGCTGAAACAGGCCCTCATCTTCAAGCGGGTGTCAGCCGGCATCCGCTTCCGGCGGGACGTCCGGCTCGACGGGGACGCCGCCGACATCCGCGACACGTTCACCGCTCCCCGACAGAAGACCGCCCGCCTGGTCCGCTCAACCGGCCACTCCCTGCGACACGTCGCCAGTGCCGGCGGTTTCATCCCCGACGACCTGATCCTGCCGGCACCCGTCGCGGAGCAGCCGGAGGCGGCCGGCGGCGACACCCGCGTGTTCGCCCGGCGGCTGGATACACCACTCGGCTGACCGGCGCGCGGCCGGAAATCTGATCACGCCATCATTGCTTGAAATCGGTTGACACTGGAACAAACAGGAAGATCAATCCGACGGCCGACTGGTCCCCGGTGGGTCGGCCGCACTATCCGGCCTTGGAGGTGCCTGATGCGTCAACGTCTCATCGGCCCGGCGGTGGGCATGATCGTCGCGGCCGGGCTCGATGCCGGCTTTGACATTTTCATGGTGTTGTCGAACCTGCTGGTCCGCCCAACCTTCGACCGTTTTCTGCCCGGTCTGGAACATGTGCCCCATTCTTCCTTCACCCCGTGGGATCCCTTGTCGCTCGGTCTGGTCCTCCCCGTCATCAGCCTGGTGTTTGACGCCGTCATCTGCTTCGGGGCGCTGCAGATGCAGCGGGCGCGGTCGTACGCCTGGGCCATGGGCGCCGCGATGCTCTCGCTCATTCCCTGCCTGGGTTCGCCGTGCCTGGTGCTGGGCATTCCGTTCGGCATCTGGGCGATGATCACCCTGATGCAGCCCGACATACGGCGTCTCTTCCCCGGCTTCAACGAAGCTGAGTAAGCGGCGCCGGCCACCCGGCTCGCCGGATCAGCCGCGCACAACCTGAAACACCCTCGGGATCCCTGCCAGGTCGGGAAACATGGCGGCGTCGCACCCCATCGCCGCCAGGATCCCTGAGAGCGCCGGCCACTGGCCGTACCCGAATTCCATGAGCAGGCGGCCGCCCGGGCGGAGCAGCGCCAGGGCCGGCGGCACCCACGCCCGGTAACAGTCGAGGCCGTCCGCCCCGCCGTCCAGAGCCAGCGAGGGCTCCCAGTTTCGCACCTCCGCCGGCAGGAGCGTCAGGTCGCCGCGGGACACATACGGCGGATTGGCCACGATCAGGTGAAACACGCCCGCCGGTCCGGTCCGCAGAAACGTCAATCCGTCGCCGCACACGAACGCGGCGCGTGCGGCCACACCGAGTCGGACCGCGTTGCCGCGGGCAACCTCGAGAGCCGCCGGAGACCGGTCCGTCGCAAGCAACCGGGCCTGGGACAGCTCCCGCAACAGGCTCAGGCCGACACAGCCGCTCCCCGTGGCCAGATCCAGCACGTGCGGCGCAGGGATCGTTCGCAACGCGTCGGCGCCCTGTTCCACGAGCAGCTCGGTTTCCGGCCGGGGGATCAGAACCGCCGGGGTCACCCGAAACGAGTCGCGCCAGAAGTCCCGTTCGCCGGTGATGTACTGGATCGGCTCCGCGGCCGCGCGCCGCTCCACCGCCACGGCCATCGCCGCAACCGCCACGGCCGGCACGATCGCCTCCGGATGGGCGAGGAGATCCGCCCGCTCGCGTCCCAGCACCCAGGCCAGCAGCGTGTCGGCATCCCGTGCGGCTTCGGGCCGGCCGGCGGCCCGCAGGCGGCGGGTCGCGTCCCGTCGAATCGCGGCAATGGTGGGATGTTGGGTATCGGCGTTCTGCATGTCGGGCACGCGGACGGCGCCGGGGAGACGGTTGTCGTTACGACACCGTCGCCGACTGCTTCAGCTTTTCAGCTTCGAAGTGGGCGACGAGCGCGTCGAGCACTCCGTCCAGATCCCCGTCGATGATGAGATCCAGTTGATGCAGGGTCAGGCCAATGCGGTGGTCGGTGAGCCGGTTCTGGGGGAAGTTGTAGGTGCGGATCTTTTCGCTCCGGTCGCCGGAGCCCACCTGGGAGCGGCGGGTGGCGGATATTTCCCGGTCCCGCTTTTCGCGTTCCGCCTCATACAGCCGCGCCAGAAGCACTTTCATGGCCCGGGCCTTGTTCTTGATCTGGCTCTTCTCGTCCTGGCAGCTCACCACCAGCCCGGTTGGGATGTGGGTGAGACGGACGGCCGAATACGTGGTGTTGACCGACTGGCCGCCGGGGCCGGAGGAGCAGAACGTGTCCACGCGGATGTCTTTCGAGTCAACCTGGATTTCCACCTCGTCCGCCTCGGGCAGAACCGCCACCGTCACCGCCGAGGTGTGAACCCGGCCGCTGGCCTCGGTGGCCGGCACCCGCTGGACGCGGTGGACGCCGCTTTCGTACTTGAGCCGGCTGTACACCCGCTCCCCTTCGATGTTTAGAATGACTTCCTTGTAGCCGCCGATGCCGGTGGCGTTCTCGCTGACCACGGCCATCCGCCAGCGGTGGCGCTCGGCGTAGCGGCTGTACATCCGGAACAGGTCGGCGGCGAACAGGGCGGCCTCCTCGCCACCGGTGCCCGCGCGGATCTCGAGGATGACGTTCTTCTCGTCGTTGGGATCCTTGGGCAGGAGCAGCACCTTGAGCTCCTCCTCGGCACGGGCGATCCGCTCGGCCAGCTCGGCCGCCTCCGCGACCGCCATTTCCCGCAGCTCGCTGTCCGTTTCGGTTGCGGCCATCTGCTCCGCCTCGGTTCGGCTCCGGGTCATTTCCTTCCAGGCCCGGTACGCCTTGACGATATCGGCGATGGCCCGCTGAGCTTTGGCGTGCTTCTGATATTCCAGGTGGTTGGCCGTGACCTCCGGATCCTCCAGCAGCCGCTGCAGCTCCGTGTACTGATGCTCGATTTCTTCCAGTTTCCTGAACATGACATGCCTCCCGAATCAGGCGACCGCGGCCGGTTCCGCCGCCGCCCCCTTGAGCTGTGCTTCCAGCTCCAGGCCCTCCTGCAGCGCCCGCAGCGACACCTCCAGCATGGCGTCGTCGGGAGGCTGGGTGGTGATCCGCTGGAGCGCCAGACCCGGCGTCATGATCGCCTTGAGGATCGGATTGCGCGGGAAGCGGGCCGACAGCCGGATGAGCTCGTAGGAGATTCCGGCAATGAGCGGCAGCAGGAACACCCGCGACAGCACCTTGAACACCCACCAGTCGAACTTGAACACCGTGAACACCAGGATGCTGATCACCATCACGAACAGGAGGAAGCTGGTGCCGCAGCGGGGATGCAGCGTGGAATAGGTGCGGGCATGCTCGACGGTGAGCGGCTGCCGGGCTTCCCAGAGGTGCACCACCTTGTGCTCGGCGCCGTGGTACTGGAAGACGCGGTGGATGTCCTTCATCCGGGAGATGAGCAGGATGTAGCCCAGGAAGAAAATGACCCGGATGACGCCGTCCACGAGGTTAAAGAACAGCCAGTGCGCGTGCACCGCCGCGTCGGTGGACGCCGCCGGGTAAACCCACACGGTGATCAGGGCGCTCAGCCAGTACGGCACCAACACGAACAGGGCGATTCCGGCCGCCAGCGAGAACACCAGCGTCCCGACGAGCATCCAATGGCTGCCGCCGCCGGAGCCGTCTTTCCCCTTCTCCTGCTTCCCGCCGGCCTCGGCCGGCTCGACCATGGCCACCTCGGCCGAGAAATTGAGCGCCTTGATGCCGATGACGAGCGACTGCAGCAGAATAGCCGTGCCACGGACCAGCGGCCATTTCAGGAACCGCGCCTTGTCGGTCCATTTGGGCGCCGGCTCGCGCTTGACCACGATCTCCCCGTCGGGGCGGCGCACCGCGACGGCGATGGTGTTGGGCGTGCGCATCATGACGCCCTCCAGCACCGCCTGGCCGCCCACCAGGATATCCGTCTCCAGCTTGCGTCGGCATTCGGACATGGTCCATCTCTCCGCGGCAAACAAAAAGGGTTGCCCTCGGCCGCAGCCCGGGCAACCCTTTGGATATCTGAGGAATCCGGCTACTGTTCGCTGGTTTCCGTGCTTCCCTTTTTGGTGTAGCGGCGGGTGAAGCGCTCCACGCGGCCGGCGGTGTCCACCAGCTTCTGGCGGCCGGTGAAAAACGGGTGGCACTTCGAGCAGATCTCCAGCCGGATTTCCGGTTTGGTGGACCGGGTCTCGAAGGTGTTGCCGCAGGCGCAGGTCACCACGGCCTTCTCGTACTTGGGATGAATCTTTTCTTTCATGATCGCTCCGTCTGACCGACTGATTCCACGACTGCGCCCAAAGCGCGCAAGCGAAAGTTTATACAACAGCCTCATGCCGAAAGCAAGCACTTTTTGCCGGTCGGATCAGGCGTTGTCGGCCCGGACCGCGTCGAGCAGCTCGGCCGATAAACCCGGAATCGCCGAGCGGATGCGGGTCCACGCCGGGATCATCGGCGTACCCACCGGATCCTCCCGGAACCGCTCGACGGCCAGCCGGAAACCTTTCTGGAAGGCCTCCACCGCCGAGATCTCGGCATGCCGGTCATACTCCAGCCGGTTGATGGCGGCCAGGGCGCTGTACTTGTCCACCGCTTCGCGGGCTTCCCGCAGATAGCTGGTCTGGAGGGAACGGAAGTGGGCATCCGACAAGACGACACCGTCCTGGGTCAGGATCCGGAACAGGGACAGGGAGATGTCCATGACCATCCGGACCAGGCCCGTGCTGGGTTTGCGGATATCGATGGTCTGGTGTTTGTGGCAGTAGCTGTCCATCAGCTCCACCTGGCAGATGCGCTTGAGCGAGGTGTTCTGGTAGACCTCGCCGAGGGTGGAGATCTCCAGGCCCCAGTCCGGGGCGATCCGGACGGATTCGGCCAGATGGGAGTGGATCGCGAACTCGCCCGCCAGGGGATAGCGGAAGCTGTCGAGGTATTCCAGATAGAGCAGGCGGCCCACCGTGCGCTTCAGTGACCGGATGATCGGCGTGAAAAACAACCGGGTGGCGCGGCCGTAGAGGCGCCCGTTCACCCGGGCATAATACCCCTTGCAGAATTCGAAATCGGCCCGCCGGCTCATCAGCGGATAGACGAGGCGCGCGAGCAGGCTTCGGTCGTAGTTGGTGATGTCGCAGTCGTGCAAGGCGATTCCGTCCACATCCCCCTGGGCCAGGATATACCCCATGGTCATCCACACGGACTGCCCCTTGCCGGGCATGTCCACCGGAAAATCCTCACCGCGCAACCGCTCGTAGATCGCCTGCATCCGGGGGCCGTCGTGCCAGACCACCTGCACCGCCGGCAGCCGCCGCCGCAGGTAATCCCGTATCTCGACGAACTGCGCCCGTTCGGCCCGGTCCAGCGACACGACAACCTGATGCAGGTAGTCGACGCCCTGGAGCTGCTTCAGGATTTTCTTCATCGCCGGCCCTTCGAACTCGGTGACCAGCGCCGGCAGCAGGAGCGCGATCCTGCTGGTCGCGGCATAGCTCCGGAGCTCCGCTTCCATTTCCTCAACCGGATGGTCTCCCAGGATGGGCAGGGTGGTGATGACCCCGTTCTGAAAGAAATCGCTCATGGCATGCTCCTGTCTGTCGCGCTCCGCCCGGCCGCGATCCCACACAGGGCTGACGGCCTTCCCGTGGCATCAGCGGCCGTCTCCGAGCAACCGGTGGATCGCCAGGTTCCAACCCGCCGGCCCAATCCCGGCCGCCAGCAGAACCTGGGGTAGCCCGTCGGTTCTGATGTGCGTGCCGTCAGGGCGCCGGACAATCACCGGCGCATCCACGACCGACAGAAAATCCAGGTCGTTGGGGCTGTCCCCGACGCCCACCGTTATGATCCGCCGGCCGGGCCATCGCCGCTGGTAGGCCGCAATCAACCACCGCACGGCCGCCCCCTTGTCCTGACCGGCGGCCACAACGTGATAGAATCGGCCGCCTTCCAGAATCCTGAATCCGGCCCGGCGGGCGAGCGCGTCCAGTTCGGCGAGCCGGTCCGGCTCCACCGCGCACGGCTCGGTGAAGAGTCGTTCCGCCGCCCGGCCCGCCGCGTCGGCCGGCAGCGCCGTTCGGGCCGAGATCTCGTCGATGGTCATATCGCCGAATCCGCGCGCACCCAGCCGCGCCGCCTGGCTGGCCATGAAGCGGCGCGCTTCCGCATACGGCCGGCCGAACAACCGGCAGCGATACCCGGCCACCTCCGGCAGGTCGGTCGCTTCGGGCCACCCGCTGTCCGGCGGCACGAACACGGCGGCCCCGTTCTCCACGATGAACGGGCCGTCCAACCGCATGTCTCGCCGCAGGGGTTCCACCTCGGCCAGGGTCTTGCTGGTCACCAGCACCAGGGGGATGCTCCGGCCGGCCAGGAGTTCGAGTCCGCTCCGCGCAGCGGACCAGGAGTAGGTCTGCTCGTCCAGCAGCGTGTCGTCCAGATCGGTGAACACCACCCACTGCGTTGCGGCGTCATGCATGCAGCCACCCCATCGGTCCCGCGCCGGCCCGCCGGCGCTTGAACCGCGACCCGGCGCACGGGACGCGCCTACAGATGATGAAAATCATCCGGCTCGTCATCTACGCCCTTGATCAACCGCTCCAAGTACTCCCGGGCGATGGCCCGCCCACCCAGGCCGAAGGCCAGCGCCAGCGCCAGCACCACGCCCCCGAATACGATCGCGAATGCGATGAGGACCGTCTCGCGCCCGATGCCCAGTTGTTCCAGCGCCATCGCCGTCGCGAAGAAGTACACGCCGTATTGGACGCACCGGCTGGCCGTCCGGGCCAGCCGCACCCCGGCGTTGACACCGGCGATCAGCACGGTCCGCTGGAGGAAGTTGCCGAGAATGAAGCCGATCATCAGGATCACGGCGGCTACGAACAGGTTCGGCAGGTACAGCAACATCTGGCTGAGCAGATTCTCGACCGCCGGCACCTTCAAGGCGGTCAGGGCGATCACGGTGAAGACGAGCACCACCAGCCAACCCGCCAACTGGCCGATGAACCGGGACGGGCTGTCCTTGAGCCCGCTCCGCTCCAGCGCCTGCATCATGCCCGACTTCTTGAAAAAGCGGTCCGCCTTCACCACCCGGAGCAGACCGGTGATCACCCGCCTGGTCAGCCAGCCACAGACAATGCCCGCGACGATCAGAATCAGCGACACCAGGAGGTTGGGCAGGAACGAGGCGATCATGCCCACAAAGCGCTCAAACGGCTCCACGATGATCCGCTCCCAGATTTCTTCCATTGCTGCTCCCTCCTCGGTGGAATCAGCGCGGCGGCTCCCAGCGGGAGACCAGATAGGGCTTGTCCCGCTCGAAGGCCTGGCAGAGCGTTTCCAGCCGCTGCTCGACCGCGGCGGCGTCGCTATCCCGGCACTCGATCACGAACGAGGCCACCTTGCCCAGGTAGAGCGGAGTCAGGGACTTGATCAAATGCTCCCGGTTCATGATCCGCCGGTGGCAGGCCACGGCAAAGTCGTAGATGAGCCGCACCCAAGTCTCGTCGGGCAGGACAAACCGCTCGTCGCACAGATCGGCGGCGGCGACGAGACCGGCCATGCTCTCTGGCGAGACGATCTGGCAGTAAACGTCCCGGAGCTCCCGGACGCCCATGCGCATTTTGTCCAGCATGCCGGTCAGGTTGACCGACACGGGCTCCAGGCCCACCGCGTAGACGAACCCGAACGTGGGCACCGGCATGGACCCGACCACCGACTCCCAGGACGACCGGTACGTTTCCATCAGGCTGAAGAGCGCCCCCACCACCTGGTGCAACATGGCGCTGAGGTCCGAACCCGGGTCCTTCGGGTCATGGATCTTGGCGCCCAGGAACGCCTGGCAGACACGGAATCCGTTGGCCACGGCCGTGCCGGTCATCCAGATGTCGATCCCGTATCGGGCCACGTCGCTTTCCCAGACGTCCTGGTTGGCATAGAATTCGGACAGGCGGCCCGAAAAGCCAAAGTCGCCCCCGATGGGCTGGCGGATCTGCTTGCCGAACAGGGCCCGGGTCATGGGATAGACGATGGTGTTGGTGATGGTGCCGTCGAACTTGTGCCGGTGGTAGTAGGGCGCCACGTAGTCAAAGTCGCTTTGGAGCACCGGCCGCAACAGCAACTCGAACCACTCCGGCGTGATGCTGCGCAGGTCCGAGTCCACGACGGCGCAGGCCTTCACCTTCAGCGCCCGGGCGATCTCGAAAATGGTTCGGAACGCGCTCCCCTTGCCCGGCAGTCCGACGTACGGCGTCAGGATCTTATGCAGGGGCTGCACCTGGTTCTGGACGAGCACCGCGCCGAAATCCACCGACGCCCGGCGGACCACATTCAGAGTCTCGTCGGTGGAACCGCCGTCCGAGTTCACCAGCACGGCCCGGCAGGACGAAAAGTACTTGCCGAGGCCGGCCTGCGCCGCCCGGACCACGTGGCCGATGGTGCGGGCGTTGTTGAAGCTGGGAATGCCCACCAGGACATCGGCCTCGCCGATCTCTCCGATCTGGCGACAGACATCCTCTCTGAGCACGGCGGCCAGTCGTTGCATCGCTCGATCCTGTGCGTTGTCGTTGGAGGCGGCGGTGAAAAATCGCTCGCGCGGTCGCGGTTCCGGTTTCGGTTACAGGAACACTATAACACAGTTCGCAAGCGCCGCCCAGTTTTATCACCGCGGCTGGAGCGGCGGCTGCGGTCAGAGACCGCTGCGGATGGCCGAGCGGATCTTGAGCAGCGGGTGGAACCGCTCGAGGAAGATCCGCTGCGAGACGATGCCCAGGAGGCGGTTGTCCGCGTCCACCACCGGCAGCACGCCGTCGACGATCCGCAGCTTGCGCACCGTCTCGTAGAGATTCTCCTCGGGCCGAACCGTCATCGCAAACGGCAGCAGCAGGCGTTCCAGCGGGACTCCCTCCAACAGATGCAACGCGTCCCGGGGGACGTAGCCCAGCAGCCGCCCGCCGGCATCGACGCAGGGGATTTGCGCATAGCGAAATCGCTTGAGCCGGTCCTGGAATTCAGCCGGCGCCTCGCCCGGCCGGATTGTCGGCACATGGGTTCGCATCAGCTCATGGGCCTGCACGTCGGCCAGCGCACCGAGATCCCGGAACTGCCGGAAGTCCAACCGGCTCTTCGCGAAAGGAACCAGGTAGAGAGACTCTCCACCCAGTCCGTAGGCCACCGCGGTGCTCACCACCGTTGCCGTCATCACGGGCAGGATCACCAGATAGTCCCGCGTGAGTTCGAATATCAGCATCAGTGCGGTCAACGGCGCATGGATGGTACCAGCCATCACGGCGGCCATGCCCACCGTGGCGAAGGCGCTCACCGGCGCCGCCCCGGGCGCGACCAGATGCAGAAGCCCACCAACCGCCGCACCCAGCGCGGCGCCGATGAGCAGCGACGGCGCGAAAATGCCTCCCGAATTGCCTGACTGGAGGGTGCAAGCGGTGGCGGCGATCTTCCCGGCCACCAGCGCGGCTACGAGCAGAAGGGGCATATCCCCCCGCAGCACCTGGGTGATGTAGTTATGTCCGTAGCCACTCACCGCAGGCAGGACGCAGATGATCCCGCCCACGGCGAACGAGCCCAGGACGGGCCGGAGCCGCGGCCAGGGGAACCGGCTGAACCACCGGCCCGCCACCGCCATGCACCGGTTGAATCCCACCGCGGTCAGGCCGCCGGCGACGCCCAGGAGCCCGTACACAACCAGCTCCAGGTAATTGTGGATGGCGAACGGCGGCACCACGAACGTGGGCCGGACGCCGGTCCAGTAGTAGTTGACGGAGGCGGCTGACACCGCAGACAGGATCACGGGCGTCACCGCTGACATGGTCAGGTCGTTGAGCAGGATAAGCTCCAGGGCAAACAGCACCCCTGCCAGCGGCGCCTTGAAGATGGCGGCGATCCCGGCGGCGGTGCCGGCGGCCAGGAGCACCTTGACGTGGCGGCGGTCCAGCCGCAGCAGCCGACCCTGTTGCTCGCCCAGAGTGGCGCCGACATACGCCATCGGCCCCTCTGGTCCGGCGGATCCGCCGGACCCCAGGGTGATGAGCGAGGTGACGAAGCAAACCACTCCGTCTTTCACCCGCAACGCCGTGTTCCGGATGGATGACTCGATGATGGCCGGCACATACTCCCTCACCCGTGCCCGGCCAGCCACCAGGAACAGGATCATGAAGATCGAACCGGCCACCGGCATGAAGGCGAACAGGTAGGCGGGAAGGACGGCGAATCCCCGCGCGAACAGCTCGGCGCAGCCACCCACCGCCCAGTGGTACAGCGTGGCGACGTGGCCGACCACAATGCCCAGCACCACCGCATAGAAAAGGATCTGGACATTTCGCGTCGCCGGAACCAGGTGTCGGATGCTCTGTGAATCGCGCATGATGGTTCCTGGATGTACCAATATCACAACCGCCCGGATCTGCCAAACGGTTCAGTGGTCGCCGTGCCTTCAACAACCTGTACCCGGGTAGCCTGGTCTGCTTCCTGCAGCCCGCTTGGGTCGAGAATGTCACCATCCGCCGTTTCCAGTCCGGTCTGGCACAACGTCTAACGGATGCCCCTCGCCCCACACACCATCGGGGGACAGCGCGATCCCGACACTGCAGGAGCGTGGCATGAGGGTGACACCTTTGGACAGACGCCCATGATCATCGCACGGATCACCGCGTCCTCGAGTATACGGCTCCCGGGCATCGGTCCCGACTCGGTGTTACAGATAACGGAGCACCGCTACTCCATCGCGGAGGTCGCCCGATCGCCGGTCGAGGCAGCCGGCGGCCCGGGGTTCTTGGAAGCGGGGGGCGGCAGAAGCAGGGAAACGACCACGGAAACCGCCAGGGTGACGGCGACCACGCCGAGGGCGGCGGGAACCGGGATCTTGTAGATGTCGGCCAGCATCATCTTCACCCCGACGAACGCCAGGATGAACGCCAGCCCGTAGTGCAGGTAGTGGAAGACCTCCATGACGCCGGCCAGGGCGAAGTAGAGGGCGCGCAGGCCCAGGATGGCGAACACGTTGGAGGTGTATACCACGAACGGGTCGGTGGTGATGGCCAGGATGGCGGGGATCGAATCCACGGCGAAGACGATGTCGCTCGTCTCGATCATGATCAGCACCACCAGGAGCGGCGTCCCCACCCAGGCGCCGCGGCGCCGGAACAGGAAGCGTCCCCCCAGGTAGCGCTTGGTGATGGGGAACAGGCGGCGGAAGCGGCGCAGCAGCCGGAGGATGGGGTTCTGCTCCGGGTGAATCTCATGGCCTTTTTGAAAGAAGAGCTTCACCCCGCTGTAGACGAGGAACACGCCGAACACATAGATCACCCAGTGGAACTGGCGGATGAGGGTGACGCCGGCGGCGATGAACCCCGCGCGGAACACCAGCGCCGACAGGATGCCCCAGAACAGCACCTTGTGCTGGTACCGCGGCGCCACGCCGAAATAGGAGAAGATCACCAGGAAGACGAACAGGTTGTCGACGCTGAGCGACTTCTCGATGATGTAGCCCGTGAGGAACTCCAGCGCCGGCTCCTTGCCCATCTCGAACCACACCCCGAGGGCGAACAGCAGCGCCAGCACGATCCAGACCGCGCTCCAGGCGAGCGCCTCGCGGATGGACACCTTGTGGGCCCGCCGGTGGAACACGCCCAGGTCCAGCACCAGCATGCCGGCCACGGCCACACCAAACACCAGCCACATGATCGCTTCGTGAGACATCTACGACCTCGGGAGTGGAGCGGAACGGTCGGACTCAGGCCACGGGGCCGGCCGTCACCTCGAAGTGGGAGAACTGCATGCTGAAGGTGGCCCGCCCCTGGCTCAGGGTGCGGACCGCGCGGGAGTACCCGAACATGCCGGACAGCGGCACCTGGGCGTCGACGACGGCGAGGTTCTTGCGCGGGGTGATCTTCTGCACCTTCCCCCGCCGGGCGCTCAGGTCGCCCACCACGCCACCCAGAAATTCCTCCGGCACCAGCACCTCGGCGTTCATGATGGGTTCCATGAGCACCGGGCCGGCCGCCTGAACCCCCAGGGCGAACGCCTTCATGGTGCAGGCCTTGAAGGCGATGTCCGACGTCTGGCCCTCGCGCTGTTCCAGCGCCAGCAGCGTGGTGGCCACATCCGCCACGGGGTAGCCCATGAGCACCCCGCCGAACGCGGCCTCCCGAACGCCCGTCTCAATCGCCTCGTACACAAAGCCGGGGATGCTGTCGTGGGACACCTGGCTGGAGAACTGGTTGCCGCGGCCCCGCGCCAGCGGTTCCACCCGCAGGGTGACGGCGGCATAGTGGTCGCGTCCGGCGATCTCGTGTTCGAAGACTGCGGCGCCTTCGGCCGCGGTCGAGACGGTCTCGCGGTACACCACCTGGGGCTTGCCGACGTTCACCTCCAGACCGTATTCGGTCCGGAGGCGGTCCGTCACGATCTCGAGGTGCAGCTCGCCCATGCCGGAGATGATGGTCTGACCCGTATCCGGATCATCGTGGGCGTGGAAGGTGGGATCCTCGTCGGCGAATTTTCGGAGCATCACCTGGAGCTTCTCGAGGTCGGCGTTGCGCCGGGGCTCCACCGCCATGGAAATCACAGGTTCGTACGCGTCGATGCGCTCCAGCAGGATGGGGTGCGCCTCGTCACAGAGGGTGTCGCCGGTGCCGGCGAATTTAAACCCCATCACGGCCACGATGTGGCCCGCCTCGGCCTCGTCGAGCCGCGCCCGCTTGTTGGAGTGCAGTTGGAAGATCCGGGCCACGCGCTCCGCCTGCTTCTGGGTGGCGTTGTACGCGGCCTGCCCCACCTGCAGCCGGCCGGAGTAGACGCGCAGGAAGCACATGCGCCGGCCCTCTTCCATCATCACCTTGAACACGTAGGCGCAGAGGGGCTCCGCCGGGTCGGGATGCCGCTCCGCCGGCTCGCCGGTCTCCGGCACGTGGCCCCGGATGGGTGGCATGTCCAGCGGCGACGGGAGGTAGGCGCACACGCCGTCGAGCAGCGGCTGAATCCCCTTGTTGCGCAGCGCGGCGCCGCAGAACACCGGCACCAGCTGCAGGTTCAGGGTGGCGCGGCGGATGGCTGCCCGCAACTCGCCGGCGCCCACCGCGGCACCCTCGAGGAAGCGCTCGGCGATGGCGTCGTCGTGGTCCGCCAGGATTTCCACCAGGCGTTCGCGGTGGTGCCGGACCTCCGCCGCCATGGCGTCGGGCACCGGCTCCGCGACCACCTCGGCTCCGAGATCCTCGTCCTTCCAGACCAGGGCGCGGCCCTCGACCAGGTCCACCACGCCCTCAAGGCGGTCGCCATGGAAGATGGGGAGCTGGAGCGGCAACGGCACGGCGGCCAGCTTGTCGCGCATCTGGTCCACCACGGCGGAGAAGTCGGCGCCGGCGCGGTCCAACTTGTTGACGAAGGCCAGCCGCGGCACGTGGTACTTGTCCGCCTGATGCCAGACCGTCTCGGACTGGGGTTCTACCCCGCCCACGGCGCAGAAGACCACCACCGCACCGTCCAGCACCCGCAGGCTGCGTTCCACCTCGATGGTGAAATCCACGTGGCCCGGCGTGTCGATGAGCTGGATCTGGTGCTCGCCCCACGGCAGGCTGGTGACCGCCGACGTGATGGTGATGCCGCGTTGCTGCTCCTGGATCATCCAGTCCATGGTGGCGGTGCCGTCGTGGACTTCGCCGATGCGGTGAATCTTGCCGCTGTAGTAGAGAATCCGCTCCGTCACCGTTGTCTTGCCGGCGTCGATGTGGGCGATGATGCCGATGTTGCGTGTTTTCAGTAACTGGCTGCGCGCGGCCATGGTGTCACCTGCACAAAGGGACACTCTACATGAAAACCCGGGGCTTGTCATCCGACTTTTCGACGGCTGGGCGGGCGTCTTCCCGCCCGCGCCGCCGCGCGGCCGGCCGACAAAAAGCGGTCCGGTTTGACGAAAGATGGTACAATACGCCTTCATTTCCGGCGGCAGGACGTTGCATGAAGCTCTCGGTGGTCATCCCTTTCTACAATGAGCGGCACACTCTGGGCGAGATCCTGCGCCGGGTCCACGCGGTGGCGCTGCCCGGAATCGAGAAGGAAATCATCCTGGTGGACGACTGCTCGCAGGACGGCTCGGGCGATCTCGCCGCCGAGCTGGCCCGGGAGCTGCCGGGCGTCGTGGTCCTCCGCCACGAGCGGAACCGCGGCAAGGGCGCGGCCCTGCGCACCGGCTTCGACCGCGCCACCGGCGACTGGGTGCTGGTCCAGGACGCCGACCTGGAGTACGATCCCGAAGAGTACGCCATCCTGCTCAAACCCATCCGCGACGGCAAGGCCGATGTCGTCTACGGTTCGCGGTTCATGGGCGGATCCGCCCACCGGGTGGTCTATTTCTGGCACATGCTGGGCAACCGCTTCATCACCCTCTGGTCCAACATGCTGACCAACCTGAACCTGACCGACGTGGAAACCTGCTACAAAGTATTCCGTCGGGAACTGCTCCACCGCTTCGAGCTGCGGGAGGACCGCTTCGGCTTCGAGATCGAGATCACCGCCAAGCTGGCCCGCCTGCGCTGCCGCATCTACGAGGTGGGCATTTCCTACTACGGCCGGACATACGAAGAGGGAAAAAAGATCGGCTGGAAGGACGGGGTCCGGGCCCTCTGGTGCATCCTGAAGTACAACCTGTTCACCGGCGCCCCGCGGCCTGCGGCGGGAGACGACGCATGAACGCGACCGTCCGCATCACGGATGCCGCCGGGCGGGAGTGGCGGTTCGACCGCCCGCCCCGCCGGGTGGTCTCGCTGGTGCCCAGCCTGAGCCACACCCTGGCCGGCCTGGGGCTCGCCGACCGGCTGGCGGGCCGCACGGTGTACTGCACGCAACCGCCCGAGCTGGTCGAATCGGTTCCCGCCGTCGGCGGCCCAAAGGATCCGGACGTGGAGCGGGTCCTGGCCCTACAGCCGGACCTGGTGTTCATGGACATGGAGGAGAACCGGGCCGAGCACGCCGGCGTCCTCCTCGACCGGGGAGTGCCGGTGTGGGCGGTCCTGCCCACCAGTCTCGACGATGTGGCGCGCCTCTTCGCCGAGCTGGGCGCGGTCTTCGGGATCCCCGACGTCGCCGCGGCGCGGGCGGCGGCACTCGCCGCCTGCCGGGAGCGGGCCAGCCGCTCATGGCAGGTGCCCATTCCCGTGCTCTGCCCCGTCTGGCGGCAGCCGTACATGACGTGCAACCGCAACACCTACATCGCCGCGCTGCTCCGGGAATGCGGCTTCCAGAACATCATGGACGAGGCGTCGGAGCGCTACTTCCGCTTCGAGACGACGATGGTCCCCGGCGGTCGCGACCTCCGGGTGCTGTTGCCCACCGAACCCTATCCGTTTGACGAGGAGATGATTCCGGCCGTGGCGGCGGATTTCCGGGTCGCGGCCGACCAGGTCTTTCTGGTGCGGGGCGAACTGCTGAGCTGGTACGGCGGCTTCACCGCCCCCGCTCTGGCGACCCTGATGGACCTGCACCAGTTCATACTGGAGAACGTTACCGACACTTAAACCGACGCGGAGGAGCCCCATGGAACCCACCAGCCGGAGCCTGGCTAAAAACGCCTACCGTCCCCTGGAGCCCGGGGAACAGTACATCCCGTACGTGACCGCGGACACCGTCATGTCCGAATTCACCGCCCGCGCGGTGATCACGGGCATCCTCATGACCCTGCTCTTTTCCGTGGCTGCAACCTACTCCGGACTCAAGGTCGCGCAGGTGTTCGAGGCGGCCATTCCCATCAGCATCCTGGCGGTGGGCCTGTCGCAGATGTTCAAGCGCCGCAACACCATTCTGGAGAATGTCATCATTCAGAGCATCGGCGGGGCGTCCGGCCTGATCGTGGCCGGCTCCATCTTCACCCTGCCGGCCCTCTACATCATGAACGTCGCGCCGGGCACCCTGACCATGGTCCTGACCATGTACATCGTCTCGGTGCTGGGCGCCTTCCTCGGCCTGCTTTTCCTGATCCCGCTGCGGCGCTATTTCGTCGCCGACATGCACGGCAAGCTCCCCTTCCCGGAGGCCACCGCCATCAACGAGGTGTTCGTCTCCGGCGAGAAGGGGGGCGAGCAGGCCCGCACCCTGGTCTACGCCGCCTGCATCGGCGGCGTTTTCGACTTCCTGGCCACCAGCGTCCGCGCCTGGTCCGAGATCATCAACTTTCAGTTCCTCCCCTTCATGCGCAACCTGGCGACCGGCGCCAAGGCGACGGTCAGCATCAACGCGGTCAGCCTGATCCTCGGACTGGGCTATATCACCGGCCTGCGCTTCTCGGCCATCATCTGCGCCGGCGGTTTGTTTTCCACGGTGATACTGGTTCCGCTGATCTATCATTTCGGACAGCACATCACCGGAACCACCATCCCGCCGGCACCGCTGACCGGCTTCCCCGACTTCATCCCCGGCATGTCAGCCGACAACGTGTTCAAGCTGTATGCCCAGCGGATCGGCGTGGGCGCCATGGCCGGTGCCGGCATCATCGGCATCATCAAGTCGCTTCCCACCATTTACAAAGCCTTTTCTCTGGGCTTCCAGCAAATCTTCCACCCCCACGCTCACGCCGCGGCCGCGGCGCGCACCGACCGCGATCTGAAGATGAGCACCGTGCTCATGGGCATCGCCGTGTGCACCGTCGCGGTGGGCGTCTTCTTCTTCTACCTCATCAGCCAGGATCCGGCCTCGGCCTCGCGGGCACTGACCATCTCGCTGACCGGTCTGGCCATCGTGTTCATCTTCTCGTTCCTCTTCACCACGGTGGCCGCCCTGGCCACCGCCATGACCGGCAACAATCCCATTTCCGGCATGACCCTGGTGACCCTGATCATCGGCTCCGCCGCCCTGGTGGCGGTGGGCCTGCAGGGCGACTTCGGCAAGTTCGCCGCCATCGTCATGGGCGCGGTGGTCTGCACCGCCCTGGCCCTGAGCGGCGGCTTCGTCACCGATCTCAAGGCGGGTTATTGGCTGGGTTCGACGCCGCGCTACCAGCAGCTGTCGAAGGTCATCGGTACCCTCTTCGCCGCCATGGGGGTGGTGCTGACCGTGATGCTGATCCACTTCGCCTACGGCAAGGCCGATCCCCAGACCGGCCAGTTCCTCTCGGGCTTTCTGGACACCAATACCATTCCGGCGCCGCAGGCCAACCTCTTCGCCACGATTCTGTCGGGCATCTTCGACAACCAGCCGGTGACCTGGCTGCTCTACAGCGTGGGACTGGTGCTGGCCGTGCTGCTCGAAATGATGAAGATTCCACCTCTGGCCTTTGCCATCGGCATGTACCTGCCGCTGCAGATCAACACGCCGCTGTTCATCGGCGGCCTGATTTCCCATTTCGTCTCCAAGAGCAGCCGCGATCCGCAAGTGGCCGAGGCCCGCGTCCAGAAGGGGACGCTGCTGGCGAGCGGATTCATCGCCGGCGGCGCGATCATGGGTGTGGTGGGCGCGCTCATCGTGCTGGCCGGCTTCCACTCGTACATCGACCTGGCCGTGGGCGAGCACAACAACACCCTGGGCCAAGTGATATCCCTGATCATGTTCCTCGGCCTGTGCGGATTTCTGTACTGGGATTCCCGCCGGGCCAAAGTGTCCGCCTAGGAGTCGGCCACCGGCATGAACGTCCTCGTCATCGGCGGCGGCGGCCGCGAGCACGCGCTGGCCTGGCGGCTGGCGCAGGACCCGGAGGTGAAAGCGATCACAGCCGCCCCCGGCAGCGACGGCATGTGCCCGCCCGCCGCGCGGGCGGCGGTGGACGCCGCGGACGTGGACGCGCTGGTCCGCCTCGCCGTCGACGGGCGTTTCGACCTCGTGGTGGTGGGGCCGGAGGCCCCGCTGGTGGCGGGTCTGGCCGACCGGCTGGCGGCGGCCGGCGTGGCGGTGGCCGGACCCGGCGCCGCCGCCGCCCGGCTCGAGGGGAGCAAGATCTTCGCCAAGGACTTCATGGCCCGCCACGGCATCCCCACCGCCCGCTACGAGGTGCACGACCAGGCGGCCACCGCCCGCCGGTCCCTGGAGGCGGGCCGGTTCGAGTTCCCCGTGGTCATCAAGGCCGACGGGCTGGCCGCCGGCAAGGGCGTGGTGATCGCCGCCGACCTGTCCGCGGCGCAGGCCGCCCTGGCTGAGATGATGGAGCGGCGCTGCTTCGGCGCAGCCGGCGACCGGGTGGTGGTGGAGGAGTTCCTTCAGGGCGAAGAGGCCTCGTGCATGGCCTTGACCGACGGCGAGCACGTCGTGCCGCTGCCCCCCGCTCAGGACCACAAGCGGGTGTTCGACGATGACCGCGGCCCCAACACCGGCGGGATGGGCGCCTATTCCGACGACCGGATCCTGCCGCCGGGTCTGGCCGACGCCATCCTCGACGCGGTCATCCGCCCCACGGTCCGCGGCATGGCGGCCGAGGGGCACCCCTTCCGCGGGGTGCTTTACGCCGGGCTCATGCTCACCGCGGCCGGCCCCCGGGTGTTGGAATTCAACGTGCGGTTCGGCGACCCCGAGACGCAGGCGGTGCTCCCCCGCCTGCGCGGATCGCTGGCCGAGACGCTCCATCTGCTGGCCGAAGGCCGGCTGGATCATGCCCGGCTGGATACGGACCCGTGGCCGGCGGTCTGCGTGGTGCTGGCTTCGGGCGGCTACCCGGGCGAGTACGCCAAAGGCCGTCCGATCCACGGGCTGGAACTCGCCGGCCAGCACCCGCACGTGACGGTCTTCCACGCCGGCACGCGGCGCGAGGGGGAGCGGTTCGTGACCGCCGGCGGCCGGGTGCTGGGGGTGACCGCCCGCGGCGCCGACCTGGACGCGGCGGTGATGCGCGCCTACGAGGCCGCGTCCCAAGTTCACTTTGACGGGATGCACTACCGCCGGGACATCGCCCTGAAAGGTCTGCGGCGATACCGCTGAGGGATTTCAGCAGTTCCAGAAACCCAAGACCAAGGCCGTTTCAGGTGCGCCGCAACAGGCGGTTCACCAGGCGGCCGATCATCGCGAATCCGCCCTTGGGGGGATCGGCATGAGTCCGCCGGGCCACCAGCAGCGTCTGGTCGTCCTGGGGCGGAGCGGCGGCGCGGAAGCGATCCACCGCCGCCAGGAGGGCCGGGCCGAATGCCGCCGGCTCGCTCAGCGGCAGTTCGCCCAGCATCGCCCGCAGGCCGGGCTCGCCCAACTCGCCACCCGCGGGCCCCTGGGCTTCGATGAAGGCGTCGGTGGCGGCCACGATCAGGTCGCCCGGGTCCAGGTGCACCTCAAACTGGATGTAGTCGGTGTCCGGGATGACGCCGAGCGGCAGGTTGGCCACCCGGTGGAAGCCGTAGGTGCCCTTCTCCTCGCGGATCGAGGGACCCGTGTCGGGGGTGTCGTGGTCCAGCGCCCGCCAGCCCCCCAGCCGGGTGCTGTAGTGGAATGGGCGCGGGTGGCCGGCGTTGCAGAGGATCAGGTGGCCGGTGGGGGCGTAGTAGGTCATGAACAGCATGGTGGCGAATCGCCCCACATGGACGTGCCGGCTGTACGCCTGGTTCACGTCGCGCACGAGCCGGGACTGGTCCAGGTAGTTGATGTGCTCCCGCACCAGGCGGCGCAGCATCCGGGCCGTCTCCTGGGAGGTCTCGCCGTGACCGGCCACGTCGGCCATGACCATGCGGGTGACCCGGCCCGACCCGCATACGGACAGGAGGTGCACGTCGCCGCCGGCGTCCGTTTGGTGAGGCTGGCTGTCCACCCAGACGTCGAGGCCGGGAGAACGGATGAGATAGCTGTCGAGATGATTGCCCCCGATCATGTCCATGCACTGCAGGACGGGTTCGGGCGCTTTCAGGATGTTCGCCATTACGACTCTCGGTTGACCGTCTGAACGCGCGGCCGCCGCCGGGCCGGAGCAACGGCTCATCATGCCCCGCCGCCCACTATCATGTCAACCACCGACTGTCATCGATCCTGGGAGCGCCGCTGCGCCGCGGGGTTTGATGCGCCATCCGGCGGGAGGGATGGCGCGGCCCGTCCGGGGCTGCGGCCGAATCCGTTGAGTTGAGCAGAACTTTGTGGTGAAATACCCGCTGAATCCGTCGGGAGGTGTGCGATGGAACAACCGCTGGTGGGCGTCCTCATGGGCAGTTTGTCGGACTTCGAGGTGATGCGGGGCTGCCTCGACACCCTGGCCAAACTGGGGATCCCCTACGAGGTGGACGTCTCCTCGGCCCACCGCTCGCCCGACAAGACCGCCCGCTACGCCGCCGCCGCCCGAGAGCGGGGCCTGCGGGTGATCGTGGTGGGCGCCGGCGCCGCCGCCCACCTCGGCGGGGTGGTCGCCGCCCACACCACGCTCCCCGTGGTAGGCGTGCCCATCGACTCGTCGCCCCTGCAGGGGATGGACGCGCTGCTGGCCACCGTGCAGATGCCGCCGGGCGTGCCGGTGGCGACCATGGCCGTCGGCAAGGCCGGGGCGCGCAACGCCGCCGTGTTCGCCGCCCAGGTCCTCGCCCTGGCCGACCCGGCCCTGGCGGCGCGTCTCGATCGCTTCAAGGGGGAACAGGCCGACGCGGTGGCGGAGCAGTCCCGCCAACTCCGCGAGCAGCTCGCCCCCGGCGGAGGCGCCTGAGCCATCCCTTTTTTCCCGAGGCGTCCGCGATGCGCTTCTACCTGCATTCGTTCGGCTGCCGCGTCAACCAGGCCGACGGCGACGGCCTGGCCGACGCCCTGGCCGCCGTCGGGCATGTCGCCGTGGCTGACCCCGCCGCCGCCGACCTCATCATCCTGAACTCCTGCACCGTCACCCACCGTGGCGACGCCGACCTCCGTCAGACGGTGCGGCGGTTGCATCGCGCCCATCCGTCGGCCCGGCTCGCGGTCATCGGCTGCTACGCCGAGCGCGCCCCGCAGGACGCAGCGGCGCTGCCCGGCGTCAGCGTTGTGGCCGGCACCGGCGACCCGGACCGGCTGGTCGCGGCGCTGGCCGAGGGCCACGCGGTTCCCGGTGCCGTCGGCATGGTTTCGACCGCCGCGATGGATGTCCCCGTGGCGTGGCGGGGGCACACCCGGCCCATGGTCAAGGTGCAGGACGGCTGCAACGCGGCATGCGCCTACTGCATCGTCCCCGCCGTGCGGGGCGCCGAACGCAGCGCACCCCCCGACGCGGTGACGGCCCGCATCGCGGCGCTGGCCGCGGATGGCGCCCGCGAGATCATCCTCACGGGGATCCACCTGGGCCGCTACGGGCACACGCTCGCGCCGCCCCTCTCGCTGGCCGGCCTGCTGGAGCGGCTGTTGCGCGAGACGCCCGTCGGCCGCGTCCGTCTCAGTTCCGTGGAGCCGCTGGAGTTCGACGCGGCGCTCCTGGCGCTCATCGGCCGCGAGCCACGGCTGGCGCCCCACTTCCACGTGCCCCTCCAGAGCGGATCGGCGGCGGTGCTCGCGCGCATGGGCCGGCCGTACGCGCCGGACCAATACCTCGCGGTGGTGCGGCGGCTGGCGGCGCTCCGGCCGCAGGCCGCCCTGGGCGCCGACGTGATCGCGGGGTTTCCGGGCGAGACCGAGGCGGAGTTCCAGGATACGGCGGCGCTCGTCGCCGCGTCGCCACTGACCTACCTGCACGTGTTCCCCTTCTCGCCGCGACCCGGCACGCGGGCCGCCGCCATGCGCGGCCGCTTGCCCGAACGGGAAGTGGCCCGGCGCACAAGGATCCTGCGGGACATCGGCCAGGCGAGCCGTCGGCGGCACCTGGAGGCATGCCTCGGCCGCACGCTCCCCGCCCTCGTCCTGCGGAGCGGCGGCCGGTTCGCCGGCAGCCAGGCGCTCACCGAGAACTACATCAATCTGGCCCTCGCCGAGGCCCTCCCGCCCAACACCGCCGTAGACGTCCGCATCCACGCGATCGACTCCCGCGGACAGGCGTCCGGAACCCTGGCCTGAGCTCTCGCGGAAACCCCTCTGTTGAATAGCCGCTCCCCAACCGACCGGCAACCGGGCCGAGTCGACGGCGGACAATTTCTCGCTCGCCGCAAAACCCGTAAGAGCGGATTGACAATTTACCCAATTTATTGATAATAAATAATCAGTAAGAACACATTTTCAAGGAGTCCATCCTAATGTTCAAACCACGGATCGTGGTGATTGCCGGTGTGATCATCATCGCCTTGATGCTGTCGGTATCGGCAGCTGACTTCGCCCACCGCACGATGGAACTGAAGCCCGCTCCCAAAGGGACCGGTGTCTGGCTGTACAAGGGCGCCCCGTCAACGGATCCGCAGAACGCGCTGGTGAAATCCGCGGCCCCCCGATCCGCCTACCGCTGGACTCCCCGGATCGTGAAAAACGGCGGTCTCAGCATCCTGGTGTATGCCGACGACGCCCTTCATGTCGCCCCCAACACGTTCACCGACCAGGCGCTGCAGTGGTGGAGCCTGGGATACACCGCATTCTACGACGGCAACTGGAGCGGGTTCGAGACCGCCCTGCAGAGCCAGCCCTGGGACATCGTCATCGTCGCCAACGACAATTACAGCCCGCAGGATACGCTGTTCGACCTCCTGGACGCACACGTGACCGGCGGGGGCGCCCTGTACTTCCATAGCTGGACAACCAGTTGGTGGACAACGAACAAGGCCATGGCGTACCCGTTCTTCGCCCACATGGGCATTGATTGGAACTCCAATGATTACGATCCCCCCGACCCGGTGCTCTGGTGGGATCCGGCGCACCAGTTATTCAATTTCCCCATGTCGGTGCCCGAGTTTACCAATCTGACCGGCAATCGATACGGCATCTATGGTCAGCACCTGCACGCCCTGCCCGGCTTCGATGCCGTGGCCGGATACACGCCCGCCCCCTCCGCGGGAGAAGCCGCCCTGGTGACGGGTAACGACGGCCGGACGATCTTCAGAGGATTCTGCGACGGGCAGAACGATGCCGACCTGGACACTGACGGCATGCCGGACGACCGGGAACTCTGGATCAACATCGTGGGGTACTTCCTCGGGGTGGACTACGAGCGGTACGATTTGATTTTCGTCGACGACTACGGCCGCTCCAAGCTGTGCATCAACAGCGACACCGGCGACTACGTCTATCACGTCCTCACCGGCACCGGCGTTGGCGAGTACACCGGCACCGGCGTCTTCAAGACCTACAACTACGGCTACTACTTCTACAACCAGGACGGCAACCCGTGGCTCGTCTACGTCAACCACGCCACCAACATCAACCGGGCCACCGGCTACCTCAGGTGGGGCCCCCAGCGGATCAACTCCGTGCTCTACGACCGGGTCACCACGAACAACCCCACCACCTGCGACTGACCGTCTCCGCATCCTGTTCGAACCCACAAGGGCCCGCGCCGCGCGCGGGCCTTTTTTTCAGCCTCGGGCGAGGACGTACCCCAAGCCTCCGCGACGATTTCCGGTTGCATCGACCCGCCGGATGGCTTAACCTGACGGCGGACAATCTCCTATCGCTGCACACATCCTCTCGCGGAGGCCGCACATGACCGATGAGCGCAAGGCGTGGGTCATCTCGGTGGACATGGGCTACGGGCACCAGCGGGCCGCCTTCCCGTTCCAGCCCATCGCCGAGGAACGGATCCTCACCGCCAACAACGACCAGATCATCGCGCCCAAGGAGCACCGCTACTGGGAGCGCGCCCGCGGCGGCTACGAGTTCGTCTCGCGGCTGCGCAACGCGCCCTTTCCCCTGCACCTGCTCTTCGACGTCTACGACCGCTTCCAGCGGATCTCACCGTTCTTCCCGTTCCGCGACCTGTCCAAGCCCACCACCACGGCGCTGTTCCTCCACCGCAAGATCCGGGGCGGCCTGTGCAAGAGCCTCGTCGACTACATCCGCCTGAAGGACCTGCCCATCCTGACCACCCACTTCATCCCCGCGCTGGCCGCCGACTACCACGGCCTGGAGCGGGTGTTCTGCGTGGTCACCGACACAGACATCAACCGGGTATGGGTCCCCCCCAAGCCCAAAGAGTCGCGGATCACCTACCTGGCCCCGTCGCGCCACGCCCGGACCCGCCTCATCCAGTACGGCGTGCTGCCCGAGCGCATCATCCAGACGGGCTTCCCCCTCCCCGACTCGCTGGTGGGCGGCAAGGAGTGCCCCGTCCTCCGGCGCGATCTGGCCCGTCGTATCCCCAACCTGGACCCGAAGATGAAATTCCGGCAGAAGTACCTGCCGCTGATGGCTGCGGACCTCGGGATCGACAACATCACGGAGGAGTCGGGCCGGCCGCTCACCCTCATGTACCTCGTGGGCGGCGCCGGCGCCCAGCGCGAGATCGGCATCCAGCTCGTGGAGGCGCTGCGCAGCCGGATCGAGCGGGGTGAGGTGCGGGTGTTCCTCGTGGCGGGGATCCGGATGGAAGTGTACACCTTCTTCATGCAGGAGCTGGAGCGGCTGGGGATCGCCAGTGGCGTCGACGTCGTGTTCGCGCCAGACAAGTTCGGCTACTTCGAAAAGATGGACGCCGCCCTCCACGACACTGACATCATCTGGACCAAGCCGTCGGAGCTCACCTTCTACACCGCCCTGGGCCTGCCGGTGATCACGAGCCCCCCCGTGGGCGCCCACGAGGTGGAGAACCAGCGCTGGCTCCAGAACATCGGTTCCGGCTTCCCGCAGGAGGGGCTGGAGTACCTGGACGACTGGCTGTTCTACGTGCTGGAGTCGGGCAAATTCGCCGAGGCCGCCTGGGACGGCTTCAAGAACGCGCCGTGGATGGGCACGTACCTCATCGAGGACGCCGTGTTCGGCGCCGCGCCGTCGGCGCCGGCGGAAGAGCCCGGCTCAAATGAGACGCAACTTTCGACAAATAAATCCGATAATGACTGACAGAATCTAACCGGGCAAGAATCCATGTCCCCCAAGGAGGATATATGAATTGTTTATGGAAACTGCTACTCTGTGCGGCGGTGGTGCTGGCTCTCGCCGCGCCGGTCATGGCGGGCAACGGCGCCGTGCGCGGCGGCCCCCTGACGGTGGTGCCCAAGCCGGGGCAGCCGGCCACTCCGCGCGTGTACAACTCGATGAGCCCGCCTGCCGGCCACATCCTGGCGCTGCAATGGACGCCGGGCGAGAAAGCCCTCAACGCCATGGGACCGAACATACTGGTCCTTTGTGACGATTACACACACGGAGCCACCAACGGATATCCTTCGCAGGCGCTGCAGTGGCTGGGTCTGCCCTACACCGCCTACGCCGACCAGTACTCGTTTCTGAACGCCCTCCTGAATCAGAAGTGGGACCTGGTGATTTTCGCAAGCGAGAATGCCGGTCCCTCAAACTCGGCCGTGTATGACGCGCTGTACCAATATGTCTCCTGCGGCGGCAAGCTCATCGCCCACTGCTGGGCCATGGACTGGACGGAGCATATCTATTTCGCCAGCCTGCCGGACTACAGCAACCACCCGCTATGGGCGGCTCTGGGCGTTTACAGCACGATGGGAGATTTCGGCAACGGATATGGCGGAGTCCCGGATCCGGTCTATTGGTGGTCCCCCGCCGATCCGATATTCAACATACCCAACAGCGTGCCCCAGCTCACCGTGTTGAACACCATGGGGTACGCGATCTTCGGCCAGCATCTCGGCGTGCTGCCGGGCTTTGAGGCGCTGGCCGGCTACACGATGGCTCCCGCCGCCGGCGAAGCGGCCATCGTGGTGGGCAATGAGGGCCGCACCATCTTCCGCGGCTTCGCCGACGCCATGGGCGGCGCCGACCAGGACACCGACGGCATCCCGGATCACGTGGAGCTCTGGACCAACCTGATCACCGCCGTGATGGATGTGCCGGACATGTTTGACGCCGTGTATGTCGACGACGCCGGCCTGTCGAAACTCTGCCTCAACACGACCACCGGGGAGTTCCTCTACCGGGTGCTCTCCGGCAAGGGCGCGGGCGAGTATGCGGGCGTTGCCACCATCACCTGGCGGCCCAATGGCTCATTCGTCCTGAGCGGCCAGCGGGGCGCCCGTTATGCCCTGTCGGTATACTATGATCCGCAACAGGATCTGGTGAAGGGGTATTACCGCAATTTCGACTCCGGCGCCAATTCCAGCATCACCGACAAGAACGCGTCCCAGACCAACGTCAACTGCTGTCCATAGTGCCGGTCACGGCAGGACCACTCAGCCCCCGGCCCGCAGCGGCCGGGGGCTTTTTATTGGAGCGCCACCCGCGGGGCGGACAACTACTCCGCCGCGCCGGGCGGCGGGTCCTCCAGCCATTCCGTGGCGTAGTCGGCGGTGCGGGGGATGATGCAGAGGAACTCCACCGGCTCCCGGCCGCGGTTTTCATACCAGTGGGCGGCGCCGGCGGGAATGTAGACGGCGTCCCCGGCCCGTACCGTCCGCTCGCCGCCGTCGAAGCCGAGCACCATCTCGCCCCGCACCATCACCTGTTCATGCTCGATGTCGGGATGGCGGTGGCGCGGGATCCGCCCGCCCGGCTCGAAGAGAAAGCGGCGGGTGACGAACCGGGGCGCGTTCTGGGCCGGGCCGATGAGCACAGCCATGCGGGCGCCGCGGGTCCGCTTCACCGGCTGGGCCGCCGTCTCGGCCGGCGGAACGACCACCGGCTGCGGGTTGCTGACGGTCATGGCATCCTCCCTCAGGTGTCCTCCCGACGGGCGGCCTCAGCGCGCACCGGCCGGGGATTATCGATAGTATACCCCAAACCCGTCGGATCGGGTTTCCGCTTCCAGTCCGCCTGTTCACAGGAACGCCGGGCGGGGGATGGTGTTTTCGCCGTGTTTGTGCTGAAATGGCTCACACGCTCCCGCCGGAGATGGTCCATGGAAAAAGAACTTCAGCCGCCACCCGTGCGGCGACGCGGCCACCGTGGAGCGGACGTGCGCCGGATCCAGGAATGGCTCTGCCTCAACGGCTGGAGCCTCCGCGTGGACGGCGCCTTTGGTCCGGCCACCGAGACGGCGGTGCGCGGCTTCCAGTCCGGCGTCGGCCTGACGGTGAGCGGCGTGGCCGATCCGCGCACCTTCGCCGCGCTGGCCGCCCCCATGGCCGGGGCGCTCCGGTCCGTTGAGCCGGCGGGCCGGTCGTTCTGCGCGCTGGTGGCGGCGGTGGCCGAGCGGCACCTGGCGGCGCGGCCCCGCGAGGCGGGCGGGCAGAACCGGGGCCCCTGGGTACGCCTCTACACCCGCGGCCGCCAGGGCGACCGCTGGCCATGGTGCGCGGCGTTCGTCAGCTTCGTCATCCGCCAGGCGGCGGAGTGCCTGGCCGTGACCGCACCGTTGCTACACCTGCTCGTGCGACGTGCTGGCCGCCGAGGCGTCCGCCGCGGGCCTGCTGGTCCCCGGCGCGCGGATCGCCGACCGCGCCGCCACCCCCGCCGGCAGCGTGTTTCTGACGCACCGGGCGCCCGGCGACTGGACGCACGCCGGCATCGTCACCGCCGCCGCCGCCGACTGGTTCGAGAGCATCGAGGGAAACACCAACGACAGCGGCAGCCGCGACGGCGACGCCGTGCTCCGCCGGTTCCGCGGCTACCGGCGGCAGGATTTCATCGTGTTCCCCGCAGACGCCGACGGATGATCCGCGGCGCCGGATCGCGCCGGCAGGCCGTGCCGGCCAGCGGGCCGTTGCGGCCGGAGCCGCCGCCGGTTACAATGCCCCCCATGGAATCCCGGGACCGCACCCTGGCCGACTTTGCCGCCATCGACGCCGCCCGCGCCCGCCTGATCGAGCTGGCGCCGTTGGCAGAACGTCGCCGGGAGCTGCTTGAGTCTTTCACCCGCCGGGTCATCGCACCTGCTGAAACCGGCCTGGCGCCACTGACGCCCGCCGCGGATCGTCCTCCGGCCGACACCGAAACCGCGCTGGCGCGCTCCGTGGACGTTCTCTTCAACTGCCTGGCACGCGGCACGCTGCAACCCGCGGATCTTGCCGACCTGTCCAATGCGTGGAACGACGGTCGCCCCTGGCGGACCGGTACGCGCACCGGATTCCCCGCGCCGGGCCTGGCCGCCGACCCGGCCCGGCTGGCCGGCGATCTCGCCGCTACGCTGGAGTGGCTCGCCGCCCCCGCCGTGACCATGCTGCATCCCGTGGCTCAGAGTGTGCTCATCTCGGTGCGGCTGACCGACCTGGCCCCTTTTCCCGCCGGCCTGTTTCACCTGGTCCGGGTGACGGCGTGGTTTCCCCTACTGGCCGCCGACTGCCCCCCGCCCCTCCTCCAGCCGGATGACGCACCCCGCTGGCTGCAGGCCCTGCAGGCCGGCCTGGCGTACGACACCCGGCCGCTGGCGTACCTGTACCGCGAACGGATCGAGGCGGCCTTCGCCGCGCTATTTCTCGTCGTCTGATTTCAGGAGATTCTTCAGGTCCATCTTCAGCAGGCCCTTGAAGGTGATGGGCCCGCGTTCCTTCTTGATCCCGAGGGCCTGCCGGGCCTCCTCGTTGTCGGGCTTGAGCTCGTAGACCCGCTGGTAGAACTTCTGGGCGCGGATATGCAGCTTGATCTTGGTGTAGAAACGCGCCAGCTCCAGCAGGATCTCGATCCGGTCGGGTTTCATCTCCTGCGCCTTGAGCAGCCGCTCCTCCGCCTCCTTGAACCGCTGCGGATTCAGGGTCAGGGTCCGCCCCAGCCAGAACTGGTACTCCGCCACGTCCGGCGAGATCCGCACCGCTTGCCGGAAATGCTCGGTGGCGTCATAGTACTTCTGGGCCTTGAAGGCCTCCTTGCCGTGGGTGTAGTGCTGCTTGGCGATGTGTTCGCGGTCTTCGTAGGCGTAGGACTTGGTGTCCTTCTTCTCCGGTTCCGCCCGGGCGGGAACGCCCTGGGGCTTGAGCATCGTCTTGTCCAGCTCGTGCTTCTCGTCGTAGTCGGCGCGGCGCGCGGGATCCTTCAGCGTTTCGGCCGCCTCGGTGATCTGGGCGAACAGCGCATCCACCCGCGCCTGGAGCGCCGGATTGTTGTACTTATTGAACCGGTCGGGGTGAAAGCGTTTGGTGAGCTCCACGTAGCTCTTCTTGATCTCGTCAGTCTCGGCGCGGTAGCCCACCCCGAGCAATTCATAGTGATTGCCGTTCTGGGCCAGGATGAACAGGTCGTCCAGTTCCACCATCAGCCCGGGGGGCACGGATTCAGACGCCGGGGATGTCGCACCGGCGACCGGCGGCGGAGCGGCGGCCGGCTTCGGCGGCGGCGCCGCCCGGGGCGCCGGACGCGGCGGGGCCGCGGACGGCGGCGGCTGGGGCATGGCCGGGCGCGGCGGCGGCGATTCGTCCCGGACAACCTGTGCCGGCGGCGCTGCCGCGGGTTCCAGGCCGAGCACCTCCATGAACGCCAGGGCCAGCAACGCGCGCAGGACCTGTTCCTCGGACAACCCGCCGGCGCGCACCAGCTCATCGACGGTCAGACCGTCATGCAGGCGGCTGAACAGGAAGCCCTGCCGCGTGGTCAGGGGCAGTCCCCGGATGCGGCTCAGCGCGTCGGGCGCCACCCGCACCCGGGTCTGGCGGTCAGGCAGCAGCGACTCGATGATGTGGCCGTCGAGCCACTGGTCGTAGAGCTGGAGCAGGAGGCTGGCGATCTTGTGCCGGACGCGGTCCGGGCTGCCGGCGACGCCGGGCTTGAAGTTGATCAGCACGGCCACTTTGGGATTGGCCAGCTCGTTGACCAGGCGGCCGATGTATTCGGCGACCAGCGTGTGGAGCTGTTCGATCCGGCCCAGGCTGACCGTGTTGGTGGCCCCGGTGAGGAGATCCGTCGGATCGGCGCCCCGCTCCTTCAGGAAGGGGACCAGCCGCTCACGGGCGGTGACCGTGTCCAGGGCGACGATGTCGCCCTCGGCGACGGTCAGCGTGCACAATCCGTCGCTGTACGGGAACGACAACTCCCCGGAGAGGCGCTGCCGGTGGACGCGCCGCAACGCATCCAGGATGTGCGGCGTCGAAAAGGCCGTCGCGTCATTCATGCCCGTGCTTCATCCGTTCGATTTCCTTCTCCAGCTCGCGCACCCGGTTCATTAGTTCCGGCAGTTTGAAGAACGCGAGGGTGCACCGCTTGTACAGTTTGTGGTCGGTGGCCGGAACACCGATGACCACTGCGCCCTTCTCCACGTCGGTGATGACGGCGCTGCCGGCTTCGATGACGGCGTTGTCGCCGACGATGCAGTGTCCCGCCATTCCCACCTGGCCGCCCACCTTGACGTTGTTGCCTACCGTCGTAGTGCCCGCCAGGCCCACCTGACCGGCGAACACGCAGTTTTCGCCGATGGTGCTGCCGTGGCCCACCTGGATCAGGTTGTCCAGCTTGGTGCCCCGGCCGATGCGGGTGTCGTCGAGCGTGCCGCGGTCCACGCAGGTGTGGGCCTGGATCTCCACGTCGTCCTCAACGATGACGCGACCCGCCTGCGGGATCTTGTGGTAACCGCCGTCGGCGGTCTGCGCGAAGCCGAAACCGTCGGCCCCGATGACCACCCCGTTTTGGAGGATCACCCGGCAGCCCAGCTGGCAGTATTCCCGAACGACGCAGTTGGAATGGATGAGGGTGTCATCGCCCACACTCACCCCGGGGTAGAGCGTGGTGTTGGCCAGGATTCGCACGTTCCGGCCCAGGCGGCAACCAGACTCGATGACCACGTGCGGGCCGATGTAGCAGTCCGGGCCGACGACGGCGTCCGGCGCCACAACTGCCGACGGGTGAACCAGCGGTCCTTTGGGCAGCGGCTGCAGGTAGAACAGCTCCTGGACCAGCGCAAAGGTGTGGTTCGGAAACCGGGAGCGGATGGTGGGAGCCTCCACTGCCGGAAAATCTTCGGCCACGATGAAGGCTGATGCTTTGGAGCCGGCCATGATCTTCTGGTGCTTGCGGTCCATCACGAAGGTGATCTCGCCAGGACCGGCCCGCTCGACGCTTCGGACGGCACGGATCTCCGTCTCACCGTCGCCGGAATACCGACAATTCACTCGCGCGGCAATGTCCTTCAGTTTCATGCTGTCACTCCCGGCGGCTTACGCCGCCCGCCTCATACTCCGTGTACGCCCACGCCGGCACGGTGCGGGCAAATATGGTGGCATCTTCCAAGTTATGGTATTATAATACCTTACGAGTGTCAAGTTAAATGCCTGTCAAAACAAGAGTTATCCAGCCAAGATCCGCCCCCTGCCCGGCCGCTGCCGCCTCGCCGAAGGAGGGCTGATTGTCCCGCCGCATCGCCATCGCGTCCATGATCTGGGGCGGTTCCATCCTGCTGTCGCGGTTGATCGGGCTGGTGCGAGAAGCTGTCATCGGACGAGTGCTGGGCGGCGGCGCATCGGCCGACGTCTACTTCACCGCCTTTACCCTGCCCGACTTCTTTCATTACCTTCTGGCAGGCGGTGCCCTGTCCATCGTTTTCATCCCCATCTTCAACGGGTACCTGGAGCGCGGCGAGGAAGACCGGGCGTGGGAAGCCTTCAGCGTGACGGCCAACTTCGTCCTGCTGCTCCTGGCCATCCTGCTCCCCGCCCTTTGGGTGGCCGCACCCCGGCTGGTCCCGCTGGTGGCGCCGGGCTTTGATGCCGCCCAGCAGGCCGACCTTGTCCGCCTGACCCGTATCATGCTGCCGGCCCAGGCTTTCCACCTGGTGGGCGGCCTGTTGTCAGCGGTGCTGCAGGCCCGTGACCGCCATCTTCTCCCCGCCCTGGCCCCGTTGTGCTACACCGCCGCCGTCATCGGCGGCGGCCTCATCGGCGGTCCCGCCGCCGGCGGATACGGATTCGCGTGGGGTGTACTGGTGGGGAGTGCCATCGGACCGTTCGCCCTGCCGCTGGCCGGCTGCCTCCGCCAGCGCTTCGACTGGCGGCCGATCCTGCGCCTGAATCATTCCGACCTGAAGACGTATCTGGTCCGATCGATCCCCATCATGATCGCCTGGTCTATCGTCGCGGTGGACGACTGGATCCTGCGCCGCCTCGGTTCCCTCATCGGTTCGGGCGCCGTCTCCACCCTCCAGTACGGCAAACAGCTGATGTATGTCCCCATGGGCGTGTTCGGCCTGGCCACCGGCGTGGCCGCCTTCCCCACCCTGACCCGGCTGATCGCTCGCGGCGAAGGATCGCAGGCCTACACGACGCTGGCCGGCGCCGTCCGCCGGATGCTGGTGCTGGCGTTTGCCGCCCAGGTGGTGCTCACGGGCGCCGGCCGCGGGATCTCCATGCTCGTGTACGGCGGCCGGATCGCGCCGGAACAGCACGCCGCCATCGGCGTCGCCCTGGCCTGCTTCTCCCTGGGACTCTGGGCCTGGGCCGCCCAGACCGTCGTCGCGCGCGGCTTTTACGCACTGGGCAACACCTGGGTGCCCTCGATCCTGGGCACCGCCGTCGTTCCGCTGGCCTACCCGCTCTACGTCTGGGCCGGCGGGCGCTGGGGGCCCACCGGCCTGGCGTGCGTCAGCTCACTGGCGGTGACGGTGTACGTCGTGGCGCTGATCCTGCTGCTGCGGCGCCGCTTCCCGGGCGCCGCCGACGGCTACGTCCCCTTCTTCGCCCGGCTGGTCCCCGCGACCGCCGCCGGAATCGGCGCCGGACTGCTCGCGGCCGACCGCCTCGCCGGAGCGAATTCGTACGTGTCGGCCGGAGCGGCTGCCATGGCCGGTCTGGTCACGTTCACGGCTGCCGCCGCTGCGCTGGGCACACCGGAAATCCGCGAGGCGGCCGGCTGGCTCCGGCGCCGCGGCCGGCCCGCTGCCTCTCCGCGCTAGACGGCCGGCGCTGGAAACGGCCGGGGAGATCCGGTACAATCACCGCAACCATCCGGAGGTGCTCTGCATGATCACCCTGAAACTTCGGTTCTCGCTGTTGCTGGCCTGCGTGGCCGCCGCCTGGGCGTTCGCCGGAGCGGCCAACCCGGTCTGCCGCCGCCTGGCCAACGGGTTGGAGGTGGTGATCCTCAACGACAACACCAATCCGGCCATCGCCTCGTTCGTGGTGGTGAAGACCGGCCTCCGCAGCGAGGATACGTCGTCCAGCGGCATATCCCATCTGCTGGAACACCTGCTGTTCAACGGCACGGCCACCCGGACCCAGGAGCAGATCTACGAGGAAGCCGACCTGATGGGCGCCTATCACAACGCTTTCACCCGGGACGATTACACCTGTTACATGATGCTGGCGCCCCGGGAGCACTTCCCGAAGATGCTGAATCTCCAGGCCGACATGGTGTTCCATTCGATCATTCCGGCCGAGAAGCTGGAGAAGGAGCGCGGCATCGTCCTCGAGGAGCTGGCCCGCGACCGGACCAGCCCGCGTTACGCCGCGGAGCGCGCCCTGGCGGGCCACGTCTTCACGGGCACCGCCTATGCCCTCCCCGCCCTGGGGACCGAGGCGTCCATCGCCGCGATGTCCCGCGAGCAGATCCTGCGCTATTACCGGTCGTACTACGTGCCCAACAATGCGGTGCTGCTCCTGGTGGGCGACGTGGACGTGCCCGCCGCCTTTGAACAGGTGGAGCGCGAACTGGGCCCGCTCCCTCGCGGCGAACTGCCGAACGGACCGGCGATGCCCGCCCTGTTCGGCCCAGACCGGTTCGCGGCGTTCGACGGGGACGGCGCGGCCAGCCAGGTGGTGGTCACACTCGCCGCCCCGGCGTTGACGGAGCCCGCCTGGACCGCGTTCCGGCTGGTCCGCCGCTGGCTGGAGGACGAGGAGATGTCCCCGCTGGCGGCCCTGGTGCGCGAGGGCGCAGTCAAGGGCTTTCAGGGAGAGACGCTGACCAACCGGGATTACTCCCTGTATCAGATCACCCTGGAGCTGCCCGGACCGGGCCCCGTCTCCCCCGAGCGGGCGCGGGCGCTGGCGGACAAGCTGCGCACCCTGCCGCTGGACAATTTGCCGGAACCGGTGGTGCGCGCCTACATCACCCAGGAGACGGTGAGCGAGATCTACGACATGGAGAACATCCACTACGTGGGAATGTGGAAGGGGCAGATCCTGGCGCTGGCCGATCCGGCCCGGTACGCGGACTATTTCGGCGACCGGGCGATCGCGCCCCTGGCCCGGCTCGATGCGACGGCGGTCCGGGCCGAGGCCGCCCGGCTCCTCGGGCACCCCCAGCCCGTCATCACCGTGCTGAGCGCCAAACCCGCCGCCACGCCGCCCGCCCCGACGATGCCCCCCGGCGCCGGCATGCCCCGCTGAAAGGAGCTCAAGGTGAACGCACGACTCACGACCCTCTGTTGCCTGATCCTGCTGGCAGGCGCCCTCCGCGCCGAAACCCCGCTGGAGCGCACCCTGCCCTGCGGCGCCCGCGTCGCCGTGGCGGGATCGGGCGCATCCCGGATCTTTGCCGTCCACGTCCTGTTGCGCAACCGCTCGGCGGCGGAGCCCGCGGGCCGGGAGGGGCTGGTGGACCTCGCCCACCGCTTCCTCGGAGAGGGGAGCGCGCGGCGCAACCGCTCCGAGATGACGCTGGCGCTCAATGCGATCGGCGCGCAGCTCAAGACCGTGGATAGCCCCATGATCCCGTTCGACGACTACTACTCCGTGCCGGACTACTCCTGGGTCCGCTTCCAGGTGATCGACACCTACCGCCAGGAGGGCCTCCGCCTGCTGGCGGAGATCCTGTTCGAGCCGCGCCTCGACGCGGAGAATCTCCAGCGGGCGCAGGCGGCCCTGCTTGGAGTGCAGGGCCGTCGGGAGAAAGATCCTCGCGCCGTCGGCCAGGAGCAGCTGTACGGTCTCCTGTTTGCCTCGCCCTGGATGAGCCGGCCGATTTACGGCACCCGCGCGTCCGTCGGCGCCATCACCCTCGAGGACGTCCGCACCTTCTGGCCCGCCTACTTCAGCGCCGCCAACATGATCTGGACCGTGTCCACGAATCGTCCGGCGACTGAGACCATGGACGAAGTGGCCGCGCTCCTGGCCGGCTGCCGCCCGGCCGAGCCCACGGCCGCCGCCGCGGCCGTTCCGGCGACCGCCGCCGCCGGCCAGCAGCGGACGCTGGTACTCAAATCCCGGCAGGGCTACCTCTGGGCTGGCCACGCCTTTCCGGTGGCCGCGGCCGACTGGCCGGCACTGGAAGTCCTGGTGGCCATGTTCTCCGAACAGCTCACGTTCGAGCTGCGCGAACGCCAGGGTCTCGCCTACAGCCTGGGTGCCGGTCTCGGCGCCGCCGACGGCGGCCGGCTGGCCACGGTGACGGTGTCCATGGGCACCCGGCAGGCGAACCTGGACGGCGCCACCGCCGGAATCCGCGAGCAGATGGATCGGTTCGCCCGGGCCGAGATCACGCCCCGCCAACTGGAAAAGAAGGTCAACCGGCTCAAGGGCCAGATCCTGATGCGAAACTTTCCCGCCCTCAACCGCTCTTATTTTATGGCGCTGGGAATGCTCCAGGGCCGGCCGCCCGATTACTACCGGCAACGCCTCGACCGGCTCGGGGCGGTGAGCCTGGACGATCTGCGCCGCGTCCGCCAAACATATTTCCGGCCCGACCTGTTCGCCTGGTCCCGGGTGGAATGAACCGCCGGCGACCCCGGTTTTGGCTGGAAATAGCGGCTCGAATTTGATAAATTGAGTGACCGCATGACAAGGCCAACCTGTGATCAACGAACATTCGATTCCATTGGAGGAACAATGAAAACAACGGTCCGTTTGCTGACGCTTCTGGGCGTGCTGGTGCTGGTGCCGTTCGCCATGGCCGGCGTGTACCTGGAGCAGGTGGTCAAATCCGATCCCGTCACGGTGATGGGCAAAACCCAGCCGGCGCGTGAAACCGTCCAGAAGATCTTTCTGGCTGACGACCGGATGGCTTCCGAAAATTCCGACGGTATGTCGGTGATCGTCCGACTCGACCAGAAGAAGATCTACTTCATCAACACCCAGGGCAAGTCCTACCAGGTTTCCGACCTGCCGCTCAAGTTCCCCCCGGAAATGCAGCAGATGATGGCCGCCTTCCAGTTCACCACCGACATTCAGAAGACCGGTAAAACCCAGAAGGTGGGTGCCTACAACTGCGAAGAGGTCGTGATGACCCTGAAGGGATTCATGAATTTCACCATCCGGATGTGGTGCACCGGCGATATCCGCATGCCCTTCGACAAGTACTATGCCATGTCCGCCGAGATGGTCGCCTACAGCCCGGCCATCAAGCAGATGATGGAAAAAATGCGTTCCCTGGGCAACCTCTACGCGGTGGAGCAGGAGATGACCGGCGAGGTCATGGGGACCAAGACCCGTTCCGTCACCAAGCTGGTCAATTTCGACGCGAACGCGTCGATCCCGGCCGACAAGTTCAATCCGCCGGCCGGCTTCAAGCAGGAAGCGCTGGATTTCCAGAAAATGATGCAGCGGCAGTAATGCCTGAACCGGGCCGGCGGTCGCACCGCCGGCCCGTGCTGTCTCTATGGGCCCACTCCCGCCGGCACGGACGCAGGCAACCACCCCGGCCCATCAAAGCCGGTCACGGCGCAACACCGGTTCGATCCGGAATCACACGATCCGAAGGATTCTCACCCGGCAGTTCCCCTACCACTCCAGGCTTTCGTCGAGGATGATGCGCTGGCGGTCCTTGGGACCCAGGCCGTGCCAGTGGCACTTCAAGCGCATGCAGACATAGAAATCCACATCGAGCACGAACGCCTTGACCAGAAACTTGGCGGCCCGGGCGCCGCAAGCCTCGCAGTGCTTGTTGTCGAGCCAAAGGCTCCGGTTGCACTGCGGGCAGATCATGTCGGTCACCTCCTCACCGGCCGGGAGGAAGAGGGAGCATTCGCTGGTGAACACGTTCAGGTACGGGCTCAGCTTTATGACGTTGAGCCGCCCCTGGCGGTCGTGCACGTGGACCACCAGATCGTCGCCCTGCACCAGCCCGGACTTGCAGAGGGGGCAGAACAACTGCAGCTTGGTGCCGGCCTTGATGAATTCCTTGTGATCCTTCGGTTCCTCGAATCCGGACGCCTCCAGGATGATCCTCCCCTTGGCCTCGTCGCTCAGGCCGTGCCAGCGGCAATTCTTGCGCAGGCAGAACAGGAAGTCGAACGCGTCCGTGCCCGCCCTGACCTGCAGCCGGGCCACGTGGGAGCGGCAACTGGCGCACTGGGCGTCCGGTTCCTTCAGCGTGTGGCGACAGTGAGGGCAGCTCAGGTCCTGGACTTCCTGCCATTCCGTCAACTGGATGGTGCTGGAGGAGTCGAAAAAATTGAGATAGGGGCTGAGCCTCAACACACCGCGCTCCCTGGCCTGGTTGACCACATCCAACTGGATCCAATCCTCGCTGATCAACGACTGACCACAATGGGGACAGTGGCACTTGAGATAAGAGCCCGTCTTGAACACCGCCGGATGCGGCTCGTGCGTCGAGTTGTCGTCTGGCGCCATCGCAAACCTCCACCGACTCCAGATCGCTGTCGGTCGTGCAGGAACTTCAACCTCGGTTCAGACAGCCGCTCACGTTCAGACGTTGTCGTCATCGACCGAGTGATCGGCCGCGCCGGAGACACTCATCAGAGCGGATCGATTTCTTCAAAATTGTACGAGAAGTTCCGCCGCGGATCAACCCTAGTCATTCGGCGTCGAGCCGACCACCCGGTCATCCGCCGGGTGCCGGATCTCGGGCCGCCGGGCACCCAGAGCCCACCTTCTGGTTGAAAGTTAATCGGTTCGTTGCTATAGTTGTTCAGTTTTAAAACCCTGTTTTATCTGGAGCCGCTATGGCAACGGACACCCCGCAATCAACCCGCCCGGTGGAGTTCGACGCGAAGCCCGTGCAGGCGATTCTCCTCAAGTTCAAGGGCGAGAAGGGCATCCTGATCCCCGTCCTGCAGGAGACACAGGACGCTTACGGTTATCTGCCGGCCGCCGCGCTGGAGGCGATCGCCGCATCCACCGGCGTACCCCTTGCCCAAATCTACGGCGTGGCAACTTTTTATGCTCAGTTCCGCCTCCGGCCCGTGGGCAAGCATATCGTCCGGGTGTGCTGCGGCACGGCCTGCCACGTCGCCGGGGCCGAGCGGATCACCGACGCCATGGCTCAAACGCTGGATGTCGCACCCGGCGACACCACCGGCGACGGCTTGTTCACCATGGAGACGGTCGCCTGCCTCGGCTGCTGCTCGCTGGCGCCCGTGATGATGATCGACGAAGAGACCTTCGGACGGCTTGATGAAAAGGCCGTGCGCAAGATCGTCAAGGAATACCGGACGGAATCCTGATCCCAACCGGCGAATTTTGGAGGTGCGCGTTGTCTCACCCGCTACAGCCGAATGTTCTCACCCGGCCCAAAATCGTCGTGGGCCTGGGTAGCTGCGGTATCGCCGCCGGCGGCAAGAAAGTGCACGAAGCGCTGGTCAAGGAAGTGTCCAAACGCAAACTGGACGTGGACATCGATGAGACCGGCTGCATCGGGATGTGTTTCCGCGAAGTCCTGGTCGAGATCCGGGACCCCAAACGCGGGTCATTCATCTACGGCGACGTGACCCCGGACCGCCTGCCCCGCATCCTCGACGAACACTTGCTGGCCGGACGGGTGATCCCGGAATGGCTGGCCAGGAGCGACGAGCTGCCCGGCAGCGAGGATGCGTTCTTCGCCAAACAGAAGCGGATCGTGCTCCGCCACTGCGGTGTGAACAACCCCGAATCGCTGGCCGAATACCAGGCCCGGGGCGGGTACGCCGCCCTGGCCAAAGTGCTCCAGGAAATGACCCCCGAACAGGTGATCGAGACGATCACCCAGTCCGGCCTGCGCGGTCGCGGGGGCGCCGGATTCCCCACCGGGATCAAATGGAAATTCGCCCGCCAGAGCCGGGACGAGATCAAGTATGTGGTCTGCAACGGGGACGAAGGAGATCCGGGCGCCTTCATGGATCGCAGCGTCCTTGAGGGCGATCCCCACAACATCCTGGAGGGGATGCTGATCGCCGGGTATGCCATCGGCGCCCGCTTCGGTTACATCTACTGCCGGGCCGAGTACCCGCTGGCGGTCAAACGCCTCAAGCTGGCCATCGAGGTGGCCCGCCGGAACGGATTCCTTGGCGAACGGATCCTGGACAGCGCGTTTTCCTTCGAAATTAAAGTCAAGGAAGGCGCCGGCGCCTTTGTCTGCGGCGAGGAGACCGCCTTGATCGCCTCCATCGAGGGGCAGCGGGGCATGCCCCGCCTGCGCCCGCCGTTTCCCACCACCGCCGGATTGTGGGCCCACCCCACGTCCATCAACAACGTGGAAACCTTCGGCAACGTGCCGTGGATCATCCTGAACGGCGCCGACAAGTTCGCTGAAATGGGTGTGGGCAAGAGCCGCGGGACCAAGGTGTTCGCCCTGGCCGGCAAGATCGTCCGGGGCGGACTGATCGAAGTGCCCATGGGCATCACGCTCCGCGAGATCATCTATGAAGTGGGTGGCGGCATCCAGGGCGGCAAGGCGTTCAAGGCCGTCCAGATGGGCGGGCCGTCCGGCGGCTGCATTCCGGCCGCTCTGATCGACACGCCGGTGGATTACGAGTCGGTCACCCAGACCGGCGCCATCATGGGCTCCGGCGGCATGGTGGTCATGGACGAGACCACCTGCATGGTGGATGTGGCCCGGTTCTTCCTCAATTTCACCCAAAAGGAATCGTGCGGCAAGTGCACCTTCTGCCGCCTGGGCACCAAGCGGATGCTGGAGATCCTGACCCGGATCACCGAGGGCAGCGGCCGCCCGGAAGACATCCCGATGCTGGAAGAGCTGTCGGAGAAAATCAAAAAGGGCTCGCTGTGCGGCCTCGGACAGACCGCCCCGAACCCCGTCCTGACCACGCTGAAGTACTTTCGTCATGAGTACGAAGCCCACATCAACGACAAGAAATGCCCGGCGCACCGCTGCAAAAAACTCCTGACCTACCGCATCAGCGCCGACAAATGCACCGGCTGCACCGTGTGCGCGAAGAACTGCCCGGTTCATTGCATCAGCGGCGAACGAAAGCAGGTGCACGTGATTGACCAGGCTGCCTGCATCCGCTGCGGCGAGTGCCTCCGCCGCTGCAATTTCGCCGCCGTGCTGGCGGATTGAGCGCCGCCGGCGCTCCGGATCCACATTCGAAGGAGTGTTTCATGGCCCAGGTTAAAGTGACCATCGACGGCAGGGAAGTGCTGGCCGACAGCGCGCTGACCATTCTGGAAGTCGCCCAGTCGCTGGGCATCGCCATCCCCACGCTGTGCCACGACCCGCGACTGGCGCCTTTCTCGTCCTGTTTCGTCTGTGTGGTGGAGGTGGCCGGCGCCCGGGGGTATGTGCCCAGTTGCGCCACCAAGGTCACGGACCAGATGGTGGTCAAAACCGACACCCCCGAGCTGCGCCAGGCGCGCAAAGCGGCCCTCGAGCTCATTGTGTCGAACCACTTCGCCGACTGCCTGGGCCCCTGCCAGTTGACCTGCCCGGCCAGCGTCGACATCCAGGGCTACATCGCCCTGGTGGCTTTGGGCCGATATTCCGAAGCGGTCGCCCTGATCAAGGAGACCAATCCCTTTCCGTCCGTCTGCGGACGCATCTGCACCCGGCCCTGCGAAGGCAAATGCCGCCGCAACATCACCGACGAGCCGGTGGGGGTGGATTACCTCAAGCGGTACGCCGCCGACCTGGACCGCGCGGGTCACCACCCCTTCACCCCGCCGCGCCAAAAGCCGACGGGGCGGCGCATCGCCGTCGTGGGCGGCGGACCCGCCGGCATGACGGCCGCCTACTACCTGGCGCTCGAAGGACATCGGGTGGTGGTGTTCGAGTCGCAGCCCAAGGCCGGCGGCTGGCTCCGCTACGGCATACCGGAATACCGCCTCCCCGAGGATGTTCTGGATTACGAGATTGAATCGATCCTCCAGTTGGGCGTCGAGCTGGAGGCCGGCAAGCGGCTGGGACGCGACTTCCAGCTGGAAACGCTGTTTGACCAGGGGTACGAAGCTGTCTTCCTGGGGGTGGGCGCCTGGCGATCCACCCTGATGAACATCCCGGGCGAAGATGCACAGGGGGTGTTGTCCGGGATCGGCTTCCTGGAAAAAGCCAACAACGGCGAGATCGACTCCATCTCCGGCCGGGTGGTGGTGGTGGGCGGCGGCAACACCGCCGTGGACGCCGCCCGGACGTCGCTCCGCCTCGGCGCGGACTCCGTCACGCTGGTCTATCGCCGCAGCCGCTCGGAGATGCCCGCCCATCACCTGGAAATCGAGGAAATGGAGCACGAGGGCGTCCGCCTGGAGCTCCTGGCCAACCCGACGCACATCCATCAGGACGGCCAGGGCCGCATCACCCGGATGACCTGCATCCGCATGCAACTGGGCGAGCCCGACGCCAGCGGTCGCCGGCGCCCCGTTCCCATCGAAGGATCCGAGTTCGACATCGAAACCGACTGGATCCTTGAGGCCATCGGACAGCAGGCCGAAACCGACTACATCGAATCCTCCCGCCTGCTCAAGGAGATCAAGACCACCCGCTGGGGCACGCTGGAGGTCGATCCCGAGGCCATGACCACCAGCGTCCCGGGCATCTTCGCCGGCGGCGACATGATCACCGGACCCGCGACGGCCATCGAGGCCATCGCCGCGGGCAAGAAGGCCGCCGGAGCCATCCATCATTTTCTGACGGGCCATGTGATCCCTCGCCTCCGGAAGCCGTTCCTCAGTAAGAAGGAAAACCTCAAGTTGGAACTCGTCGCCGAGGACCTGTATGTCAAGTCCAGAACCCCGCGCCAGGTCATTCCCTCGATGCCGGTCGAGGAGCGGATCAAAGGCTTCCTCGAAGTGGAGTTGGGGTACACACCCGACCAGGCGGCCGAAGAAGCGCAGCGCTGCCTGGAATGCGGGTGCAACGCGTTCTTTGAATGCGATCTGCAGCGTCACTGCACCGACTGGCAGGTGACCCAGCGGGCGTTTTCCGGCGAATTCCAGCACCAGATGCCCGACGAGCGCCATCCGTTCCTGCGTCTCGATCTGAACAAATGCATCCTGTGCGGGCGCTGCGTCCGGATCTGCGACGAGGTGGTGGGCGCCGCGGCGCTCGGTTTCATCAAACGCGGCTTCGACGCCAAGATCCAGCCCGCCCTGGAAAAGCCGCTGCTGGAGACCAGTTGCATCTCGTGCGGGCAGTGCGCCGACACGTGCCCCACCGGAGCGATCACCGTCCAGCCCGATGCGCCCAAACCGGGACCATTCAAGCTGCCGCAGGTGGAATCGGTCTGCAATTTTTGCAGCGTCGGCTGCGGCATTCTCCTGGAAGCCGTCGCGGGCCGCGTGGTCCGAGTGCTCTCGAACTCGGCCGCGCCGGTCAACGATGGTGGCAACCTGTGCCGCAGCGGCCGGTTCGGATTCCGCGCCATCAACTCGCCCGATCGGCTGGTCCGGCCGCTGGTCAGGCGCGACCACCGCCTGGTCGAGGCGACTTGGGATGAAGCCTATGCGGTCATCCGCGACCGGCTCGCCGCCGTGCTGTCCGCCCACGGTCCCCGCGCCCTCTCGGTCATGGCCGGCGTCCGATTGACCAACGAGGAGGCGTATCTCATCCAGAAGGTGTCCCGGAGCGTCTGGCAGACCGCCAACATCTACGAGGCCGGCGTCACCCCGCACGCCGGGGCCGCCGAGCTGGCCGCCAGCCAGCCGACGACCGATTTCGAACAGCTGACACGGGCCGACGCGATCGTTGTGCTCGGTGTCAACACGCTGCAGAAGTACCCGATTCTGGATTTCAAACTCCAGCGGATCGCCCAAAGTGGTCGCAATCGGGTGTTTTACCTACACCCCGACCGGACGTTTCTGGCCGGTCGGGCTCAGCGCTGGATCCCCCTGCCTGCCGACCGAGCGGCCGTCTGCGCCCGGGCGCTTCTGACCGAGGCGTTCAGCCGGCTGGGAGTCCCAGGCGGCCAACCGGCACTGGCAGCACTGGGCAAGGAACTGGCCGCGCCACCCGCCGAGAGCGACTTGCTTCAGGCCGGCCTGGCCGGGGCGGACATCCGGGCGATCCTCGACCTCCTGCTGGCCAAACGACCGGTGGTCGTGTTCGATCCGGAGGAGATCGGCGCCGAAGCGAACGCGCACATCCACAACCTTGCAGTTCTGCTCAACAGCCACGGCCACCGGCTCGCCCTGTTGCCCATGATGAGCCGCAGCAACAGCCGGGGTGTGCTGGAAATGGGTTGTCACCCCGCCTTCCTGCCCGGCTGGCAGCCCGCCGACAGCCTGCCGGCGCGTGAGCGGATTCAGCAGGTGTGGCAGCGCGGGCTCCCCGCTGAGCCCGGCCTGGACCACCGGCAACTGTCTGCTGCTCTGAAATCCGGCGGCATCCGGGCCGCTGTGGTGTTCGGCGCCGACCCCGTCGGCGGCGCCGCATCGACCCAGGCACCGGCGCTGTTCCGGAAACTGGATTTTCTCATGGTCCAGGATCTGTTCCTGACGCCCACGGCGGAGTTGGCCGATGTGGTCTTGCCCGCCGCCTCGTTTGCCGAGACTTCGGGCACGGTGATCAATGCCGAACGGCGGATTCAGAAGATCAGCGCCGCCATGGCTCCGCTGTCCGGCAAGTCCGGCATCCAGATCCTGCAAGACCTCGCCCGTCTGTGGGGCGCCGACTTCGGCCCCGCCGACCCGGCTGCCCTCTGGGATGAAATGCAGGCCGCCACGCCAACGTTCAAGGGCATCGAGCTCGCCCAACTCGGCATTCGCGGGACGGTGCTGGCACAGATCCAGACAGATGGACGCCTGTTCGTGTCGGATCCCGGGTTGCCGCCGTGGCCTGAGAGCTTTCCGAACGGCATCGACGCCATGGTCCGGCGGTGGCAGAAACGCCTGCGTGAACTGGGTATCGTCCGGGATTGACACAACTCCCGCCGGAGCGTACATTCGGATTCGGTGATCCCCATGTGCACCGCGCCGACACATCGCGTGTCCTCGATAGCGCCTTCGCCAGACCGCAGTTCCGCCGCGGCCAACCGGTACCGGCTGGCCGTCTGGATGATGCTGGCGCTGCTGGTAATCGGAGCCGCCTCGCCTGCCGACACGGAGCGGCTGGCGGATCCGCTGGTATTGGCCCGCCTGGTGCCTGTCCGCTGGCAGGAGCTTCATCTCCTGGCCGAGAAGGAGTTCGGACGCCGGCAGATCGCCCAGCTTCAGATCAGCTACGCCCGGGCGGATTACGTGTCCACTGACAACAGCCGTGAGGCCGACATCGAGGTCATCGACACCCTGCATTCCCCCATGCATTACAATGAGTTCGAATTCGACCGCTCCAATGCCCCGGCCGATCGGATCACCATTCTCGCACTGCCTTTTGGCTCCGGCTACCTGGTGCAGGATTTTGCGGAAGAGCAAACCCGCGTCCGCATGCTGTTCAAGAACCGTTATCTGGTGAAAATTCAGCAGTCCCCGATTGTGGATGCCGTCACCATGCACCAGGCGATCACGGCCTGGCTGGCCTTGCCCGATGTGCACGACGTGTTCAAGTGACGGACGGGCTGGCGCCGCTGGCGGGTGCTTGTCACTTCATTTCAGCATATCCCATTCCCGGTCCAGCGTGGGCTGGTAGTCGGCCGGGACCGTGCATTCCTCCACAACCTGCCGGGTGTGAAAGATGCCCAGCTTCTCGAAGATCATGGCAAACCGGCTCTGCAGATCGTCGCGGATGGCTGTCCGGATCTCCTGGGGCAGGGTCCAGAACTGCTGCTTGAACGGCCCGAACGCCTGCTTCCGAACCTTGTAGATGAACTGCTCGTCCGTCTGGCCTTCCTTGCGCTGGGCGGCCAGCTTTGTCCGTAGATGATCGTAGATCTCCGCCCGCAGCTCCTGCGGCAGCAGGGGATGGTCGAAGATCAGGTTCTGGAATCCGGTGGCCAGATGGATCTCCGCGGTGCCGCTCTCAGGAAAGCGATGGAACAGCTCCATGGGCAGCGTCGATGCGCCGTGCTGCACGGCGCCGGCCATGCCGTACGCCTCGCGAGCCCGGCGGCTGAGCCCCTCCAGCGCGCCAAAATCGAGCGAGACCCGAGCCACCTGGCCGTCCGGCCTCGGCACGCCACCGTGGGTGGTGCCGGTCTGAACGCTGATTTTGCTCAGGCCTTTCAGGCTCCGATCAATCTTGGCCAGGGCGTCGCGGTAACCGGCCACGAAGGCGTCGAGTTCCTCGCACGTGCTGTTCCGGCCGCCGACTTCGCCGATCTCACCGCCGACGCTGATGGTGGTGTTGAGCGGCTCCAGCTCCCGGATGTAAGCCGTGAAGGTCGCCGTCAGATCCGCATTCAGGTTCTGCTGCTCGGCCAGGGTGGGCAGGCGCAGGTCCACCAGCGTCGAGGTGTCGATGTCGATGTTGAAGAAGCCGGAGGCGATGGCGTCGCGGATCAGCAGTTTGATGGCCGCGATCTCGATCTCCGGATCCTCCCGGAAAATTTTCGCTTTCACCTGAAAATGATCGCCCAGCAGAAACAGCGGTCCGCGATACCCCTCCCGGATGGCCGCCGCCTGGATGACCGTCGAATACTCCGCCGGCCACTGCAGGGTGTAGTTGATCTCGGAACGGGCGATTTCGAAGGCCACCGCGCCGGCTTCGTGTCGGCGCATGGTCTGGAAGACGGCCCGGGCGGCGTCGAACGCCATCCCGCGGATGTTGACGGCCGGCACAGTGAACTGAAGATGCTTCCCCTTGCCTTTAAGAGCGTACAGGTCAAACAGCGACGCCGGATAAATCCCCAGGCGGTCGGCCGCGGTGCGGATGGCAAACCGGCAGTGCCCCTTGATCTCGACATCCGGATGAAACACCGCGTTGAAAACCAGCGGCTCGATCAGTCGCTCGCGCAGCGCGGGCTCGTCAAGCACCTTGCGGACACCCCGCTGGTCGTACTGGAGCACGCCGTGCAGCGCCGCCTGAAAATCGTCAACCTGATTGAAGAGCATGCGACAGACCTCCAAACCCGGGTCGGAATCCCATCCCACCATCCGCCAGCACGCCAACCCGGCCAGAAAAGCAAATGGTTCCCTCCCGGTGGGCGCGTCGCGGGGTGAGTCGCCGTTGCCCCCAGTGTATTCGGACTGCCCGGCGGCTGCAATCCATTTTCTCGCCCCGGCCCCGGCGGCATGTCGAACGGATTGAATCACCCGCCGCCTTCCGGGCATCTGAAGCGGATATCTGATCGAGTCAGACACATCCACAGTTGATTTGAGATGGCACACACGATGGCAGAACGCACCCTATGCCTTTGATATGAAAGCAACCCGCACCGCTGATATCCGCCGCCTGCGCACAGGGATTGCCATGGGCACATGGTTCGTTCTGCTGCTGGCCGGCAGTCTGACCGAACCGGTCTGCGGCCAACAGCGGACCCCGTTCCGGAACCTGACCGTGCGGGATGGTCTGTCCCAGATGTTTGTCTCCTCCGCTGTTCAAGACGCCGAGGGTTTCCTGTGGTTCGGGACCAAGGACGGTCTCAACCGGTTCGACGGAACAACATTCAAGACCTTTCGGTATCACCCTTTTGATGAGACCTCGTTGTCGGACAGTCACATCCGTTCGCTGGCCGTTGATTCCCAAGGTCGGCTGTGGGTCGGCACCACCTCCGCGGCACTCAACCTGTACAATCCAGACCGGGACTGCTTCCTCCGGTTCCCCCTGGAGACACCCGGGGCCCCACGCGAACCGCCCGCCGACGTCACCGCCATCGCCTCGAGCAGCGACGGCGTGCTCTGGCTGGGCACGGCTGGCCAGGGGCTGATCCGGCTTGAATTCCGGCCCGGCAACGGTCCACCGCCGGTCGTTCGTTCGGCCCGCGAGGCAGCGTCTCTGGTTCCGGCGAACCCGTCCATCACCCGGGTCCGCTACATCGCCAGCCGGACGGACGGACTGTCCAGCGACACCATCCGCTGCCTCGTCGCCGATTCCGAGACCGGACGCCTGTGGATCGGCACAGACGCAGGATTGGATTGCACCGACACCCGGCAATGGAAGCGCCGCAACGACGGTTCGGCTCCCGGCACCCAGCCGGCCTTCAGCCATCACGGCTTGTCCCCCTCCTTGCCGAATCTCCCCGTGGTGAGCGCCCTGCATCTTGACGCCAACGGCACCCTGTGGATCGGCACCGGCTCGGGGTTGTTTCACCGGCCGCGGCGGGGCGACCGGTTCATCCACATCCCCTACCCGTCCACCAGATGGTCGTCGAGCATGGGCACGATTCGCGCGTTGGCTGCCTGTCCGCCGGATCCGCGATCACCGGCGGGAATGATCTGGCTGGGGGCAGTGGGCGGAGCAGCGGTTTACGATGTCGCCACGGGTGTGTTTTCCTTTCACCGGCACGACCCCGTCGATCCCGCAAGCCTCGGCGGTCATTCCATTCAGACCATCCTTCGCGATCGGGGCGGGGTAATCTGGCTCGGCTGCAACGGCGGGGGGCTCAGCATCATGGATCCCGCCACTCTCCGCTTCCGCACCTTGGATGCGACCATCACCGCACCGGACGATCGGCGGCCGTTGTGCCAGCTGAGCGTGCGGTCGATCTGTGAGTCGTCCCGGCAGGAGCGGGCGATCTGGATCGGCGCCGACGCGGTGTACCGTCTGGACCGGACCCGCGGCGACTGTCGGCGGTTTCCCCTCGCCGGTGGCGGCGTGGCTCATACCGGGATCGTGTTTTCAATCCTGGAGGACCGGCGGGGTCGGATTTGGTTCGGCACCGGCCAAGGTCTGTACGGCTACCACCCGGAGACTCGGCTTTTCACCTATCATCCCACCGGCCTGGAGACACCCGGCGGCGCCGCGGACAACCGCGTCCTGAAGCTGCTGGAAGACCGGGCCGGTTCGCTGTGGATCGTGACGGGCCGGAGCCTAGGACGGCTGGATGAAACAAGCGGACGGGTCCGCCACGCCTGGTACGATCCGCGACCGCCCGACCGTTTCGAACAGCCCCGCTTCCCGCCGCTATGGGAGGACGAGACCGGCCGATTCTGGCTCGGTACCTCGGCCGGACTGTTGTGCTTCTATCCGGATGGCGGGACATTCCAGCGATGGCAGTATGATCCCACCCGTCCGGACAGCCTCAGTTCCGATCACGTCATGGCCATCGAGCCGGATCCGCGGGAGGGCGGACGCCTGCTCTGGATCGGCACGGGCGGCGGCGGTCTGAACTGCCTGGACCGTTCCACGGGACGATTCTTGCACCTGCTGGAACAGGACGGGCTGCCCAGCAATTATATTTACGGTATCCTTCCCGACCACGACGGCCGGCTGTGGCTCAGCACGAACAAGGGCCTGAGCCGCTTCAATCCCCGCACGCTGTCCTTCCAGAACTTCGACGCCGGCGACGGATTGCAGGGCGACGAGTTCAATGCCGGCGCCTATTTCCGCAGCCCCTCGGGCGAACTTTTCTTCGGCGGACTCAACGGAGTGAACGCCTTCCACCCCCGCGACATCCGGACGGATCCCTTCATCCCGCCCATCGTTTTCACCGGACTTCAGCTCAACAATCAGGACATGAACCACGGCGGCGCCGGCGCCCGCCTGCCACGACCCGTGAATCGGCTGGATGAGCTGCAGCTGGTGCATACGGACCGGGTCGTCTCGTTCGAGATTGCCGCCTTGAGTTTTTCGGCCCATCACAAGAACCAGTTCGCTTACAAGTTGGAAAACTTCGATTCGCGCTGGATCGCGGTGGGTGCCCACCGCCGCATCACCTTCACCAATCTGGATCCGGGCACCTATCGCCTGATCGTCCGGGGGGCCAATCACGACGGTGTGTGGAACGCGACCGGCAAGACCATCCGGCTGGTCATCGCGCCGCCGTCTTGGCAAACCTGGTGGGCGTACACACTCTACATCTCGGCGGCCATAATCCTCCTGTTCGGAATCCGCCACTACGAACTCCATCGCTTGCGGCTCAAATTCCAGTTGCGGGGAATGGAGCAGGAGATGCAGCTGGCCGTGGAGATCCAGCAGATGTTCCTGACCCGCGTTTCACCCAATATCCCCGGCTACGACATTGCTCAAGCCAACCACTCCAACCGGTCCGTCGGGGGAGATTACCTGGACGCGTTCCCCCTGGACGAGGGCGGCTGGGCCCTCTGCGTGGGAGACGTCGCCGGCAAGGGTCTGCCGGCCGCCCTGATTATGGCCAACCTCCATGCCGTCATCCGGAGCCAGGCTCGCTTGTCCGGCCGGCCCAGCGAATCGATCACCCGGGCCAACTGGATGATGTGCGAAACCATCGAATCCGGTCAATTCGTGACTCTCTTCTTCGGAGTCCTGGATCCGACCAACCACCGGTTGCTTTACTGCAACGCCGGACACATGAATCCCTATCTGTTCGTTCCCGAGGCTGCACCCGCCGCCCTGGAAACCGGTGGCTTGGTGTTGGGGTTCCTGAAAGAGGCCTGCTATGAAACCGGCATGGTCCCACTACCGCCGGGCGCCCTGCTGGTCATCTACTCCGACGGGGTCAGCGAGGCGTTCAGTCCCGACGGACAGGAGTTTGGCCGTGACCGCCTGATCGACACGGTCCGCCGTCATCAGGACCAGCCGGCCGCCCGCATCCTCGAAGCCGTCCTCGAGGCGGTCCGCCGGCACCTCGGCGGCCGACCGGCCCAGGACGATATGACCTTGATGGTGATTCGGCGGCCATACGATCCGGCCGCGATCCTGGGCGACGCCATTTGACCGGCGGCCAATCCGACCCGGCCGGAGCGGACGCCCCGTCCTCCTCCACCGAATGCATCCGTCTGTGTTAAAATCGGGCCGGATCAGAATCCACCGCCACCAACCAGACATGATGCGCCAGGCCCCTCCTGACGATTTGCAGCACGAACGAATCTGCACCGATCGGGTTGCCCACCGGCCGGGGTACCTGGTTGTGTACGCCTCGATGGGCATGCCCGACTGGCGGGAACCCGGCTTCCGCAAGACGATGGTCGTGTTCCGCGGCACCAGTTACTTTGTCCGGTCCGCGGCCCCTCTGGGCGGCGGCCGGTGGCGGTACCAACTCGAAGCCTGGCCGGCTGCGGGAGCCGAGATCCCGCTGCGCGTGATCCATTACGGCTCCGATTACGTGCAGGCGCGGGACGCCGCCGCTCAGTCGCCCGCCGGCTGCTCCAGTCTGCTCGTTATGCTGTTTTCACCACTCATCGGATTCGCCCCCCGCCGGGCCAAGGCCGTCGTCGAGGAGCGGTTCCGGATGGACGCGCGGGCGAGCACGCAGTACTCGGTCCTGTTGGAATGGGCGTTCGTGCTTAACGGCGGCTTCTGGCTGGGCCGGGACCAGTTCGAAGGTTCAGCGGCGGCGGTGCCCGATTGGGTGCTGGTCCTGGCCACCGTCGGGCTGGCGCTCCTGCCCGATCTGCTGGTGCGGACGCTGCATTGGTGGCAGGGCGAGCCGCGCCCCTACGGTCTCTACGAATGGATCTGGCCGGATCGACTAGGCGGCGCGCATCGCTCCGACGACGGGAGACCGACCCCGGCTGCGCCGGAATACTCTGTCGCCGACTTCCACGCCCAAACCCCGGAACCGATCCCGGCCCCAGTCGCTTCGCTGCGAACCGGCGCGGGCGGTTCGGCCCAAGCTTCTTCTGGATCGGAAACAGCCGCTCCGGTGTCGGTGTTCGGCGACGACCGTTTGTATGCCGAGCCGGAGGGGTTGCAGGTGGTTGCCCGCCATCCGATGCCCGACTGGAGGAAGAAGGACCATCGGAAAACGTCTGTCCTCGTGGGAGATTCCCGCTTCTTTGTCGCCGAGGCGGCCCGCGACGGTCGAGGCCGCTTCGTCTATCACCTGCGGCCTTGGCGGGATGACGATCCCGACATCCCCGGCCACCAGTGCCGCTATACCGCCGAATTCGTCCGCGAGCGGGACGAGTGGATCCGCCGGGGCCGGCATAGCATTGTCTATTCCTTTCTGGTATGGCTGGCCGCGCCGATTGTCGGCTGGCTGCCATCCCCGCTCCAGACGCGACTCGAAGACCGGTTCGGCCTGGACGCCCGCGTTGCCGTCCGCTATTCGCTGCTGCTCCAGGCCGGCCTGCTCGTGGTGCTGTTCATCCGGGGTGTGCTCAGCCTGGCCGGGCGGGGCCGCGCCGTCCCCACCCTTGTGGGGATCAGCCTCGAGTGGCTGCTCTTCGTCGTCCTGGCGGCGGACGCCGTGCTCCGGATGATCCCGCTGCTGGAGAGGCGCTCCGACCCGCCCGGCCTGTTCGAGTGGCTCTGGCGCCGCCGCCGCCGTTGATCGCCGCCGCTGCAGCCGATCTCAATGTGCGGCGGCCGCCTGCGGGCGATAGCCATCGCTCAGGGTGAGCATGAAGGCAACGATGTCGTCGATTTCCGCGGCGGTGAGTTTCAAGTCACCCAACTCTTCGCGGTTCACCGTCTCCGCCACTTCCGGCGCCGGCCACGGCCCCACGTCGCGGGTGCTGTAGAACATCACCACCTGCCACAGGTTCTTGAACACGCCGTTGTGCATGTAAGGCGGTGTGTGCGCGATGTTGCGCAAGGTGGGCACCCGAAACTTGCCGTTTTCCGACGCCTTCTTCACCACCGCCCCGAGGCCGAGATCCACCCAGCGCGGCCCGTCCGGGTTCAATTCCCGCGGCAGGTAGTAGAACGGATTTTCGGGGTTTTTCGGCACGCCCAGGTTGTCGTAGGTGAAATCCGTGAACAGGGGTGGCGTCCCATCGGCGCCCGGCTGGCTGGGGTGGCAGGCGGCGCAGTTGCCCTTCTTCGGATCCTCGAAGAGCGCCAGCCCGCGCTGCTCCGCCGGGGAGAGCGCCACCAGCTTCTTGAGGTAGAGGTCATACTTGGAGCTGAACGCGTTGACCTCCGGGGACATCTCATAGGCGGCGATGGCTTCCGCGGCCAGGTGGTAGGCGCGGTCCACTTCCATCAACGCGTCGGCGCCGAACACATCCAGAAACAGCGGGGCATAGGCCGCCCGTCGGATCTTCGCCACGACCGCCGCGGCATCCGGATTGGCCATCTCCAGCCGATTCAGGAACGGGCCCTTGGCCTGTTCCACCAGGTTGTCGGCGCGGCCGTCCCAGAAATTGCCCCCGATGTACTTCCCCTCCTTCTCGTCAACATGCAGGGGCGGGCTGAATCCGGCATAGGCCGCCGACAGGTCGTTGCGGCCGCCGAACCGGTCGCGATGCACGCCGCGAGAAACCGGCAGGTTGATGTCCGGATTCGAGAATCCCTGGTTCGGCGAATGACATTCGGCGCACGCCTGCCCCGGCGGAGTGGACAGGTTGGCATCGAAGAAGATCACCTTGCCCAGTTGCTGTTTCGGTGTCAACCGCACCTCGGTCGCCGGCAGCGTCGCGATCCAGAGCCCGAGGATGCCAAGGCACAGAAAGATCTTCTTCCTTACGTTCTGCATGGCCAGCCTCCTGTTCGATGCGTGAAGTTGGTTCGATTGTAACTCATTCCGCCCCATCCGGCGAGAGGTTCCCGTCGCCCTGGCTGCCTGGAAACATTAGGATCAAAGTAGCGGGAAAACGGACCTGCCGCGTTCGGTCTCCGCCGGGACACCGTCCTTGGAAGTGAAAGCCCCCCACGAGGGGACTTCGAGACAAGGAGGCTCCCATGAAACGCATGTTCGTCCTCGCCCTTCTGCTGCCCTTGAGCGCCGCCTGCCTGGTCCGGGAAACCCGTCACGTCCTCTACCTCGATCCGGATGGCACCGTGACGTGGACGGTCATGGAATCCGGCGTCCGCTCCGATGCCCAAGCACCTGCGGACCGGGACGGAGAAGAGATGGAGTACCTCGGCCAGGTCAAGGCCGGCGACCACGACATCATCCGCGCTTTGGCTGCGCTCGGACCCCGGTGGGTGGACAGCCGGACGCTTCGGGACGAGCGGCCGTTCGCCGTTTGGAGCCAGGCCCGCTACGACTCCGTGGCGGACCTGTCGCAGCGGATCCTGGACCGGCTCCGGGTGCCCGGCCAGGCGGCCTGCTGGCGGTCCGGCGCCGACTCCCATTTCGAGCTGGTATGCCATCCCGAGCTCGCACCCGACGGAGACGACGATGCCAAAATCCTCTATCCACTCGTTGAAGACCTGGACGCCTACCACCTCGTCCTGACCCGTGGCCGGTTCACCCACGCCGAGGGCTTCCGGATCGACGACGATGGGCGTGTGGCCACCCTGATGGAGCCTGACGAGCAGGCAGTGAAAGCCGCCGGTGGAGAATTTGTCCTGCGGCTGACCTGGCGGGACGAGCAGTAGCCCGCCTGCACGTTCACCGGTCTTGCGCCCGGGCCCCCGGAGGCCCGGGCGCCTTCTTCCCCTGGCCGATTCATGGTAGACTGGCGGCGAACTCGCCCCCTCACGGGACACCGCATGATGGATGATCGGCTCACCCGAACATTGGAGGACGCCCGGGCCGGCTCGCCCGACGCGTTGGACCTGTTGTTCCGGCAGGCGGCAGGGCGGCTCCTGGCGCTGATCCGGCTGCGGATGGGGCCGCGGCTCCGGGATCGTCTGGAGTCGAGGGACATCCTTCAATCCACCTTGCTGAAGGCTTTCGACCGGTTCGACCAGCTCCGGGGCGGCGACAGCCAGGCGCTGATGGGCTGGCTGGTGCGCATCGCCGAGAACGAAATCCGCGACCAGGCCGAGTTCCACGGCCGCCGCTGCCGCGACGCCGCCAAAGAGGCTGGACTTGATGAAAACGCCGCGGCTGGCCTCGCCGCGCAACTCCGCTCCCAGGTCAGCCGGTTGATCCTGGACGAAGATGCGCTCCGGCTGGAACAGGCGATGGAGGCCATCGACCCGCATTACCGGGAGATCATCCTGTTGCGCAAGTTCGAGGAACTGGACTTCGAGACGATCGGCGCGCGCCTGGAGAAGAGCCCCGACGCCTGCCGGATGCTCCTGGCCCGGGCCCTGGCCGCCCTGACCGTCAAGCTCAAGGAGCTGTCGTGAGCCCCGAGGTCGAAGCCCTGCTCACCCGCTACATTGCGTCGCGACTCGCCGGCGATGTGCCGGCCGATCCGGAGCGGCTCTGTGCCGACCGGCCGGACCTCCTGTCCGATCTGCGGGAGTGCATCCGGTTGTTCGAGCGCGCCGACCGGACGCTGTCCGCTGGCGGTTCCGACGATGGGATGGTCCCGGCGCGGACGGAGTCGCTCCCGGCCTTCGAGGGGTTCCGGGTGATGGAGCACCTGGGCCGGGGCGGCGGCGGCGATGTGTACAAGGCCGAGGACCTGACGTTGGGTCGGATCGTCGCCGTGAAGATCCTCCGGCCCGACAGCCCGCTGCGTGACACGGCCGCGGACTTCCTCCGGGAAGCCCGTTCGCTGGCCCTGTTCGAAGACCTGCGGATCGTCCGGCTGCTCGAACTGCGCGCCCGTCACGATCCGCCCCTGCTGGTCATGGAGTACGTGGACGGTTTCGAGCTCGACGTGACCGGACCGTCCCTGGAGTTCGCCCAGCGGGCCCGCATCATGGCCGAAATCGCCGAGGCGGTCCACCGGGCGCACCAGCTGGGGATCGAGCACCGGGACCTCAAGCCGGCCAACATCCTCCTGGACGCCCGGCTGCAGCCCAAGATCCTGGATTTCGGCCTCAGCCGGGCCGCCGGCTCCCCGGGGCAGGGCCGCGGCACGCCCGGTTACATGGCTCCGGAACAGCTGGAAGCGGGCCGCGCCATCGACGTCCGGACCGACGTGTATGCATTGGGGGTGGTGTTCTACGAGTTGCTGTGCGGGAGCCGGCCCTACCGGGGCGACGACGTCGCCGCCCTGGTCACCGCGATCCGGGCCGGCGAGCCGCGGCTGCCGGTGGAGGTCGATCCGGCGGTGCCCGAGCCGCTCCAGGCCATCGCCCTGAAGGCCATGGAGCGGGAGCCCGGTGAACGGTATCCATCCGCCCAGGAGATGGCCGCCGATCTCCGCCGTTTCCTGGACGGTCGGCCGGTGCTGGCCCGGCCGACGCTCTACCAATCCGCCCTCGGACGCCGCCTGCGGCCCCACCTGGACCAGATCCGGGAGTGGCTCCGCATCCGGCTGATCTACCCGCACGAGGCGGACGAGCTGCTGGCCGCCTACCGCCGGCTGGAAACGCGCGAAGACGACTGGATCGTGCACAGCCGGGTGCTGTCTTTTTCCCAGATCGCCCTCTACCTCGGCGCGTTCCTGATGGTCTGCGGCAGCCTGCTCTACTTCAACGCCTACCTCCTCCAGGCCGTGGCCGGTCTGGCGCGCCCCATCCTGGTGCTGGGCCTGCCGTTTGTCGGACTGAACGTGTGGGCGACCATGCTGTTCCGCCGGGAGCGCCGGGCGGTCGCCGTGGCGTTCTACCTCGCCGCGGCGGTGCTGCTCCCCATGTTCCTCATCATCTTCTTCCGGGAATCGGCGCTGTGGCCGGTGTCCGGCCAGCCCGAAGACCACTTCTTCGGGGACAGCGGCATCGCCAACCGCCAGCTGCAGGTGGCGGCCCTGCTGGCGGGCGCATGGGCGTTCGCGCTGGCCCGGCGGACCCGCACCATCGCCCTGTCGGCGGTGAGCGTTGCCTTTGTCGTGCTGTTCCATCTCAGCCTGCTGGCCGATTTCGGCCTGCGCCGCTGGTTGGAGGAGGGGACCTGGGACCGCCTGGCGTTGCATCTGGCACCCCTGGTGGGCGCCGTCGCCGCCGCCGGATGGCTGTTCGAGCGGCACGGCCAGACCTGGTTCGCCCGCGCCGCCCATTACACGGGGGCGGGGCTTTTCGTGCTCACCATCGAACTCCTGGCCCTCAACGGCAAAACGTTCCAGTACCTTGGGATCACCCTTGCGCCGCTCCAACCGGCGAATGTACAGGATCCCCTGCTCCTGGACACCCTCGTGGCCATGAGTCTCAACGGCGTCGCCATCTACTGTATCGCCTGGCTCCTGGAGCGCTTCGGCCTGCCGCTCCTGCGCGGCCCGGCACGGCTGCTGTTCGCCATCGCCCCCTTCACCACCCTCGAACCCCTCGCCTGGCTCTGCAAGACGGGCGAATACTCGTCCCGGTTCCACTGGCTCTTCCTTGCCCTGGCCCTGCTCACCGCGTTCCTGAGCCGCTTCCGTCAGCGCAAGAGCTTCTACTACGCGGGCCTCACCAACACCGCCGCCGCCCTGCTGCTGATCACGGACCGCTACGACTGGTACGACCGGCCCGCGTGGGCCATGGTGATCGTGGGCGTGTCACTGCTGGTGCTGGTGCTGGGTTTCGGGCTGGACACCAGCGAACGCCGCCGCCGGTCGGCCATGCGGGAATGACCGGCCCGCTTTTCCTGAGGTCCGGCCGCTGGGAAATCGATTGAATCAGATCACCAGAGCCGTCGCGACCGCAAGCCCCAGCGCGGCGTTCGCCGCCACTGCCGCCAGCGGGAGCGGGTGACGTCGCAGCCGCCACAGGAAGCCGAGGGGGAAAATCCAGATCCAGCCCGTGAGCCAGGGGAAGTCCCGCGACAAGCGCTGGCGCACCAGGGCGTAGAACAGCAGGTCGCAGCCCCCGGTGAGCCAGATGAGCAAAAACGCCGCCACCGGGCGCCATCCGAACACCGCTGCGGCCAGCAGGCCGATGGGGATGAAAATCCCGTGCTGGACGATCCGATAGGCGGCAGTGGCCTGCTGGAACCAGGGATGGAGCGGCTGTGCGGCGCCGTCCTCCAGGTAGGTCAGCTCACGGGCGTCCCGGATCCGGTTGATCCGGTACCCCCAGCGCAGAATCCACTTGTATCCCAAGGCGTCGAACGCGGTGAACAGCAACACGAAGTCCAGCGCGGCCAGCCAGCGGGGCAGTGGCTCCGGCCAGCCCAACAGCAGGATCAACAGCGCGGTCGCTGCGAGGAACGCGATCACGGCGAAGTCAGCCCGCCACAGCGCGCGGTAGTCATTCCACGTGGGCATCGGGCGGTCTCCTCATCTCCGGCGATGGTAGCCGGTGCTGGAAGTGGCGCAAGTTGCCGTCATAGTCGCCCACGTAGAGGTCCACTTCGCCGCCGGCACCGGCCTCCGCCCAAGGCGAGGCGAAGCCCTTGACCCGCACATGATCGGGCAAGACGGCTTCCTTGAATCCTCCCGCGGCCGCCCCGCCGGCCGGGGCGACAAACCACCGGATCCGACCGTCCTGCTGGCCCACGAACAGCCAGACGGCGTCGGCGAGGCGCACGAAGGATGGCGCCGCATAGCCGCCGACGCGGATTTCCCCCAGGCAGTCCGATACGACTCCCCACGGCGGACCGCCGCGCGGCGACTGGGAGCGATACACCGCCAGGCGGCCGTCGGCGGCGCCGACGATCAACTCCTCGCGCCCGTCGCCGTCGAGGTCGAACAGGCACGGCGCACTGTGTCCCTTGACCCGGACGCCGGCGGTGAAGGCCGGCCAGGCCACCCACCGGGCGGTCTTCGCGGTGCCGGCGTTCCGCCAGGCGGCGACATCCCCGTTCCCCTGACCCACCAGGACCACCTCCTTTCCTTCCCATTCGGCAAGGACGGCCCGGGCGAAGCCGCTCACATTGACACCGAGGAAATACGAGGTCCATTCGTGCCACAACGGATTGCCGGCTTCAGTGCGCGCCTCGTAGGCGCGGACCTCACCGTCCATGTTGCCCACCACGAGCCGGGGGCGGCCGCCCGCGCGGCTGCGCGTCGGCGCGCATACCGGTCCCGGAAGCAGCCGGTTCTGGAACAGTTGCAGGTTGCGCGTCCACGCCCAGACGCCCGGCGCCTTTTGTTCGAAGTACTGGACGCCGCCGTCGCCGTCCGCCAGCAGGAGATCCAGCCGGTCCGGCTGGCGCAGCGACACAAACAGCGGCGCGTAAAAATCCCGGCGCGGGTGCGTGATGGCGAACGGCTGCACCGCCACGCCGTGGGTGCCCCGCTTCAATTGGAAGTACGCGATCTTCCCCACGGATGAACCCACCGCCAGCAGCACGACCCGATCCAGCCGGACGGCGCCGGGCGTGGCGTACATGCCGAAGGAACGTCGGAGCATCTGCGGCAGTGCTTCCGGTGCCAAGTGTCCGCGACCGTCGTTTGCCAGCATGGTCAGGTGGCCCGTCGAGTTACCGACGATCAGGTCGCAATGGCCGTCGAGGTTGTAGTCCACCGCCGCCGGCGCCGCGTCGTCGCCCACATCGATCACCGGATCGGGCCAGCGCTCCCAGCGCGGTGCCTTTGGGGTGCCGGTGTTGGCATAAACCAGCACCTGACCGGATCGCGATGAAAAGCCCCCGGTGCCCACGATCAACTCGACGGTGCCGTCGCCGTCGAGATCGCCCAGCGTCGGCGCCGCGAACGCCCCTTCCCCCACGCCGGCAAAATAGTCGGGGTCCGCCTGCCAGGCGACGCCGTCGGTGCTCCGGAACAGTGTCAGGCGACCGTCCTTGCCGCCGGCGATGAGGTCGGCCCGGGCGTCGCCGTCCATGTCGGCGCATGCCGGCTTCAGGAAAGGCAGCACCGGCAGGCCGCACGGGTTGAACGTGACGGCGGTGCAATCGTGCCAGACCGCTTCCCCGTCCGGCACCCCCGGCGCAGTGGCGAGCGCAGCGGCAGGGCCGGTATTGTCTCCCGGCGATTGCACGGCAGAATGAGGGGGGGAATAACACGGATCAGCGGCTATGGCCAAACCGGCCATCAGCCCGACGAGGCCTATTCGGCAGAGCGTCCGTCGCAAGGCCACGAAAAATCCTGAAAAAAAACGCGGGGCAGGGCGATCACCCTGCCCCGCGGGAATTGTTACTGAACGACGATCTCGAAATGAACGCGCCGGTTGGCGTTGCATTCGGGCGAATTCACGTTGGCTGCCGTCGGAGTCTCCGGCATCGCCAGCCGCGTCTCGCCGTAGGAAATCGTGGTCATGCGGGACTCGTCAATACCGCCTTCGCGAACCAGAAATTCCCTAACCGCCTGAGCGCGCCGTTCTCCCAGTCGCATGTTGTACTGGGGCGTACCGTGCGCGCAGGTGTGGCCTTCCACGGTCACCTTGATGCCCGGGTTCTCTTTCAGCGTGGCGATGTTCCGGAACAGGATCGCCTTGGCTTCATCGGTGAGCGTCGCCTTGTCAAACGCGAAGTGCACGTCTTCCAGCACGATGGGCTTGGGCGCCGGCGGCGGTGGCGGCGGCTCTGGCTTCGGCTCCGGCTTCGGCTCCGGCTTCGGTGCCGGCGGCGGCGGCGGTGGCGGCGGCGGCGGTGGCGGCGGCGGTTCCGGTTTCGGCTGCTCCACTACCGGTGCCGGAGGCGGCGGTGGCGGTGGCGGCGGCATGGGCTTCTCACCGATGGCAATGGCTAGACCGGCCTGAGCCGCCAGGTTGTGCCGGACTTCATCCAGTGACACCAGGTCGCGGAAATCAAACCGGAGCGCCACCCGGTCGCTCATCCAGTACTTGGCCCCGAAGCCGAAGTTGGTGAGGAATTTGTTCAGGGTGTCTCCCCGGTCGGGCGCATAGCGCGCCCCACCCAATCCCGCCACGAAGAACGGGTTGAAACGGGATTCGGGGAAGAGGTAAATCAAACCGTCCACGTGGTAGAACATGTTGTTGGTGCTCATGGCCGGGATGCCGAATGTCGCCTCTTCGAGCGGGTAGAGGTTCGTGTCATCCACCCCAGGGAATGAGAAGTCGGCGCCGCCTTCAAGCCCGAACCGCGAATTGAAGTTGTAGCCGACCCGGAAACCGAACAACAGGTTGTCTTTCAGGTTCAGGTCACCGTCGTAGAAGATGCCGCCGATGTACGGGGACAGCTCCACACGCTTGTCCTTCACCTGAGCAGACGCTGTGAGGGTGAGCGCCAGCAGAGCCAGCACCAAGCCGATCCAACGCATGCGTCTCATTGCTCCTCCAGATAGATGGTGAATAAAGGTATGGCGGAAAATGTTTTCCTTAACATTTCTGAAAAGATGCCGCCAAAGGGGACTTCGTTTCATAAAACACCAAACGTGTCCGGAATATATTGTTAGCATAACATATCTGACAGGCAAAATGTCAGTTTTCAAACACATCCACATTACCGGTCCTTCCGATTTCAGAGCTTCTGACGGTTCAACAGCCGGTTAAGATAACGAGAGCGGAGCTGGCTCCGCGCCAGCGCCTGTTGCAGCGGCGGCAGGCGCAGGATCACGCCCAGGATGGCGGCCATGGCGCGATGGCTCCAGAGCGCCTGGCGGTCGAAGATCAGGTTTTGCAGCTTGCCTCGCTCGATGGCCATCACCACCACGCGATGCGCCCCGTCCACCGGAGTGATCACCCGCTCCAGCCGCGACGCCAGTCGGATGGCCCCGCGCGAGCAGCCCGGCACGCAGACCCCGCACCCCAGGCAGCGGGCTTCGTCCACGCGAGCCCGGCGTTGCGGGCCGGCGGGCTCGCCTGACGACACCAGCCCCATCGCCGCCACGGGACAGGCGTCCACGCAGCACCCACAGCCGGTGCAGCGCGCGGCATCCACCACGGGGAGGAAGTTGGTGGTGTGCACGGGCTGGAGCAGCGCGAACCGCCGCGCGGCGATCATCGCCTCACAGCAGCAGCCGCAGCAGTTGCAGATGAAGCCCGCACGCTCCATGACGTTTTCACCGAACTGGACCAGATTTCGCTCGCGGGCCTGTTCCAGCAGCGCCAGGCATTCCGACACAGTGACCGACCGGGTGACCCCCCGGCGATTCAACGATTCGGCCGGACCGTTGAAAGTCATGCAAATATCCTGGGGCGCGTCGCAAGCCCGGCCCACATGCTCCATCTTGTGGCGGCAGTAGCACCGTCCGATGCCGATGGCTGACGCGGTGCGGACGATGTGGCTGGCCCGTTCGTAGTCCAGCACGTGCAGGGCGTTCTCCACCGACAGGGCGCCTTCATGCACGAACACCCGGCCCAACTGCGTCTCGCCGTCGCAAAACAACGCGCGGATGAACGCCTCTTCCACATTGAGGTACTGGTAGAACAACTCCGCCAGCAGCTTCTGATCCAAGCCGGGCCGCACCCGCATCAGAGAGAATTCGAAGAAGCCCGCCATGGGCGGCGGCAGGACGTAGCGGCTCTCCCCGTCGTGATCCACGTCGAGGAGGAGGCTGCGGTCCGCCAACTCTTCCAGGATCCGCCGGGCATCCGCCTCGGAGATGCGCCAGGCGCGCGCGGCGCGCCGGGCCGTGAACGGCCGCAGCGGCAGCCGGGCCACCAGCTCCGCCTCCCGCGGAGTGAAGAGCAGCGCCAGAATCCGGAACAGCAGGTCCCCAGGTGGCGCGCCCTGGGGGAATCGGTTGAGCCGATCAGTCAGCCGGCGGTAGGCATCGCGGGCCGTGGCATGGGCCATGGCGAATGTCCCCTTGCATACCGGACGGAGATACGGATCTCGCCACCAGCATATCGACGACTTACGATTTCCCCTTCGCCCGCCGCAGCCTGTTTCGCACCTTGGCCCAGGATGGGGTGATCAGGAAGCTGTCCGGCATGTTGTCCACCATCCGGACGAACTTGGGCCACGGTACGGTGAAGGTCAGCTCGCCGGCCCCGACGCACGGCCGCGCGGACACGTCGAACATGCCCAGCACCGCCCGGGGGCGGGACGACTGCGCCTCGCGATGGGGGTAGTCCACGATCGACGCACAGCCGGCACCGAACGGGGCAATCACACCGTTAGGCTCGGTCTCGTCATAGTTGGCCAGGGTGAACAACCCGGCCAGCACGTCGGGGGGGGCGAAGAAGATCACCGCCACCGGCGCATCATCCGCCGTCAGCCGGTCCCACCGCCGGAACACGATGTAGCGGCCGGGGGCGGTGAACGGCGGCTGGTGTTTCAGGTGTTCCTTCACCAGCTCCGGCGTCTTTTTGTACCGCTCGCCTTCCAGTTTGCCGGTGATGCCGCAGGATAGAAAATACTCGAAGCCAGGCATCAGTTCCCCGCCGAAACCGAGGTAGCGACGCCCGCCGCTGCAGCCGAGCACCGTCGGATCGAACCGGAGGGAGTGTCCGCGGCGGGCGCGGGCCAGATCAGCAATCAGGCAGCGATGCCCGGTGGGAATTGGGGGCGGCTGGCCCAACTCCGGATCGTCGGTGTAGAAAAATCCCACGGGCAACTCGACGCCGGGAAAAAATCTGGTCCAGAGGCCGGAGAAGCGGTCACGCAGGTCGGCATCCATCAGGGCGACTCCTCTTGTCTGGGTTTAACGTTGCTGGCTCCATTATACCAAGCCGCGGCCACGCGGCCGACGGCCATGCCGCCCGCCGCCACCCCGTCAGTGCCGATAGACCGGGTTTGAGGAGGACAATCCGAAGTACCGGCCCTCCAGCAGATGGTTGGGGAAGATCTCCTCCTGGAAGAGCACGTTGATGAGCCGCCGGCTGCGCAGGGTGTTGGCCCAGTCCAGGGGCGAGCAACCGGATTTGTCCACGCGGCGGATGTCGGCGCCGCATTTCACCAGCAGGTCGATGAGCTCCCACCGCCGCTCGAACACCGGCTCACCCCGGTCATCGGCGATCGCGTGGTGCAGGGGTGTCCGGCCGGAGGCGTCCGCCCGGTTGGGATCCGCATCGAAATCCAGGAATAGCGCCGCCACCTTCCCCCAACCCCGGATGCATGCCCAGGCCAGGGGCGTGCGCCCCCCCGCGTCCGCCGCGTTGACGTCGGCGCCCGCCAGCAGCAGGGCGGCCATCACTTCCTGCTTGCCCTGGTACGGCTCGGAATCCTCCCGCTGGCGCAGGAGGTAGTCCAGCATCACGGGCGCAGTGTCCGACTTTGGCGGACGCGCGCCGGCGGCGGCGAGCTCCCGGATGAGGGTCGCGTGGTCGCTCTGGGCCGCGCAGTGCCAGGCGGTCCGCCCCGTCGGATCGCTCCGGGACGGGTCGGCCCCGGCGGCCAGCAACGCCAGCGTCGCCCCCGCGAACCCATTTTCGGCGGCGGCCATGAGAGCCGTCCGTCCATCTTTATCCGGCAGGTTCGGATCCGCGCCAAAGCCGAGGAGGAGGCGCAGCCGGGGCACGGCGCCCCGCAGCGCCGCGTTATGGAGCAGCGGCCGGCTTCCCTCCATGTGGTCCGGTGCGGCCAGCTCCTCCAGCGGCGGTTCCCGCCGACCGGCCTTGATCAACAGTTCCGCCGTCTCCGCTCGGCCCGACCGCAAAGCCAGGAACAGCGCGGTGACGTCACCGGGTATGGCTCTGGGAGCCGGGCGGTTGTCCTCCTCCACCATAAATTGGAAATCAGCGGATTTCATGCCACCGGTCTCCAACTCATCCAGATACTGACCGTACACGGCATTGGTCCGGGCCTCCACCGCCGCGCCGTGGTCCAGCAGGAGGCCCACCACCGCCGGCCCCTTGTCGGCCGCCAGATGAAGCGGCGTCAGCCCGTCGGGGAACGGCCGTCGCACATTCACCCCGGCCTGCAGCAGCAGGTCCACCGCCGGCGCATCGTCCCGACAGATGGCCGCGGCCAGTGCGGCCCGACCAAAATCATTCAACTGTTGCCGGAACGACGCGTCGGGATCATACCCTTGTTCTCTCGGCACGTCGGTTTTTTCCTCTCGTTCCGCCGCCAGGACCGCCGGCGTCCCAGATTCCCGCCGCTTTTCGGCCGCTTGCGCAGCCAGGATCTCGGCCACCCGTTTTCGGGCGGGCGCCTGGGCCGCCAGGATCATCCGCAGCATCTCATGCTCCCCGTACCGGGCGGCCTCGAGCATGAGGTCTTCCGCGAATTTACTCAGCCGGCGCAGGTGCTGGGCGCGGATGGCCGCTGCCACCGGCGCCGCTTCGCCCACGCGGATGCTGTCCAGCAGGTACTGGTCTGGATTGAAGGGAAGCCGATCGTCCGCCCCGCCTTTTTTTTGCTCCCCAACTTCCTCTGCATACTCAGCCCCGGCATCGGCTGCGTCGGCTGGGGGATAGTATTCCGGATACAGACCGCTGTCTTCCTCGCACCAATCATACAGATCGTCACCGACTGGCTCTGTCCCGGGGCTGATCTCCGGCACACGGGCATACTGAACCCGGTAGATGCGCCGGGCCGTTTCCCGATGCCCCGCCCGCGCGGCAACCGCCAGGGCGGCTCCCCCCGTCCTGGCCAACTGCGGATCGGCCCCGGCGTCGAGCAGGGCTTGCACCACCTCCGCGTTGCCCCGGGCAGCGGCCTCCATGAGCGGCGTCCGGAAGCTGTCTTCCGGACCGGCGTCGGGTTTGGCGTCGCGGCGGAGCAGCAACCGGGCGATTCCCCAGTTGGCGGTGTAACAGGCTGTCCACAGCGGCGGGGTCTGGCCGCCATCAGGAGAGGCGCCGGCGTCGAGGAGCGCCTCCGCCGCCGGCACGTTGCCCTCCGCGGCGGCGAAGTTCAGCGCGCGGTTACTGCCTTCGCCGCCCTCGCCGCCTTCATCTTCCAACCGGGCGCCGGCAGCCGCCAGGGCCGCAACCGCCTCCGGGCCACCCTGGGCGGCGGCGATCATGAGCGGCGTCTGCCCCGCCTCGTTGCGGGCGTTGGGGTCCGCACCCGCCGCCACAAGGAGTTCGATCACCCGGCGGGCTTCGGGATCCGGCGGGAGCCGGTCGAACGATGGATGGTCGTCCGGCACATCGCCCCATATGGCGGTCTTTTCCCAGCAGGCGGGATGGATCACGGCGGCGATCAGGACAGTCCAGCCACTGTATCTTTCGTTGGCATCGAAACCGGCCTTGATCAATACCTCCAGGATTTCGACTTTCCGCAGTGCCGCCGCCTCGGCCAGCGGCGGCCGGGAGAAGCTGCCGCTGCCGATATCGGGCTGCACCCCGACCCGGAGCAGGGACCGGACCACGTCTGTCCGTCCGTCTCCGATGGCCTGGTACAACAGCCGGCGGGCAAAGTGGGCGCCGGCACCGCGATCATCGTCGGTCACCGCCAGAAACATTGCTTCCGTGCACGCCGGTGCGACCGCGTCCAGCAACTCCGGATCGCCGCCGGCGGCGGCGACCAGCGCCGCACAGCTGTTGTCATGGTCCGAAACCAGATAGGGATTGGCTCCGGCGGCCACCAGCACCCGGGCGACGTCCGGTCGGCCGGACTGCACGGCCGCCAGCAGGGGTGTCACGTCGCGGAAGGCGCGGCCGTTGACATCGGCCTGGGCGGCCAGCAGCGCCCGGACGACGCCCACGCTGCCGGTCTCGGCTGCCGTCACCAGGGGCGTCTCCCCCCAGTTGTTGGCGGCGTTCGGATCGGCCCCGTGGGCCAGCAGGATGGTGGCCGCCGCGTGGTGGCCGCCGCGCGCGGCCCGGTGCAGCGGACGGTACCCCTGAAAATCGCGGGTGTTGGGGTCGGCTCCGGCCGCCAGGAGGTTCTGCACCACCACGGCGTCGCCGCCTTCGGCCGCGTCCAACATCTCCCGACAGCCCCACGGCGGTTTGGGCGGGGTCGGCCAGGTGGCCCGCTGTCGCTTCAGCGCCGCGAGCGCCACCCGGACCGTGGCGAGCTGGGCGTGGCGCGCCGCCCGGCCCAGCAGCGTCTCGTCTTGGAGACCTTTGGTCCCCAGGAGCTCCTGGTCGGACACGGCGGCCAGCATGACCGCGTCTCCCGTGGCGGCGGCAAGGAACAGCTGAGTTTTCCGATCCAGCGTGTCAGCGGGCACGCCCGCGGCCAGCAGCGCTGCGGCGAAATCCATCCGGTCATGCAGGATGGCCGGCCCGAGGAGCGCACCCGCCGCGAGCGGATCGCGCCGGAGCACCGCCGCCTCCAGGTCGGGGCCGGCGGAGCTGCGGTTTTGCCAGGCCCGTTCCAGGTCGGTCACCTTGCCGCCGGGCGCGACGGGATCGGCGCCGGCCGCCAGCAGCAGGCGCGAGGCTGGCAGCTGCTTTACGTCGCTGGACAGCGTGTAGCCGAGCGCGGTCTGCCCGTGCTTGTCCCGCCGGGCCAGCACGGCCGGATCCGGTTTTTCCAGCAGCGTCGCCAGGGCTTCGGCCCGATTCCACCGCGCCGCCTCCATCAGCGGCGTCAGACCGTCTGCGTTGCATTGTCCCAAATCGGCCCCACGCGCGAGGAGCAGGCGGATGGTCGCGGCGCAGTTCTCCCCGCTGAGAGTCGAAAAGAGGGCGTTCCGGCCGGCACCCTGGATGTCTGCGCCTCCGTCCAGCATCAGCGTGACCACCTCGAGTTTCCCGGTATAGGCCGCGCGGTCCAGGGGCGTGGCTCCCTGTTTGTCAGGAGCGTTGGGGTCGGCGCCCCGCGCCAGCAACAACCGGACGATGGCGGTCTGGCCGTTTTCAGCCGCCTGGTGCAGCGGTCGCTTGCCGGTCAAGTCAAGCGGCTGGTCCGGTCCCCAGCCGGCGTCGAGATACGCCGTGACCCGATCCACATCGCCCTTCCGGATGGCCTCCTCCAGGTCGTCGCCCTCATACCGGTGGAAGCCGGTTTCCACCACCGCCAGCGCCTGCAGGCGTCGCTCATCGAGCGGCCGGATCCGGGACTCCCCGCCGCTCCCCATCAGGGGTGCCACGGCCACAGCCCATAACAGGATGGACATCCAGACGGATTTGTTCCCCATTATCCACCGCTCCCCAAACAAATATTGCCGATCGTTTGAAAACTACAGATTGGTGCAAACGTATCGAATCGGGACCCCGGTGTCAAGAGAATCACGGACGACGCCGCTGGTTTCTCCTGCGCCCCGGGTGACGATCGCGGGCCGTCTTAGCCCGCTCAATATCGTGGAGGGCTCGAAAAGCCGAGTGCTTTCGAACGGAGGGTGAGTGGGACAGCGGCCCGCGCCCGCCGAGCGCGGGCCGCCGGGCGCGGCTTACTTCTCTTCCTTCTTGTCGGCTTTGGGCACCTCGGGCCGGGTAAAGTCGGGCCTGGGATCGCCCCACAAGAAGTGGCCGAACCATTCGAGGTTGTGTCGCATGACGGCGCGCGACGCCCGCGGCTTGGTGATGCCGTGGCCAAAGCCTTTGTACACGACCATCTCCACCGGCACGCTCCGGTCTTCGAGACCCTGGCGCAACTCATAGGCATTGGGGATGGGGACGCGTCGGTCGTTCTCGCCATGCTGGATCAGGGTGGGCGTCTTCGCCTCCCTGATGTAGCTCATGGGCGAGGTGAGGCGGTAGATCTCCGGGTCGTCCACCGGATCGTCGCCTAGATAGTTGATCGTGAACGGGGTGATATCGGTGTTGTAGTAGTAGGTCGCCCAGTTGGAGATGCCGGCGCCCACCGAGATGGCGGCGAAGCGGTTCGAGGACGTGGTGAGGAACGCCGAGATATAGCCGCCCTGGCTCCAGCCCATGCAGCCCACCCGCCGGGGATCCACCCACCCCTTCGCCACCAGGTGATCCACGCCCGAGAGCACGTCCCAGGCGTCGCCCACCCCCAGGTTGCGCATGTTGAGCATGCGGAACCGCTCGCCGTAGCCGGCGCTGCCGCGGTAGTTTACCTTCAGGACCAGGGCGCCGCGCGCCGCCCAGATGTCAGCCGGGTAGTAGCGGGAGTCGGGCAGGAGGAGCACCGGCCGGTCGATGCCGGTGGGTCCGCCGTGGATGACGCAGAGGAGGGCATACTGCTTGGCCGGGTCGAAGTCGGCCGGCTTGATGAGCACGCCCTCGATGGGCTCGCCGTCCCGGCTGGTCCAGGTGACAAGCTCGCGGGTGCCCAGGATGAGGCCGGCCGTCTGGGCGTTGAAGTCGGTGAGGCGGCGCGGCGCGAACGGCGCCGCCGCGGTCACGAAGACTTCCGGGAGCGCATCGGGGGCGCCGGCGAGGAATGCCACGGTCCGACCGTCCCGCGTCAGGCTGAAGGCGCCGGCCAGAAGGCCGTCGGGCTGTGACAACCGGTCGATCCGGCGGTCTTCTGGATGCACCCGGAACAGGTGCACGGCGGTGCGCTGCAGGGCCGAAAAATAGATGCCGTCCGTTTTCCAGGCCAACAGACTCGGATTTTCATCGAAGGCGTCTGTGAGCGACACGGGCGCGCCGCCGGCGGCCGGCACCACCGCCAGCCGCGAGTTGCGCGCGAAGTACCGCGGGTTGCCCATGGCCGAGGCGAAGGCGATCCGGGCGCCGTCGGGCGACCAGACGGGCGACGTGTCAGGGCCGGGCTGGTCTACGATCTTCGTCACCGTGTCGTCCGCGAGATTCAACAGGTACAAATCCGCGCTGGCGCTCTGCACCAGGTCGGGATTCACCGTGGCGCTGAAGGCGATCCGGGTGCCGTCGGGCGACCAGGCGAAGTCACCGACGCTGAATTCGCGCCCCTTCGTCCGCTGCACGCCGGCGGCGGGCGTTTCCATGGCCTTCTCCACATCAATTGTCCAGAGATGGGTGTGGCGGTAGTCGCTGCGGACCACCCGAAAGTCGCCCAGGTGCTCCGTCCGGTCCTTGTCCGCCGGAACCTCCGGCTCTTCGGCGAGGAAGGCAATCTGGCGGCCGTCCGCCGACCACTCGTAATCTCCCCCGCCGTCCTTGACGTCGGTGATCCGCACCGCCTCGCCCCCCTCCGGGCTGATGAGGAACAGCTGGTTCTTGCCGCCGTCCCGACCCGACACGAACGACAGCCAGCGGCCGTCCGGCGACCACTTCGGGTTGCCGGCGCCGTCTTCGCCGCGGGTAAGCTGGAAGATGCGGCCGGTGGCCGTTTCCGCCAGCCAGACCTGCGGCGTGAACGCGTCCTTCTTGAAGTCGGGCGTCAGCACCGAGTAGGCCACCCAGCGGCCGTCGGGCGAGATTTCGACCAGGCGCGGCACGCGCAGCTGCAGCAGCTCGTCCACCGTGGGCACGTGCCGCGCCGCCGGCGGTTCGGCGGCCAGAGCCCAGCCGCACACGCCGAGGACCACCACCAGCCAGAGACCGGTCCAATGTTTATTCATAAAATTCTCCTCGTATTATATGTTCTGGTGAATCTTACGGATTGTTGACCAAACATCTTCTCCAATTCGCGCTGGACTCCGCTGTCCGGTTGCTATACTAAGGGGGGCATGATGAGCGATCCAACCACCGAATTCGTCTGGGTAACGGAAACGTCGGATCCGTTCTTCCATTGGCCGGCGGTGGCCGAGGCGGCCGAATCCGGCCAGCCGCTCGTGGTCTATTCCAAGAACCTCGTCCCCGTGGACTTCTTCCGGAGCCACCCCCGGGTGGCCCTGGGACTCACCATCACCGGCTGGGGCGGCACCTGGCTGGAACCGGGCGTGGCGCCGCCGGAAACCATGGTGGCGCACTTCAACCGGGCGGCGGACGCCATGGGCCTGGAGCGGCTGCGGCTGCGGGTGGACCCCGGCATCCCCACCGCCGAGGGGTTGCGCCGCGCCACCGCGGTGCTCGGCGGCATCACCGCGCCGGTGCGCACCATCACGTCCATCATCCAGTTTTACAAAGGGCACGACACCCTGTTCCACAAGCTGGGGATCGACCGGGACCGATACACCCGCAAGTCGGGGCGGGCCCTCTATCCGGACCCGGAGCTGGCCGCCTGGTGGCTTCGCGAGTTGCTACAGTCCCGGCCGGATTTCGCCGGCTGCGTCTCGTTCTGCGGGATGCCCTACCAGGTGGCGGGGGCCGAGCACACCGGCTGCGTGGACGACGCGCTGCTCGCCGCCATCGGCGTGGACCGCTTCAAGCGGATCGCCCCGGGGCGGCAGCGGCCGGGGTGCCGCTGCGTCATCGCCAAACGCCAGGCGCTGGGTGGCGCCTGCACCCACGGCTGCCTCTACTGCTACGCTCACAAGGAGCATCTGCGCCACATCCCGACCTAGGGCGATAACCACAACGCAGGCGGGTGACCGGCCGGCGCCCGTGATATCCCGCCCGCGTTCCGCCGCGCCTTAACCCGGGATGCCGCCGGGCGGCGGCTGCCAAAGTTCGATGCGGTGCCCCTCCGGGTCCATGACCCAGCCGAACTTGCCGAACGCCGACTCCTCGGTCCGGTCGTCGACGGCGCATCCTTCCGCCCGCAAAGCGGCCAGGACGGCGTCGAGGTCGGCCACGCGGTAGTTGATCATGAACGGGGTATGGCTGGGATCGAAGTAGTTGGAACCCGCCTCAAAGATGTTCCAAACCGTGGTACCGGCTGCTTCGGTTCCGTGAAACACCGTCCCGCCCCAACCCTGGATATCCAGGCCGAGATGGCGGCGGTACCACTCGCGCAGGGCCGCCGGATCCTTCGCCTTGAAAAAGATGCCGCCGATACCGGTCACGCGTGGCATGACTGTCCTCCCTCAGTTTCGAATGAACACGTCATACACGTACACCAGTTTCAGTTCCCCGCCCGGCGGCACTTCGGGCTCCCAGGTGAGGACGTGCTTCGAATTGACCTGCTTCAAACCCTTGGCTGTGACGGTGTCCTCGGCTTGCGGTGTCACCTCGAGCACGTCACCCGACAGCTCCTTGACGACCTCGAGCTGCACCGCCCGGTCGAGCCGGCTGCGCAGCTTCAGCTCGCCGCGCACCTTCACCCGGTCGTAGGAGTAGCCGTGGAACGTGGCGGCGTCGCGGGTGCGCGCCACCTCCACCTCGGCCTGCTCCGCCAGCACGTTCATCGCCCGGTTGATGCGAATGGTGGTTTCGGCGCCCGGCGCGGTGTAGTGACAGATATCCTGGCCGGTGAAGGCACCGCCGGTGACGAACTCCGCCGCCGCCGTGGTGAGGGGCATGGTCAGGTTGTTCTTCAAGCGGCAGCAGTGCCACACCTCCTCGGCCTCGTTCGCCCTCTCCGCGGCGTCGCGGTACTGGTCGTCCCGGTCAAGGTAGTCGCCGATCCGCCAGGTGTAGACGTGGCGGTACGGCATGTCGGCGGTGAAGAGCGGCACCCAGGCCGTCTCGCCCCGCTTCAGGCTGAAGTCGGGGACCGGGTACAGGAACAGGTCCTCCACCGCCTGCCCCTCCGCCACCCCGGCGTATGACAGCTCCGGCGGCGGCGCGGCATCGAATTCCGCGTAGTTCGCCATCACGGCCTGCTGCATCATGACATTGGACCGGCCGCCGCCCGAAGCCCCGCCGCCGAGTGCCGAGAGAAATTCCTGCAGACGTTGCACCATGGCGATGGGACTGGACACGTGCCCAAAACGGATGTTGGGGAAGCCGGTGATCAGTTCCAGTTGAACGCGATTCCAGTCCGCCAGTTCGTTGATCACCACCGCATGGGCACTGAAGCGGGCGGTTTTTAGATCGGTGAGGTCGATGCGGTAAGCGGGCGCCCAGGCGGCGCCCCGGGCCAGGCAGCTCACGGCGACCCGGCTGCCCCCCGCCGGCCGCTCCAGCTCCAGGCGGAGGCCGGGGCGTTTCTGCGGCACTCGGGCCGTCCGCGTGACCTCGGTCCCGTCGAACTCGACCCGAAGGATCGAGCCGGCTGACAAGGCCACCAGCCCGGCTTCGGTCTGGAGGGTGATCATGTCCATTCCCGGAACGACCAAGAGCCGCGAGTCCTCACCATCTTCACCGGTGCGGTCGCCCGGGACATTGGAAGCAGCTGTTCCACCCGGAATCGGCGGCGCCGCCAGCACCGTGCCGGTCACGACATCCCGCTCGCCGGGGCCTACGCGCAGCGTCACCCGGCGGCCCGCGTTGGCCTGGAGAAGCTGGGCCAGGTTGACCGCCACGACAGGGACCGACGTCTCGTCCTGTGCCGCCACGAGGCGGCGCAGGGCGACCTCGGGACCGTAGCTCACCCAAAACGTCCCGTGCACGGGCACGGGCAGCGGGCCCAGCGCAACGGTGGCGGCACCCGCAGGCAGAGTCGCCCCGGAGCTCAGAAACGCGGTGCCGTCCTTGAACAACGCCACCTTTTCCACGGTGACTGCAGCCGGCGCAGGTGCTCCTTTACCGGCCGGCGCGCCGAGGGCCACAGGTCCCAGCGTGGCCACGAAGGCCACGAACACGGCCAGTGCGACGGTACGTCCATTATGCATACCACACCTCCTGATGATGGAAGCCGAGCAATATTCCATTCGGTCAACAGAAGCGCTGCCCTGCGGCTATCGATGCCGGATGGCCACCTGTTGTTCATCGCCCGACGAGCGACCTTCAAAGCGGAAACCGTTCTATCTCACACTGTAGGGGGATCGAACAGAATGTCAAGCGGCAGCCGACCTGCAGGAGGCCGCGTGATTTTTCTCTCCGAATCGCATACAATACGATTGCACTCAATCGGCGATCGGATCGGGCAAGGAGGTTTTCGATGGACGGACGCAGGATCCTGACGGCACTCATAGCGATGTCATCGGTCATGTTGTACGGCGGCCTCATCGCGGGCCAGGAAGCGAAACCGGCGGAGCCGGCCTCAGCCAAATTCTACGAGGCGCTGATCATCATGCCCATCATCCCGGCCCGCGCCACCGACGCCATCCAGGCGGATCTGACCCGCGCCGACGAGGATCGCCAGAAGGCCGAGCAGGCGGTCGCCGCCTGCAACGCGCAGGTGATCGAAGCGGAAGGCTGGATCAAGCTGCAGAAACTGGATATCGACGGCCTTAAGCTGCAGATCGACGCCGCCAAAAAGGAAAAACGCGACGGCGACAAGGCCGCGCTGGAAGCGCAAAAAAAGGAACACGAACTCGTTCAGGACTTCCTGGAAAAACTCAAGTCCGTGCGCGAGGCGGCGCTCAACCTGGCCAAGGCCCAGCAGGTGCTCGCCAGCGCCTGCCGCGCCGCCGGCCAGGCGGAACAGGACCTGGCCCAAAAGCGGGGTACCTGGGCGGCCCTGCCTGCCGGAGACGCCGGTGCGGTCACCGCCGCCCGGTCCGCCTTCCTGGCCGAGGAGACCGTCTCCCAGGCGCTGAAGGATTTGGCCGACAAGCAGTCCGATGTGTACGACAAGCAGAAGAAGCTTAACGATCGGCGCATCGATCTGGCCAGGGCCCGCACCGTCCTGCTCAACGACGGACGCCTCAAGACGGCCCAGCCGCCGGTACTGGCCGAGTGACTCCGGCCGGTTGACGATTCGACATCCGGCAGGTTCGTGCCGGCTGGTCTGCGTCCGCGGGGACTGGGCGGACTGGCCGGCCGGCTAGAGGAAGTCCCGGTCCTCCGCGGCGACACGATCCCCCGTAAACCGATACAGGTGGGGCGGGCGCCCGCCCCGCCGGCCCACCGCCTCCGCCAGGATCCTCACGCGCTCGATGAGCCCGCGCTGCAGCATCAGGCTGCGGAAATTGGTCTTGTTCATCGTCCAGCCCAGCACCGCTTCATATACCGCCTGCAGTTCCTCGATCCGGAACTCAGGCGGCAGCAGGTGGCGGGCGATATTGGTATAGCGCAGTTTTCCCTTCAGCCGTGATACGGCGGCGGCCACGATCGCCTCGTGGTCGAACGGCAGCGCCCGGGTGGCGCGGCCGGTCGCCGCCCCCCAGCGGCCGCAAACCGGCGTCAGCTCGCTCGCGCGCGCCAGCGCCAGGTAGGCGACGCTCACGGTACGGCCGCGCGGATCTCGGTACAGGGCGCCGAACGTGGCCAACTGTTCCACGTACAGGCTCTCGGCCGCCGGCGTGGGGCACGCCGCCTTGTCCACGAGCGCCCGGACGGCCGCGGACTCCAGCGGTTCGTCCGCCCGCAGGGCCACCCCCGGCAGGGCCTCAGCGCCGGCGAACGGCTCGTCCGCCCGCCGGACCAGGAGCACCTCCAGCCGCCCGCCAGCGGCCCGCAGCGCCACCACGTCCACCGCCACGACAGGCCGCTCCAGCACGTTCCGGCTCATCCGCGCCCCCGCCCCGCGACTTTTGTTAATATTACACAAAACCAGTCAAGCGGTCAACCCCTTCGCATCCTTCAATCCATGTCGATTTGTGTCCTTATATAACAACGAATTATTTGTTTTTCGATCTAATTGGTTTTACCGGCTGAGATAAATCTCGCCTTCACAAACTAATAATATTGAAATATAATAAAACCATAAAGGAGGCAACATGACACCCACCACCACCCGCACCCAGAGCGATCGGAAGAAACACCTTCTTCCCGTGTGCGACGAACAGCCACTGCTCTGGCTGCCCGAAGCCGAACTGACGCGTCCCGATCCGGCCGCCGTCTTCGCCGCTGGATTGCGGCACCACCACCTGGCGAACACCGCCTATCCCATCGCTCATCGGAAGACCATCTGGCCCTTCCGCCAGGACCCGGAGCGGCACCGGGATCTCCTGCGCCGGGCGCTCGCCGGGCCGCGCCTCTGTCTTTACGTCCACATCCCCTTCTGCGAGCGGCGCTGCGCGTTCTGCGAGTACACCGTGCTCGAGCGACACGACGACGCGGCCGAAGCGGCCTATTTCGCGGCGCTGGAGCGGGAAGTTGAATTGTACCGCGAACTTCTGGATCCCGGCGCCCACGAACTGGCCGGCCTGGATGTGGGCGGCGGCACGCCGCTGCTGGCCCGGCCCGCGCGCATCGGCGCCGTGCTGGACCGGATCCTCCGGGCATTCCCACTGGCCGCCGACTTCGCCATGAGCATCGAGACGACCCCCAAGATCGCCGCCCTGGATCCCGACCGGCTGGCGGTGGTGCGCGCCCTGGGGTTCGAGCGTATCAGCATGGGCCTGCAGACGGTGAACCCCGAACTCCTGCGGGCCTACGCGCGCGACCAGGCGGGTTACAATCGGCTCGCCGCCGACCACATCCGCCGGGCCGGCTTTCGGGCCTTCAACATCGACCTGATGTACGGTTTCGCCCACCAGTCCGTCGACGATTTCGCGGCCAGCGTCCGGTACGCCATCGACTTGGCGCCTGACTACATCACGCTGTACCGCATGCGCTACAAGGGCACCCGCATCGCCGACGAATCCGGACAGGTGGACCTGGACCGCATCAACGCGATGTACCACGCCGCCCGCGAGCTGCTGCTGCCGGCGGGTTACGCCGCCAATCCGGGCAAGAACGCCTTCAGCCGGATCCCGGATGATCCCGGCACCAGCCGCTACCTCACCGAGCGCGTGGTCTGGAGCACGCCCTATCTGGGCCTGGGGCTCGGCGCCCAGACCTTCACCAACACCGTTCTTGGATACAACCTCGGCTCTGCCACGAAGACGATGGAGCCCTACCTGGACGCCGTCGCCGCCGGCCGGCTGCCGCTGCAGGACCTCTACCACCTCCCACCCAGCGAGGGCATGGCCAAGATGATCGCCGTCTCGTTCTACTTCGGCCAGATCCACCGCGAGGCGTTCCGGCGCGCCTTCGGGCGCCCTCTCGAGGCGTGCTTCCCCGAAGCGATCGCCTTCGTGCTCGCGCGCGGCTTGATGGAGTACCACGGACCGGTTCTGCGACTGACCCCGGCGGGCGCTGCGGCGTTCAACGGCGTCATCGCCCTCTTCTACTCGCCGCGCGTCCAGGCCCATCTGCTGAGCCTGGGGGAGGGATGACCATGGTTCGCTTCGCCAACATCCTCCTGACCGGACCCTGCAACCAGCGGTGCCCTCACTGCATCGGCCGTACCCTGGCCGCCCGGGCGCTGCCGGACAATCTCGGCCGCTTTCCCCTCCTCAACCTCGAACCATTCCTGGATCTGCTGGTCCAAGAGGGGATCCGGGAAATCTCGCTCACCGGCACCGACACCGACCCCCAGCTCTACCCTCACGAGGCCGCCCTCCTGGACCGGTTGCGTGACCGCCTGCCCGATGTGCGGGTGTCACTGCACACCAACGGACGACTGGCACTGGTCAAAATGAACGTATTCAACCGCTACGACCGGGCCACGATCTCGGTCCCGTCGTTCCGGCCGGAGACGATCCGCCGCATGACCGGCTGCAACGGCGGGCCGGACCTGGCAGCCATCCTGCGCCGGGCGGTGATTCCCGTCAAGATCTCCACGCTCGTCACATCGGACAACCGGCGGGAGATCCCCGAGATCATCAGCCGCTGCCGGGAACTGGCCGTCCGGCGCCTGGTCCTCCGCCAGCTGTACGGCGAGACGCAGCCCGAGGATTTCTTCCCGGACTGCGTGCCGGTCCGGATGTTCGCCGGCAATCCCGTCTATGACTTGGACGGAATCGAGGTCACCGTCTGGGACTTCGCGCGTTCCACCCTGCGGTGCCTCAACCTGTTCAGCGACGGGACCATCAGCCGGGAATACCGCCTCGCGGGATGAGCCATGAACCGCGTGACCATCGCCAACCTGACCGAGGCCGCCCGGCGGACGCGCACCCTGGGCGTGATCGTCGGTTCGTTCGACCCGCTGCACCGCGGGCACGAGTGGATGGTGCGCCAACTCCTCCGGCGGTGCGACCGCGTCCTGCTGCTGGTGCCGCTCCGCCATTTCGACAAGCACCCCGTCTGGCCGGTCAACGCCACCTTCACCCAGCGCCTGGCCATGGTCGCCCGGCTCTCGGAGCGGTCCGGCGGCCGCGTCCTGGGCGGCGTGACGCGCGAGGCGTTGTTCGTGCGACTGGCCGGCGAGCTGGCGGCGCTCTTCCCCGACGCGGCGATCACCTTCGCCATGGGCGACGACACGTGGCAGCGGTTGCTCCGCTCTCCGGAGTACTTCGCCCGGCTCGGACTGCCGTGGACGGCGGCGGACGCCGGCCGGCTCGCCCGGTTGCGCCGCCGGGTGATGGTGTTCGGCCGGTCGGGCGACGCCGTCGGCCGGATTCGGGTGCCCGCCGCGGTGCGGGACATCTCCGCCACCCGGATCCGCGCGCTGGCGGTCGCCGGGGCTGACGATGCCGTGCTGCGCCGGTTCGTCGCCCCGGACATCCTGGCCATCTGCCGACGCGCCGGACTGTACCGTGTGCCGGCAACGGACCGGTCCCCCTGTGAACGCGCTTCGGCGCCGTCCTCACCGCAACCCCCAGTTGTGCCTGATCCGACTTTGTGCTGAAATGGGGGCGTCTCACCTTGCCAAATGCGGGGAGGTCTACGATGTGTCCCACCATCGCCGTGTTCGGCGGCGCGTTCAATCCACCGGGTCGGCATCACTGGGCGATCGCCGAGGCGCTCAGCCGGCAGTTCGACCGCGTCGTGGTGGTCCCCTCGGGACCGCGACCCGACAAGCCGTCCATGCAGGACGTGGAACCCATTCATCGGGCGGCCATGGCTGACATGGCGTTCCGCGGGCTGGCCAACGTCCGCGTGGATCTGTTCGATCTCGAGGAAGGCACGTTCACCCGCAACCACGACCTGGAAACCCGCTACGCCGCCGAGGGGGAGGTGTGGCACGTGGTGGGCAGCGACCTCGTCGGCGGCGGGAGCGCGGGCCGCTCCTTCATCCAGACGCGGTGGTCCCGCGGCGAGGCGCTCTGGCAGGAGCTGCGGTTCGCCGTGTTCACCCGGCCCGGCCATCCACTCATCCCCCTCGACCGGCCGCCCCGATCGCGCCTCTTCGACCTGAACCTCGCCGGGTCCAGCGCCGACGTCCGCGAACGCCTGTTTCGCCACGAACCGGTCGCCGACCGGCTCGACCCCCGGGTGGCCGAATACATCGACCGCTACGGACTCTACCGCGGCCGGCCCCCGGTGCGCACGGCGCCGCTGCGGCTGGACCCGCCCCGGCCGCTCCTGGTCGTGGACGAGTCCAATCCGCAGGCGGGCGAGCTCGCCGCCCGCCTCGCCGGTGCACAACCTGCGGGCCCGCCCAACTGCATCCTCGTGGTGGGCGGCGACGGGACCATGCTCCACGCCATCCGCCGCCACTGGCGCGAGCGTCTGCCGTTCATCGGCATCAACACCGGTCACCGCGGGTTTCTGCTGAGCGGCGCCGCCGATTTTACCGCCGGCTGGCCGTCCGGGCCGCTGGTGGTCCGCCAGGCCCCGCTCCTGCATGTGGAGGCGGTGGCGCCCGACGGCCGGGTCACCACCGGCGTGCTGGCGTTCAACGACGCCTGGGTGGAGCGGTGCACCGGCCAGACCGCCTGGGTGGAGGTCCGGGTAGGGGGGGAAATCCGGATCCCCCGGTTGATGGGCGACGGCATCCTGCTGGCCACCGCCGCCGGTTCCACCGCCTACGCCCGCGCTATGGGCGCCACGCCCGTGCTGTTTGAAACACCGGCGCTGGTGCTCGTGGGCTCCAACGTGCTGGAGCCGCCCGGCTGGAAGGCGGTGATGCTCGCCCTCGACAGCCAGGTGGTCTTCCGCGCCCTGGAACCCGGCAAACGCCCCGTGACGGCCTACGCCGACGGGGTGCCCCTGGGCGAGGCCGCCGAGTTGCGCCTCCGGACCAGCCGGATCGCCACCGCCGAACTGGCGTTCAGTCCGGCCCACGACATGGCCGAAAAGATCGCCCAGATCCAGTTCCCACCGGTGGTAAGATGGTAGTCTTCTCAGCTGTCACTCACCGGGTTGAAATCATACTGACGTCATCCGTCATCAATTTTCTCTGTTCGCCAGAGACGCATATGAAGAGCACGACGGCCGGGACAGACGATTGCCCAGCTCGACGCAGCCGGCTCCGCGAGGATGGCCATGCCTGAGGTGGTCCCACACCCATCCTCGAGCCATCCAGACCCTTGCCCCCTTGTCAGCGTGATCGTGGTCAATTGGAACGGCGCACCGTACCTGGACGCCTGCCTGGAGTCAGTCGCAAGCCAGACTTACCCCCAGATCGAGCTCCTCGTGGTGGACAACGGCTCCACCGACGGCTCCACCGACACGGTCCGCCGCTGGGGTGAAAAACCAAACACACGGATCTTCCTGCTGAACGCCAACACCGGATTCACCGGTGGCAACAATTTGGCGTTCCGCCACGCCCGCGGCGAATGGCTGGCCCTGCTCAACAACGACGCCGTGGCAGAGCCCGACTGGCTGGCCTGCCTGGTGACGCAAGGAAATCCGGCTGCCGGCATCGGCATGCTCGGCGGCAAGATTATGCTCGCCGACGCAGCCGGCGTCATCGATAAAGCCGGCCACCTGATCTGGCCCGACGGCCAGAACCGCGGCCGGGGCACGGGCGAAGTCGACCATGGCCAGTACGACCGGGAGGAGGAGATCCTCTGGCCCGACGGCTGCGCCGCTCTCTACCACCGCGAGCTGATCACCCAGACCGGTGGATTCGATGACGCGTTCTTCGCCTACGGCGACGACGCCGATCTGGGCCTGCGGGCGCGGCTGCTGGGCTGGCGGGCCTGGTACGTGCCGCAAGCGGTGGTGCACCACCACCACAGCGCCAGCGCCGGCGCGTTCTCACCGCTGAAGATTCGTCTGGTGGAACGCAACCGGCTGCTCCTCGCCCTGAAAGATTTTCCTCTCAGTTTGCTGGTCCAAAACCCTTATTGGACCCTGCGGCGGTACCTGTGGCTGACATGGGGGGCGGTCAGCCGGACGGGCACTTCCGGCCGATTTGTCCGCGAACACAGCCGGTTCCGCCTGCTCGCCGTCCTGGTCCGGTCTTACGCCGGCGCGCTTCGGCTGATGCCGCATGTACTGCGCGAGCGGCGGCGCATCCAGCGGAACCGGCGACTCTCCGGACAGGAGGTTGCCGCGTTGCTGCGGCGCTTTCGAATCGACGTGCGCGAACTGACGCTCAGGGGCGACGGTCAATAATCGCACTGGCCGATGCGGTGATGCTCATCCGAATCGAGCAACACCCTGTTTATGCGCGCCTCAGATCGAACCTGTTTATCCGCCGTGGCCACATGATGTCCGACTACTCACCCGCGGGCGTCAGCCGGCACTGCGCCGATCGAGTCAGATCCGGGCAGTTGGCTCTGGATGCCTGGCGAATCCGCCCCGATCGCTGAAACCTTCAACAAAATTTTTGCATCTTCGTCTTTGCATCCGGCGCCGTCATCTCTTATGATTCGACCATCGCCGATGACCCGGCCGCGATCGGTCACCGGTTCCCGCAAGGAGGAAAGTCGCATGCGTCGTGCCTTCATTCTGGGTGTGCTCATCCTGTGCTGCGGCCTGTTCACCGTCGCGGCCGGCATCAACGATGACCTGATCGCTGCCGCCAAGGCCGGCAACCTGGAGCAGGTCAAAGCGCTGGTCGCCAAGGGGGCGAACATCGAGGCCGGCGACGAGACCGGTCGGACCGCCCTGCAGTTCGCCGCGGGCGGCGGCAAGCTTGAGGTGGTGCGCTTCCTGCTGGCCAAGGGCGCCACCGCCGCCTCCATCGACAAAAACGGCAACTCGGCCCTGCTGAAGGCTGCCTTTGGCGGACATCTCGAGATCGTCAAACTCCTGTTGGACAAGGGCCTTGACATCAATCAGCCGTTCGGAATCTCCAAAGCCACCGCGCTGTACGTTGCCGCCCAGCAAGGGCACGCCGAGGTTGTCGCGGAACTTCTCAAGCGTGGCGCCAAGACCGAGATCCGCACCCGATTCAACAGCACGCCGCTCTTCATCGCATCTGAGGCCGGACACGTCAAAGTCGTGCAGCTGCTGCTGGCCAACAAGGCCGCCATCAATGTCCAATGCTTCGAATTCCGCACCCCTCTCATCACCGCGGCGGCCAATGACCGGGCTGACGTCGTCAAGCTCCTCATCCAGGCGGGCGCCGACGTCAATGCCAGGGACGACAAGGGGCATGCCGCCCTCTACTATGCATTCCGCCCGGAAATTAAAGAAACGCTCAAAGCCGCCGGCGGCAAGGAATAAGGCGGAGGGCCGGCATGAGCCACGATCCGGCGGCTAAGATCGAGACCCTCCACACCTTCATCGATGAGTTGGACACCCGCCTGGGGGCCCGGAGCGAGGAAGAGATCGAAACGCTCTTCCGCCAGTTTGCCGACGAAACCCAGCCATGGATCATCGGCCTGTTCACCGCCATCGAGGAGTCCCACCAGATTGAATCCGAATTCCTCGGCGAATGCGTCTTCCATGTTTACGCGCTGCAGACATATTTCGACGAACGGCTACAATCGCCGCCTCCGGCCTTCGGCAAGGAGGACGTGCTGGCTGCCATCGACGCCGTTGACCGCTTTTTCAACAAAACCGCAGCCGACGCCTGGGACCACCCGGTGCTGTCTCGGGAGTGGGCCCGCCTGTTTTACACCGTCTGGGACGGTTGCCTCGACGAACTGACCGAGGAGGGGAGCGTCGATGAGGAGTTGCGTGCCGACCTGGTCAAATTCTTCCTGGTCGTGCTGACTCTTTTCTCGGACCGCTTCCCGAACGCCGCCATCTGACCTGACCGATCGCCCCTTCGGCCGGCCGATTACTGACGCACACAGTCGAGCCGCCACCAGTCAGGACCTTCCGCTGGATGTCCCTGGGCACAGAATATTGGTTGGTTGTTCCCACGACATCCTCAAACGTAGCGGTCTCACTTCCGTACAATCCAGTGTCTGTTCATCTCAGTTGATGTTCCCTCGCCTCACCATCAACCATTCCGAAGGAGGTCCCGTTTGAAAATCAGCAACATCCCCTTTGACACCACCGATTGGTCCGCCGTGGCGGCGACCATCCACTCTGGCACCACCGGCGAGGCCCGGTGGCGCACCCGTCAGTGTGGCGACATCCGGGTGCGGATGGTGGAGTATTCCCCAGGCTACGTGGCCGACCACTGGTGCCAGAAAGGTCATATCCTGCTTGTGCTGGACGGCGAGCTGGAAACCGAGCTCGCGGACGGCCGCCGCGTGCACCTGGCTGCCGGCATGAGCTACCAGGTGGCCGACGACGTCGTCGCTCACCGCTCGGTGACCCGCACCGGGGCGACTCTGTTCATCGTCGATTGAGCGTATTTTCGAGCGAATTGTTCGTCTCACGCACCGCATGTTCGCCCTCATCGCCGATATCCACGGCAACCGCTGGGCCCTGGAGGCCGTCCTGGAGGATTTGGACCGGCGGGGCATCCGGAACCTCGCCAATTTGGGCGACAGCCTGTACGGCCCTCTCGATCCGGCCGGCACCGCCGATCTGATCATGGTCAGGTCCCTGTCAAGCCTCCGGGGCAATCAGGACCGGTTGCTCCTCCAGCCGTCACCCGATGGGGAAACGGCCCCCAGTTGGGCCTTCACCCGCAGCCAGCTCACTCAGCGCCACATCGATTGGCTGGGGACTCTGCCGCCCACCATGTTGGTGGCCGGTGTGTGTTTTTGCTGCCACGGAACGCCCCGACGGGATGACGCATATCTTCTGGAGCGTGTCGACTGCGATGGCCATGTCCGGCCGATTGGCCGTCATCCGCTCGAGCGGGAATTGCAGGGGCTCCCGTATGAGGTGATCGCCTGCGGACACAGCCATACCCCGCAGCGAGTTCTCCTCCCCGGAGGACGGCAAGTGGTCAATCCCGGCAGTGTGGGCTTGCCGGCCTACCGGGACGAAGAGCCCGTCCCCCACGTGATGGCCGCCGGCACCCCTCACGCCCGCTACGCGATCCTGCGTCACCGAGCGGCTGGTTGGGAGGCCGAGTTCATTGCCGTCCCGTATGATTGGGCCGCAGCGGCACAGACGGCGGCGGCCAACCACCGACCCGACTGGGCGCACTGGCTGACTACCGGGTGCGCGCAGCCGGTCTGACAGATCCGGCGAAGCCGCACTCAGATAAAGCGAGATTCAGACATTGGCATAGGGATCCGCCGGATCGTCCGCCGGACGGGTTTTCCAACGGCGGTGCCCCCACAGCCACCGGTCGGGCCACTGCCGAACGGCTTCCTCGATGCAGCGGGCGTAGCGGCTGGTGTTCTCCAGGACGTCGGCCTCGGTGTTGCCGGTGTTGCGGACGGGGATGGACGGCAGCGCGTGGATCAAATAGCGGGTCCGACGTTCCGGATCCGGCACCAGAAAGGACGGGATCACGGCCGCGCCACTCCGCAGCGCCAGCAGGGCCAGACCCGATGTCATGCACGCTTTCTTGCCGAAAAAGTCCACAAACACGCCTTCGCGCTCCTGCACGTTCTGGTCCGCCAGGATGCCCACATCGGCGCCCGAAGCCAGCGCCCGAAGCACCTTGCGCGACGCGTCCCTTTTGGAGATGGCCTGGTTGCCCGACAGCCCGCGATAGCGCAGCAGGGCGGCATCGATGCGCGGATTGTCCAGGGGGCGATACAGATAATGGATGGGTTGATGAAACACACCGTGAGCGAACGACAACAGTTCCCAGCATCCAAGGTGCGCCGTCAGGATGAGGACCGGACGGTTCTCCGCCTTGAATTTCATGTATTCGTCCATGAAATCGTATCGAACCAGCTTGCTCAGGCGTTTCGGATCGCGCAGGCGCGGGAAGTGGGCGATCAGCGCCAGCATCTCTCCGAGGTTCCGGTAGGAGTCCCGGGCGACCTGCTGCCGCCGGGCCGGCGGCATGTCCGGGAAGGCGATGGTCAGATTCACGCCCGCGATCCGCTGGTGGCGGCGGTCCAACCGGTAATACAGGCCGGCCACCCAGCGGCTGAAGCCGATGGCCGCGCCGAGCGGCAACATGTACAGGAGCGTCATGATGCCGCGTCCGAAACCGTAAAGCAGGGCATCCGAACGTTTTGAGGCCACGCGCGCTGTTCTCCCGGCCGGCACGCCCCATCCGCGCGGACGGATTGCATGCGGAAATGATTCAATACCCGAGGACTGCAATTCTCACGGAGAAAATGTTTTTTTGCAATCGGAAAAATACTTGTCATTTCATGTCTTTTTGGATACAGTATCACTCTTTGTCTGGGAGTCTATAACGAGGTGTCCGGATGAGCGAGAACCACCCCCTGGAAAACAACATCCAGCCAGTGCCCGAGGCGAACCCGAATCCCCACGAGGAGGCCCGTCCGCACGTGAGCGAATCCGCGCCGGTCGAAGCCGTCCCGATGGAGGTCGCGGCGACGCCCCCGGCCGAGGTTCCCGCCGCGGCGGCGGAGCCCGCAACGCCGGACAGCGGCTCGGAATTCGAGAAAATGATGGCCGCCTGGGACCAACAGGTCCCCAATGTCCAGAAAGGCGAATTCGTGCAGGGCACCATCGTTAAAATCAAGGACAGTGACGTGCTCGTGGATATCGGCACCCGCTGCGAAGGCAGCTTTCCCGCCGAGGAGATCCGCAATGCCCAGGGCGAGTACCTGTACAAGGAAGGCGATACCATCACGGTGCAGGTGGTCTCCTCGGTGACCACCGATTTCACCATTCGCCTGTCTCACAAAAACGCCCGCCGGCAGGAGATGGTCCGCCAGTTCAAGAAGGCGTATGAGGACGGCACGGCCGTGACCGGAACCATCAGTGAGTCGGTCAAGGGCGGCCTGCGTGTCAACATCGAGGGTTTTGAGGGCTTTCTGCCCGCTTCGCAGATCGATCTCCGTTTTGTCGAGAACACCGACACCTGGGTGGGCCGCACCGAACAGTTCCGCATCATGAAATTCCATCCCCGGCTGGGCAAGCTGGTTGTATCCCGCCGCGCCCTGCTGCAGGAAGAGAAAGACCGCCTTAAGAACGACCTCTGGAACCAGATCAGCATCGGCCAGGTGGTCAAGGGCAAGGTGACCCGCCTCACCGGCTACGGGGTCTTTGTGGATTTGGGCGGCATGGAAGGCCTGATTCACATCTCCAATCTGTCTTGGGACAAAGTCAAGAAACCCTCAGAGATCGTCAAGGTCAACCAGGAAATCGACGTGCAGGTCATCGAGCTGGACACAGAAAAAGAGCGCATCGGCCTCAGTTTGAAGGAATTGGTGGCCGACCCCTGGCTCACCGTTGCCGACCGGTACATGCTGGGGCAGCGAGTCCAGGGTAAGGTGGAAAAACTTGAGTCGTTTGGCGCCTTTGTGAAGTTGGAGCCCGGCGTCACCGGCCTCATTCCCATCTCCGAGATGAGTTGGGCGCGCCGGATCAACCATCCCAGCGAAGTGATCAAGGCGGGCGACCTGGTGGAAACCATGGTGCTGCGCGTGGATCCCACCGAACGCAAGATTTCCCTGTCTCTCAAGCAGGTCACTCCTTCGCCGTTTACACAGTTCGCTCTGGACCACCAGCCCGGCGACGTCCTCGAAGGAGAGATCACCAACGTGGTCGGATACGGCGCGTTCGTCAAGCTTTCGGAGCAGGTCGAGGGACTGATGCACATTTCGGAGATCTCCTGGTCGCCCGTGCGCAACATCGACGAAACCCTTCACGTCGGCGACAAGGTGACTGTCCGCATTCTTCATATCAACAAGGACACCGAAAAGGTCGCTCTGAGCGGGCGGATGGGCGAGCCGCCCGCTATGGAGGCCGGTGAAGCGGGTGCCGGCCACGCCCCGCGCAAGGGCGGCCGCCGGCCACCGCGCCGCGAGAAAGAAAGCGATGAACAGCGGTACATGACCGATGTGGCTTCATTTGCCACCAAACTGGGCGAGCGATTCCCCAAAGAACTACTGGAACGGATGAAGGCGCAGAAAGGCGAGTGATCGCCGCGTCGCCTGTCACATCCGGATGATCGAGGTTCGGGCCGGCTTCTGCCGGCCCGAACCATATTGCTTTCACCCTTGTAATCTGTTAGATTGCCCCCGGCATTCTTATGAAAATGAAGGCAAAGCGTACTGCCGCGCCAGCTCCCGAAACACCGGTTGGGACGCTGCGGTGCATCTACCTCAACCTGGATACCCGCTGCATCGAGTTCGACTCCGAAGGTCTGGAGGTGAGCTCGGCTAAAACCGTCGCCGACGTGTTCCAGCTCATCAGAGTCAACCCGACATCCGACTGGGTCATCATCCTGGGCCTTTCCCGCAACCTCATGGACAACTACCTGGCCATCGCTTCCCTGTTTTTCCGCCAGCAACCAGGCAAGATTCCCATCATTCCGGTCACTCACGCCGGCAACAAGATCGCTGATCACAAGGCGTTTCTGTTCGGAAAAAAGCCTTATCCTTTCAAACAACTCGACCTGGCTAAAATCCAGCAGCTCGTTGAAGTCCGGACATACAGCCCCAGGCACTTCACCCGAATCCCTGTGGAATTCGTCGCGTTCGCCCAACCCGAAGCGAGCACCGCGCAGTACCCGGTGGTCTGCCGCAACATCAGCTGGAGTGGCACCTATTTCGAAACCCGGGAGCCCATCGAGCTCGATCGTTTCACTCTGATTCTCCGGTCGCGCATCCACACCGTCGAACTACCGTCACGAATCATCCGCCGCGTCAATCTGGCCAAAGCCTCACCGCCCCGTTACGGATTCGGCGTGGAATTTCTGATGCCGCTCCCCCTAAGTTTGGTCCATTACATGTACGCCAAACACATGAAAGACCAGCAATGATCACGCCGGATCCGCGGCTTCCACCCGGTCCGTGTATGGGCTCAATTGCAATTGGTTTTACCTTGTCCGGCTGATTGTGAGCGCTGCGGCAATTATGATATACTCGCTCCACAATCGGTTCCCGGCCTGGACGGCACCGGAACCCGAGGCAACATGTTAGGCATCCGGAAGTCGGGCAAAAAGCGCGGCCGCATAGTCAATCTGCTGGTCCTGTCCATGCTCATTGTCGGAACCATCCCTCTGATCATCAGTGGTTACAACCTCATCTCGTACAATGCCGGCATCCTGGACACTGACCAGAAACTTCTGCACCTGCAGATTTGCAAGTCGGTGGCCAGCGAGGTCGCCCTCTTCCTGAGATCTTCCGCCAATATCATCACCCCGGTTGAAAAGAGCGTCGAGATCGGCTACGACTCCAACAACCCCAGCGCAGTGTTTTATGACAGCAAAACCCGCGATCTGATCACGGCGTTGTTCCAGTCCCACAACCGGATCATCAATATCCGGGTGTTGTATCTGAACAACCGGGGTGTGCAGGCCGGATATAAGATCGACGAGGCATCACCTATCAACGGCGAGCTGATGGACACCATCCAGCGATGCCTCTCGTCAGACTACTTCCACATCTCCCGACCGCAATACTCCGAGGACTTCAATCAGGTGCTGTTTGTCATCGGCAAGACCGTGCTGATCAACAACAAGATCCAGGGCGTGATTACCATGGTTTTCAGCATGGCCGATGTGATGGATACCGTCCGGCGGGCCCACCAGTCAAGCAACACCGCATTCATTCTGGATGGCCAAGGCAATATCATCCTCCATCCGGAAATCCGGGTCATCCGCGCCCAGATCAACGTCGCCGACAGCCCCATTTTCCAGGAACTGCGCAAACTGCGCTCTCATGCCATTTCCACATTTCCGTTCACGGACCGCTCATCCGGGCGCCCTGTGGACATGTTGGGCACCGTGTACATGATTCCCGACTCGGTGGTCGGCTGGGGCGTCGCTGTTCAGACACCGGCCGAGGTGGCTAACGTCGTCATCCAGAACATGCGCCGTCAGACGGTCTACTGGATTCTGTTATCGATCATCCTGGCGCTGCTGATGAGCTTTTTGTTTTCGCAGCAGATCAGCATTCCCATTCAGATTCTGACGCAGAAGACCCTTTCCATCACCGACGGCAACTTCAGCGAGCGGGTGGACATCCGATCCAACAACGAACTGGGCATCCTCGCCGAAAACTTCAATCTCATGACCGAAGAGATCGAGGACTACATCAAGCGCCTTAAACAGGCGGCCGAGGAGAACCGGCAGCTGTTTTTGGGCGCGATCCGAACGCTGGCCGCAGCGATCGACGCCAAGGATCCCTACACCCGCGGACATTCGGAACGAGTCACCCGCTACTCGGAAATCATTGCCACCGAACTCGGGTTGCCGACCGAGGAGGTGGAGAACATCCAGATCGCTGCCCTGCTCCACGATGTGGGCAAGATCGGCATTTCGGACTCCATTCTCCAAAAACCGAGCATTCTCACTGAAGACGAATATGCGGTCATGAAACAACACCCCGAGTTGGGCGGTAACATCATGAGCCAGATCCAGCAGCTCAAACACATCATCCCGGGCATGCGCTACCACCATGAATCGCTCGATGGCTCCGGGTATCCGCGCGGTCTCAAAGGGGACGAGATCCCGTTGGCGGCTCGGATCATCGGCGTCGCCGACGCGTTCGACGCCATGACCACCGAACGCCCATACCAGAAACCTTTGGCCACCGACGAAGCCATGGAGATCATCAATCGCAAGGCCGGCCAGAAATTTGACCGCCGGGTTGTCGATGCGCTGGCGGCCGCGGTCTCCCGGGGTCTGATCGATCTACCCAATCCGGAAGATGTGAAAAAGCCACGATACGTCACGAGCAATTGACCATGCCCTTCTCCAAACTGCTCGCTGACATGGTGAATTCGGTCGCCGGCGCTTCGGGCGCAATTTTTCTCGACGGCGAGTGCGAATACGTCCAGTATTTCGGTCATCTCGACTCGTACCGAACCAAGTTGCTCGGGGCATACCAGGGGATCCTTCTACAACACATGCGCGGCATCGTCAGCCGGCTCCGGGTATCCGGCCTGGACAAGATTGTCACCGGTTACGAGGGAGCCAATTTCATCACGAAGAATCTCAAAGATAATTATTACGTTGTCCTCGTCCTGGACCCTTCGGCCAACATCGGCCAAGGGATTCAAGAAATTGACCGCGTCGCCGCAATCATCAACGCCGAAATCGCCTGATCCGTCGGAGCGTGGGTATGCTGCTCGGACCCGACGTTGACAACACCAACGTAACGTGTGGGACAGTTTTTGAAACCGACAGGCCGGAAAAGGGATGGCGGCTGACTCGCACCCGATCCGGACTATCGACGAATTCGAAATGGCAATCCGCCAACAACAGGCCTTTCGCCAGATCGACAGGTTGGCTGTCCAGGCTGAAACCCTTGCTTCGGTGGTAAAGACAGTGACCGAAACCGTGATCCGAGCAAACCGACTGAACTTGAACAGCGAACCATCCGTGATTACCGGCGACACTCAACTGCGGAGCACCATCGCAATCTCGGCGCCCGGCCAACTGGGTGTGGATCGCATGGTCACCGCCACCGCCAACTTCACGCTTCCCGGCATTTATTCTGCATTCAGAGAATCACATGGGCGAGCCGCGCTTTAACTATTTCAACTATTTCACCGACATAGAAGATCACTTCATTTCCAAACGCGGCAAGCACATTCTGCTGTCCCCGCTTGATTGGACATTGATCGAAACCTGGCAGACGATGGGTATTCCGCTCCACGTCGCGCTGCGCGGCATCGACCGCGCCATGACGGCATTCCGCGAAAAGCAGCTTCGCCATCGACTGGTCAACTCGCTGTTCTATTGTAACCAGGCAGTGCTGGAAGAGTACGAACACCACCTGCTCAGTCTGGAAGGCCAGTCCGACGACGAGGCGGAACCGTCTCGCCATTCCGCTCCTGCAACCATGACGTCTCACTGGCAAGATTTTCTGGACAAACGTCAGATCGAGTTGCGACGGCTGGCCGATCGCTATCCCGGCACCCCCGCTGCGGAAAGCGTCACGCGCGTGGCCAGGCGCATTGAGGAAATCATTGCAATATTGATACGAACCGACCGTCCTGACCCCGAGCGACTGGAAAACGACCTGCGCGCGATCGACGACGATCTCGCTCCGGCACTCGCCGACACGATGCCCGCTCTCGAGCGCAAGGCGCTGATCGAGGCCTGCCGAAAGGAGCTCCGTCATCACCGCGCCAGCCTGCCGCCCGAGATGTACCAGCGCATCCTGGACAGCCTGACTCGCCGTCGCATCCGCGAGTGGTTCGGCTTGTCCGAACTCACGCTGCTGGACAGCCGATGACCGAGATCATCCACATCGACAAGTTGATTCACCGGGGGCTGGGGTTGGGCCGACGGCCCAACGGCCAGGCGGTCTTCGTGCCTTTCAGCGCCCCCGGAGAAGATGTCCGGGTTCGCGTGCGCACCGAGCACCAGTCTTACGCCGAGGCCGAACTGCTCGACGTGCTCAGCCCATCGCCCGATCGACGGATGCCTCCCTGTCCGTACTTCGGCCGGTGCGGCGGCTGCCAGTTGATGCATCTCACCTACCACTGTCAAAGCATCTGGAAGGCACGCATCGCCGAAGAAATTTGGTCCAACGGTCCGCCGGTTGAGAGCGGCAGCCGACACGGGCAGGAATTCGAATACCGGCACCGGGTCCGCTTCCAGGTGGCGTCCGACCTGAGCGGCTTCGGATTCGCCCAATACAATACTAATATTATAGTAAATATTCGTGATTGCATGATCTGCGCGGCGCCGATCCGCCGGATACTACCCCACATCCAGGACGAACTGCTGCCCGCGCTTCGTGCCGAGAGTATCCACCCACACCATATTACTATAATTATAGTTAATGACACTCCCCTTGTCCGGCTGCACACCCGTCGACCGGTCCGAACCATCGATCAACAGACGGCGCAACACACGGCGCCGTACCCACTGGCTTTTGATCCCCGGCCGGAATCCCTGCCGGCCGGCGACCTGGATTTCGGCGGACTTCGGCTGGCAGTCGATCCGGACGTATTCTTTCAGGCGTTTCCCGCCGCCGCAGCGGAAGTTGGACAACACCTTGTCATGCGTTTGAATGCGGATACACGCCTGCTGGAGCTGTACAGCGGGATCGGATTGTTCAGCCTTCTGTTTGCGACGCGGTTGCGCTCGGTTCACGCCGTCGAGGGCGATCCGGCGGCGGGCCGGTTGTTCGCCTTGAACCAGCAGCGCCATGCAGCGGCCAATCTGACGTTCAGCAACCAGGCTGTCGAGCATTGGCTGGCCGAGAGCAGGATTGTTTCGGCTTATGACGCCGTGTTCCTGGATCCGCCGCGCACCGGGCTCAGTCCCCACGTCCGCCACCGGATCGGACAGTCGCACCTGAACCCCATCCTGTATCTGTCCTGTGAGATCGCCACCCAGCGCCGGGATGTGCGATCCTGGCTGGCTCTCGGCCGGCAGCTCAGCACACTGGTCATTTTCGACTTCTTCCCCAACACGTTTCACATTGAATGTCTGGCCCGGATTGAAGGTCATGCGTGAACCGGCAACACCGGCCAGCCTGGGACTCACGTCTCCGCTGTTGCCGGTCGTGGCCTTGACCGTCCTCGGCATTCTGCTGGCCCGCGCAGTCTGCCTGCCGGGTTGGCCGTTTGTAGCCACGGCTGCAGCTGCCATGTTGCTTCCGGCGCTCGTGGCCGTGCATCGGGGACTCAAGCGATCCGCCCTGCTGGCCTTGGGTTGCCTGTTTGTGCTGGCGGGAGCAACCCTTGAACTTCGCGAGCAGGACCGGTTCCGCCGATCCGCCAACGAAACCGCAGCTTGGCGTGAGAATTCAACAGCCGGCAAATACGAGCGGCTTGAAGGGGTGACCCTGGATCTGCCTCGCCAAACGCCCTCACGCGACGCCCTGGAGGGCGTGGTCATGGTGGACCGGATCTGGCGACAAGGCCGCGCGGTCGGGGTGGTGCTGCCCGTTCTGCTACGGGTGTACACACCACCCGATTGGCCGGGGCACTGGCGTCGGGGCGACCGCATTCAGTGTCTGGCTCGCCTGACCCTCCCCCGCGGTTTCCGGAACGAAGGCGCACGGCCAGCCGACCTGTATTACTGGAACCGCAACATCCGTCTGCTGGGGAGCTGTAAATCACCCAGCCTGTTTACAATCCTGAAACCGGCGGCTGAAGGTCTGCGCGACCGCGTCGTCCGGCGCCTGGACACCCTGATTCATGCGAAATCCGGCGATTTCGTCCGCGCCGAGGTGCTGGGAGCCCTGCTTCTCGGCTCGAACATCAGCACACCAGAACTGCGCAGCGCGTACATCGATGCCGGAATCTATCACCTGCTGGTGATCAGCGGCACCCACTTCACACTCATCGCACTCTTTGTTGGAGGTCTGCTCGCATTGTTGCCGCTGCCGACGCCGGTGCGTCACATTCTGCTCCTGGTGGTTCTGTCGCTGTATCTCGTTCTGGTGCAATACCACGTCTCGGTGGTGCGGGCGTTTTTAATCGCGGTGATTTACATCCTCGGGCGCCTGCTAGACCGCCCCGCAGCCTTCTTGAACGCCATTGCCTTTGCCGCCATGATCCTGCTGGCCTGGCAACCGTGGTATCTGTTCGACGCCGGATTTCAGTTGACTTTTACGGCCGTGTGCGCCATCGCCATCGTGGGCCGACCGTTGACGCAGGCCGTGGCGGGACCACTCCAGTACGCCGCCGGGACTCTGTTCTCTCCGCGCATCGATCTCGACCCGTCCCGATCCCACCAGGTTGGGCGCCGTTGGCGCTATCGGATGGAGTGGTTGCATTTCCGGTTTGTCCGCCGGTGGGCGCCGGCGGTTTTCGGCCGTTGGGCCGGGCGCGGACTGCGCGCGACGGCTTGGGTGGCCAGCGGCCTGCTCGCTTCTCTGGCGGTGCTGATGGTGAGCCTGCCGCTTCTGGCCGCCCTGCACTTCCCCCTGCCCATCAGCGGCACGGTCCTGACGTTGATTGCAACCACACTGGTCTGGCCCATCATGATCCTGCTGCTGCTGGCGGTGCCTCTCGCCGGCGTCGGGGGCACCGCTGCCGGGAGTCTCATTCAGGCCGCCGGTTGGCTGGCCGGCGTCCTCAACACGTTGGTGGATGCCTGCCGCTGGCCACCCCTCTGGATGGTCCCGCCCGGCGGAGTGCTGGCGGTGTGCTATCTGGTCGTGTTGTTGCTGTGTTTCGCGACGAGACCTTCTCGGCATCGTTCGGCGTTTTTCGTCTCCGCTCTCATGCTGGTGGTGCTGGTTGGCCTCCCCCTGCCAGGGCCGGATGGGCTGCACTTCAGCGTACTCGATGTCGGCGAGGGTGACTGCCTCCTGCTTCGGACGCCCGAAGGGGACAACGTGATGGTGGATACCGGCGGCACGCCACCCGTCGGTCCACCCAATCAGGCGCGTGATGGCGCCGGCGATCTGTCACGGCGCGTGCTCATTCCCACACTTCTTGAAAAAGGGATCCGCCGCCTGGACGCACTGGTAATCACCCACTTCGATACGGACCATACCGGCTCGGCGATCGGATTATTGCGCGCATTTCCCGTCCGCGCCCTGCTCGTTTCCGATGCCGAATGGCGCAGGCGGCCGCCGTTTGCCGAGGAGCTGGCGGCGCAGGCGCAGCTGAATCGGCTGGTCATTCGTCCACTGGCCGCGGGCGACACGATGCGATTCCACTCACTGGCTCTCCGCGTGTTGCACCCTGAACGAGGAGAACCGGACCCGCGAGCCAACACCAACTCGCTGGTGCTGGAGGGGCAGTGGCGGGATCACCGGATCCTGCTCACCGGCGACATCGAAGCCGCCACGGAGCAGCATCTTGCCGAAACGGGTCGACTGATCCGCTGCGCGATTGTGAAGAGCCCTCACCACGGCAGCCAGACGTCGAGCACCCCTGCACTGCTTCTGTCCGTCGATCCCTCGCTGGTCCTGATCTCCAGCGGCTCACCCTGGCGATTCAACCATCCATCCCCGCGCGTCATCGCCCGACTGGAGAATCAAGGCATTTCAAACCTGACCACACACCGGCATGGCGAAATCCTGGTGCAAATCCATCAGCCCGGATTCCTTCTCACCTTCCCCGGTCCGGACGCCACATCGTTTTCGCACTGACTTGCGTACCGTCGCATTTTAAACGCATTAGAATCAGCAGATATTAAACCTTTCCCACTCTACGCGTCAGCTTTTCGGAAACTGGCCGACCGGAAGCGTTTGTCAGGATGAGTCTCGTGATCGCCCGCGCGCAGGCCATTCACACAACAAACGTCGGAAGGGAGGGTACCATGACCGTGAATCGCAGATGGATCGTCGGACTGATGCTGGCTATGTTGATCGCGCTCCCGCCCGTGATCCTGGCGGAAGGGAGCGGGAACGACACCCCCAAGGGGCAGGCGGACACCGTCCGCAAAATCAACATCAACACCGCCACCGCGGCTGAGCTTGAGGAACTTCCGGGCATCGGCCCCAAGACCGCCCAACGGATCGTTGAATGGCGGAAGGAGAATGGAAAGTTCCTGAGAGTCGAAGACTTGATGGCAGTCAAGGGGATCGGGGAGAAGAAGATGGCCCAGCTCAAACCGCTGATCACCGTCCAGTAACCAATCCCCCGGGTATCATGGATCACGCCCTCCCCGCCGGTCCGGCGGGGAGGTTCTTCTGTGTCGGGTTGGCTTCTGGGCAGACGGAAGTATGCCCAAGGCAGATATCAGCTTGACTCCGAATTGCCCCGATGATAATTGGAAAGAGTGAAAATCTGACAACACGCTCGGCGCGACTTGTACTCATCTTGCCAACGGCGAGACAGGAGGATCAATGCCATATCGGGTGATCGCAAAGAAAGACTTCACCGGCTTCCTGGAAAAGATGGCCCGGGATTATCATCTGGTCGGTCCCGTCGAGAAGGAGCCGGGGCAGTTCGCCTTCGCCCCGCTGGACGATTATTCCCTGTTGCGAATGGATTATGTCCACACCATCCTGCCACCCAAGAAGTTTTTTTTCCCTCAACGCGAGACGCTCCTGAAGTTTGACTTGTCAGCGGGACAGCCGACGGTTGTTCCGGTGGTGGAACGGCAGCCGCTGGCACTTGTCGGTGTCCACCCGTGCGATCTCCACGGCATCCAGCGCCTGGATATGGTGTTCCATGACGAAAACCCGGATCCGAATTACCTGGAAAAGCGCAACGCCGCTCTGATCATCGGCGTCAACTGCATGCCGGACGACCAGTGCTTCTGTGCCAGCATGGGCACCATCCGACCGCCCAACGACGGGTTCGACCTGTTTCTCACGGATATCGGCGAGGGGTATGCCGTAGAGATCGGATCGCCCAAGGGGCAGACCGCCCTCGATGCCTACGCCCGCACCGTCCCGATCGTGGACGCGGCGGTGAAGGCGGTCAGCGATTGGTACGACCAGAAAGCCGCCGACCAGAAGATCACCGTCCGGACCGACGTGGAACACCTCCCGCTGCTGTTCGGCGGCGAATACCACGATCGGATCTGGGAGGAACTGGGCCAGCGCTGTCTATCTTGCGGCGCCTGTAACCTCGTGTGCCCCACCTGTTACTGCTTCGACGTACAGGATCACGTCGACATCGCCAACCTCAAGCGGGGCGAGCGGGAGCGGGTATGGGACGGCTGTCAGCTCGATGATTTCGCCCTGGTTGGCAGCGGCGAAAACTTCCGCGAGCACCGCAGCGACCGAAACCGCCATCGCTTCTATCGCAAGTTTCTCTACCCCGTCATCCGTTACAAGAAGACGTTCTGCGTCGCCTGCGGACGGTGCGTCCGCAGCTGCCTCGTTCACATCAGCGTCGTGGAAACCGTCAACCATTTCGCGGAAAAGAGCCCCCAAGGAGGCGCGCGATGAGCCAGTCGCCCTATCTGCCGCAATGGGCCACCATCAAGCGGATCCACCAGGAGACCGAGCTGGAGAAACTGTTCGAATTGGAGCTGCCGGGTCAGGCGCCCCTGGGGCACAAGCCGGGCCAGTTCGTTGAAGTCGGCATTTTCGGCGTGGGCGAGGCACCCATATCCGTCAGCTCGTCCCCCAATCGCAAGGAGAGCTTCGATTTGGTGGTCCGAAAGGTGGGCAACTTCACCAACCTACTGCATCAGCAGAGTGTCGGCGACAGGGTGACCATCCGCGGCCCTTACGGCAACGGTTTCACCCTGGATGCGTTCCGGGGCCGCGACGTCCTGTTCGTGGCCGGCGGCATCGGTCTCGTGCCGCTCCGCTCGCTCATCCACGCCGTCCTGGAAGACCGCCTGGCTTTCGGGCGGGTCATCATCATGTTCGGTGCCAAGACTCCGGCCGACCTGCTCTTCAAGGACGAGCTGGCCGAATGGACCAACCGCCGCGACATCGACTTCTACATCACAGTGGACCGCGCGCCCCAGGCCGGCTGGAGCGGGCACGTCGGAGTCATCACCACGCTCTTCCCGAACATGGAGTTCGATCCGAAACGAACCGTGGCGGCAGTTTGCGGCCCGCCGGTTATGTACAAGTACGTGCTCCTGGAACTGCTGGCCCGGAGCGTTCCCCAGCAAAATATTTTTCTGTCGCTCGAGCGACGGATGAAATGCGGGCTGGGCAAGTGCGGCCATTGCCAGATCAACAACGTGTACGTCTGCCAAAAGGGCCCCGTCTTCTCCTACCTGGAAGTCACCAAACTCGAGGAGGCAATCTGATGGCCAAGCCGAAAGTCGCCTTTTTCGATTTCAGCTGCTGCGAGGGATGCCAACTGACCGTGTCCAACTGCGAAGACGAGTTGCTGGATCTCGTGTCGCATATCGATATCGTCAATTTCCGCGAAATCATGACCGAGCGCTCGGACGACTACGATATCGCCTTCATCGAAGGGTCGTGCACCCGCGAAGAGGAAGTGGCCCGCCTGCAGAAGATCCGCGAGAACGCCCGGATCGTGGTGGCCCTTGGCGCCTGTGCCACCATCGGCGGCATCAACTGCCTGAAAAATTTTCACAACCTGGACGAAGTCCGCCAAATGGTTTATGGCGACAAGTCCCACTATTTTCCAACCTGGGAAACCCGCCCCATCGACCAGGTCATTCAGGTGGATTTCCATCTCCACGGTTGCCCTATTGACCGGGGTGAGTTCCTGCGGGCCGTCAAGGCCCTTCTGACCGGTCAGATCCCGACGTTGCCCAACTACCCGGTCTGCGTGGAGTGCCGGTTGAAGGAGAACGTCTGCCTCTACACCCAGGGGAAAACCTGTCTTGGCCCCATCGCCCGTGCCGGCTGCGGCGCCATCTGCCCCGAATTCGGCGACAGCTGCGTGGCCTGCCGCGGCATGGTGGACCAACCAAATATTCCCTACATGATCGAGGTGTTGCACGAACACGGCCTGACCTACGAAGAGGCCCGCCAGACGACGAGGATGTTCCTGGGTTACAAGACGTTCCAGGAGCAAATCCAGCAAGCGGACATTCCGTCCCCGACCGAATCCTAGCAAGAGGGCAAACCATGAGCCGCAATGCCGCCAACGTCACGGTCAATGTCCACCACATCACCCGCGTGGAGGGCCACGGCAACATCCGGATCAACATCAAGGACGGCCGCCTGGAGGAGTGCAAACTCGAAATCGTCGAATCGCCGCGCTTCTTCGAAGCCATGCTCAAGGGACGGCCATACCACGAGGCGCATCACATCAGCTGCCGGATCTGCGGCATCTGCTCGGTGGGCCACACCTGTGCCTCACTCCAGGCAAGCGAGGCCGCTCTCGAGGTGACACCCACCGAACAAACCACGCGGCTGCGGAAGATCTGTCTTCACGGCGAGACCCTGCAGTCCCACGTCCTGCATGCCTACTACCTGGCCGCCCCCGACTTCTTCGGCGTGGGCAGTGTGTTGCCGCTGGCGGCCTCCCACCTGCCGGTGGTGCAGCGGGCGCTTCGACTTAAGAAGCTCGCCAATGACCTGTGCGCGGTGGTCGCCGGCCGCCACGTCCACCCCGTGTCCATGGCGGTGGGCGGATTCACGAACGTGCCGGACCTCAGGAGACTGAAGGAGACGCAACAGCGCCTCATCGCCGCCCGCGAGGACTTCCGGGAAACGGTGGAGCTGTTCAAGTCCGTCCGGGATCAGATTCCCGCGTTCGACCGCCCCACGGAGTACATCTCCCTGACCCGGGACGATGAATATGCATTTCTCAACGGCGACATCCTCTCCTCCGATGCCGGCCGGGTGCCGGTGAGCGAGTACCTGAAAATGACCAACGAACACATCGTGCCCCACTCGTCCGCCAAGCACGCGAGAGTCAAGCGCGACAGCTTTATGGTGGGTGCACTGGCGCGGTTCAACAACAACCACGCCCAGTTGCGGCCCGAGGCGAAGCAGGCGGCAGCCGAGCTGGGTCTCCAGGCCCCGTGCCACAACGCCTATATGATCACGGTGGCCCAGGTCGTGGAGTGCCTGCACTGCCTCGAGGACGCGATCGAGCTCATCGACGAGGTACTGCGGCGAGGCGTCCGCCGCGAGCCCATCGAGGTGACGCCGCGCGCCGGCCGGGGTATCGGCGCCACCGAAGTGCCCCGGGGTGCGCTGTACCATGACTACACGTTCAACGCCCAGGGTTTGATCGAACAGGCCAACTGCATCATCCCCACGGGTCAGAACCTGGCCAACATCGAACTGGACATGCGGACGCTGGTGCCGCAGGTTCTGGATAAAAGCCCCGAGGAGATCACCCTGCTTTCCGAGATGCTGGTGCGCGCCTATGATCCGTGCATCTCCTGTTCCGCGCATTTCCTGAAGGTGGAATTCGTGGAATGAGAGTTCGGGTCATCGGCGTGGGCAACCTGCTGCTTGGCGATGAGGGTGTGGGCGTGCACGCGATCCGGGCACTGGAGCAGGCCGGGGTGCCGCCCCGGGTGGAATTGATCGACGGCGGCACAGCCGGGCTGGGGCTGATCGGATACCTGGAAGACATCGACAAGGTGATCTTTATAGACGCGGCGGACATGGGGCAGTCACCGGGGACGTTTCGACGGTTTCAGCCCGACGAAGTCCGGGTGCTCGGCGCGGAGCGGGGACTTTCCCTGCACGAGACCGGCTTGTTCAACGTGCTCGACCTGGCCCGGCAGACGGGCGCCTGGCCGTCGGAACTCGTCATCTACGGGGTGCAACCCGCCACGCTGGGGCGCACCGTGGAGCTTAGTGCCGCTTGCTCCGCCAGTCTCCCGGCACTGGTCGCGGCGATACGGACGGAACTCGATCGAGTCTGAACGAACGGAACATTCTGGCCTTACCTTGGAGGTTGCGTTGGCTAAAATCCTGATCATCGATGATGACTTCGACATCGTGGAAGCCATGAAGATGACCCTGGAGGCCCGCGGGTACGAAGTCTTCACCGCCTTCACCGGATCCGAGGGATTGAGCCGGGTGAAGGAGGTTTCGCCCGACCTGATCATCCTCGACGTGATCATGGAAGACGATACCGCGGGCTTCAAGGTCTCGTGGGCCTTGCGCAGCGCCGACCCCAAGTCGGAATACGCCGCCTATCAGCACACCCCGCTGCTCATGATCACTTCAATCGCCGAGAAGAAGGGGATGAAATTCGATCCGAAGACGGACGGTGACTTTCTGCCCGTGGATGAGTTCATCGCCAAACCTGTGTCACCCAAACAATTGCTGGAGAAGGTGCAGACCTTGCTCCTCCGGCGATAGGACACCAATCGAGTGGATATCAAAGATCTACCCCTAGAGAGTGAGTTGCCGGAGCGCGTTCGCTGGTTCGTGCGACTGCGCTGGTTCGCCGCCACCGGGACCGTGCTCCTGGGATTGGCGGGACGCTGGCTGATCCCGGGATTCAACACGACGCCGCTGTTCTACATCGGCCTGGCCATCCTGCTCTACAACCTGATTTTTCGCCAGCTGCGCCAGTGGCTGGACGCCCGCCTGAGCATTCACCTGCAGATCGTATTGGACTGGCTGGCCCTGACCGTGCTGTGCCACCTCACCGGCGGGGTGGATAGCCCGTTCATCCTGTTCTTCCTGTTACACGTCGTGCTGTCGTCCATCGTGGTGTCGCGGCGGGAATGCTTTCTACAGGGAATTCTGGCCATCGTCATGGTCAACGGAATGGCGCTCCTGGAGATGTTGGGCGCCTGGCCGTTTCCCGATTTCCCGGCCATTCCCGTTCTGCCCCATTACCAAAACACGTCGTACCTGCTGGTTTTCCTCTTCTCCTTCACCGCAATCATTCTCTTTATCATCTACCTCTCCACCTTCCTCGTCCAGCAACTGCGCCAGCGGGAGGCCAATCTCCTGGAACTGCAGGACAACCTGCGCCGCGCCTACACCGATGTCGTGAAAATGGATGAGGCCAAGACTCGTTTTTTCCGGATCGTGAGCCACGAGATCCGCGCCCCCCTGGCGGCCAGCCAGAGCCTGCTCCGAGTGGTGCTGGAAGGATATGCGGGTGATGTCAGCGCCAAGGCCCGGGAGATGATCGGCCGGGCCGACCACCGGATGATGCAGCTCCTCGAGTTCATCAACGAGCTGCTCGACCTGGCGCGCGGCAGTCAGCGAATGCCCGAAGAAGACAAAAGCGACATTCTGGTCTACGAATCGATTTCCCGGATCGTCAAGGAGATGGAAGCCAAGGTGGCCGAGAAGGGGCTTCGCCTCAGTATCCAGATTGAGCATCCCGATGTGGTCTTCCGCGGTGACCTGCAGGATCTGGAGCGGATTTTTCACAACCTGCTCGGCAACGCGATCAAGTACACCTCCGAGGGTGGCGAGATCGCCGTGATCGGCACGCTGCTGCCCGACAATCTCTTTCTCTTCAAGATCTGCGACACGGGCATCGGCATCCCGCCCGAAGAGCTCCCGCGGGTGTTCGACGAATTTTTCCGCGCCACCAATGCCAAAAAGGAGCTCAAAACCGGTACCGGCCTCGGCCTGTCCATCGTCAAAAAGACGGTTGAAAAATACGGCGGCCACGTGGACGTGACCAGTGAAGTTGGTTCCGGCTCCTGTTTCAGCGTCTACCTGCCGGTCATCGCACTGGATCGGCCCGCCTGAGCACTGCCCGTCCTCAGCCCGTCGCATATTCGAGGATGTGTCCCTCGAACCGAATGCGGTTTGTTCCGTATAACCAGTTGTTCAGGCTCCTCCGGACGATGGCTGACCACCGATGAAGGGGAGTGAACCATACCGGACATACAGGCATCTTAAACCGGGGATCGTGTGCGCGCGGCATTGACTTGTCCGGAAACGGATTGATATAATGTTTGCAAGAGGTTGGGCAAAATGCCAGGCACGCGGAAAAAACTCCCGAGCACGGTTGCCCTGATCCTGTTGCTCGTATCTTGTCAGTTGGCGCCCGTATGGGCGGCGCCGGGCGGAGCCGTCTCGATTCTGGAAGGCATCGTCCGCAACGAGTCCGGCACGCCGCTGGTGGGTGCCGTGGTCTCCCTGTTCAAAGAGAACTGGACCGACAAGCCGTTGTTCACGGTCAAGTCCGGCCGTGACGGCGCCTTTTCCCTCAGCGATGTCAAACCGGGCCGGTACATCATCAGCATCGTCAAATCCGGCTACCAGCCCACCTCCTACAGCATCCTCGCCCCCTTGCAGAACAATCCGCTGTTCGTCATCCTGAAAAACCTGTCGTCCGACGAGCAGAATACCGGTAACTGGGATGTGGCCACCGTCCTGCGCTCATCCAAGGACCGGGGCCTGATTTTCCGCTCCTCCCCCAACGCTCCGGAGCCGCCATCCGGCCGGCGGCTGCTCACCGAGGCGGACAAGAAATCAACCGGCCGCAGCGGGCAGGTTCAGTTCACCACGTCCCAACCGCTCAATCCGCTGGGATACTCCGTCTGGCCCAATCCCATCGGCACCGGATTTTCCACCCGCTTCGCCTACGTGGAGCCGCTGGGCGGCAACAACAGCTACATCGTCACCGGCCTCCTCACCACCGGGACGGACAGCCAGTACCGCCTCAAGAACATCGTCAACTATCACGTCTCCGACAAGCACAAGCTTCAGCTGAACCTTAGCTACAACAAGGCGGGCGAAAAGGCCCGGGCCATCCATGACCTGGGCGGAGTCGACGCCAACGCGCTGGAAAACGACATTCTCAAAACCATCGAGCCCATCCAGAACATCAGCGTCGGCATCCAGGACTATTTCAAGATCGCCGAACCGCTGACGCTGGTCTACGGCTTCGACATCGATTACTCCAAGAGCAACCGGAAGGCCGCCCACATCAGCCCGCGGTTCCAGGTTTTCTTCAATCCCGTTGAGGACTTGTCGTTCCGATTCCAACTCAACAGCGACCGGGTGTCCCACGATCAGACCATCGCCCTGCCCGAAGGCGATCTGATCTCGCTGCATACGCCGCTCAACATCGCCAAGGTCAACAACAGTGCGTTCACCAACCGGGTGGACCACATGGAAGCAGGATTCAGCTTCTTTCTCGGTGACAACACCAACTTGGAAGTCAGCTCGTTCCTCGACGAGGTCGCCGGTTCCGGCTACCCGTTCGTGGCCATCCTGAAGAGCCCGGAGACCGGCACCTCCCCGTTTCCGCTCGTCCCCTCCGAGATGGCCGAATCGCAGGGTTTTCGATTCAACCTCACCCATTCGTGGACCCAGGCGATCAGCACCTCGGTCCTCTACATCTACGGTTCCGGTGCTGAGCTGACATCGGCTGGCTTACAGAAACCCGTTATCTCGGACCTGTCGTCCCAGATCAACAACCGGTATTTCAACGTGCTCGCGGCGTCGATCAACGCGCGTTTCGAGAAGACCGGCACAGACCTCACCGCCGTCTACCGCCGGGCTGACGGCAACCCGCTGTCGCCCATCGATGCCTATTCCGATTTCTACGACGTGACCGACAACTCCCTCAGCGTGTTTGTCCGCCAATCCATCCCCCTCTTCGAGACCTCCATCGGCAAATGGGAAGCAATCGTCGACATCCGCAATATCCTGAACCAGGGTGTCCAGGTGTACGAGACCACCTCCGGCGACCTGATCCTCGTCCGGGCACCCCGCACACTCCGCGGCGGCATCAGCTTCCGCTTCTGACGCGGTTCCACCCCAGATATTTCCGGACGCTCAAGTCATGAGACCTCCCCGTATGGAAACAGGCCCGCATCAAGCTGATCGGGCTTGTTCAATATATTGAACCCCTGTTCAAATTATTGTAAAATATGTTTCGGAATATTGGATTGGCGGCTGGCATGCCGAATAACCTGATTGTTTTCAGTTTTTTGGGATAGCCGCCACTCAGGCATTCATGGCATGGGTCTTGCAGCGAATTTCACAGCCGCGGCGCTGAAGGAAGCATGAGCCATTCCACCCTGGCCGACAAGCTGAAGGTGTACGGACTGTTGCTGGTGGGATTGGGCTTTCTGACCGCCGGAATTTTCAACATACGCGACCGGATCAGTTGGAACGACCCGTCCGACGGCATCGCCTGGATCGAGCGCGATGAAGGCGTGGTGGTCCTCACGGTGACCGGCGAGCAACCCCTGCCGGATGTCCAGCCCGGCGACACCCTGTTGCGCATCAACCAGCACGAGATCCTCAACATGGGCGACTACACCGACGTGCTGTTCCTGCTCAATCCCGGCGAGACGGCCCATTACTTCCTCAAAGACCGGTCCACCGGCGACGTCAAGGAGATCCGCCTGACGATCCAGCCGAAGCCGGTCCTGGCCATGAAGGACTTCTTCCGGATCATCGTCGCCTTCGTCTACCTCTGCGTGGGTGTCCTGATCCTGGTCAAGTACTGGCGCAGCCGCGGCAGCATCCATTTTTACCTGGTGTGCCTGTTCTCGTTCTCGCTGTACCTGTTCAGTTACATCAACCGGCTGCAGCCGTTCGACTATCTGGTGTACTGGATCTCGGTGATCTCGACCCTGCTGCTGCCGCCTCTGTTCCTGCACTTCAGCATGAACTTCCCCACCCGCAAAAGCTGGCTGCGGACCCATTCCCCGGTGGTTCTCTTCATCTACCTTCCGTTCGTGTTCCTGCTGGGACTCCAGATTTTCTGGTTCGCCGGCCGGCTGGCTTGGATCGGCCTGCCCCGCACCCTGTCGGCCCGAATCACCCTGGACATTGTTCACCTGATCTACTTCAGCCTCTACTTCCTCGGCGGTCTGACGCTACTGTTCATCTCGCGCTACAGCTCCGAGTCCACCGAACTGCGCCAACAGATGAAGTGGATCGTCATCGGCACCACGCTGTCGCTCGTCCCGTTTTTCTTCTTCTACGTCCTCCCCTTCCTGCTGAACCTTGACATCAACCCGCTGATGCAGGCCTCCATCCTCTGCCTCATCTTCCTGCCCATTTCGTTTGCGTACGCCATCGTGAAGTACCGGCTCATGGACGTGGACATCCTGTTCAAGCGCGGCGCGGCCTATTTCATCGCCAGCGCCGCCGTCCTGGGCATCTACTTCCTGCTGATCGGCCTCAGCGGCGTGATCCTGCAGTTCTTCTTCCCCGAATCCAACACGTTCGCCATCGCCGTCTCGGCGCTCGTGGTGGCCTTCCTGTTCGCGCCCATCCGCCGGCGGGTCCAGCAGGAGATCGACCGCTTCTTCTACAAGGACGAATACAAGTACCGCCAGTCCCTCATCGAGTTCGGCCACACCATCAGCACCGAAAGCAGCATGGAGACCATCACCTCCGCAATCATCGAGCGCGTGAACAAGTCGCTGAAGGTGGAGACGGTCGCCATCTTCCTGCGCCATCCGCAGGAGCCCGAACAGTATGACCTGCTGGCCTACCGCGGCCTCCGGCGCCCCCTGCCGGCCCGCCCATACTTCACCATTCCCGATGCCTTCCTGATCACCGGGGTGAATGTCCCCACCCTGCCATTCACCATCATCGAGGAGGAATCCCGCCCGGAGAATCTGGCGCTGCGGGACGAGTACGCCCGGCTGTCCCTGTTCTACTTCCAGCCCATGGCGCACCGCAACGAGACGATCGGCGTCATCGCCCTGGGCAAGGGACCCCAGGAGACCTTCCTGTCCTCCGAAGACCTCCAGCTCCTGGGCATGATCGCCGGCTACGCCGCCATCGCCCTGGAGAATTCCCGGCTCTACTCCTCGCTCCAGGCCAAGGCCCACGAGCTTGAGGCACTCAAGGCGTACAACGAGAACATCGTCGAAGGGATCAACGTCGGGGTCGTGGCCGTGAGCAACGACGGCCTTATCACCACCTGGAACCAGGCGATGGTCCAACTCTACTACCTGCCGGGCCGGCAGACCATCGGCCGCCGACTGGAGGAGGTCTTTGCGCCCGACCTGTCGGCCACCATCCGCAACGCCTTCCCCGCGGACTCTTACACCACCAGCGACACGGCCAACTTCTACAAGCTGTTCCTCAAGAACCGCCGCGGGGACAAGCGGTTCGTGAACCTGACCGTGAGCCCGTTCGTCCGGGAAACCGGCCAGGTGGCCGGGACGCTGCTGGTGTTCGACGACATCACCGCCCGCGTCCAACTCGAGACCCAGCTGCTCCAGGCGGAGAAGCTCTCGTCGCTGGGCCTCATCGCCGCCGGCGTGGCCCACGAGGTGAACACACCGCTTACCGGCATCAGCAGTTTCACCCAGATGCTCATCGACGAGACCGGTCAGAGCCATCCCCATCACACCATGCTCAAGAAAATCGAGAGTCAGTGTTTCCGGGCGTCCGAGATCGTCCAGAACCTGCTCAACTTCGCCCGGGTCCAGACCACCGATTTCGGTTCCGTCTCCCTCAACGAGCTGCTGCAGGAGTCGGTGGCGCTGCTGGAGCACCAGTTCACCAAAAAGACCATCGCCATCCGCATGGATCTGGCGCCGGATCTGCCGCCGGTGCGCGGCAACGAGGGCCAGCTCATGCAGGTGTTCGTCAACATCCTGCTCAACGCCCGGGATGCCGTCCCCCCGGGCGGGCACATCGACATCCGGAGCCGCTTCGGGGACGGCTTCGACGTGATCCAGTTCGAGGACAACGGCAAGGGGATCCCGCCGGAGATCCGCCAGAAGATCTACGATCCGTTCTTCACCACCAAAGAGGTGGGCCAGGGGACGGGACTCGGCCTGTCCGTGAGCTACGGCATCATCCAGGAGCACGCGGGCCGGATCTTCGTGGAGAGCGAACCGGGTCAGGGCACCCGGTTCACCATCAAGCTGCCCGCGGCGGAACCGACCGCGAAGGAGGCGTCCAGCTCATGACGACCAAAGATCGCCCGGACCAGGAGCGGATTTTGCTCGTCGACGATGAGGCCATCATGCACGACGTCCTGGGCGCGCTTCTGCGCAAGGAGGGCTACATCCTGGACGGCGCCGTGAACGGACGGGAGGGTCTGGAGAAATTCTCGGCCAACGCCTACGACCTGGTCCTGGTCGACCTGATGATGCCCGAACTGGACGGCATGGAGGTGCTCCACGAGATCCGGTTGCTCGATCCCCAGGCGGTGGTCATCATGATCACCGCCTACGGCACCATCGAGAGCGCCGTCACCGCCACCCGCAACGGCGCCTACGGCTTCATCACCAAGCCGTTCAAGAACGACGAGCTGCTCCTGGAGATCAAGAACGGCCTGCAGAAACGGGCGCTGGTCCTGGAGAACCTCTACCTGCGCCAGAGCTTCCAGCGGCAGTATTCGTTCGAGTCCATCGTGGGCAAGGCCCCCCGGATGCAGGAAATCTTCAAGCTCATCCGCCAGGTGGCCCCCACCAAGAGCACGGTGCTCGTGGTGGGCGAGAGCGGCACCGGCAAGGAGCTCGTGGCGAAGGCCATCCACAACTACTCCCCCCGGTCCGACCAGCCGTTCATCCCCATCAACTGCGGCAACATCCCCACCGAGCTGCTGGAAAGCGAGCTGTTCGGCTTCAAGAAGGGCGCCTTCACCGGCGCCGTGGCCACCAAGAAGGGCCTGTTCGAAGTGGCCAACGGGGGCACCATCTTCCTCGACGAGATCGGCAACATCAGCATGGAGCTGCAGGCCAAGCTCCTGCGGGTGATCCAAGAGAAGGAGTTCCGCCGCCTGGGGGACGTGGAGAACATCCGGGTGGACGTGCGGCTGCTGGCCGCCTCGAACGAGGATGTCAAGAACCTGGTCCAGCAGGGAAAATTCCGCGAGGATCTGTACTACCGGCTCAACGTGATCCGGGTCGACCTGCCGCCGCTCCGCGAGCGCCGCGACGACATCCCGCTGCTTGTGGAGCATTTCATCGAGAAAATCTGCGACGACAACGGCCGCCCCCACTGCACCATCGAGCAAGACGCCATGAACCTGCTCACCAGCTACCGCTGGCCCGGTAACGTGCGTGAGCTGGAGAACGTCATCGAACGGGCCATCGTGCTCAGCGGCGACGACCACTGCATCCACCGGGCCCAGTTCCCCATGGAGATGACCGCCGGCCAGGACCTGTTCCGCGTGGTGGAAGACGTCCCCGACACCGGTCTGGCCCTCAAGGAGGCGGTCGCGGACTTCGAGCGCCGGCTCATCGTCCAGGCCCTCCGGAAGACCAGCGGCAACCAGAAGCGCGCCGCCCAGCTCCTGCAGCTCAACGCCACCACGCTGAACGAGAAACTCAAGCGCCTCGACATCGACCCGGCCCGGATCTGAGCCGGCCCGCCCCCGTCGCCGCGCCGGCGCGCCCGGCGCGGGCGCGCCGCGTCACAAGTGGAAATCGCCCGCCGCCTCCGGCTGGTACAGGATCTGCTCGATCCGGATGCGCCGAGTGCCGCCCGGCACCGGCCATTCGATGACATCCCCGACGGCGTACCCGATGATGGCGGTGCCCACCGGCGCCAGGATCGAGATGGCGCCGGCGCCGATGTCCGCGTCCTTCGGGAAGACCAGCGTGTAGGTCATCGTCTCGTCCGAGTTCAGGTCGCGCAGGACCACCCGCGAGTTCATGGTCACGACGTCGGGCGGGATCCGCTCGGGCGGCACGATTTTGGCGCGCGCCAGCTCCTTGGCCAGGTTCCGCAGATCCTGCCGGTTGCGGTTGGTGGAGTCCGGGGTGGCCGGCAGGATCTTTTCCAGCCGCTCCTTGTCGTACTCGGTGATGAAGATTCGTCTCGGTTGCATGCTCACCTCTTTTCTCCCTGACCTCGGATCCGGTGGCCGCTGCGCGCGGCCGGCGATGCGTCCGGCGGGCCGCCCGGGGCGGTCGGGGGCCGGCCGCGGCCGTTGACGGGTTATGCTTCGGATTCGCCGAACACGTCGGCGGTGAACGCCTGGATGCGCGCGCCCTTGCGCCACGCGTCGTCGGGCAGGCCCGCCTTGCGGCAGGTGTGGCGCAGAAACTCCTCGCGGTCCCAGCCGTACTCGGTGGCCACCTGGGGCAGCAGCAGCCCGCGGCGAAAGCCGGTGGAGATCAGCAGGCCGTCGCGGCCCACGACGATGTCCGCCGGATCGGCCACGTCGCGCATGGGCGAGAGCACCGAGATCTCGATGATGATCGCCGCCAGTTCGTCGGGCGCCACGGGCGGGAAGCGCGGGTCGTGGCTCGCCGCCGAGACGGTGCAGTCGGCGATGGTCTCCCACAGCGGCTTGACGGCCTCGACGTAGCCGATGCAGCCGCGCAGCTCCCCGCCCCGCTTGAGGGTGACGAAGGCGCCGCACGGGAGCTCCAGCTCGGGGTGCGCCGGCCGGTAGGCGTCGCCCGCCTGCTGCCGCCGCACGTGGGCGTGCAGGGTCTTGCGCGCGAGGAACAGGCACTCCGTGCGGACGTCATTCGACAGAGGGTTCACTGCGGGCCTCCCGGATCACGCGGTTCTGCCGCCGCTGGAACAGCATGCGTTTCAGGCGGATCCGCTTTTTGCGGTGCGCGTCGATCTTGCGCCAGAACACGAAGAAATAGTGCACCATGCTGCTGACGGCGATCACCAGCACCAGCCAGAGCGAGATCTTCCCCAGCAGCAGCCAGATCCCGCCGAACCGCGCGCCGGCCAGGATAAGGCACACCGCCACGACCTGGAAGACCATCTTGGTTTTGCCCAGCGCCGACGCCCGGATGATCAGCCCCTCCGTGGACGCCAGGTTCCGCAACCCGGTGACGGCGAACTCGCGGCCGATGATGATCACCACCATCCAGGCCGGCACCAGATGGAGCTGGACCAGGATGATGAACGCCGAGGAGATGAGCAGCTTGTCGGCCAGGGGGTCCATCAGGATGCCCATGGTGGTGACCTGGCGCCGCCGCCGGGCGATGTAGCCGTCCAGGACGTCGGTCACCGACGCCGCGAGGAACAGCGCGATCCCCCAGATCTCCTTGTTGGGGAATTCAGTCAGCAGCACCGTCACCAGGAAGGGGATCGAAAAAATCCGCAACAGAGTCAGGTAATTGGCCAGGTTCATCGCCATCTACTTCCCGCGCCGGATCCGGCCCGGCGCGGCAGCGTGTTCGGTCATCTATCCCTTTCACCATACCACACCGGCCGGCCCGCAGGCAAGGCGGGTCGTTCCGGGCGGCATCCCGCCACCGGCGGCCCCGATGCAGCGATCGATTGCCCCACATTTCCACCGTCTGCTATAATCGGTCCGTCGACACCACAACCGCGCCCGGGAGCGTCCGCCATGCAAGCCAACCCCGCCGCATTCCACAGTGAGCCGGTGCTCCCCTCCCGGACCGTCACCCGCGTGTTCTGCCCCAACGGCCACAACCTGCTCGACGTGTGCTACACCATCCAGGATCTGGCGGGCATCAAGCTCGCCTTCACCGACGCCCGGGGCGAGCAGGGCCTGCTGGTGCTGAGCCCCACACTGGGCTGCTTCGACAGGCTGGTGCTGGCGGGACGGCTCGTCGACGGGGAAAAGATCAGCCTGGCCTGTCCCGAATGCGCCGCGCCCCTGGACGTCCTCGGCCCCTGCGCCTGCGCCTCCGGCGACGCCGGCGCCCCGGGGGAGCTCTGCCTCCTCTACCTCACCGAGGCGCACACCGCCGACGAGGCCATCGCCGTGTGCAACGTGGTGGGCTGCCACCGGTCCTCGATCCGCCACGCCGGCGAGTACATCCAGGCGTGAAAAAACCCGGCATCCGCATGCCGGGTCTTCCATCATGATGGCGGATATCGCACTCCGCCGATCCCCACCTCACTCACCCATCAAACCGGAATATCCGCAACCGCCGGGCGGCCGTCCGCTGCGGGGGCCGTCCCGGCGGCCGGTTCACTCACTCGGTGATGACGATCTGGGCGGCCGCGCCGCACGCGTCGTCCGCGCCGTCCAGGTGCGCGGTGATCCGCCACTTGCCGTACAGCCCGTTGCTGGTGATCAGGGTGCCGCCCACCGGGAAGGGGACGTCCACCCGGTAGAACCGCTGGTTCAGGTACGAGACCTCCTGGGGGATCACCACCTTCTTGGCCCGCGGGTAGCCGGGGAGGGTGCGGGTCTGCAGGCCGTGGGCCTTGGCCGTGCCCGGCGAGGCCACCGGCACCGCCAGCTCCTGGTACAGGCTGCCGTTGGGTGTGTACACGCGGAGCGCCAGCTGGTGCTCGCCCGTGAACGTGGTCGGCAGCAGCACCGACAGGGTCAGGTCCACCGTGCGGCCGGCCGAGAACTTGCTGCCGTAGGCGTTGGTGTTCTCTTCGGGCGAGCTGGCCAGCACGTAGGCGCACGGCTTGGCCATGACCTTGTCGTCTTCAACCGCGGCGCCCGCGACGGCCGGGGCCAGGGCGCCGATGATCAGCAGGGTGGTTACGATGTTGCGCATGATCGCCTCCTTAGGGCAGCGGCACGCTCACGGCGTACATCACGCCGGTGTCGGTGCCCACGTACACCATTCGGTTCACGTAGTCGTAGGCCGGGCTGCCCACCACCGGCGCCGGCGTCACGCCGGGCGTCAGCGCCACCGAGGTGTGGGCGCCGGTGGTGGTGTTGATCTGGTAGAGCCGCCCGTCGCTCGAGCCCACGTAGATGTAGGACGTGCCGAACAGGAACAGCGGAGTGGACGGCGACGGGATGTCGGTTACGGTCCAGCGCACCGTGTAGTCGGCGCCGCCGTCATCGGTGATGCAGTAGACGTTGTTGCTGGTGCTGAAGAACAGCCGGTGGGGCGTGGCGGTGTAGGTGGGGAACAGGTACGCCTTCACCGGCGTGCCCGTGCCCGTGTTGTAGCTCCACTCCGTCGAGCCGTCGGCGGCGTCCAGGCAGTACACCACGCCGGCGTTGGTGCCCACGAACACCCGGCCGTTCCAGACCACGGGCACGCCGTCGATGTCGCCCAGGGGCTGAGACCAGACTTTGGTGAACGCCGAGCCGTTGAACGACAGGCACCAGACAGTGTGGCTGGAGCCGCCGCCCTTGGCCCGGCTGGCGAAGTAGACCCGGTTGGTGTCGTAGTCCACCAGGACGCCGCCGCTGATGATGCCCATGGCGTTGGTGCCGCCGCCGTTGTTGAAGCTGAAGAGCGTGGCTCCGGTGGCCGGGTTCAGGGCGTAGACCTTGTTTTCGCTCGTGGCGTTGCGCGTGGCGGCGAACACCAGGTCGTAGTCGCCGCCGTACGCGGTGAACATCGCCGACGGCGCCGCCTGGACCACCTCGCCGAGCGAGGCGCTCGTCCAGAGCGGCGCGCCCGTCTCGGCGTCGGCGGCGTAGACGTAGCCGTCCTGGGAGCCCACGAAGGCCACCTCGGCGGCGCCGGAGACCAACTCCGTGGGCACCACCGCCGGCCGGTCCTGGGCCGGCCCGTTCATGGCCATGGGTTCCCACGTGTAGCCGCCCGCGCGCGGCCAGTCGCCGCCGGCAGCCGACGGGTTGGTGGCATGGAGGTTCCGGTCGTTGGACACGGCGTAGACGCCGCCGGCCCCGATGGCGCCGGGGTTCACCCCCGGCGGCGCCAGCGCCGTGGCGCCGGTGCTGTACGCCCACTTCACGGCGCCGCTGGTGTCAAACGGCCGCGCCGCCACCGTCTTGCCGCTGGAATAGACGCTGCCGTTATATACAAACGCGGCATAGTAGTAGGTCGTGCCGTTTGACACCCCCGACGTATGTTCATAGGAATCGTACGCACCCGCCACGCCCGTTCGAGTCGTCACGGGATTGCCGTCGGTGGGGCTGGTGGGGTACGCGGTGCTGCTGTACCGGATGATAGTCGAAGAGTAATCTGACGGTGGATTCACCCACTCCAGTTTGGTCTTCCCGCTCGTCGCCGTCGCCGTGAGGGATAACACGTCCGCCGGAGTTCCCGAGCAGGCCCCCTGAATTTGAACGTGGGTGATGACGATATCGTCAATATACCAACCTTCATCCAGTGTGTTCTGATCTGTCGAAAAATTCCATCGAACCATTATCGTCTGCCCATCATAGCCCGAAAGGTCAACGGAATATGTGGTAAACGTTGTGTTTACCCCTGTGTAACATCTGATGTTGCCATAGCCACAAGAATCTGTTGATTGTTGTGAGAATCTGCCAGGATACTGTGGTGACAGTGTAGGACGTGTCCAAGTGGAACCAGAATCTGTAGAAATTTCAACAACTCCTCCGTCCCATGTGTCTTCGATGCTGAATGCAGTTTTATACGTTAGCGAAGAGATTTGCCCGGGGGTCAGAGTTAAATCAGGGGTACGAACAAATGCACACAGATTATTGGAATACCCAGAATAGTAACTGTAGTTTCCCGTGCTCTTCCTTGCCGAAGAGATGCTCCAAGAGCCGTTTGTGTACATAGCAGGATCCCCAGACTCTGCCCCGGCGCTCCATGTGCCGTCAGTCAATGAACCCAGGGGAATCCCGGATTGTTCGGCCGAGTTGGTTTCTGTTACGCCGTTTCCTTCATCGGTTGCCCGCACGATATAGTAGTAGGTGGTTGCTGGAGCCAATCCATCGGTGTCTTGGTATGAAGTTCCCGTGATGCCAGCTGCAATCCGGTTCGAGAGGCCCGGAGTGAAGCCGGTTGATGTCGCACGGAACACCGAGTAGGTCACGGTACCGCCGCAGGGCACCGTGGCCTCACTCCACGCAAGGTCGAGGGTGCATCCGGTGTCGCCTGGCGTAGTCACCGAGGTGAGGCCGGCGAACACCGGCGGCAGGTTGCAGACACCCGCGGTTGCCGCGGAAGCCTCAGTCGAAGCCGATGATTCGCAGCCCACATAGCTACGCACCACATAGTAATAGGTGATGCCGCCGGAAACGCTGCTGTCCAGATAGCTGGTCGTGGGCGACGAAACTGTTCCCGCCAGGGTGTAGCCGCTGCCGGATACTGTGGAGCGGTACACGCGATACTCCGTTGCTCCGCTCACAGTGTTCCAATTTACTCTGATGGCGTTGTTGCCTTCGCCTGCGGCAGTCACGCCGGTCGGCGGAGTGGCTGAGCAGAACACACCTGAATATACGATGGCGAAATCCTGACCCGTCAGATTGGGAGGATTCTGATTGGTTCCTGCCGAGGTAACCTGGATGCTCCAGTTGCCGATAGCCGGGGTTTGGACAAATACATTTTCTACGTTGTTATAGATATCGGTGCCCGTCGCGTTCGCAGTCGACCAAGCCCCAGTGAATCTGTTGCCGCGGTACACGGTGCCATCGGGGGCCGTCACCACGAGGTTCAGGTCGTTGACCCACGGTGATGTGTCACCGTCCGTGCTGGCCGGATCCGTCCAGACCAGCGTGATCTTCAGACGGACCGAACTCGATGAAACCGAGAAATTGTGCGTCCAGCTCGCACCGGTGACCAGGGGAGTGACCTCATCCTGATCGATGAACTCAATCTCACCACCGGTGGGACCAGTGATGGAATTCTGCAAATTGATTCGGCCCCACCCCTGGTTGTAGTCGGGAAATCCGACGCCCCGGATGTCCACCGCGCCATTGATCATGGCCGCCTTGGCCAGCGCCGGGCTGGGTAATGCGCCGTACACATCGTTATAGAACTCATAAAAGATAGTCGTCGCGCCCGCGGTGATGGGACACGACATCGATGTGCCCGGCATCAAACGATAATAAGTTCCTGTCCATGACTGGTCCCAGCCGTCACTTTCGCAAGTTGTCCCTACACAATTCAACGAGTCAACCGAAAGCACGTCGGCACCCACGGCCACGACGTCCGGTTTGATCCGGTAGGTTTGGGAAGGTCCCCGGCTGGAAAACGTGGTGACCGTGTTGATGTTCGGCCCGGTCTGCTGGCCGGGGACGTAGCTGCCGCACCGGTCATTCTGGGTCGCTCCCACCGTAAGCGCATTTTTCGCGTTACCCGGGGCTCGCACGGTGCCTGCGCTCGGGCCTGAATTGCCGGCGGAAAAGATGATGGCGAGTGCCTGATTTCCCGAACTCGTGGACGCATCGCGCACAAGATTGTCCACGGCAGCCGAGTCGGCGTTATAGCTTGAATCCGTTGTCCAGCCCCAGGAGTTCGTGTTCAGACGGGCACCCTGGGTGTAACTCCACCGCATCATCGTGGTCACATCATCATAGCCGCTGTCGCACTAGTGTCCTAAATAATCTTTTAGGGATCACTGTAACACAAGCAATATCATCAAGATAAATCCTGTCTGGCGATTTATCGATTTGAATTCCAGCCGGCTCTCCGCCCATACTCTT